>Ga0209420_1001597_pt1 | contig 10614 bp, 8 predicted proteins | sample BlaSpr_A8_OM1_O1_FD_187972 | JGI IMG/M metagenome (GOLD analysis project Ga0209420, IMG submission 187972) | Forest soil microbial communities from Thunder Bay, Ontario, Canada - Black Spruce, Ontario site 2_A8_OM1_O1 (SPAdes) (version 2) | ecosystem: Environmental > Terrestrial > Soil > Boreal...
GCGTATCGCCGCCGACGGTATTTAGCGTCGAGCCTTCGAGCCAGATGCCGTAGCCGCCGTTGGTCTGCGCCGTCACCATCGAGATCGCACTGTTGCTAGCGCGGGCGAAATGCACGCCCGCATCGTCATTGTTCTGGACCGTGAGGTCTTCCAGCGTCACGTTGGCGGCGCGATTTTCGATACCGAATTGAAAACCGCTGATGACGGCGCCATTGCCCTCGATAAAAACGTTGCTGCTGCCGTGGTCAATCTCGATTCCCGCACCGGCCGAAGTGTCATTGGCAGGTCCGGTGATCGGAACGCCGGCGAGATTCAGGATGATATTTTTTGCGCGGATTGTGAGGCATGCGGTTGTGCCCGAGGTGGTTAGCGCGCTCGCGCCCACGGTGAAGAGTCCGGAATTCCTGATCAGGCAACCGCAGCTTGAGATCATCGCAGCACAGGCGGGAAGCTGGGCAGCGGCGCGTCCGGGAGTCATCGCAATCGCGAGCGTGATCGCAAATAGACTGAATGCTATCACTTGACGAGTTTGTCTGGCGAAAAAAATACGAGCTAGCGCGAGGTTCCTCATCATCCTGCCACTCCACCACTGCGGGAGTTGGGTTTCCCGCAAATAATCTTGCATCGAGCGTTTCATACGAAATGGCGAAGGTCAATTCGGCGCGCGCCATCCGGGTACTTTGACGCGCATCCGATTGGTCATTAGGCTTGCCTTATTATGGCGGCACCGATGGTGAGCGAAGTTTTGCCCGATCTCCTCGATGAGATGGCGGCCCTGTTGAAGGAAGCGGGTGCCGATCCGCTGGTCGAGCAGCTCGCGAAGTTGCGTATCGAATCAGTTTGCGATTGTGGCGATGAAAATTGTTCGAGCTTCGCGACCGCGACCGAGGTGAAAGTCCATAACCACGTCGAGCTTCCCGCGATGGAGGGGATGCTGATTGTCGATTTGAATGCCGCCGACGAGATTTGTTTTATCGAGGTGCTCAATCGCCCGGACGTGAAGTATCTGATGGAAGAGTATTACGACGCCGCCCGCCAGGGCAGTTGATCTTCTTCAGCCTGACGCGGACTTGCGATTTGTCGTGCGGAACTGGCTGACGAAGTCCGTCACCTCCGATGCCACGCGCTCCTTCTCGCTATCAACCGTGATCACGTGGAAGCTCTGCTCGAGCATCACTGCGCGTTTCTGCGCGCTCCCGAGATGTCGCATCACATAATCGACGTTCTTCGCAGCCGGGCAAGTGTGATCGAGGCGGCCATGCATAATCAGCGCGGGCTGTTTGATGCGTTGCAGACGCGGCCTGACAATCGCCGATAGCTTCAGTAATTCGATCGGCGCACTGAGCGGCATCAGCCGGCAGGTCGGCTGAACCAGCGCGGCGCTCTGATCGTGGATATCGGAGTGTTGATCATTCGCGAGATACAAAATCTGGGTCAACGATCCGAGCACGCTTACCGCCTTCACCATCAATGTGGTTTTGAAGGGAAGGAAGAATGCCGGCGCGAGCATCACAAGTCCTGACACGGCTTCCGGCTGATCGGCTGCGAGGCGGGCCGCGAGGACTGCGCCGCACGACAATCCGATGACGACGTTGAGGTCGCCGTAGCCGCGCAGTTCCTCGAAGCCTCGCACGACGCTTTCGTACCAGTTTTCCTGGCCCGCTTTACCTAGATCTTCTGGCGCGGTGGCGTGACCCGCGAGGCGAATGCCCCTCACGCGGATGCCCGCGGCGGCAAGCTGCTCGCCGAGATATCGCATCTCGTACGGCGTGCCGGTGAGGCCGTGTACCAGGAGCGCGCTCAGGCCGGCGCCGTCGAAAAAGAATTCCGAAGTATCGACGCGGGACCGCGTGGGAGGAGGTTCGTCTTGCGAGGTCATATTAGTCGGACACCGCTAATCGTCCGACGAAGCGGGCGCGGTGTCGAACTGCGATGCATCGACGGTGATTTTCGCGCGCGCTTTCAGCGCATCGACGAAGCGCGTCCACGCTTCGGCGCGGCGTTGCTGTACGAATTCATCGGTGAACCCTTTCTGCGCGGTCTTCCATTCTTCATCGGTGGGTGCAACGCGTTGAGTCACCTCGAAGATGTACGCGTCGCCGTTATTCTCCATTACGCGATCGATGACGCCGGGGAGCTTCGCGACCGTCCCAGCCGCATCTGTGACCTCGGGAAACTGTCCTAGCGAAGGCACCGTATTGCTCGCGCGCTGAAAGAGATCGGTTTTATGGATGGTCAGATTGTTCGCCGATGCGATTTTCTCGAAGTCGTCGGCGCTCTTGATTTGCTTGAGCAGGTCCTGCGCCTTAGCTTGAGCCTGCGTCTCGGCGGTCGCTTTCACATAAGCGTCGCGCACCTTTGCTTCGATGTCTTTTTGAGGCGGGACCTGCGGCGCCTCGCGCGATATCAGCTTCACCAGATAAGGCGAGCCAGTGCCGCCTGGAATCGCGCGAACTTGACCCGCATCGAGCTTGAACGATTCCTCGATGAGCTTGGGATCGTGCACGACGGCGCCCGCGTCGGCACGGGAGAAGGCCGGAGTCTCGACTACATCGACGCCGCGCTTCTTCGCGAGGTCGTCGAGGCTGGTACCCGATAGCGCCGCGGTCACGTCTTCATCGAGAGCCTGGCGCGCCATCCGACCGCCGGTCGCGGCGCGAACCGCTTCGATAATTTTCGGGCGCACCTCGTCCATCTTATCGACGTGCGCGGGACTTGAGGATTCAAGCTTGACGACATGGAAGCCGAATTTGGTTTCGACTAAGCGCAGCTCGCCCGGCTTCATCGAGAAGGCGGCATCCTCGAAGGGCTTGATCATTTGATTGCGCCCGAAGTTGCCCAAATCGCCACCGTCGAGTTTGGTGGAATTATCCTGCGAATCTTCTTTGGCAAGTTTCGCGAAGTCCGCGCCATTCTGAAGCTGCTTCAAAATGTCTTCGGCTTTCGCTTTGGCCTTGGCCTTCTCATCTTCGCTGGCGCCGGCATCCACCTTAATCAGGATATGGCGCGCATGAACCTCATCGGGATGCGTATAGAGCTTGCGTAGATTGCTTTTGTAGTAATCCTCGATGTCCTTGTCGGACGGGAAAACCTTCGCCGCGAGGACCGCGGGCTCGTAATGGATGTAGGCGATCTTGATCCGCTCCGGCTCGCGGAAATCATCGGGATGCGCGTTGTAATAGTCCTCGAGCTGTTTCGAGGTCGGCGAAATCTTCGCGGTGAAATCCTGATAGGGGATCTCGGTGTACGCCAGCGTGATTTTTTCGTTCCTGAGATCGAATGCGTGCCGCGCGTCGTCGTCGCTTACTTGCACCCCATTATCGACCATCTGCTGCAACGCGCCATCCGCGAGGGACGACCGCAACGAGGCTTCGTAGTCGCTCGGGATCAGATCGTTGGCGGCCAGCACTTCCTGGTAGCGCTGGGGATCGAAACGCCCGCCGTCCTGGAAATGCGGATCGGCCGCGATACTATCCGCGAGTGCGTCATCGCCAACCCGGATCCCGATATGGCGCGCCTCCTGGTTGATGAGACGCTGCTCGATGATCTGGTTGAGCGCCTCCTGGCGGAGATTGATGTTGCGCAGGACTTGCGGTGCGTTGGCCCCGTACATTTGCGCCAAGGTCTGCTTTAATTGCTCGGCCTTGCGATCGAGTTCGGTGCCGAGAATCCGATTCCCATCGACGCTCGCGACGGGATGGACGCGCATCGCGAGGCCGGTACCGACGCCCCAAAAGGCGAACGCGATCATCAACACGACGAACAGGGCCTTGACGACCCACGTGCGGCCCCAGTTACGCATCCGATCTAACATTGTGGATGAATCATACTTGAGGTTATTTTCAACGCCAATGCGCGCGCGATCGGTTGAGGGTTGTGAATCCCCGGTAGACATCAGACCAAAATGTCTCCGGAAGAACAAAACCTCCCTCGTCGTGTCTCCGCATCCCTGATACTCTCACGATTGCTGGATTCGGCTGTCCCTCTCGGCGAGGTGGCTCTAATTGCCGATTATCAGCGATTCGCCTAACTACCGACCAATCCTACCCAACCTCAAATGGCCAGTCGTTTCCCGAAGGCTACCCGCCGCAGGAAAGAAACGCATCGTGGCCAACGAGGTGCGCTATGAAGAACGGGAACACTCTCAACACGCATTCCTTTTCTGACGGTCCGGATGGTCCGCTCCTATTCAATCAAGACGGCAAGAGTATCTACTATCATCGATGCTTTCGATGCGGACGCGACTTCGGAATGGGTCTTAACGGCGGCGGCTGGCGAGCCATTCAGGTTGGCCTTTTGCGAATCGACTTGCTGGCTGACAGCGTGAGCGATCGATGGCTCAGCGAGCAATGCCCGGGACAACCTTTGTGGGTCGAAGATGCCGAGGCGCGCACCCTGCGTCACAGGTGATCCGATGGTTGCACACATTTTTCCACCCAAACTCTAGGTAACTAATTCAAGCATAATCTACTCAGCGGGACCCCAGAAGAATGCCCGTTTTTTGGAACCAGATGGCTGCTTGCGCAAAGCTAGATCAAGCGGAACTGCGGTCTCCTCTTTCTCGGTTGCCGCTCGCTGAGAAACTCAAACTAAAATCAGCGCCGAATTAGACCGCTTACTTGCTTGACCCCATTTGACTCTGTACGCTTCTGTTGGGTTTTGAGGGCGGGGCGCGTCTTTTGCTTGACGCCCGCATGTGGGGCGGCCTTCCGAGTTCACCAAAGCGCACCGCAAGACATAATTTTTGAGGCCCGATGCGTCGGGCAGAGGGTTCGATTGTGGTCCTGAACTCTATTTTCGGATGGTTCTCTAACGATCTGGCGATCGATCTCGGCACCGCCAACACCCTGATTTACGTCAAGGGCGAAGGCATCGTCTGCAATGAGCCCTCGGTGGTGGCGGTTCAGAAGGACTCGCGCGGCTCGCGCCGCGTGCTTGCGATCGGCGCCGAGGCCAAGAAGATGCTGGGCCGCACGCCGGGCTCGATCGTCGCGATTCGCCCGCTCAAAGACGGCGTCATCGCCGACTTCGAGATCACCGAGAACATGCTGCGCTACTTCATCCAGAAGATTCATAGCGGCAAAACTCTGGTGCGTCCGCGTCCGCGAATCGTCATCTGTGTTCCGTTCGGGATTACCGCGGTCGAGAAACGCGCGGTTCGCGAATCTGCAGAGTCGGCCGGCGCGCGCGAAGTGTTTCTGATCGAAGAGCCAATGGCGGCCGCGATCGGCGCCGGTCTCCCGATTACCGAACCGGTCGGCAACATGATTGTCGATATCGGCGGCGGCACCACCGAAGTCGCGGTTATCTCACTCGCGGGCGTGGTGTTCTCGCGCTCGGTCCGGGTCGCTGGCGACAAGATGGATGAGGCGATCATCCAGCACATCAAGCGCAAGTACAATTTGCTGATCGGCGAGCGCACCGCCGAATTGATCAAGATAACTATCGGGTCGGCGTATCCCGGCAACGAGATTCAAACCATGGAAATCAAAGGGCGCGACCTGGTTGCGGGTACGCCCAAGATTATCGAAATCACTGACGAAGAAATCCGCGAGGCGCTAATGGAGCCGGTGCGGCAAGTGGTCGAATCTGTCCGCATCGCGCTCGAGCGCACGCCGCCCGAGCTCGCCTCGGATATCGTCGACAAAGGAATCGTGCTGGCCGGTGGCGGCGCGTTGCTGCGCAATCTCGATGTTCTGCTGCGCGAGGAAACCGGACTTCCGGTCACCCTCGCAGACGATCCGCTCACGGCCGTGGTGATGGGTGCGGGGAAGGTGCTGGACGAGCCGTCGCTACTGCGCGACGTGACGGTGGACTGACAGGGTCCGCGACCGGCGCGCCGACTGCTCCCTGGTAGTTTAAGGGCGCATAAGTGAAAAATACTTTTCTGTGGCGCTACCGCGTCGGGATTACCAGCGGGTTGCTGATGCTCCTTGCGCTGAACCTGGTTTCAATCGGGGTCAAGCCGACTGATTTCGCGCAGCGTCCCGTAACGGTCATGATGACCGCGATCACCCCGGTTCAAGACACCCTCAATAGCTTCGCCCATGGCAGCACCGGCTTCGTGCGCAACTACTTCGACTTGGTAAATGTTCGCCGCGACAACGAGCGGCTCAAGGCGCAGCTCGCGCAGACCAAAAGCGATCAGAGCCGGGTGGTCGAACTGGAAACCGAAAATCGTCATCTGTCCGATTTGCTCGACCTCAAAGATGCGCTCGGCGGTGGCAACGCGGTTGGCGCCAACGTTATCGGTAGCGACGCCAACGGTCTTGCGCACACCCTGATGCTGGGACAGGGATCCTCGGCGGGGGTGATGCCCGGAATGGCGGTGCTGTCGTTTCGCGGAGTGGTCGGCAAGATCATCGCGACCAGCGCGAATGCCTCGCGCGTGTTGCTGATCGATGACCACAACGCCGCACTCGACGCCTTCGATCAACGTACTCGCACTCGCGGTATCGTCGCCGGAATCGTCGATGACGGCCTGACCATGAAATATGTCGATCGTTCGCAGGAAGTGCGCCCCTCCGATGTCATTGTGACCTCGGGGCTCGACGGGATTTTTCCGCGCGGGCTCTTGGTCGGGACTATAAAATCGGTCAAGGGCGAGGGCCCGGGAATGTTCCTCAACGTCGCGATTTCACCGGCGGTCGATTTTCGCAGCCTCGAGCAAGTGCTGATCATCAAGCAGATGCCTGAATCGATCGATACCCAACCAAAGGCCAAAGGGTGAGCGAGTTGTGCGGATGCTGATCCTGTTCGCGATCGCCACCTACATGGCTTTGTTGATCCAGACCGCGGTCCCGCTATGGTTCCCGTTCCACGCGTTGATTCCGAACCTGGTCATAATACTCACCGTCGATCTGGGCCTGCGGCATCATAGTGCGCTCGCCGCGCTAATGGCCTTCGCGATGGGCTATGCGACCGACGCGCTATCGGGAAACCATTTGGGCATGAACGCCTTTCTGACTACCTCGATTTTTTTGGTTACCTACGAGATGTCCAGCCGATTACTCGTAACCAACGTGCTAGTCGGAGCGATCACGGTTTTTTTGGCGGTGATGGTGGCGGGGCTGGGTGGGGTGATATTCACCGCGGGCCGCGGAGCGGTAGAAGAGATCAACCTGGTCTTCGCGCAACTTCTTCTGCAAGCCTTGGTCTCCGCGATAATAGCGCCGCTGGTGTTCGCCGCCATGGCGGGTACGAAGCGAGTAATCGGATTGCCTGATGAGCTCGAGCGCGAATAAGATCCAACGACGAAAATATATAACGCAAATTACGCGGACCCAGGCGGAGTCACGCATGGTGCAGTTTTCGCAAGAGCAGAGTAGAACACAGAAGCGCTACTCCGCGCCGATGTGGGCTCCTTTTTCCGCCACCGAGCGACGCATGAGCAGGACAAAAAATACCAGCATCACGCCAATCACAGCCGAGAACGAAAACACGTCAAAGTAAGCGAGTGACGAGGCTTGTTGATCTCGCGATTGGCCGATAACCCCCAAGGCCATTTGATGCGACAAGGACACATCGCCGGTATGTTGCAGGAAAAATGCCTGACCTCGGGTCAGCAAATTATTAACCGGCGGGTTCAGTGGAGTGAGGCTTTCATTGAGCCGCAGAGTATGAAACTGCTCGCGCCGTTCCTGAATGATCTGGGCGACCGAGGTTCCTACGCTTCCGCCCTCGTTACGCAGTAGGGCGAGCAGTCCTACTGCGCCGCCGCGAACCTCCTTCGGGAGGTAGATAAATGCCGCCACGTTAAGTGGCGCGAACATCATCGACAGTCCACAGATCAGTACTACCCGCGGCCAAACCACCTGCCACGGACCAATCTGCAGGTTGAGATGCGCCATCCAGAAATTTCCCAGCGCCATGATGGCGAGTCCGCCCCCCATCAGAAAGCGGGCATCGACTCCGCGCCCCAGCGCCGCGCCTACCACCAACAGCATCATGATGGCGAAGATTCCGGCCGGCGATAGCACCAAACCGGAAACGGTGGCGTTATAGCCGAAGAGCGACTGCAGCAATGCCGGAAGCGAAATCGTGTTGGCGTAGAGCACGCCATAAGCGCAGAAAATGATGATGCAGCACATGCGGAAGTTGCGATCCGCGAGCGTCCGCAGCGCGACGAGCGGATTGCGAATATGCAGTTCGTGATAAATCAAACCGCTCAAACAGAGCACGAACAAGGTCAATAGCGTCTGCACGCGTAGAAAGGGATCGCCGAGCCAGTCCCACTGCTGTCCTTTGCTCAGCATCACCTCCCAGCAGATCATCGTCACGCTCAGCAGACCTAGTCCGAGCACGTCGAAGGGCTGGGGTCGACTGCGATTTTTGGCGCGCTCGGCCTGCAGGTATTCCGGATCTACAACCAGCGCCCGGCACAAGAAAAAGGCGATGAGGCCGACCGGCACATTCAGATAAAAAATCCAGCGCCAGCCATAGTTATCGGTGATATAACCCCCTAGCGTCGGGCCGACGACCGGCGCCAGCAGCGCCGCCATCCCGAAGACCGTCATCGCCATGCCCTGTTTCTCTTGTGGGAACGCATCCAACAGCACCGCCTGACTCGACGGTTGTAGTCCGCCGCCGGCGAACCCCTGCAGCGCACGCGATGCGATTATGAAGCCCAAGCTTCCAGCCATCCCGCATAGCGCCGACGCGAAAGTGAAGATGGCGATCGAAGCCAGAAAATAATTCCGTCTGCCGAGCCGCATCGCGAGCCACCCGGACATCGGCAGGATGATCGCATTAGCGGCGAGGTAACTGGTGATGACCCATTCGCTGTCAACTTGCGCCGCCGACAAGCCGCCCGCGATGTAGCGCAGTGCGACATTGGCGATGGTGGTATCCAGGACCTCCATGAAGGTCGGGATTACCACCGCCATAGCGATCAACCACGGGCTTACCGTTCGTCTGGCGCGTGGTATTTCTAGCGCGGCGGCACTCATTGCCGGGTTACGGTTGTAAGTGGTGCTATCCCCGCCATCGGCGGTTGCAGAACCTTGCCCGCATCCGGACCGGTAGGCTGCTGGTACACGTACACGTAAGGAGTGACCGACAAACCGATGAACAAGGGCGAGGCGGCGTCGGGATTGTAGTTCGTCAGGTCGATGCGTACCGGCAGGCGCTGCACAACCTTGACGTAGTTGCCGGTCGCATTCTCCGCCGGCAGCAACGCCAGCGTCGATCCGGTGCCCATCGTGAAGCCGGAGATGCGGCCTTTGAAAAGTCGATGGCGGCCGTACATGTCCACATCCAGATCCGCTCTTTGTCCGATACGCAACTTCGCCAGCTGGGTCTCCTTGAAGTTGGCGTCGACCCAAATTTCGGTGAGGGACCGCAGCGCCATAAGCTCTTGTCCGGCGAGGACCTCATTTCCCGGGTTGGTATTGCGCAGGGTTATGACGCCGTCGATGTCCGCGGCCACATCGCAATAGCTGAGGTTAAGCAGGGCCTGGCTCAGATCGGCCCGGGCTGCGCTCAGTTTAGCGCCGGCCTGCACCACATCGGGAGCGGCCTTGAGCAACTGCGCGACGATGGTATCGATGTTGCCCGAGGGATCGCGCTTTAAGAAATCGGCCAGCATCTTGTCGGGTGATTGTTCAAACGTCGTCGCCACGCCGAGCTGCGCTTCGGTCTGCTGCAGCCGCGCCTGCGCCGCCTTGACCTCGGAGAAGGTTTGGTCGAGATTCGGCGGGACCTTTGCCAGGTCTTCACCCTTGGCCGGGGGCGGAAGGCCGAGTTCGGCGCGAATCCGGTACACATCCTGCTGCGCCTTCTGCTGCTGAGCCTCCGCGACCGAGTAGGACTCCTGGAACGCATCGAACTCGTTGCGCGATATGACTTGGGTTTCGAACAGCGCTCGTGCGCGCTCGAAATCCGCCTTGGTCTTAATGACGGTGGCGTCGGCGGCTTGCAGCGCGGCGACCGATGCGTGCAGCTCGGCGACCTGATTGTTGAGGTCCTCAATCGCGTGCGTCATGTCGTAGCGTTGACTGTGCGCCAATCCGGCAAGGCTCTGAGCCTTGGCCTGCGCCGCCAGGAGATCGGATTGCGCCACTCCGACCGAGGCTTGCGCGATATCGACCTTAACTTGATAGGGCTCCTTGTCCAGTTGCACGAGCAGGTCGCCCTTATGCACACGATTGTTATCGTCCACCAGCACCCGCACGACATGACCGGGCACTCGCGGCGCGACGAAGGTCACGTGACCATTCACGTAGGCGTCGTCGGTGGACACTGTCTTGAACGCGACGATGACCCTGGGGATGGCGACATAGAGAACCGCCAGCGTGACCACGCCGCCGGCGATCCACATCCACAGCGGCCGCTTTGCCGCGGGCGTGCCCGCCTGGGATTGGGGCGCTGATGATTCGGCCCCCGGCGCGGGTCCGGAAGCTACCGATGGGCGGAGAGGTTCGCTCGCGAGTTCCTCTGAGTTTCCATTAGACATTGGAATCACGCTCCATTAGACCCGTGCCCTGCAGGGTGATGAACTATCGTTCTGCCATCAATGCGAACCTATGCAAAGAGCCGTCGCAGATCTTCTCCGGCAGCGGGATTTCCAGCGCCAATCAGAGGGTGGGAAGCACGGCATTCAGCCGGATAGCCGAG
>Ga0209420_1001598_pt1 | contig 10608 bp, 8 predicted proteins | sample BlaSpr_A8_OM1_O1_FD_187972 | JGI IMG/M metagenome (GOLD analysis project Ga0209420, IMG submission 187972) | Forest soil microbial communities from Thunder Bay, Ontario, Canada - Black Spruce, Ontario site 2_A8_OM1_O1 (SPAdes) (version 2) | ecosystem: Environmental > Terrestrial > Soil > Boreal...
CATGAAGCGCGCGCGGTCGGGGAATGACGGGCCCTCGCGTTCGGCCATACCGAGATAGGCTTGGTGCAGCAGAGTGGTGGCGCTGAGGGTTACGGGGAAACTTTGCCTAGCAAGCTCGCGTTTGGCAAGCCGGTGCAGCTCAGAGTAGAGCGTAGAGAAAAGAACGTCCGCGGCCGAACGATCACCTCGGTCGGCAGCGCCAATGAGCAACGTGACCGTGGAAAGATTCGCGCCCGACATACTTACACATCCGTGGTAGATGCGGGGTCCGTTGCGCACAGCCTGTAATACTTCGTTTGAATAGTCAAGCTGAAAGCTGATCAAGACAATCCCCAGTCGCATTGGGCGCGGCTCGATTTCTCCGCGCCCTAGCGCAGATCTGTCATTGCTCTGACGATTGCCCCAACGCCTTCAGGCGAGCCACAGCGCCCGCTTTGCTGGGAACACTTCCGCTGGAGCAAGTCCCGATTTTGAAAAGTACGCTGAGATAGGTGTCGCTCCCCGCGAATCCCGCAGGGGCATCCCCATATCCATTATCCATATCCATAAAAGTGTTCGAGTTCACCAGCGTTGAACTGGTATTGCCGCAGTGGAGATCGATTCCCGTCTGTCCTTCCGTTCCGGAGTTCACGCTCTTGATCAAGTTGTGCTCGACTTTAGAAACCTTCAGGGTACCCGCACCAAGATCTATTCCGACCTGTGTGGTGTCGTAGATATTGTTCGATGTCACCGACGGGCCATCCGAAGCTAGCTCGATTCCAAGTGGACTGCCGAGGATCGTGTTGCCCATAACCGATCCCTCCGTCGCAACCATAACGATTCCTGCTTCGGAGCCGCCGATCACGGTATTGGCGGTGACCGTGGGGTCGGTACCTTCGTCCAGGAAAAATGCATCCACGCCTTCGGAGACCGCAGAAACAACATTATCCTTTAACGCCAGCGTGAGATTCGTCGCCGAGGCCGTGGTGGTAGCAAAGATGCCGCCTTGACTAAAATCGTGTACGCTACAGTTCTCGACTGTGACCGATGTCTTGGAGTTGCCACCCACGAACCACATTCCGAAGCCTGTGACGTTTGTCCCATCCTGGTACGAGGTGATCACCTGGTTGACCGTCCCCGAGGAGTCCACATAGAGGACACCGATAAAAAAAACACCAGTTCCACCTTCCCCGTTGCCCTGGCCGTTGAGGTCCAGGTTTGTCAGGTTTACGTCGCCGCCGGTCACGTTGTTGACGAAAATTTGAGCGGCTGCGGGATTCCCGTCGGTAGCAGTTGTGTTTATCGACATTGCGGTTGACACGATTCGCACTTGGGCTCCGTTGCCCTGATTGATGCCCTCGAGTGTGACCGGATGGCTAATCGTGATCTGTTCGGCATATGACCCGGGACAGACCTGGACCGTGTCAGGGGACGGCGAGGCATCGAGGGCAGACTGGATGGTTGAGAAATGGGTGCCACTCTTGCAGGTTCCTACAATGTAGGTGACAGTGGCAGCGCTCACTTGTTGGGCGCCGATGGTCAATGCCAACGCCGAAAACCAGACCGCCAGACTAAGCCTGGAAGGGGGGTGCACGGCCGAAGCGAGCCTGACGGCAACCGTAACGATTCGATGCATGGACTTTTTCATGGCATATCTCCTTTGAGTCAAGAGTGTCGGCTGGTCTCTCGCAATCAGGGCTTGGGGCACAGCCTGCCCGGGATCGGGCGAAAGTTCCTGCCTCTACTAAAGAAAATCGGAAACGACGGGCAGAAGACGACAGGGTGGCGAAAAAATTTATTGGGGGTCAGGTATGTCGGACCTAAGTGCACTCATCGGACATGTAAAGTACGCAGGCTTACCGGGCGAGTGGAATTACTTCGGGTGGATCGTTATCCAACGGCCATGGACGCCAAAGTTACATTGATTCTGCTATCTTGGCGTGCTCGGGGGGTGCGCCATTGCAGGATCAACTTCCGGTAACAAGCCGCGAGCAGCTTGCCATTATCATGTTCGGAACCGTGTTCCTGTTCATCGGACTGGCCGCCTGTGCCTTTGCGGCGGTTCGCCGGCGGGAAGAAGTGCGCCTGTTTGTATGGTTGGGGACGTGGAGTGCAATGTATGGGACACGGCTGATGGCTGAATCGCCGGCCGTGGTTGACGTCCTGCCGCAGTGGATTCTGTTCCGTGTCCCGTTCGTTTGGACGGTGATCGTCTATCTAGTCGTTCCGGTTGCCACACTTGCCTGGCTGGAACTAAGCATCGGCAGAGTGCGGGTTTTCCTTCAGGCCGTGCTGTTTCTCAGTGCGTTTATCGGCGCCGCTGGAATCGTTATTTTTGTCATAACTGGCTCTCGTGACAAATTGCTCTTTTACAACAATCTTCTCGCTGCCGTTGCTCTGCTGGTGCTGGTGGTTGTGGTCTTGGTGCCGCAACTTTCCCGCAAGTTCCTGGTTCTTCCCAATCGCGCGGTAGTGGTAGCGGGTACACTCATCTTTGCCTTGCAAGGGATGTACTACAATCTGGCGCGGGCGCTACACTACCGGACTACGCAGCTCCCAGTCTCGCTTGCGTTTGCCGCTCTCCTTTTCTCGTTTGGGTATGTCGCCGTGGGAATTTTGCTGGCAAACGAAGGGCGTTTAACTTCCATTGAAAACGAACTCGAAATTGCCCGTGAGATTCAAGCCTCGATTCTTCCCAGCGGAAACCCTGAACTCAAGAATCTTCGTGTTAGCGCCGCGTATTGCCCGATGGAAGCCGTCGCTGGTGATTTCTACGAGTTCATAGCTGTCGATGAGAACAGGACCGGCGTCCTGGTGGCAGACGTCACCGGTCATGGAGTGCCGGCGGCACTTATCGCGGCGATGATTAAGGTGGCAATGCAATCGGTGATGCATTGCGCCCACGACCCCGGAGAGGTGTTGCTTGGATTGAACCGGATTCTGTCGCCGCAACTACACGCTCAGTTGGTATCAGCCGCATATCTGTGGCTGGACACAGAAAATCGTGTAGGGTCATACTCGGCTGCCGGACATCCGCCATTGTTGCGCTGGCGCGAAGGGAAGCTTGAGCGCATTGGCTTGAACAAGTCATCCGTGTCAACCTTGCGCGTCCCGCGTCCGAGTTGCTGCGCGTGATGCCAAGCTCGGCGTAAACGATCTCGGCGCAAGCAGCTCTAACTCCATTTGAAACTATCGAAATAGCCCGCCCGTATGCGTATGAGACTTACTACTTAGACGAGCACTTCGTTCAGCGTGGGAGCAAGCCATGTTTGCACGCGCGCAAAATGAACAAGCAACGGGTGTCGCGCCAAGCCGTTGGGCGAAGCTGCCGATTTCGCTGCGCGCCATCGTCTCCGGTCTTTTTTTGGCCGTTATTGCACTCAACGTGTGGCCCTTGTTGTTTGCAATTCTTCCAATGCCGCTCGCTGCTTTTGCCGAAGCCGCCTTTTTAATCTCATTCCTGTGGTGGGCGGGCGGCGGGGGTCCGCCACATTCGACAAAATCCGACCGCGCCGCGTCATTTCGGGGCGGCAAACTGTCTGTCATGAGATGGGTGTGGAGTCTCTTCGCCGCGTTGTTCTTTGCTGTCACAGTGCATGCTTCAATTGTTCTATTGTTTCGCTTCGTTCCTTTTCCGCTCGCAGCGTTTCGCAGTGGGTACGACCTTTCTGTCATCCACTCTCAATTCCTCAAGTGGGCCGCTATTGTGGTTTCGGCTTTTTCTGCAGGGATTTGCGAGGAGACCGGTTTTCGCGGCTACATGCAGCACCCGATTGAGCTGCGCTATGGTGCGGCGCCTGCGATTCTGATCTCCTCACTTTTCTTCATGAGTTTGCATCTCGTGAAGGCCTGGGCGATCTTAGGAATGGTCCCGATCGTGTTTGGTGCGGGGGTTTTGCTGGGGCTTCTTGCGTGGTCCGCGCGCTCCTTGCTTCCGGGCATGATCGGTCATGTCGTGATGGACATCGGGCTGTTCGCGTACTGGTGGACGGGTATCGCTGGAGACTTTTCCGCGAGAACAATCAGCCAGACTGGCATGGACCGCCCTTTCCTCATCGCCTTTTTCACGTTCGTGGTCTCATTGAGTATCGTTGTGTTTGCAATATACGAACTCCGGCGTATGAATCCCTCTGCAATTCCGATGCGGGCCAGACGTCAATCTGATTAGTTTACCGGGACTTGAGATGAAGCTTGCGCTAAATAACGTTCTGACTGAGCACAATGCTCGTTATTCGTAACAATAGTTACAACGAGTCCTGACTAATTAGCGTAACGCTCCTTGTTCGTGAGCCACCAGGCGAAGGCATTTTCAACAGTTTCCCTATACCAGATCTCTTTACCGTGTTCGCCTTGATATTTCGGCAATTTGTAATCGGGTGTAAAGTTTTCGCCCAAGTACGTCTCCAACTGATTGGCGGGCAAAAATGCGCCATAATATGAACTTCCAACTCTTCCGTGTGCAAACCGGTCTTCGTTTCCTGCCATTTCTTCGAACATGAGGCAAAAACCAATTCGTACAACGGCGGGATCAACTCCTGAGACGCGGGCATGTGGTGGGGAAACGAGCTCTCTAAAAAGTAGATCCTGAATCTCATGGGGACTGAATAGCGCAAATTCAACTACGTCGTGTTGATATTTGGCCCCGAAATGGTGCAGCAGGCAAGCGGCCGCTTGTTCTCGCAACTCAGCGTCGACATCAGAGTCCGTGAGACCGGGCCCGGGAAAACACGGCTGAGGCAAGCCGAACCGGGCTAAGCTATAAAAACGCACCAGCCGATAAGGCTGGTGCGGGCAGGAGCACAGGAACGATGGCTGGGCAGGAGCACCCCCTCCTTGCCAGATATGAAGCGCTGATAAGGGTTTCGCGTGCTATCCACACGCATCGCGATACGAAGGAATTGTTCCGCGTTTTGGCCGGAGAATTGCGCCAAGCGGTTGAGTTTGATTTTATCGGGTTGTTCCTGTACGACGAAGGCTCGAACACAATTCAGAATCCTGCGCTCCAGACGGATACGGTCCCGAAGTTTGCGATTCCGCCAGATTTCCCTCCCGCAGAAACACTCGCATAGTGGGTCTATCACAACCAGCAACCGGTCGTAGTGTCTTCCCGAGACGAAGAGACACGATTTCCGCGGATGATGGAGATTTACAAGAAAAACGGCGTTGAGTCGGCTTGTTTGCTTCCTTTGACGACTGCGCACGGCTTGGCAGCCTCGGTTTTGCCGCGGCACGAAAGAACGCCTACAGCGCGGCAGAAATCCCCTTCCTGATGCTCGTGACCGACCAAGTCGCATTGGCCGTCGACAATGTGATGAGGAATGACGAACAGGAGCGCACGAAGGAGGAATTACGCAAGCAGAGGGCGCATTTCGAGAAACTATTCGAGCTAGCACCGGAGCCGATCGTGGTGCGAGACATCGATAACCGGGTGCTGCGGGCGAACTAGGAGTTCACGAAGCTCTTCGGTTTCACTTTGGAAGAAGCCGTCGGCCGAAACATCAGCCAACTGATCGCGCCCGACGGTTTATCGCACGAGTCTGAGCAGCTGCGAGAAGCGTTGAAGTGCGGGGAGCGTATAGACGCACAGCTTGTGCGCAAACGAAAGGACGGCACTCGCCTGACTGTCTCGTTTGTCGCGGCACCCATTTCCTTCGATGGCGGGCCACTCCAGATTTATGGAATCTACCGTGACATTACCGAGCGGAGGAAAGCGGAAGAGGCGTTAAAGCGAAGCTTATCTGGCGGAAGCGCAGAGGTTGACCCACACAGGCAACTGGGCTTGGACTCCCAGCAGTGAAGGAAAACCCCAAGGTTGGCATTATTGGTCTGAGGAGATGTTCCGCATTTTTATCTGATCGAAGGATTTGTCCCGGCTCACTCACCGTAGCGCCTGGTAAGTTCTGCCCGAGTACTCCACAAGTTTATCAGGAATTAGAGCGCCGCAAGGTTGGTTACGTTCGCCGGGCTTGCCCTACCATTTCTATCAGAACTTTTCTGGCTTCCGTCGGACTATTCACCTCGCGCAAGAATGCGATACGGACACCACGCGTGCCATCTTGGGTTTTCAAGCATACGTGAAAGCCAAGACGGTCGACCGAAGTCATCGTCACTTCCCGAGACTCGATTCCAGCGAGTGAACGAGCAAGCAGGACGAGAGCATCCCCATGATCGGTATTCATGTGCTGTATGATGTCGGTTGCAGTGTCGGCCAGCGGATCAGCTTGCCCGCTATAATATTCCGAGGCAGAAACCCAGCCCATCACCCCGAAGCCACCCACATAGTAAACGTCCACCACGTCCATCCGGTAAAAGGAAAAGTCGCCAAAGTCCACCCAGTACTTGCCGTTGGCATAGCGGGCGAGGTAGAGTTCCCGCGCTTCAGGCACCTCCGGCACAGGTACCTGCAGAATATTTCCAAGCAAGGTGACCCTGGAAGCTCCCAAGGGATCGCCGATGGTATCAGTCTGAGTCACTAACAGGCTAGAACGCGGGTCTGCCTGAACATTTTGAGTGTGCATCGCCATCGTGCTGATGAGGAAGACAGGATTCGCGTGGTTGTCCAATCCGTAGGGCATCACCGATCCGAAAGGAAACCCCTGCTGTTTACGTGAAAGTGTCGAGAGACTCCCAACTCGCCCCAGATACATCAAGGTACGGGCCCGTTCGGCGAACGTAGGCTCCGCGACAGCATGTTGGTTGCTCGCCGCTCCCGGGCCTGCGTGTTTCCCTGCTGTTAATGAAAACATTCTTGTTCTCCCGCACGCATTCGGCACATGATCCAACTTCTCTTGTCCCAGTTCCTTGGAACAAGCTAACACGTCGCGTCTTTAACTGTCTGTTTAAAGGGAATGTAACGTATGCAAGTTTCCGGTTAGCCTGGACTGCGTCTTCGACGCGTCGCCAGTGCCACAAACTTGTCCAGACCGATTTATTGATTCCAGAGAACTTATCAGACAAGTTTGTGGAGAGCGCGTTAATCAGGACTCAGCCCGCAGGCTCCTCAGCGTTGACTTGACTCTCCTCGCAACCTAAGATTGCCCCACATGCCTGATTCGCAGCCGCTGATCGGCCGCACCATCTCGCACTACCGCGTCCTCGAAAAGCTCGGTGGCGGCGGTATGGGTGTCGTATACAAGGCTGAGGATGTCAAACTCGGCCGGTTTGTGGCCCTCAAGTTCCTGCCCGATGACGTAGCCAAAGATGCTCAAGCACTCAGCCGCTTTCAGCGAGAAGCCAAAGCTGCGTCCTCCTTGAACCATCCCAACATCTGCACCATCTACGAAATTGACGCCTACCAGGACCGGCATTTCATCGCCATGGAGTTTCTGGACGGCCACACACTGAAGCATCGCATAACCGCCGGACCTTTGTCTCTCGATGATTTGCTCGACATTGGCGTCCAGGTAGCCAACGCGCTCGATGCCGCTCATGCCAAAGGAATCGTTCACCGTGACATCAAGCCCGCGAATATTTTTTGCACGCGCAGCGGACAAACCAAGGTGCTCGATTTTGGCCTGGCCAAAATTCTTTCTCCGCGGCGAGTGGTTCCGGGAGTGGCCGCGTCGGCCCTGCCCACCGCGACCGCCGAAGAGGCGCTCAGTAGCCCGGGCTCAGCCATGGGAACCGTTCAGTACATGTCTCCGGAACAGGCGATGGGAGAAGAACTGGACGCGCGTACCGATCTCTTCTCCTTCGGCGCGGTGCTCTACGAGATGGCCACCGGCGCGTTGCCGTATGCGGGCGCAACCTCCGCAGCCATTTTCGATGCCATCCTGCACAAAGCGCCGCCGCTGCCGACGCGGCTCAATCCTGAACTGCCGAGTGAACTCGAGCGAATCATCCAGAAAGCGCAGGAAAAGGACCAGAGGCTGCGTTACCAGCATGCGTCGGACCTGCGCGCAGACTTGCAGCGGCTGAAGCGCGACACCGATTCGGGGCGGATAGCAGTAGGGCAGTCGAGACAAAACGCAGCTATAGAGCCAGGTGGGTCACCGAAAGATTCATCCGCGTCACACGCTTTGGAAAGCTCGGCGGTGGTGGAAGCAGCCAAGCAGCACAAGTTCGGACTGGCCGCGGGCGCCATGCTCGTGCTGGTGCTTATCGCGGCGGCTGGCTATGGACTCTATTCATTTTTTGGCGCCAAACCTCACCTGCCGTTTGAAAATTACACCATGACGCAAGTCACCAACAATGGGAAAACCATTGCTGCAGCAATTTCGCCCGACGCGAAATATCTGCTAACCGTCATAGACGACAACGGAAAACAGAGCCTGTGGTTGCGCCACGTGCCAACCAACAGCGACACGCAGGTGATTGCTCCCGCGGATGCTTTGTACCAGAGCCTTGCTTTTTCTCCGAACGGTGACTACATCTATTTCCTCAGGGCCACTGACCAAGTCAACCTGGGTTCCAATCTCCTCCGCTCGCCGGTGCTGGGGGGCACGCCGCAGGTGATCGTGCAAAATGTTGACAGCCGGGTCACTTTTTCGCCCGATGGCCAGCGCTTTGCCTTCATACGGGGAATGTATCCCGACGCCGAAAAATTTCAACTGCTCACGGCAAACGCAGACGGTACGAACGAGTTGACGTTCGCTAGTGGTCCCTCATCTTCACTTTCGAGTGCCGTCGCTTGGTCGCCCGACGGCAAGCAGATCGCCTTTGCAATGCCTACTTTCGAAGGTGCATTGAGCGTGATTCAAATACAGGACGTGCCTTCCGCCAAGGTGAAGACACTGTCCCGGTTCAACAACGTGCAGTTGAATGACTTGGCCTGGCTGCCCGATGCACGCGGCCTGATCGCCACTTATCAACAGAACGCGACACTCTATGCGCGCAGTCAAGTTGCGCTTGTCTCTGAGCCCGCTGGCGAGTTTCGTCCCATTACCAGGGACACCAATAACTATCAGACGCTTACTCTTTCGGCGGACGGCAGAACACTCGCCACGGTTCAGCAAAGAGCTACACAAACATTCTACGCGTTGCCTGCCACGGGTTTCACCGGGAATACTCCAAATCCCGCGCCTGCGCAGGTCAAGGATTCGCTTTTCTTTGACTGGGCCGGTAACGGTACTCTTTACTTCGATGATGTGGACTCCCTGGTGCGAATGTCCACCGACGGTGGAGGCAAGACCAACCTTCTGAATGACTCTGCTGCTCAAATTATTCAACCAACGAGCTGCCAGGACGGCCGCTATATTGTCTTCGTCTGGGCTGGCCGTTCCGCCGGTAACAAGGCGAACATTTGGCGGTTGAACGTCGACGGCTCGAATCCCAAGCAGCTCACCGACGGTATGCAGGACATTGAGCCGGAATGCTCACCCGACGGAAGGTGGGTGCTCTATGACGACGTGCAAGATCTTCAAATCAAGCGAGTGTCCATTGAGGGCGGAGCGCCCGAGATCGTGCCGGGAACGGTTCTACCTGCCGGCTACTTCTACTATGGACTCACCATCCCACGCGATGGCAAGCTGCTGGCGTTCCTCACCGTAGACGCTAAGGCGGCTGGGAGACACCAGATAGCTCTGGTGCCTCTAGATGCGGGGCCGACACCCTCGCGGCGTATGCTTGATCCCGATCCGCGCATTGCGGACGCGCCGCAATTCACGCCGGACGGGAATGCGCTCGTATATCCCATACGCGAAAATGGCACGGAAAACCTGTGGCTCCAGCCGCTGGATGGCTCACGCGGCCGCCAGATTACAAACTTCGAGTCCGATGCGATTTCGTCATTCCGGTTCTCACCTGACGGCAAAACCATCGGCGTCCTGCGTTCTCATACCGAATCAGACGTGGTGCTGCTGCGCGATCCGGCGCCCGCCTCACGGTGACGCATTCCTACGACACGATGACAGATGTTGTGATTTCCGAACGCTGTTGAAAGGCGCCGACGCTGGCATTCCATCCTCCGATAAGCCAAGGCCGAATGCGAAAACATCTGACCATTATGTGATCCAGGGGACGGTTTCTATTAGAGGGAGATCGCTCGAATGATTTCGACTCAGTGCCTGGTTCGTCGGGTGATCTCAACCGGTCGATGCAACACCATCTGATATAAATCTGCTTTCGAAAGGTGGTGTTGTATGAGACCTGAGAAACGGTTTGGGCTTTCTGCGATCGAGAAGAGCGACATCTGGAGCCGATGGAAGGCGGGACGTCGCTGCATGAGATTGGGCGGGCCTTTGACAAGCCCCATAGCTCCATTCGGTGTTTGCTGTTGCCTCGCGGAGGGATTCCTCCCGCCGCCCGTCGTCGTTCGCGCCTAGCGCTCACCCTGGGTGAGCGAGAAAATATATCTCGAGGGATCGCTTCCGGTTCGCCGCTTCGTGAGATTGCTCGACGACTGGAGCGAGCGGCCTCGACGGTGAGCCGGGAGATTTCTCGCCACGGCGGTCGTCCGGCCTATCGAGCCCATGTGGCAGAGGGCCATGCCTGGGACTTGGCCTTGCGACCGAAGAAGTGCCTCCTGGCCATCAACCGCAAGTTACGGAACATCGTTGCGAGTAAACTGATCCTGGACTGGTCGCCCGAACAGATTTCCGGATGGCTGAAGACCCCGTATCGCGATGACGAGAGCCTGCGAGTGTCCCACGAAACGATCTACCGTAGCCTGTTCATTCAAGCACGCGGAGT
>Ga0209420_1001600_pt1 | contig 10594 bp, 13 predicted proteins | sample BlaSpr_A8_OM1_O1_FD_187972 | JGI IMG/M metagenome (GOLD analysis project Ga0209420, IMG submission 187972) | Forest soil microbial communities from Thunder Bay, Ontario, Canada - Black Spruce, Ontario site 2_A8_OM1_O1 (SPAdes) (version 2) | ecosystem: Environmental > Terrestrial > Soil > Boreal...
TTGGGCGTGAGCACGCCCAGAGTTTCCGCGTCGAAGGTCGTTCCATTCCACCACAAGCGAATCCTCTGTCCCTTGCGCAGCGTTCCCTGGAAGACGCGGGTGAGAACGATGACACCGCGGTAGGCATCGAACCAGGAGTCGAAAACGAGCGCCTGGAGCCGGTTATCAGGATTTCCTTTCGGCGGAGGCACGCGCTTCACAATGGCTTCCAGCACATCGGGTACGCCTTGGCCGGTCTTAGCGCTGATCAGCACGGCAGCAGAAGCGTCGAGCCCAACCGTGCTTTCGATCATTTCTTTCGTGCGTGGGATGTCGGCGCTTTGCAGATCGATTTTATTGATGACGGGAATAATTTCGAGACCATGATTGATCGCGAGATAGGAGTTGGCGAGGGTTTGCGCTTCCACACCTTGGGATGCGTCGACCACCAGCAGCGCGCCTTCGCAGGAGGCGAGCGAACGCGACACTTCGTAAGAAAAATCCACGTGGCCGGGAGTGTCGATCAGGTTGAGCTGATAAGTCTGACCGTCGTGCGCCGTGTACATCATGCGAACCGCGTGGGCCTTGATGGTGATGCCGCGCTCGCGCTCCAAATCCATGGAGTCGAGCACCTGCGCCTGCATCTCGCGCGCCGTCAGAGAGCCGGTCAGCTCCAGCAGGCGGTCGGCCAGCGTGGATTTACCGTGGTCGATATGCGCGATGATGGCAAAGTTGCGGAGGAAAGCGGCGTCCATAGGTTCAGTTGCCAGTTGCCAGCTGTCAGTTCAGTAGGATCCAATCGAGCGGCCCCCGACTTGGCGACTGCTTTTGAGAAGCTGCGGCTGAACTTTGATTTTAGCAGGCGGGGAGCAGTTCTCAGTTTCGGGAGCAGTTTCGGTTCCTGTGAGTCCGGATTTGGATAGCGACCTAAATCTTAAGCACAGGGGCACAGGGTCACACAGGTAAGGCTCGTACTTTCCCTGAACTGCCTCCAGTAGAATCAGACCGCATGATTGTTCTTGCCTCTGCGTCGCCTCGCCGCCAGGAGTTGCTGCGTAATGCCGGGATTCGGTTCGTGGTGCAGCCTGCTGATATTAATGAGACTCCGCTTGCGGGGGAGTCTCCGCGGGACTGCGCCGAGCGGCTGGCGCGGGGAAAAGCGCTGGCAGTTTTTCGGGCACGGCCGCGGGATTATGTTCTCGGCGCGGACACGATCGTGGTGATCGACGGCGCGATTCTGGGCAAGCCTCGCGACGCGGACGACGCCGCTCGCATGTTGCGATTGTTGTCGGGACGCACGCACGCCGTGATCACCGGAGTTTGTGTGGTAGGACCAGTGGCCAGTAAGGGCGGCGCGCTGTCCGCTTCCGAGACTACGCTTGTGACCTTCTGCGAATTATCTGACGAAGAGATACGCGACTACGTGGGCACCGGGGAGCCGATGGACAAGGCGGGAGCGTATGGAATTCAGGGCATTGCTTCGCGCTGGATTCCGCGGATTGAAGGGGAATACAGCAACGTGGTGGGCTTGCCGGTGGCGCTGGTTTATCGCATGCTACGAGAGCGAGGGGCGCTGGACGTCACATCTTAAGCTGGGACTTCGGTTGGGACTTCGGCTAGGACCTGCGGGCCAGGACTTGCGCTAGGACTTCTTCTCTTCCTCTTTTTCTTTCTTGGGTTCGGCTCCCTCTTTCATGGAAGCTTTGAAGTTACGGATGCCTTCGCCGATGCCTTTACCGACGGCGGCAAATTTTGCGGGGCCGAAGAGCAGAAGAGCGATGGCGATAATCAACAACCAATGCCAGGGCGAAAACTCTCCCATCACTCCTCCCAGGAATCGTTCGGGCGTTCCGGGTACGGCGGGGATCGGCGGAACTGCCTGTAAAAAGTCTAGGCTATGGGAACTTCGGAGTCAAAGGCGCGCGCGCTGGAACCGGGTGCGAACGCACGAGAGTCTTCGATGCTTACCAGGCTGCATTTTCGAAGTCTATTCCAGCGAAGGCTATTCTAGAAGGTTCGGGTCTGGAGGTTTGCGGTGATTGTGAAGCGTTGTGTTCTGATGCTGGTGCTAGTGATTTCGTGCCAGCCGATCTTTCACATTTCGGCTCAAGGGCAGGCGCAGGCTCCGGTCACCACGCCGGGCGAACGTCGCAAGACCAGCGAACCCTATACGGGAGACCTCTCGATTTTCGATTCTCCAGGGCGGGACGAGCGGCTGCAGGTGAATCGCGTGATGGACATTCTAGGCATCACGGCGGGAAAGACGGTGGCGGATATTGGAGCGGGGTCTGGCTGGTTTACGGTGCGAGCGGCGCGTCGCGTGGGCGAACGCGGCGCGGTTTATGCCGTGGACATCAATCCGGAATCGATCCGCTATATCGGCGCTCGCGCACAGAAGGAGCAGTTGCACAACCTAAACACGATCCTCGGTAAAGCCGGCGACCCGCTGCTTCCCGCGAGGGCGATTGACGCGGTTCTGCTGTTGAAGACGTATCACGAAGTTGCTGAGCCGGTGGTTCTGTTGCGGAACTTGCGGGCGGCGCTGCGTCCGGGCGCGAAGGTTGGAATCATAGACCGCAATGGAACTGGCGAGGACCATGGGGTGGGCCGCGAGGTCGTGCTGCGTGAAGCCACCCAGGCAGGCTACCGGCTGCTGGAACAGTATGACTTTGTGAAGGGCGACAAGATGGATTACTTCCTCGTATTCATTCCAGCACAGTGATTGCGTCGACCACCGACCAGGTGGTGCGAGTGAGGTCGGCAAAAGCCGGCAGGTCGGCGTCCGAGGCTGCACCCTGCGGACTGGCCCACGCGGCCTCCATGCTCGACCAATCGTCGAAATACAGTTCGACCATGGCATCCCAGCCAGGTGAGTTCCGCCTGGGATCGCTGCAGACAAAGTTCTGAACGTACTTTCTGAGGCCAGGCAGATTCTTTGCCAAAGGTCCATGAATTTCCTGCAGGTGGCGGCGGAACTGTTCGTGGGTTAAATCGGGGTGCCGGTAAATGACCACCATAAACTTCAGCATGACGGTTTCCCAACGATCATTTCCAACAATCACTCCCAATGATTATGCGCTTTCGATCATTCCTGCGAGCAGCAAGGCGCGGCGTGGCAGTTCGGAAATGACGACGAATTCGTGGACGGCGTGTGCACCTTCGCCTACGCCGCCTAAGCCGTCGAGAGTGGGAATGCCCATGCCGGCGGTGAAGTTGCCGTCGGAGCCGCCGCCTACGGCCGCTTCTTCCAGCTTCCATTCGATGTGGCTGGCGATCTCCCGAGCGTTTTTGTAAAGAGCCGCTACGCCGGGCGTTCGCTCCATGGGCAGGCGGTTAATTCCTCCGGTCATTTCGAGTTTGCAGTGTCTGTCGAATAGTTTGAGGGAGCGCAGCTTGCGGTCGAGGCCGGAGGCCTGTTTCGTGCTCTTGATGCGGACATCGATGCCCACGGAAGCCTCGGCCGCGACTACATTGGTGCGGGTTCCGCCCTGAATCACGCCGGGGTTTACCGAGACGCCCTGCTGCGAATTGTTCAGCTTCGAGACCGCTGCGATCTGGCGGGCGAGCTCGAGGATGGCGCTGTGTCCTTTGCCGGGATCGAGTCCAGCATGGGCAGCTACGCCTTTCACGCGAAGCGTGTATTCGCCCACACCTTTGCGCGCGGTCTTGACGGCGCCTCGAAGGCCGGCGGCGGGTTCGAGCACCAACACTCCGGCGGACTCTTTCGCCAAGGCCTCGGTGACTTTTCGCGAAGAATGGCTGCCGACTTCTTCATCGGAGACCAGAAAGACCGTGACTGGCCGGGGCAGTTGGCCGTGCCATGCTTGCAGCGCTGCGATGGCGTGGAGCATGAGCGCAATACCCGACTTCATGTCGAGAACGCCGGGGCCCCGCAGGCGGCCGTTGTCGATTTCGCAGGGCATGCGGGAGAGCGTTCCGAGGGGATAGACAGTGTCGTAGTGGCCGAGCAGCAGGACGGGTTGGCGATTGGCCGATCCCGGTCGAGATGGCGCGCCGAAATCGATCTGCAAACTGTCGCCGAAGTCGATGCTGCGATGGAGACGAGTGCGTCCACCCAGGGCTTCGAACTTCGGCGCGAGGAAGGCGGCGATGTGGTCGACCGCTGCTTTGTTGTCGCTTGGGGATTCGATTTCTACGAGCTCGCGAACCGTGTTGACGATCTGGTCTTGATGTTCGGAGAAGTAGCGGAGGCGATCGGCCCATGCGGACTGGGGGACGATCGCGCTTGATTTTCTTGTCTTACTAACGGGCACAAGTTCCTCTTGTCGGGCGAGAGTTTCCGGCTGCGCCGGGAATGCGACGCGGTACAGTATAATCTTCAGGCTGATTGGGGCGAACCATGACAGAAAGCACTCCCCTCGTGACCGATGGGGTCGTATCCAAGACGGGACTCGACATTCATGAGATCCTGAAGATTCTGCCGCACCGCTATCCGTTTCTGCTGATTGACCGCGTGCTGGAGTTGAAACGGAAAGAGCGCATCGTAGCCATCAAGAACGTCACCATAAATGAGCCTTTTTTCAACGGACATTTCCCTGGATTGCCCATCATGCCCGGAGTGCTGATCGTGGAAGCGATTGCGCAGGCCGGGGGGGCGTTGTTGCTTACCGAGGTGGAAGATCGTACCGACAAAGTGATGGTGTTTACCGGGATTGAGCGCGCGAAGTTCCGGCGTCCGGTGAGCCCCGGAGACCAGTTGCGGATTGAGGTGGAAGTGATGGGCTGGCGGGCTGTGCCGCGCATGATCGCCGTCAAAATGCATGGAGTCGCGTCGGTTGCGGGCAAGCGCGTGGCGGAAGCGACTGTGTCATGCCAGCTGATCGACAGTTCGCGCGGGCGCGGGGATGGCGCGGACGGCGCTGGCGACAGCGCGGATGCGGAATGAAGCAGAGTCCGAGTGCACTCCACCATCAGTCGATCGCCTGATGATGCAATAACCCAATCATGAAAGTTCATCCCAAGGCGATTCATCCTACAGCGATCCATCCTACCGCCATCATCGATCCGCGGGCCAAAGTGCCGGCATCGTGCGCGGTCGGCCCTTACTGTGTGATCGGGGCTGAGGTGGAACTGGGCGAGGGCTGCCGCCTGGTGTCGCATGTGGCGCTCGAAGGACCGGCGAAGATCGGCGCAGATAATGCGTTCTTTCCGTTCTGCGCTGTCGGCATGGCGCCGCAGGATACAACCTACAAAGGCGAGCCGACGCGGCTGGAGATCGGCGACCACAACGAGATTCGCGAGTGCGTCACCATCAGCCGCGGCACGGTGAAGGGCGGCGGACTGACGCGCGTTGGCAGCCACACGCTGATCATGGCCTACGCGCACATTGGACACGACAGCGTGATCGGCGATCACTGCATGCTGGTGAATGGAGCGACGCTGGGCGGACATGTGACCGTGGAGGAGTGGGCTGTGGTAGGCGCGCTTTGCCCGGTGCATCAGTTTGTGCGCATCGGGGCTCACGCCTACGTCGGCGGCGGCACGACCATCACGCAGGATGTGCTGCCGTTTTCCATGACTTCTGCGGCTCGCGACACGCACGCTTATGGGATGAATAAAGTTGGGCTCGAGCGCCGCGGTTTTTCCCCGGAGCGGATTCGCAAGATTCATCATGCTTACAAGACGCTGCTGGCGTCGAAGAGGAACACTTCGCAGGCATTGGAGAAGCTGAAGTCCGAGCCTGACCGCGGGGAAGATGTGGATATGCTGATTCGCTTCATTGAGGCCTCGGAAAGAGGAGTGATTAAATAAGTGGCCAGTGGTCAGTGAGCAGTGGCCAGTAAAATCCGGCACTGACCACTATCCACCTGTCACTGGACTACTTTTATGGAACGCATCGGCCTCATCGCTGGCAACGGGACGTTTCCGCTTCTCGTGCTCGACGCGGCGCGCGCCCGGGGACTCGAAGTGGTTGTGGCCGCGATCAAGGAGGAAGCTTCGTCTGAGATCGAGTCGCACGGTGCGGCCTCGGTTCACTGGCTATCGCTGGGTGAGCTTTCGAAGCTGATTGAAACTTTCCAGCGGGAGGGCGTGCGGCGCGCCATCATGGCTGGGCAGGTGAAGCACAAGCAGATTTTTTCCGCTATCCGGCCGGACTGGCGGCTGGCCAAGCTTTTGCTCTCACTCACCACGCGCAATACGGACAGCCTGCTTGGCGCCGTGGCCAAGGTTCTCGCAGAGGAGGGCATTACGCTCGAAAGTTCGACCGGACTGCTGGAACCGCTGCTGGTGAAGTCCGGGGTGCTCACGCGCCGCGCGCCCAGTGAGCAGGAACGCAAGAGCATTGATTACGGGCGCGCCGTGGCTCGGCAGTTGGCGCAGTATGACATTGGGCAGACAGTTGTGATTGCCGAATCGGCATGCGTGGCGGTTGAAGCCATGGAGGGCACCGACGCCGCGATCGAGCGTGCCGGGCACATTATGGGGACGCTGCGCGGGGATGCTTCCACGCTGAGCCGCGCCCTTACGGTGGTGAAGATCGCGAAACCGAATCAAGATATGCGGTTCGATGTTCCGGTGATCGGAGTGAAGACGATCGAAGTGATGCAGGCAGCAGGGGCTACTTGTCTTGCGCTTGATGCCGGGAAGTGTTTGCTGCTGGATGGAGAGAAGGTTCTGGACTCGGCGAATGCGGCGGGGATCTCGGTGGTGGCGGACTCTTGACCAGCCTGCTTTTGAAACGTGCATAAGCGGCGCGGACTAGTCGGCTCCAACGGAGCGGCGTGACGCTCGCGAAGCTGCCGCCGGGGTTTTGCGCATCTCGTGGAGAGCACGCGTCAGATCGTAGGCGGTCTGCAAATTCATCCAAAACTCGGCAGAATTTCTGAAGTACCCAGCCAGGAGCAGAGCGGTCTCCGGCGTGACTCCACGCTTTCCGCGCACCAGTTCATTCACCCTGTTCAAGGGGATGCTGAGTGCCCTCGCCAGTTCCACCTGGGTTAGGCCCTTTGGTTCGAGAAACTCCTGTAACAGGATTACTCCGGGATGCGTGGCGATGCGATGGCTCGGCAACAGTGTGGCCTCTTCAACAGAATACCGTGCATTCAGAGGCCTGTTGACTAATACTTTCTTAATCGGCAGAGTTGAAGATTATGAGCTCTCCTAGTTCTGAATCTGCGCTGATCGCCGATCAGCTTCGCCGTGCATTTGAAGGTGACGCCTGGCATGGTCCGGCTCTGCTGGAGTTGCTGCGGGAGGTAGATGCAGCCACCGCGGCTGCTCAGCCTCTGCCTGATGTTCACAGCATCTGGGAACTCGTGCTTCACATCGCCGCCTGGGATGGTGCTGCTCTCCGGCGGCTGGGCGGGAAGAAAGTGCAGCTCACGGGCACGGCGAATTTTCCCGTCGTTCACAAGCCTACTCAAACTTTGTGGCGCGGAGCCATCGCTCATGCGAAGCGTACGCACGATTTGCTGGTGAAGACGGTTGCCGCGCTTCCCGGGTCGCGGCTGCGGGAGCGGGTTCCGGGGAAGAAATACGATTTCTACTACATGCTGCATGGAGTAGTGCAGCACGAGCTCTACCACGCTGGGCAGATCGCCATTTTAAGAAAGGCATCCCTCAGGGGCTAAAGCCGGCCTCTTTGTTTGCTCCGGGCGGCACGGCTGAAGCCGTGCCCTTCCCGAACCGATTTAAGAGAGGACAGTTTACGGCTTACCACCGTTTGAAAATCACTCCCACGGCAGCCACAATCATGGCGAATCCGACCGCGTGGTTCCAGCGCACGGGCTGCTTCAGATAGAGTACTGAAAACACTGAGAACACAAGCAGCGTGATGACCTCCTGGATGGTCTTGAGTTGGGCCGCGCTGAACTCGTAAGAGCCGATGCGGTTGGCCGGCACCTGGAAGCAATATTCAAAAAAGGCAATCATCCAACTGATCACGATCACTTTGAACAGTGGGACCTCACGATATTTCAGATGACCATACCAGGCGAAGGTCATGAAGATGTTGGAAACAGTGAGCAGCGCGATGGTTCGCATGAGGTAAGACGCTCCTATTGGGCGATCGGGTGATCGGGCCATTGAAGCGATTGAAAACCTTGTCACAGGATTCTAATTGCCTCATCCCCGATTCCACAATTTACTCGATCCATTCCAGATGCTCTTTCCTGACTTTACGTTTACAATTCGTTGTTCCTGCTGGCAACCAGCCAGTTGAGAGTTCCTTCCTGCAAGCTGAGAATGCGATTTCCGTCGCGGTGGTGGGTGTGGGCGTCTTCGGACGCAACCACGCCCGTGTCTACCACGAACTGGAGCAGCAGGGAGAGCCGGTGCGGCTCGTGGGAGTAGTCGATCCGAATCTGGACCGGGCCGACGCGGTGGCACGGGAGTTCGGCTGCCGTGCTTTTGGCTCGGTTGAGCAGATGCTGACCACGCATAGTGAAGTGCGGGCGGCATCGGTAGCAGCGCCTACGGTACATCATCTGGAAGTGGCCCGCGCGCTGATGAAGGCGGGCGTTGATGTGCTGATCGAGAAGCCGGTGGCCGCGTCGCTGGACGAGGTGAATGAGTTGGTGCAGCTGGCTGCCACGCATAAGCGCATTGCGCAGGCTGGACACCTTGAGCGCTTCAATCCCGCGGTGCGGGCGACGATTCCGCTGCTGACGCAGCCCATGTTCTTCGAAGTGCATCGGCTCAGCGTTTTTACTCCGCGCTCACTTGATGTTGACGTGGTGCTCGATCTGATGATTCACGATCTGGATATCGTGCTCTCGTTTGCGAATTCTCCGGTGAAAGAGGTGCGCGCCGTCGGCTTGCCCATTCTTTCAGGCAAGGTGGATATCGCGAATGTGCGGCTGGAGTTCGAATCGGGATGTGTGGCCAACTTCACGGCCAGCCGGGTTTCGACTGAGCGCGTGCGCAAGCTGCGCTTCTTCCAGCCTCAGCAGTATGTTTCGGTCGACTATGGACGCCAGGAAGTGCTTGTATTCACGGTCGGAGCGGATGGCGCGGCGCCGGGCGCTCCTACTGTCAACCCGCAGATTAAGGTGGCCAAGCCGGCTGTGACTTCAGAAGAACCTTTGCACGCGGAGTTGAAGTCATTTCTGCATGCGGTGCGGCAACGATCCACGCCGGTGGTGCCGCTCGAAGATGGGCGCCGCGCGCTGACGCTGGCGCTCGATATTGTGAGCGAGATTCGCGAGCATGGGAAGAAGGCTGGCCTTACCGGGATTGCCAAAGCGAAAGGCTAGGCAGGTGTATGCAGACCTTGCGTGTTGGCGCGGGTCGGACGGATAAGGAGTACAAAGAGGCGCAGGAGCAGCGGCGCGCCGCTCTACTTGCTGACAGCCGGAGCGATGCGAATTATTTCTTTTGGGCGGCGGGTCTGTCTGCAGTTGACCAGCGGATTGTTTCCGTGCGGTTCAACATTCTTGTCAACGTCGGTGCTTTTGACCTGCTCGGCTTCTATGGCCGTCGGTTCCTGGAAACCCGTCCCCTCGCTGGGAATGGCGTGGTGGGCGCGTGGATGGTGGCTTTTAGTGGGGCTGGGATTTGCTGCCCGAGCCGGACATCGCTGGGCGTTCCTGGCTGGCATGGTGCTGTACGGGGCTGACATGATCGCGCTCACGGCAATGTTTTCACTGTGGGCCTTCGGCATCCATGCTTTCCTCGTATTTAGATGGTTCCAGGGACAAAAGGCGCTTAAAGATCTGAACGGCCCGGCCGTCTCGAGCTTTTGAAGATGAGTGATGTGCGCCAGCTGCTGCAAACTCTACGTTTTACAAATGTTTACACACGCAAGTCCCTCTCTATTTGGGGGTGAGCAAAATCCTCCGAAAGATGCGAAAATAAGCATAGCTTGGCCGCGCTGGTTGGTCGCGTCGTCCCCGGAGAAAGCGGGATGCAACGTGGCAAGGGGGATTTGTGTCTAACGGACAGTCCTTGCTCGGATCGGCTTGGCTCGGACCGGTCTGGCCCGGATAAGCCCAGCTCGGACAAACTTAGTTCATGCCCATCACTCAAATTCCATTCCAGGATCCGGTGGCTCCTCCCGAGAAGCCGCAGCCGGAACAGCTTGGGCTCTACGATGCTCAGGGATGGGAAACCGCTTACCGCGCGCTGGACGACGATGCCCGGGTGCCGCATTTACTCATTCAGTTGCAGGACGATCTAGAGCGCTCGCGGCGCCGCGAAGCTGCGTGGATTTCCGTCATCGTCCACTTGATTCTCCTGATTGCCATCTTCAATATTGAGAGACTTGAAAAATACTGGCCCTGGCACTCGGCTGTGGTAGCGAAGAATCTGACGAACGGGAAAGATTTGACATACCTCGAGCTTCCATCGGACCTGCAGAAGGTTCCGCAAAAGCCGAACACGAACATCGCTTCCGACAAGAACCGCGTCGCCATGACGAAGCATCCTGAGCTGAACGTGAAGGAGCTGCGCAAGATTCTGGCGTCACCACCGCCGGGAGCGCCGGGGTCGAGTGGTACACCGCAGCCGCCGCCTCCGTCGTCCGCCGGATTGGCGCAGAATCAGCCCGCCGCGCCGCCGCAGCAAGCGCCAAATCCGCAGATCGCGCAACTGCAAACGCCGGCCGCGCCGAATGTCGAGAATGAGTTCAAGAAATACGGCGGTTCCATGTCGGCGG
>Ga0209420_1001601_pt1 | contig 10591 bp, 7 predicted proteins | sample BlaSpr_A8_OM1_O1_FD_187972 | JGI IMG/M metagenome (GOLD analysis project Ga0209420, IMG submission 187972) | Forest soil microbial communities from Thunder Bay, Ontario, Canada - Black Spruce, Ontario site 2_A8_OM1_O1 (SPAdes) (version 2) | ecosystem: Environmental > Terrestrial > Soil > Boreal...
CCGAGCAGCATGGTCTATGAATACTGAACGCTTCGTCGTGAATCCATGAGCGAGGAAAACCGCGACCGGCAGTTGGGGATGAAGCGCCGCATCACACGGCGTGATTTCCTGAATGGTGTTGCCGTGAGTGTCGGAGCGCTAGGCTACGCCAGCCTGCCCGACCTGGCTTACGGCGTCCATGGTGCATTCCACGCTGGTGCCGATTCCGCCAAACTCGACCCGCCTGCTTTGACCGGAATGAGAGGCAGCGCGCCGGGCTCATACGATGTGGCGCACGCACTGCGCGATGGGGATTTCTGGGAGACCGCCGGAAGCCCCGCAGACACGAACGAGACCTATGATTTAGTCGTCGTCGGGGGCGGCATCAGCGGGCTGGCTGCGGCTTACTTCTACCGCAAGCATGCCGGCAAGAATTCACGCGTTCTGGTCCTCGATAACAACGACGATTTCGGCGGCCACGCCCGGCGCAACGAGTTCCGGGTGGGAGGACGGCTGCTGTTGAGTAACGGCGGAACCCAGTCAATTGAAAGTCCCTCGGAATACAGCGAAGTGGCCAAAGGCGTTCTCCGTGATCTGGGCGTCCAAACGAAAACCTTTTATAAGGCCTACGACCAGAAGTTGTACTCCCGTCTCGGCACTGCCTGCTTCTTTGACCAGGAGACCTTCGGCGAGGAGCGCTTGGTAACTGGAATGGGCTCAACTCCTTGGCCGGAGTTTCTCAACAAGAGTCCGTTACCGGAAAAAATACAGCAGGCGATTGCCCGCCTCTACGACGAGAAGAAGGACTACCTCGCCGGCCTGTCCAAGGAGGAGAAGCACGCCCGTCTGGCAAAGATCAGTTACGCCGGATTCTTGACTGAGATTTGTAAAGCCGATGCCGGCGTCTTGCCATTTTTCCAAACCTATACACACGATTTGTATGCGGTCGGAATTGATGCGGTCTCAGCTCTTGCCTGTTATAGAAATCCCGACGACTACGGAGCATGCCACTATGCCGGTTTTGAAGGCATGCATCTAGGCGGAGACGAAGAAAATGAAGAACCCTACATTTTTCACTTTCCCGACGGGAATGCGTCCGTCGCCCGCTTGCTGGTGCGGAGTCTCATCCCCGAAGCGGTTCCAGGGAGCACCATGGAGGATGTTGTTACCGCCAGTGCCGACTACAGCAAACTGGATCAGCCGTCATCTCCAATCCGAATACGCCTGAACTCAACCGCGGTTCGTGTGCAACACTCCGGGCGACCCGAGTCGGCGAAAGAGGTGGAAGTCTCGTATGTCCAACAAGGAAAGCTGAAGAAGACAACCGGGAAGTCCTCGATCCTTGCCTGTTACAACAGCATGATCCCATATCTTTGTCCGGAGCTGCCCCAAAAGCAAAAAGAAGCTCTGCACTATTGCGTGAAGGAACCGCTCATTTATACCCACGTTGCCATTCGCAATTGGACGGCATTCCAAAAACTGGGGATCCGGCAAATCGTCTCGCCGGGAAGTTACCACAGCTTCACCATGCTCGATTTTCCTGTCAGCTTGGGCGCGTATCAGTTTCCCAGGAACCCGCAAGAACCAATGGTGCTCTTCATGTTGCGGACTCCCTGCAAGCCGGGGCTGCCGCGCCGAGATCAGTACCGGATGGGCAGGTTCGAACTCATCAGCACGCCATTTTCTGACTTTGAACGCAAAATCCGTGAACAGTTGAATCGCATGCTCGCTCCATCTGGATTCGATTCCGCGCGCGACGTTGCTGCCATAACGGTAAATCGGTGGGCGCACGGTTACGCCTACGAATACGATTCTTTGTTTGATCCGCACTGGGCGCCGGAAGATCGACCTTGCGTCATTGGGCGGAAACAATTTGAACGAATCTCGATTGCCAATTCCGACGCCGCTGCCAGTGCTTATACCAATGCGGCCATCGACCAGGCCTATCGTGCAGTTCAGGAACAAGTGAAAGGTGCGTAGAAAAATATGGCTGATCTCAAGAATGCAAACGGCGGTCGATCTCGTGATCGTGCGCTTGGCATGCACCGCAACATCACGCGCCGGGATTTCTTGAACGGCATGGCCGTTGGCGCGGGTGGCGTGCTTGCCAATGCATGGATTGGAGGACTGCTCTCGGCCCAAACCCTTACAGCCTCCGCGCAAGATCGCCCAGGCTACTATCCTCCAACGCTTAACGGAATGCGGGGAAGTCATCCCGGTGCTTTCGAAGTCGCACACTCGCTGCGTGACGGAAACTTCTGGCAAAAAGCAGGCAAGCCGGTCGAGACTGGCGAGGAATACGACCTGGTAGTGGTCGGGGGCGGCATTAGCGGTTTGGCGGCGGCCTACTTCTATCGCAAGCAAACCGGGCCTTCAGCTCGCATTCTCATTCTGGACAATCACGACGATTTTGGGGGACATGCCAAAAGAAACGAGTTCCACCTCGGGGGGAGGATGCTGTTGACCAATGGGGGAACGGTCGCTATCGAGTCGCCGTTTCCTTACAGCAAAGAAGCGCGTGGACTGCTTGCCGAGTTGGGCATCGATCCCCCGGCACTTCAAAAGAAGTATGCGGACAATCGCGAGTCCGGCGGTCTTGGATTTGGCTACTTCTTCGATAAGGAAACGTTTGGAACCGAGCGATTGGTCACGAACGCGCCGGGAGGGGGCCGTCGACAGGGTGGGTCGGCAAAATGGGCGGACTTTCTCGCCCGAACTCCGATGTCGGCTCAGGCTCAACAGGACATTGTCCGCATTCAAGAAGCCAAAGTCGACTATATGGAAGGAGTAGATCAAGAGGAAAAGAAAGCCCGCCTCTCCAGAATGAGCTATAACGATTTTCTGCTCAAAGTGGTGAAGGCTCACTCGGATGTCATTCCTTTTTACCAGACTCGTACTCATGGGTTGTATGGGATCGGCATCGATGCGGTTCCGGCGCTGGATTGTTGGGCAATCCACTTTCCTGGGTTTCAAGGCATGGGTCTCGATCGCGTACCTTCCAAAGGCTTGACCTTCACTGCGCTGGGGGAAGTAACACCCCAAGAGGAATTTCACTTTCACTTTCCCGACGGCAACGCGTCGATCGCGCGCATGCTGGTGCGGTCCCTGGTGCCCGGTTCGGCTCCTGGGAACACGGCCGAGGATATTGTGACGGCCAAAGTAGACTACGGTCGCCTGGATCATGGAGATTCTCCCGTCCGCGTACGCCTGAACAGTACCGCGGTACTGGCGCGGCATGTGGGAGACTCTGCTTCGGCTAAACAAGTCGAGGTGGTGTATGGCCGCGATGAAAAAGCGTACAGCGTACATGGCAAAGCGGCGGTGCTGGCGTGCTGGAATATGGTCATTCCGTTTCTTTGTCCGGACCTGCCTGCGCAGCAGAAAGAGGCGCTGCACTATGGGGTGAAGGTGCCCCTGGTTTACACCGTGGTGGGCCTCCGCAACTGGACAGCATTTCACAAGCTAGGAGTCCGGGGTGTCTCCTGTCCGGGGATGTATCACACCTCCATGAATCTTGATCAACCCGCAAATATCGGCGGCTTTAAGCCGCCAGAGTCTCCGGAGGAGCCGATCTTGGTGCACATGCTGCGCACTCCGTGCCAACCAGGTCTTTCAGCGAGGGAACAGCAGCGCGCGGGGCATTATGAGTTGCTGGCTACACCCTTTGAGACTTTTGAAGGAAACATCCGCGACCAACTTGTCCGCGTGTTGGCGAGCGGCGGTTTTGATCCTGCCCGCGATATAGAAGCGATTACGGTCAACCGCTGGCCCCATGGATATGCCTACGAGTACAACCCGCTGTGGGACCCGGACTGGCCGGAGGGGAAACGGCCGTGCGATATCGCACGACAACGCTTCGGGCGGATTACCATTGCGAACTCCGATGCCGCTGCTGCCGCCTACACCGACCAAGCGATCGATCAAAGCTATCGAGCTGTGCGGGAGTTGTTGTCTAGCTGAAGCCGCAGCGCGAAGGAGCCGGGAATGAACAAGCGAAGGAACACCTCTGTGTCGATTCTGAGTGGTCTAACCCTGGTCCTGCCGTGCCTCGCGCAGACGTCGCAGGCGGAAAAGGAAATCCTGGACCTGGAAGAAGATGAATGCGTCCTATGCCGCCAATGATCTTCCCTCCTACTTCGCTTACTACTCTCCGGACTTCACACAATGGCTCCGCTCAAGGGGTGGTAAGTGATGAGAACTTTCAGGAATCCGATGTCTGGTTTAAGCGCAACGGAGAGTGGAAGGTTGTGCCTCTGCATGATTCGCCGGCGCCCCAGATTCAGTAGTCTACCGCTGCTCTCGGAGGGCATTTCGTGAGCGACTCTTACGATCGCTATCTACGCATGAATCGGCCGATCACGCGCCGCGATTTCATGAACGGCGCTGCCCTGGTGATCGGAGCCGCCATGCTTCCGACTGCTCCGGCTTTGGGCGTGGCCAATCCCCTGGAGCCGCAGAACGAATCCGGATACGATCCGCCGGTAAAGACAGGCTTGCGCGGCAGCCATCCCGGTTCGTTCGAGATTGCCCACAGCTTGCGCGACGGCACCTTTTGGGAGAGCGCAGGCAAGCCCGTCGAGAGCGGCGAAACATACGATCTGGTGATTGTCGGAGGAGGAATTAGCGGATTGGCCGCCGCTTATTTCTTTCGCGAGAAAACCGGAAGGTCAGCTCGCATTCTCATTCTTGAGAATCACGACGACTTCGGAGGTCACGCGAAGCGAAACGAGTTTCATTTGGGCGGCCGGCTGCAGCTGTTGAACGGTGGAACCCTCCTCATCGACAGCCCCACGCCCTACAGTCCGGTCGCCGCTGGTCTGCTGAAGAAGCTTGGCATTGATCCTCCACAATTCGAGGCGAGGTATACAGACTACAAGCTCTATCGATCTCTGGGTCTCGATTCTGCTGTCTTCTTCGATAAAGAAACATTCGGCAAGGATCGGCTGGTGGTGGGCGTGCCTAGACGCGGCTGGGACGATGAAGTGTCTGAAAGCCAAGCAGGGAAAGCGCTCAGCTGGACGAACTTCATGAACAAGACGCCGCTCTCCCCTGACGTCCGGCGCGACATCGTGCGCATACAGGAAGCTAGAGTGGACTACATGCCGGGTCTCTCTTCGGCAGAGAAGAAGGCAAGGCTTTCGAAGATGAGCTATCGGGACTTCCTCCTCAACGTAGTGAAGGTGGACCCCGGCGTGATTCCGTTTTATCAGCGACGGACGGAGGGAGAATGGGGAGTTGGCATTGACGCCGAGCCTGCCTTGGACTGCTGGGCTCTCGGCTTCCCTGGATTTCAGGGCATGGGTCTAGAGCCCGGTGCCGCGCCGCACATGAGTTATTCGGCGGCTGGATACGCCACCGGTGGTTCGTATCGTTTTCACTTTCCTGATGGGAACGCTTCGATTGCTCGATTACTTGTAAGAGCGCTCATTCCGGAGGCGGTGCCGGGCCACACCGCAGAAGATGTGGTCACCGCGCAAGTCGACTACAGCCGCCTCGATCGAGAAGATGCCTCGCTAAGACTTCGCCTGAACAGCACGGTAGTCGGCGCACGCAACGTCGGAACGCCTTCCGCTGCCCGGGAAGTCGAGGTTCTCTATGCGAGTGGCAAGCAGTTGTTTAAAGTGCGGGCCAAGGGTTGCGTGCTGGCATGCTGGAACATGATGATTCCTTATTTATGTCCGGAGCTTCCCGAAGCACAAAAGCAGGCTTTGCATTACCTGGTCAAAGTGCCGCTGGTTTACACCAGCGTGGGCATTCGTAACTGGACATCATTCCAAAAGCTAGGCATTCAGCGCGTCTCTTCGCCGGGTTCCTACTGGTCCGACGTTAGCCTCAACTCGGCAGTGAACATGGGGGAGTATCGAAGTCCCACGAGCCCCGAAGAGCCAATCTTATTGCATCTCAGTCGGGCTCCCTGCAAGCCCGGCTTGCCAGCCCGGGAGCAGCACAAAATCGGCAGATATGAACTGCTGACCACATCGTTTGAGACGTTCGAGCGGAAAATCCGTGACCAGCTTGCCCGTACTCTAAGCTCCGGGGGCTTCGATCCGGCGCGGGACATCGAGGCAATCACCGTGAATCGATGGCCGCATGGCTATGGTTACGAGTACAACCCGCTATTCGATCCCGACTGGCCCGAAGACAAGCGCCCCAACCTGATCGGCCGCAAACCCTTTGGAAGGATAACCATTGCCAACACCGACTCCGCGGCGACCGCCTATACCGATACGGCGATAGATCAGGCGGACCGGGCCGTGAACGAGCTATCACGCGGCTGATCGCCCGAATTTCGGGCGAGTTCAACTGCGCTGGCGACGCACTCGCATCGCTCGGGAGCCAACGAACTCTTCTCCCTCGTGATTGCCCGGCCGGCCGTTTGACCAGGACTGCGACGGGTTAGCGGACTTCTGTTGTTACCGATGAATCGTGCGAAGTGTAGATTACTTCGCCATCGAGCAGCGTCATCAGGCATTTCAGGTCTTTGATCTGCTCATTGGAGACGGAGTAGAGGTCGCGGTCCCACACCGCAATGTCGGCTCTTTTGCCTACCTCGAGGGTACCGATCTTATCTTCGAGAAACATCTGACGCGAACCCCAGGCGGTGTAGCTGCGAAGGGCGGTGTGGATGTCCACGCCTTCGGCCGTCCCGAAGGGCTGCAGGCCGTAGGTACCTTTGGCAGTTTGGCGCACGACCGAGGCCCAGAGTCCGAAACGGGCCGCCACCGGGGTGACGAAGTAGTCCGACCCTCCGGACCACAGAAGACCTCGGGATTGCAGGGTCCTGAAGGGCTCCAGCCGCTGGCCGCGCTTGGGACCATAATTGGCCGCATAGATGTCGCCGATCCACCAAAGGAATCCGGGCTGCATTTCCGGATATCCAGCGTCGTATTTCTTTTGCAGGTTCGCCATCACGTCGAGGGCATGCGGAGTGGGCAGGTTGGCGTGGATGATGCTGTGGCGCAGGCCAGAGCGGGGCTGCTCCTGCTCGACAAGGGCGTAGGTATCGACGACCAAGTCCATGGCGCGGTCCCCGACCGCGTGGGTGCCAACTGGGACGCCGTTCTGGTGGAAAAGGCGGACCATTTCTCGATAAACCGCAGGGTCGATTTGCGGATAGCCGCGATTGCCCGCACCTGAACTTGTGACGTCTGGAGTTTTGCCGTTTCGCAGCCAATCGTCGTAGAGCCAGCCGGTGCGTGCGCCCCCGGAGCCGTCGATGTAGATTTTGGCGCCGCAGGAGAGCAGGCGGTCGTCGCCGAGAGTGGAGGGCAGGCGAGGAACGGCGTTGATCTGGGCCAGCGCCTGGCGCGCCGACTGCAGTGTCGAACCGGCGTGCCATAGGACGCAGATGCGCTCCTTGAGCTGCCCCTGATCGAGGAGAGATTTGTAGGCATCCCAGTGGAGCTGGTAAATGTCAGGATCTTTAACGGCGGTCATGCCTTCGCTGTGCAGCACCTGTTGAATGTAGAGGATGGCCTGACGCATCTGCTCGGAGGTGACGGGCGGGATCAGGCTGTTGATGGGCTCCATGGCGGAGCGTTCTTTGAGGACGCCGGTGGGGTTGCCGTGGGAGTCGCGATCGATGGTGCCGGCGGCGGGATCTGCTGTGCCGGCGGTGATATGCGCCAGCTTCAGGGCGAGCGAGTTGGCGACTCCGTAATGGCCGGTGGTGTGGATGAGCCAGACGGGATTGTTGGGGGCGACGGCGTCGAGATCGGCAGCGGTGACGTAGCGGTGTTCGGCGAGCTTGCCCTCGTCCCAGCCGGAGCCGATGACCCATTCGCCAGGCTCGACGAGAGCGACCTTGGCCTTTACACGGGCGACGATTTCAGCCACCGAAGCGGCATCCGAGAGCTTTATCCCGTAGAGTTCTTCGACGCCTCCATCAGCGATGTGCGCGTGGCTGTCGATAAGGCCGGGGGTTGCGGTATAACCGTGGAGGTCGATGACGCGGGTGCCTGGAGCATTGCCCACGAATTCCAGAACTTCGGCGTCGGTGCCGACTTTCACGATAACGCCACGGCGGACGGCGATGGCCTGGGCTACCGAATCGCTGGCATCCACGGTGAGGATATGGCCGTGAATTAGGACCAGGTCGGCGGCGGGGTTTTGGGCGGGGAGCATGGCCGTAAACAGCAGGGTCCCCAGAAGCACGCTTGACGCACTAAGTTTACGGTGCAGAGACATCGTTCGATTCTACGCGCGAACGCAAATTCAACCAGTGTGGATCCCTGGGCAAGAATTCCCTCCTCAATGCAGTATCCAGTGCCAATAACAACGAACGCCGGACACGCCCCCTTCCACCTCACCTGTAAAGTGTTCCGTGGGTTTGGACGCCCCAGAGCTTTCCGTCGCATAATCCGATGGTTCCGGTTTGTCGGCTCTGGAAAGCAATCGCCGATGGCATCTGTCGGCTCGCAACCATGCACTGGATCCCGCTCCCATGTCGGCTGCACTCGGATTAGACCTGCTGACGGAGGTTGGGACGCAGTGTGAGCGAGCCGTCATCGTTCAGCTTCTGGTGACAGGCCCACCGCACGGGATAGCGCATTCCCTTTACCTCAATCTCAGCTCTAAGTTGCAATCCTTTCCAATCCGTGACGTTCGGAATCACGAACTGTGCCTGCCGAATCCTACCCGGTAACGGGAGACCGGCATCCAGACAACCGCTGGCGAGCGCCATTCCGTCCTGGCGCTCGACGGTCACCCTCAATATGCCCGGCACACCCGCGATGCCGTCATTTGCGAAGCCCACAATTAGCCCCAGGCAACCGTCGTCGTTATAGCTCCAGATGAAAGACGGCCTCACCCGATAGCCAATTCGTCGATTGATGTGGTCGAACGCTGCCGGATAAGCCTGGTAGTAAGCCGTCAGATTCTTCGCGCTGATCTGGTGAAAGTTCCAGAGCGACCAGTAATTCGCCCCGACATCCACCACATGGGCGATCATGTTCTCTGCCGGGGATATCCCTTCCTGCGAGGCGCTCGGATCGGGAGGTTTACCTGGAAGCCCCTGCTCGAGCAATGCCGCGATCCAGGGTGGGCGATTGCTGAGCGCTTCGATCTGCTCGTTTTCGATAAAAATGGTATCGCTGCGAATCCAATTGTTGCTGCGGACTGTGCGGTCTAGCAGTTCTGCATTGCCAACCCGGCTATAGTCCGGTTGAGTGTTGGTCAGCAGAGGAGTCTTCTTAAAGTGCTCGAGCTGGACTTCGAGCATATTTGTCCAGGTCCGCTCCGCCGTCAGGTAATCGGGGAAAGGATTGTTGCTGAATGGCCAAGTGTGCCCTTCACCCCAGAAGCCATACATGAAAGTGTCAATAAATTCGATGAGCCGATTGCCATCGAATTCCGCCGCCAACTGGCCAACCAGCTCTTTGAATGCCTGCTGAAAAAGAGGATCGTCGTACCGGGGCTGATAGCGCGAATGCGGGTTCTGCAAGTACCTTTTTGCCGAAGCACTGTTCTCCTGATCGCTAAGAACCAGATCCACTTTCGGCACCTTGTCGAGTACAAAATCCGGGAGGGCCGCATCGTGAGTATAGTCTGGCGCGCACATCTGAATTCGCAATCCGACCCGCTTGTTGTTCTTGTTCGCCAATTCAAAAACGAGCTTCAGATAATCGGGCAGCTCCAGGCGTCCAGGCCGCGGTTGCACTTCTCTCCACGTCGGACGGATGTAAAGCTGCTGGCCCAAGGGAAATCGAACCAGGTCCTCGATCGCCCGGGCAATATTGTCCGCCTTGATTTCGTCCGTGCCGCTGTCTGCCGTGATATAGGTGACCAGTCCCATGCCATAGTTCGGCACGACGTCTTTCGAAGAAGTTGTGGTCATCACCACGTCGTCAGTGGGAATGACGGCATCAGGTGGGTATTGAGGAAACGGACCCTGATTGAGGCGATCTCTCACCTGGGGTCCAGAGCCGAAGTCGTAGTTTCCCCAGTTGTGGGCGGGAACCTTCGCCTGCGCTTGACCCATGCCAAGTTCTGCAGCTACGGCAACAGCGACAGTGCTTTTTAGAAAATCTCTACGCCGCATCGGAATGATCTCCTCCTTATCGTTCGATTCGACTTTGGCCGAGTGGGATAGAACCCGAACTTGAGAACAAATTGAGCCAACGCGATGTCAAGTAAGCATGCGCTTGTTAGGCGGGGATGTTCCCCGGTCGCGGAGAAACCGCAAAACGACTATCGAACGGTTACTTGTTATATCGTTTCATTTCGTTTGTCCAGTACAATGTGCTGGTGCCGATCAAGGAAGATGCTCGATGTTTTCCACCAAGGTTTGGGCGATCTGACTGCAACCTCCTTCGAAAGCTGATTCCCTTAATGATTGCGATCAGGTCTTGGATTGTTCTCACCACCGTGTTTGCGGCTTGTTCATTCGCTGCAGCCCCGGACATTCCGAGCGGCAATCCTCGGATTCAAGGCGGCAACCTCCGCATTGAGTTTGATAACCACCTGCATAGCCGGGTGGTGGCCTGTTTCGACAAGCAGGAGACGGGGATGGGACCGTTCTCTGCCTCTGAGACTTTGACAACTAGCGATAAGCATTGGACCGAATTTCTCCTGACCTCGCAAAAACGCGAGCGTACAAAGGACGCTTTCGGGG
>Ga0209420_1001602_pt1 | contig 10584 bp, 11 predicted proteins | sample BlaSpr_A8_OM1_O1_FD_187972 | JGI IMG/M metagenome (GOLD analysis project Ga0209420, IMG submission 187972) | Forest soil microbial communities from Thunder Bay, Ontario, Canada - Black Spruce, Ontario site 2_A8_OM1_O1 (SPAdes) (version 2) | ecosystem: Environmental > Terrestrial > Soil > Boreal...
TCGGGCCGGGTAGGTACAGACGGCCATCATGCGCGAATCCTGGATCGCGCAATGCACCTTGGTTTCGTAATCCATGAACCGGGACATACTCTCCTCGTCATTGATCCAACTAACGCTCCCAGAAGCGCGCAACCCTGCAAAACCCTTGGCCAGCACCGTTGATTCCATTGCTGCGAACTGTACGCTCAGCTCGCCCGCGGGCTTTACCGTTCCGTTCGAGTTCGTATAAAGCTCGGTGTAATGCCGGATCTGCATCTGTCCTTTGGCGATGTAGTGCTCCAGGCCGGGCATGACCGCGGCGAGGGCATTCCTGGCTTCTTCAACCGAGAGATCGGCGACAAGCCATACGCAGGCGTCGTTTTTTTCCAGCCCCTGCTTAAAATACGGCACCAGCAATTGAACCAGATCTTCTTTGCGAGTATAGAACTGGCAGATGTGCGAACCCCAAGGCATATCGACCAGGGCCTTGTCGACGGCTACAGGAAGGGTGACGAGGCCTTTCGCAATGAAATACAAGAGCACTTCCGCTACGAGGTCGGCGGACATACCTTGAAATGAATATGCGCTCAAATCCGGAGGCATCCTGGCCGTAAGTGACTCCAAGCTGTGCTCGGACTCCGGAATGCCAGCGACAATCAACTTTTTACAGAGCCAGTCGTTTGGGTATTGGGATGTACTCACTTCTTTATTCCTCATGAACTTGAGCGTAGAGGCCAGTTAACAAGCCTGTTGGCACCGCGTCCGCTTGGACGATGGTCCAGGTATACCAATTTTTGTGAATCGCCTGCCCGCGTTCATCGGTATTGCTTTCTTCTAGAGTTACAGACTCCCTACAGATGGCACATTGTGGAAGCCAACCTTGGTAAGACATTGACGCATCCCGGGACGGAAGTCCCAAATCTACCGTTTGTTTCGGATTGGAGTCTGAGCAAAAGTGCTCACCTCGAAAAGAAACTTCGGATGGGGCTGGCCACCACCTTGAGCGATCTCCATCTGCGCCATTCCACAGAGGGTGCCTGTGCCCCATCCTTGCGTTTTTTGCAAGAGCCTGCCCTGAGCTTGTCGAAGGGGTGGGAGCCGGAAATGTCCGCACAGGGGCGGATCATATCGCGCGCGACACTCACGCAGTACTCCGCTCGATCCCAGCCTCTTCCTTCTTCACCGTCTTAGTAGCCCAAGCCATCCGCGGAGTATTATGCGCAATCCCAAACTGACCCAGTGCATTCAACACAATAATCCCGCCATGCCCATTCAATCGCTGCTTCAGATAATTCATAGCTTCCTGCGCCGCCCACTCCGGCAGATTGCCCGCCATCACGCGATCCGCCGTCCACTTCGCCAAAACCAGCTTCATAATCGGTTCGCCCCACCCGGTGGTCGAGACGGCCGCACTCGAATTATCCGCATAACACCCGCACCCAATCAGCGACGAATCCCCCAGCCGTCCCGGAGCCTTATTCAAGGTCCCGCCAGTAGAAGTAGCAGCAGCAATATTGCCGTTGCGATCGAGCGCTACCGCGCCCACCGTGTCATGCGAAATCTCCGGAGCAAACAAATCGTTGCCATCCTTCGCAGAAGAATTTCCTGCCGCCGTCCGCTGATACTCGCGCAACCGCTCCACCTCCCGCGGAATAATCAGCTCTTCGTTCCTGCACAACTCCACCCCATGCTCCTCCGCAAACTGCTCCGCCCCTTCACCCACAAAATACACATGTGGACTCTCACTCAAAATCTTCCGCGCCGCCCGCACCGGATTCCGCACCCGCTCCACACACCCCACGCCTCCGGCCCGCAAAGTAGCCCCGTCCATGATCAAAGCATCAAGCTGCACGCGCCCGTCGCGATTTAGAAAACTCCCCCGCCCGGCATCAAACGTCTCATCGTCCTCCATAACCACAACGGCTTCTTCAATCGCGTCCAAAGCCGCGCCCCCAGCCTCCAGCACCCGCCACCCCGCAGCCAAAGCATTCCGCACCCCAACCAAATGCGCCTCCACCATCGAATCGGGCATAGCCCAAGCCCCACCATGAACCACCAATACAGGATCAATAGCCAAGAGAACTCCCCCAGAAGAACTGAAACGACGAATAGTCTAGCATCGCAGCCGAAGTCAAGCTTCCAATCGACTCCATCATGTGCCGTAAAACGTAAGTGCAGTAAAACGTAAGTGCTGTAAAATGCATATCACACCACAAGCGGGCCCGTAGCTCAGCGGTAGAGCCGGGGACTCATAATCCCTTGGTCCCAGGTTCGAATCCTGGCGGGCCCACCAGTGAACTCGAGAGTTGCCGAGATGGCGGGTTAGTGTGTGACAATGATTGAATGCATAAAACTTTGACCGTAGCTGTCCTATTGGCGGGTGGGATTGTGTTGGGGAATGCCCTGGCGCAAAATACTCCGGCCACGACTCCCCCAGCTTCTTCAGCTCCTGCAACGTCGGCTCCTGCTCAGACTCCGGCTAAGGCTCAGACGCCTCCAGCCAAGGCGCATTCCGCCACTGCGGCGAAGGGGCCTGCGCCTCTGGTTTTGAAAACGCCGAAGGAAAAATTCAGTTACGCCCTGGGAATGAGCAATGGCAAGAAGCTGGCAGAAATTCTTAAGAAGCAATCGGTTCCGTTCGATCCGGCGATTATGGCGCGCGGTTTGAAGGACGGGCTGGCGGGCGGCAAGACGCTGCTCACCGACCAGGAAGCGCAGGCTGCTGTGGAGAGTGTGAGAACCGATCTGGTAAAGAAGCAGCAGGCAGCGGGCAAGAAAGAAGGGGACGATTTTCTGACTGCGAACAAGGGCAAAGAGGGCGTGGTCACGTTGCCGAGCGGGCTGCAATATAAGATTCTGAAAACCGGCACGGGACCGAAGCCGACGGCGAGCGACACGGTAGCGTGCAACTATCGCGGCACGCTGATCGATGGCAAAGAGTTTGACAGCTCTTATAAGCGCGGCCAGCCTTCGAAATTTCCCGTGAGTGGAGTTATCAAGGGATGGACCGAGGCGCTGCAACTGATGCCGGTGGGTTCGAAGTGGCAGCTAGTCATTCCTCCCGATCTGGCTTATGGTGAAAACGGCAACCAGGGGATTCCGCCGAACTCCACGCTTATTTTTGAAGTCGAACTGGTGTCGATTGAGGCTGCGGACAAGGATCAGAAGAAGTAGGGCGGCTTCGGGCTTCGACTTCCGGTTTCGCCTTCGGGCGCTGTTCTGGATCAGCGTGACGTGATCGGGTTGATCAAAATCCCGTTCGTGATTTTGATAGGGGCTTGGGCGATTTGGCTCTACACCTCATTCTCAGGTCACGCTGACCATGTGGAAGAGGATACTGGAGCGCTGGATTCGATCAGCGCCGCAGGTGGCCGAAGCCTGATGGCCGAAGCGCATCACTAACTGCTTGATTAACCACTTTGAGGCATCCGATCTTCGCTTCATTGACAGCCTTTCTGCGGCGAGGGTAGCGTCTTTTCAGTCTTTTAATCCGTTAGTTCAGGAGGCGACGTAATTGTTCAGACTCTTCCCCGCAGTCGTGATTCTGTGCCTGGCTGCGAATTTTGCCACGGCACAAGACCCCACCAAGGTGGAACCCAAGCATTACAAACTGCACTTTGAGAACGATCGGGTGCAAGTCGTCGACGTGCACTACGGCCCTCACGAGAAATCGGAAATGCACGACCATCCTGCTGGCGTTTCGGTCAGCGTGACCGGAGGACACCTCAGGTTCACCGATCAGAACGGTAAGGTCACGGAAGTCTACGCCAAGGCGGGGGAGGCGCGCTGGTTCCCGGCCCACAAGCATACGGTGGAGAACATTGGCGACGAGCCCTACAACGGGGTTTACATCGGCATTAAAGGCAGAACGGAAGGGGCTGCGAGCGATCGAGGATCGGATTCCCAGCCGAGTTCCGAGCAGATTGCGGAGATCGTGGCTGGCAGCGCCCAACACTAAACCGGCTTTCGGCTCACCTCTTGCTGATGGATCGCGATGGTGGGTAGTGGTGCCGTTTTGAAAATTCTTCCCGCAGCGGCTAAAGCCGCGTGATTTTGAGACGTTGACGGCGCGGCTGAAGCCGCGCCCTTTCAAAACGAATTCAATCTGCGTCGCTGCCGTATGGCCGGGACCCTTATCCGGCCGCGGTTTCCTGTAGTAGTCTTAGATGTTGATCAACCTCCGATCGAAGGAAGTGTATGTCGCACACTGTGTTTTGCGTGAAGTTAAAGAGAGAAATGCCTGGGCTGGACGAGCCTCCGTTTGACAACGAGCTTGGGCGCAAGGTTTATGACAATGTTTCGCAGGAAGCGTGGAGAATGTGGACCGAGCACTGCAAGATGCTGCTGAACGAGTACCGGCTGAACCCTGCGCGGCGCGAGGATCAGGAAGTGATTGTGAAGCAGTTGGAGCAGTACTTTTTTGGCGAGGGATCGGCGGTGCCCAAGGAGTATGTGCCGCCGGTGCCGAAGTAAGTCGCGCCTTCTTCGGCAGTTCACGACCAATGAGCAAAAACGTACGGCGTTTATTCGGGCCCCAAGCGGCGCTAACGCGCCATTTTTCCCTGGTGGGTGCAAGCATCTCGCTCTAACTGAATTCGGAAGCAGGGGGAGGGCTGTAGATTTAGATTTGGGCAGATTCAGTGGTACGGTTTCGGTGGGCCCGCAACCCAGAGTGAAATGCCGTAGCTTGGTTGGCGGCACTTGTTGCCGAGGGCTCATAGTTTAAGCGCCTGGAGAAACTTATGCCTAGTCACTTCTATACGACCAATCCAAACGAGCGCCAAAACGCGATTCAGAATGGATTCCGCGACGAGGGCATCTCCTGCTTCGTGTTCACTGCTCCCGCCCCCGGCCCGGCGCCTCTATTCCGTGCCGACAAAAATGGTGGCCAAATTCCTGAGCCGCCTGGGGACCACCTCTACACGATGAGTTTGACCGAGCACGACAATTCGATGAGCAACTTGGGTTATTACGGTGAGGGCATCACCGGTTACATCTACGCGGGGGCGAGTGCGGGGGCGATCCCTTTTTTCCGTGCTTTTTCCCAGGCGGGCGGTCATTTCTACACCACCAATCCGGCGGAGTTTCAATCCGCTCTTGCTAGCGGATTCGTAGACGAGGGCGTAACAGGTTTCATCCTACCCAAGGCCACCGATGGGGCCATACCTCTCTTCCGGCTCTATCGTGTCACGCACCTGTACACAACGGATCCGAACGAACGCCAGCAGGCCATTGCGCAGGGGTATAGCGACGAGGGAATCGCCGGTTTCGTGTTCCCTGCTCCGCCCATAGGTCCCGCAGCACTATTTCGTGCTTACTGCCCATCGACCGGCTGCCACCTCTACACGATGGGTTTGGCCCAGTACGACGGCGTTGTGAATAGCGGGGAATACGTGCCCGAGGGGATAGCCTGTTACATTCTGCCGTGGTCACAAGTAGGGTATACCGGGTACGATGGCTCTGCCATAGCTCTGTTGCGCGCAGACCTCTATGCGGACCCAAATAAACCGGCCAGTGATTTTTTCTACACAACGAATGCGGCGGAGCATCACAATGCCGTGTTCAACCTCGGTTACAACGAGGAGGGGGTGACCGGCGCCGTGCTGCCCCACCCGTTCCGCGATGGGGGCATCCCCTTCTACCGCCTGTTTGGTCCGGTGTAGGCAGTAGCTGGCTGCCACTCAAACATCCTCACGAGAGAACATTAGACACCGCGTCACATAACGGACGGCAGTACCTGCGGTCACAGCCAGGCGGTCAAGATGGAGTGCGTCGATTGGCGAAAATCGCAATTGCAACACTCTCTGAGCTCTGGACACGGCCTGAGACGAAATTATCGTCCCGCATCTTGTCAGCAATCGCGACGCATGGGGGATGGTTAATGTAATGAGATGAACAGCCTGTTAGCCTTGGCGCGGTCGGACAGTTGGATGATGAAGTCCCGCATATTGTTCAACTGCAAGCCAACCTGACGGTAACCAATTTCGGTGATGAGGTCTAACTGCTCGGGATGAAGCTGGTCGTGAACGCCCGATTGCGCATTCACGGTTTTGAATGCTCCGAGTACGTCTTTGAGGACCATTACCGATCCGATGCCAAATTGCATTTGTTCTATGCCCTGCACGATGCCTGGGTCGGGGCGCGGATAAATCTCTTTTAGCGAATTCACCACGCCTTCTGTCTGCTCAATCAGTATCTTTTCAAAACCTTCGGCAAACACCGCTTTGTCTTTCGCAGTCATTAACCTTGCGTGGAAGGCCGCTCCCAGATCGGTTAGCCTCAACCTCTCAACCGCGAACTGAAAATTGGGAGCCTTGCCGCTGTGAACTTCCTCGCTGGTCGCCAGGGCCAGGTATTCCAGGAGCAAATAGGCCAACTTGTTGCTAAAGGATAAGATCGCACGGGACGGACGCGCATTCGTTTGTTGGAGCTTGGCCAGGTTTTGCCTTTTGGAGATGCTGTCGATCACCAATACTGCTATCGCCAAAATAACCAGGTTTTCCATTACGCCGGGCAAGAAGGACAACCAGAATTGCCTGTTAAACTCGCCGCCGATGTGGACATACACCGCTATAAGCACGAAGAACACAGCAACGATATAGATGGCCGATCTGTTCATATATAGGCCCGACATTTTTTTCCTTTAGCGCTTCTTCTTGTATTCCTTCTCGTATTTCTTTTCGAGCGCGAGCTGCGTCAATTTGCGCCTCGTGGGCCAATCTTCTCACGGAGCCAAATCGTGGCGCCAGTCATCCAATTCTGCCAGGAGGGAAAAGAAAGATGCATCACACGCGGCAAGAGGAGCTGCCTTTTGTTGGCAGTTCGCATGAATTTATTGGAGCTGAGCAGGGGCAGACTGGGGTATCGGTCTTTCTGTACGATGGGAAGCCCGGTTCGGGGCCGGGTCCGCACCGGCATCCTTATGACGAGATCCAGTTCATCCGGGAAGGCCGTGGGGTGTGGACGGTAAGCGGCAGGACCTTCGAGGGCGGCGCCGGAGATATCTTTGTCATCAAGGCTGGCGAGATCCACAGCTTTAAAGTGGTAGGGGATTCACCGCTCGTACAAATCGACGTTCACCTGAGTCCACGCTTCATCCAGGAAAACCTATAGAGCAAGAGCGGCGGGTTGCAATGTGGGGCGAGCAGGCGAGTCTGTATGCCGACGGCCCCAGAGTCAATCCGAGGCTGCCGGCTCCGGTGCGAGTTAGTCTTTCGGGGTCAGACCCTTTCAGTCCATCGAGGGCGCTCGGGCGGCCTCAATTCTTGTCTTAATGGCAGCGTGGTGGCGAGGCACTCCTCATGAACCGGGCGGCCGTGCTCGTCCACTTTGCAAATCGCCAATAGGGTGGGCTTTTCGCAAATCGAACAATTAACCTCAACGATGGCCATGTGTGCTCCAATCTACCGGTGTCAAGTGTGGCGAAAAAAGTTAAACGACGCTGGTGAGCAAGGCTCACATCCCGCTGACCGTTTCTGTTTGCGTTAGGCCGCAGTATGGTTTGCACCTCCATCAAGCGTGCGTGGATATCGAAGGGAAGGGTCCAGCCGAAGCTGGCGTCACGACTTCGGTGGGGACCAAAGCAGTTGCGGGAGCGGCAGTTGCGGGAGCGGAAATTCCCAGATAGCCATCGACAACCGCCGTAGATAAACCGAGCATGGCAGCGATCTCCGCAGGACTGACTCCTTGTTGAAAAAGTAGTTCGACCTGCGATACTTGTGCAGAAGGAACGTAGGTAGCTGGAGCTAATGTTGCCGAGATTGCAGTAGTCATGTTGTTTTTCCTTTCGTGAAGAGTACCGGTTATGCGGCCCACTTACTGTTGACTTTCATAACAGTGCTTGAAGGTTCGCCAGTTAATTTGTCTGAGCTAAAGCTGGCTCTTTAGCGATTACAGCGGATGCCAAGGCGACTTCTTCGCGCTGCACTGCCAGGAAGCTGCTTATGGTTTGCTGTAACTGCAAGTCCACCTCGTCTGCAATAATCATGATATTGGGCAGCAGCGTGGTGAAATCCACAGTCGAAGAGTTACGTTGAATGGTCTCGAAGATACTCACCTGAAGGAGCCGCGATTCCTGCACGATCATAGGTGCGGTGTAGCCCTGGCGATAACGGCACTGTCCGTGAACCACAGCTGCCGCGGTGGTACTGTCACTCGCCTTGGTTTCTAATATGTTGCGCAGGCGTGCCGTAATACTTCTTATCATCTCCGGAAGAAACGCAGCGCGGTCGCTCGCGGCAAGCGGAATCGCCGCCAGTTCCTTTACTTCTTCCGCCCGCGCCAGCCAATGCTGTATGAGGATGGCCACATCGCGATTGAGAATGGAGGCGACGGATTCCTTGACTGGTTTCAAAGAAGGCAGCGATGTCAACCTTTCTCTATCCATGAGCCCGGCAAGCTGCTTGGCGTCGAAGGGCTTGACCAGCACTTCATCCGCCTGCAGAAGAATGGCGTTCATTGCTTTTTGCACGTCAGGATAATCGCTGACGACCAGGGTCAGCGCCTGGGGTTGACTGTGGCGCATTGCGCTTACTACGGTAAAGCCATCCCCAGGCTCCGGCATATGAAGGTCGGTGATAAGAACGTCGAAATTTTGGGTGGCAATCTGTTTGAGTGCGTCGATAACGCAACTTGCCGTAACTACTTCACAGTTTTGCCGTACCAGCGACCTTCGCGTCAGAACAAGTTCATCGGAGTTGTCGTCGACCAGCAGGATTCTAGGCCGTTTCATCAAATCAACTAGCTGGCCGCTTCGCATTTGAAGAATCGGTAGATCGTCAGGGAGTTTCGTGGGCGCGGAGTGCGGTTCCTCGAGCTCCGCGTACGGTTTTTGTGGCAGCGACATAATTGCGCCTCCTGACCAAGAGTGTAGGTCTCTGGAAAACAGAGGCACTGGTCAAGAATGCTCACATTAGTTAGATCTAATCAACTGTTGTTCCATGAGAAGAGATAGGGGAAGGCAGCAATCCTATTGCCTTAATCCCGACCTAAACGACAGCGTGTAAAGTTGCCTGATTTCGTCAGGCGGGTGTGGAGTGGTCACTATCGCTCAGTTTTTATGATGGGGCGAGGGTAAGGTTGGGCGAGAGGTTAATTCGAAATGCCTGAAAATCCCAGCGTCACGCTGCCGGGAACGGTCGAGAAAGTCATTCCATCGATATACGCAAATGAAGCGGGCACGGCAGAGATTAGTGTGAATACGCCCTACGACTTGTATCGAGAGGTGCGCATCGAGAACACGCTGACCAATGAAAGTGGGGACAAAGTTAGCCTAAAACCGGGTTCGCCGGTAGAGGTCACCGTCGCTGCTGAGGCTGAGTCTACGACTGTCCAATCCAGCGTACCTTTTTCGCAAAAAACGCAGTCACTCTGGTGGCCGGACGGCAAAACACTAGACCCTAAAACCAGGGTCTTTCGCCATCCCTTGTGAGCGGTTGGAGTAGCAGAGCCATGCTTCTCAGCTTATTCGATTCTCAACGAGCAAATAAAGGCAGGCGAAGCAGAGCCTAGGGGGTAATGGAAAATGGCAAGTATCAACAAACTGACACCCGAACTGCGCAAAGCTCCACAGCCGCCTTTGTCGCGCGCAGGAGCGCCTGCCGAGTCAGATCGTGCCAGGAGACCACCGCTTGTCCAACCCTCTGCCACGGATGAGGAACTGAACCCCGGAGATCGCGTCGCGGGGCTAGGCAACTTCGGAAAACCAACCGGGGAGTTCGGCACCGTTGAGAAAACGAATGCAGATGATGCAGTGGTCAAATGGGATGATGACGGCCGCACGAGGCTCGCTCAGCCGTCGCTGAAGAAGATTTAGTTGGTTTAAGTCCGAACGGAAGGATTGCATAACCGGGTGAGGGATCTGCGAAACCATTACCTGTTCCCTTTGCCTTTACATCCCACTCAAGCCGCAAGCGGGCTTGAGTGGGCCACCCAGCGATAAATCTGATGGGCAATTGAGTCTGGAGACCTTGCGTACTCAGGCCGCCCGTTTCTTTTTCTGTCCTCGATGCTCTTTCGTCAGATTATCTTTATCTTTATCCTTGGCGGCGGCCGGACGCTTTTTTGTGTCCATCGCCGTTACCTTATCTTCACTGACTGGGAGGCTGTCGTTCTTTTTCCCGGCTCTGCGTTCCGATTCGTGGATAGTTTCGACCCACACGTCTTCCATACTCATTGGACACTCCTTAGCACATATAGTGCGTTTTTAAGATGAGAAACAGGCGAGTAGAGTTGTCGGCCCAGGGTTACGATTGTGGGTCTTGATTGTGGGCCTTTGGCGAATCAGAGTGGTGAGGGCGCGGCGGCGAAAAACGTGAGCACCGCATTGCGAAACTGCTCAGGTTTTTGGATGTGCGGTATGTGGCCGCAATCCGGAACCTCGACCAGGGTTGAGCCCTTTATGGCGGCATGAGCTTTGCGGCCAAGTTCGGGGAACTGTCCCGCGACGGATTGTAAGTTGGGCGGCAAGCGATTCTTGTCCATAACGGTGCGATCGGTTTGTCCGATGATCAGTAGCGTCGGGCGGCTGATCCCGGCCATTTCGTAAACGACGGGCTGTTCGTAGATCATCTGGTAGGTGAGCGCCGAAGACCACGCGTCGCGCGG
>Ga0209420_1001603_pt1 | contig 10582 bp, 7 predicted proteins | sample BlaSpr_A8_OM1_O1_FD_187972 | JGI IMG/M metagenome (GOLD analysis project Ga0209420, IMG submission 187972) | Forest soil microbial communities from Thunder Bay, Ontario, Canada - Black Spruce, Ontario site 2_A8_OM1_O1 (SPAdes) (version 2) | ecosystem: Environmental > Terrestrial > Soil > Boreal...
GACGTGTACGCCAGCACGCGTGACGAGCGCCATCAGAAGCTCGCCCTCGAACTCGGCGCCAAATGGGCTGGCGGCACGATCGCGGAACCGCCCGTGAAGCTCGATGCCGCCATCATTTTCGCGCCGGCCGGAGAGATCGTGCCTGCCGCCCTAAAGGCGCTCAACAAAGGTGGCACGCTCGTCCTCGGCGGCATTCACATGAGCCCGATTCCATCGTTCAGCTACGACCTGCTGTACGGCGAGCGCGTCATCCGCAGCGTCGCTAACAACACGCGTCAGGACGGCGAAGATTTCCTCCTCATCGCCGCCGAAATCCCCATTCGTACGCAGGTGCAGGATTTTCCCCTCAGCGAAGCCAACCAAGCTCTCGCCACGCTAAAAAACGACGCCATCCGCGGCGCCGCGGTGCTCCGCATCCCTTGAGGCGCGCGGGAGTGCAGGCGAACGCCGCAAGACTGCTAACGCTTCGGTCCCCCGTTGTTCGCGTCTTGCACGGTAATATCAAGAGTGCTTTTTCCACCGGCTTCGGCGATCACGGCTTGCCCTTTGGAAATGAATTGCGCAAGAAAGTCCGGATTCGCCCATGCCAGATTCCACGCATGATCGACTGCTAGCAGCACGTAATTGCCGGCCGCCACGTTGTGCAACGCAAAACTGCCATCGCCATCCGACTGGTCGAAGCGAATCGGGGCCGTATCTTTCGTCGCCCCTTGTGGCACCAGCACCACCAGCATCCCGGGTGTCCGCTTGCCGGCGAGCAACGCGAATCCGCTGACGTCCGAAAATGAGCCGGACACGGTAACGCTTAGTTGCACATCTTTGGTCCCCACTTCAAGTTGTCGGCCGGACGCCTTTGCGCCGGTGGCCGTGAGGTTCGTTAGGTAGTGAGGGGTCGTGCCTCCGACGACGAGCGTATATGTGCCCTGCGAAAACTCCTCCTTAAATTCGAACGTTCCATCCGGTGCCACATCGGTTCGAAACGGTTCGATACCCGCCATACTGAGCTGGATGCGGCTGCCCAAGGGCCGAAAACCGGCCTCGCCACGAAGGGTCCCTTTGATACTCACACTGCCCTGCGTTGGGTCCACATCGACTACGGACCCGTCTCCGACGTCGATAGTCCGAACTTGTGGCGATTGTTTCCCCTGCTCCGCGATATGAAGCGTTGCGGTGAAATGGCCCGGCGGAATCCCTGCGAGCTCCCAAACCCCAGGTTCGACCTGAAGTGCTTGCACCGGAATTTGATTCCCGATCGATGATGGTCCGGTTCGTAGCTCAATATTGGGAAATCCCATCGTGTTGGTAGGCATGTTGAGGCGTATGTGCCGTGCGGGTACCGGCGTCAGCGTGATATCTGCGGATTCTGTCTCGCCGCCGTCGATTTGAATTGGTTGAGCGTCCGCCATTTGCGTGGCGCCGCCGAAAAAGGTCACTTGGTAAGCTACGTCCAGCCGAGCATCGGACGAGCGCAAAGATGTTGGCCTTTCGTGAAAGATAGGGCTTCCCACACGCGGAGTGTCGGATGGCGGTATCGTTGGAGGGTGGCGCGCGTACCAGGGCTGCGCAGTCACGCAAACAAAATACGTGCCGGGTGGCAGCCGCCCGATCCGGTAACTACCCTCATCATCCGATTCCGCTGCGCCTCTTTGCGACTGCTCCGCCGGGTTGCTGGGGTCACGTAGAAAAGCAGTCACTCGCGCGTCACGGATCGGTTCACCGGTTTCGCTCAGAATGTGGCCGCTAATCACGCCCTGCGGCGGAAGTCGCAGCACGATATGCGAAGTGTCAAATTCCTCGCCCACCACCACGGCGGAAAAATAGGAGCCGTGTTGTAGGAACGACTGGGGCATGAAGCCGCGGCGCGAAGCGGTGAGCGTATAGCGCCCAGCCGTCAAGCCGCTAAACACAAAACCTCCGCTGCCATCGGTGGTGATGGACTGCGTTTCCGCTCCACGAAATTGCGGCTGCAGCGTGACCTCGGCCTCCGGAACTGCATTCCCGGTCACGGAATTGACGACCGAGCCGGAGATCGAAAAGCCGGCCGGCTGTTGCGCAGCCGGCGCCCACGGCTCCGTCAGGAGGCTGAAACTCGCGGCCAATAGCATTAGCAAAAACATTTGCAATCTCAATTCTCGCGGTGCAGTACTTCGATTCGCACGTTGGCTTGCTGCTTGGCTTGCACGCTCACGTCGGCCGCACGCAATAAAAAGCTATCCAGTGCGCCGGGGACCCGGTACTCCAAATCGGAAGCGTTGTCTATGGCAAAAACTTTGTAATGGCCCGGTGCAACTCCACTGAAGACCGCAACTCCATCCTTGCTTGTAAAAGCCCTTTGAATGGCTTTCGGAAAATCCTGCGACACGGCAAACACCGTGATGCCGGGTGCTTCTCGACTCGTCGAAACTTCCGCCGAGATCGTGCCGCCGTCGTCCCGCACCGATACTTCTATGGACGGAGGATTTCCCTCCGCCGTGATGACCAGGTCATCGCGTAAAAGATCTTGGTTTCCAAAGGTCGCCGACGCTACGTAAAACGCCCCGTTGGGATGAAATTCGATCTCATAACGGCCGGGCTCGATGTTGCGTAGAAGTAGCTTTTGCTTTCCCGGCGGTGCGGCCATGCCAATATCCTGGTTAAGAGAGCGCCCTTTACCCTGTTCCGCCGAAATCAGCATGGGCCATACCGGAATGCCGAAGGGACGCTCCTCTCCCGACGTGGAATCATTTCGAAAATTGAAGGAAATGGTTTGCGCTGGCGCCAGGTTTAAATGCACATCGGAGACGTCTGCGTTCAGGGTAATCTCGACGCGCGGAGTCAGCATTTCCGCCCCGTCAGCGCCTCCCAATGTACGGCCGTTGTGCATGGTTGCCCGGATGGTATAGATGCCAGCAGGCAGTAAAGCAGTATGGAACGCTCCCGTCCGCGGATCGACCGAAGCCCCGGCGCCGAAGTTTGCCGATCCTTGCACCTGGATCGAGACCGACTCCCCTGGACTCACGCCGTTCACAGTTCCGGAGATTTCGTAAAGCGGCTGGCGAATCATCGAGAGTGCCAGCTCTACGTGTTTTCCCGGCGTGATCACAATCCGCGTCGCCTCAGCCATGTCTTGGCCAGACGGATAGTACGTCAGAGGATAGCCTTGAGGTCTGCGAGCGGTAAGCGTTCTGGCGAGCAAACCGTTGTTGCTCGGCCCGGCGCTCAGGTAATAGTTTCCGGGCGTCAAGTTCGCAATGCGGAAGCGTCCTTCGTCGTCGGAGCGCTTCCCTACTCTCGGTTGCCAGGTTCTTACGCCTTCTGTAACCATCGAGCTTGACAGCACGACGGGAATTTCGTCGAGCGGTTCGCCTTCCGCGGAAGTAATTTGGCCGGAGATGATTCCCTCCAGCACAAGTTCAACTGTTACCGGTCCCATATCGGGTCCGATATTGATCATTTGCGGCTGCTGGAACGCAGCGCCTGCCATACCCTCGATTTGCTGTTGGTTGAAGTAGCCCGGTTTTGTGACTTGTACTAACGCGGTAATGCGCGGTATGTCCTGCAGCGTGAAGTTCCCCTTATCGTCGACAAGAGTTGCGGCCTCATTGAGCTCTACGAGCGCTCCGGCAATCGGTTGTTTCGTCGCCGAATCTATCACCGTGCCCGTAACTTTAAACGTCTCCGTGCTGGAGTCTTGGAGTGCGGGATCCCTCCTTACGAATGGAAGGTCATCATCGAAGAAGTATTTTTGCCGGCGGTCGTCCCGATGCCAGCTCATCATCGGCGGAGTTCGGCTTATTTCGAGCGGATACGGACGCCGTATTCAAAACGGGCCACGGTGCGACCGCAAAGATCGCTAACAGGGAAGCAATTGCGGCGAATCGCCTCAACGCGCGGCCCGTGGCACACTCCCGATTGCGAAGGTACCCCAATAGTTGTTAAGTGATTCGGGGAGGATTATACCGAAAAGTGAACGTCGAATCCTACAGCCCGCAAGTAAAATCGAGAGCGGACCACGAACAAGCGTCTAGCGCCACGCCAAAGAACGACGCCATCCGCGGCGCCGCCGTGCTCCGCATCCCACAAGTCTAAGCCGCCGTCAGCGCGCTACTGATCGAGACGTGCCACTGTATGCGGAGTCTCCAGCACGAAATCGCACGCCGAAGCGCCTGGCTCGCACACGAGCACACCGACCTCGAGCAACCTCATGGGGTGGTCATCCGGAAATCCGAACTGAAACCGATGTGCCGCTAGCACCTTTTCTGCCGCGCCGGTTGTTTCGTCCGGATGCATGGCCTTCACGCTTACGCCGCCGTCGGGAGCGGAAATCATGACAAAAAACTCCGGCGCCTTCTCCTTCAACGTAAGTAGTGGAATGTTTCGCGATCGCCGCTCCTCACCGAGTTCGCTCCGCGCAAGCTGAATCATCTGATCCGCCCTGATTTTTGAGCCGGCCATTTTCACCAGTTTGGCGTACAGCGGGTTGTCGGGGCCGAAAGCTGTGGCGCCCAGTGCCTGCGCATACATCCGCATCGCTTCCGCGGTGTGGCCCTCCTTCGCCAGCACATCGCCCAAGTGCTCGCCCATCACCGGAAGCTGCTCCAGAGTCCACGCCGCACGTAAATATTTCTCGGCCTCCGTCAGCTTGCCGGACTGAAAATAGATCCACCCGAGCGTGTCCCAATGCGGACCAAGCTGACGGATGTTGTTCATGTCGTCATTCCGGACGCTGTCGAGGTCAATCTTGGTCGTCGCATCTTCTGTGGCGGTCACGGATTTCTGCGAGTATCCGAGCGCATCGGGCAGATCTACTTTCGTTACTGCCATCGCATACGCCACCGAGTTCAACATCTTCGGTGACTTATCGAGCTGCATCGCCATCCGTAGCGCCGTCATGCCTATCATTTCGTTGCCGCTGCGTATCTCCGCTTGCCCGAGCGCCAGCTGAAAAGCCGGGTCTTGCGAACTGCTGGCGTTGAGCGGTTCGAGCTGCGCGGCCGCTTCCGGGTAGCGCCCCAGTTGCATCAGGATCTGCCCGGCTTGTAGGCGCGCCTGCTTATTTTCAGGATCGGCCCTTTCCAGATCCAGCCACACCTGGAGCGCCTCTTCGTTCTTGGCAAGGTAGGCCAGCATCGTGGCATAGGTTTCGTAGAATCGAGGTTCCTTCGGGTTCAGCGCGATTGCCTTATGAAGATCGTCCTCGCCTTCTTTCATCACGCCTAGCTGCAGATCTGCGTATCCCAGCAAGGCCCATGCCTCTGCGTACTTGGGCTCCATGTCGGTTGCGCGCCGTGCCAGGTTCTCCACTTTGAGGATGTCGTGGTTCGTCAGTGCGGTGCGCGCCTCATCCATTAGGTCCGCCACGGCTTTGTTCGAAGAGATTTCCATCGTGGGCTTGGCCGGATCGTGGAGCACGATCCATTCGTTTAAATGCTCTTCCACAGATTTGTGGAACGCCACGTAATTGTCGTGCAGATTCGCAGGAACCTCGGGCAATAAGTTCACCGCGACGCGCTGCATTTCGAGCTTGCCATCTTTGTAGGAATAGCTGCCCTGAAAACTCGCATACGATTCCTTTGACGAAAAATCGGCCGGAACCTGTGCGCTGAATCCAGGCGGCAGCGTAATCTCCGCGGACATCTCTTGACTCTCCGGCGCAACTAGCTTGATCGGTTTTGCGCTCTTGTCTTCGCCAGGGTCGGGCAAGTCCACGGGAGGGAAGGGCGCCGTAATCTTGCGATTGGGCCAGTCGCCTATATCCTTGCGCTCGTAGTCGTAGGTGATGTCAATGGGCTCGTCAATTGCGTTAGGCGCGCTCACCGACGTGTCGCTCACCGTGCCGTTGTATCCGAGCGAACGTGATATTCCCTGCATCAAAATGTTCCATTGCGCCTGGGATACCCCACGAAATGCTGCGCGCACGATCACGTCCAGATCGCCCTTGCAGATCATTTCAACCTTGGCGTGCAACGTGCCGTCGTTATCCACATTTCCGGCCACGTGAAATTGATACCCGCTCGGTATAGCCGGCGCCTCGGGAATCTTTGCGAGGGCAGTCGTTGTGCCGTCGAGTACTAGCGTGTTCTTGCCTCGAATCGTTGGAATGAGCTGGCCAAATGGCGCCACCTCCGCGGTCGTATCCAGATATGTGATGCCCTGGGGCGTGGGCAACGCCGTAATCATGTGATCGAACTGAAACGGCGATGGCACGGTGGCAGTGACCTTCGTAACGGTGCTGACGAGCGCGGGATACGCTTTCACGCCGATCGCCGCTAGTAGCGCCGCAAGAAGCGTGTGTTTGTCCTTGCAATCCCCGTAGCCATTGCTCAGCACCTCGGCTGCAGCGTGCGGCTGGATATGTCCGATTCCAAAGCCAACGCCCACGTACCGGATTTGCGTCGAGACGAATTCGTAGAGCAGACGTATCTTTTCGTCGTCCGACTTGGCTGTCTTGGTCAATACCGTGGCCTTCGCGCGAATCTCAGCCGTCGGTTCCGCGCGGTCTCCTTGCACCCGTGTGTACCACGCGTCCACGTCCTTCCAGCTTGAAAACGTGGAAACCACGATATCCGCGACGGGAGCTTCATCGCTCGATGCCTCATCCTTTTGCTTGGCGTCGGTGTGCTGCAGGTTTTGCGTCTTCCACCGGTAGACCTTTTCTGCGCCTTCCTCGGAAATTACTGGCTTCAGCGGGGACTCATCGAAGTTTAGCGTCCGACTCGCCGGCCCTCGAATCTCCAGCTCCTGATCCAGGGTGACAAGTTGCTTCTCGGTGATGACCTGGTATGAGAATTGTCCGGGAGTAAAGACCTTTGTGAAATGTGCGGTCAGGTGATATTCGATTGTGTCTCCGGGCTCCAACCCTTTCACTGCGAGCTGCCTGTCCTTCAGGTCGCTGTAGAAGGGCGCTTGCTGCGTGATGGGCGCCGGCATGTCCATCGCGTTTTCCGGAGGGGTTGCCACGGTCTGGCCACTTGGCTTGACCACGCGGAGATAATCGATGGCTAAATCCTCCTGGGCAGAGGCGTAATAGAAGTGCACTACGCTTGCCGCCTGCACGCCCGCCGGCGATTGCACCCGGATGCGCTTTAACTGTTCGTCGCTAAAAGTGCCGTCATCCGCGAAGGTGATCTTCTCGGTGTATTTTTCGATTACAAGCGCTTCTTTGGAGAAATCCTCTGGGCTACTTGCGGCAGGATCTGGCTTCCGAGCAGCCGATGGCGCGGTTTGCGCCATGGAGGGCAAAGCGAAACATACAACAGCAAGACACGATGCAAAGATACGGCGTTTCCGAACGATAGGCACAGCGTCTCCCGGAACCGTGGCAATCGCAGAATATCGGATTTCAGGCAGGAGTATAGCTGCAATACAACGCCAGCTCCTATAGCCTATTGGTAATGTACGGGAAACGCCCGAGTTCTATCGCCGCGCTTCGAAAAATGCCTGAATCGTCCGCAAGCACTCCTCGCGCAGCACTCCTTCGCTCACTTCCACGCGATGATTCACCATCGGGTGCTCGAAAACCGAAAAGCACGACCGCACCGCTCCGCCCTTCGGTTCCGAGCACCCGTAAACCAGCCGCGGGACTCGCGCTTGAATCATCGCCCCGGCGCACATGGCGCACGGCTCGATCGTCACGTAAAGCGTCGTGTTTGCCAGCCGATAATTTCGCATCGCCTGCGCTCCAAGCCGCAGAGCGATCATCTCCGCGTGCGCGGTCGGATCGCAGTCGGTAATCGTGCGGTTGTATGCGCGCGCGATCTCGCGGTTGTCCTGCACCAGCACCGCGCCGATCGGTACTTCGCCGCGCTCCGCCGCGACCTGGGCCTCGGCCAGCGCCTCGCGCATCCATCGGACGTCATCTTCCAGCATCATGCGAGCATATCAGTCTCATAGAGCGCAGTTCCAGATCAGCGCAGCTGCAAATCAGAAATGACGCGCGCTTGGGTACGAGTGTAGTGGGGCAGCGGGTGGGTGCCCCACACGCCGAAGTTGCGTGTGGGGTTTTTCTGAGCAGGAGCGCAAAGCTGCCAATTATTCTTTTGAATTGCCTTCAGCAGGGAAGAGGTGCTCCACCACAATCACATCGCGCAGTTCATCGAACGACGGATCGTGCGCCTGATGCCGTCCCACTTCACGCCAGCCCGTCGTTTGGCACAACCGCAAACTGTCCCAATTGTCCGCGAGCACGTGCCCGATCAGCTTGCGATACCCGCCCACTTTTGCCTGCTCTTGCAGGGCGCGCATCAGTTGCTGTCCGACGCCATAATTGCGAAACGACCGCCGCACGTAGATAAACACTTCCGCAACATCCGCAAGCTTCGGACGCGGATCGGCCTGAGCCAACGCTCCCCATCCCAGCAGCCACCCGCGTAATTCCGCCACGAGGATAGGACGCCTTCGCTCCGCGAGCGCCGCCGTAACCTGATCCCGGAGTTCGTCGCGGCCGCGCGGCTGGTCTTCAAAAGGAATCAGATGATCCTGCACACCCTCCGCAAAAATCTCGCGCATCGCGGCGGCATCTTCTTCCGTTGCAGGACGCAGCGAAAGTTGCGGACGTGGCTCGGCTGGGGAGGACACGCGCCGGATTCTATCACCAGACGCAACGCTAAGAGCACTGCCGGCTGTGGCATGTGTGGTGGCTGACATCGGGCCATCTGTGCCAACTTTAGCGGTGCTCGCGACCGACGCAATCCGCACCCGCCTTGACAATCCTGCCCCGCCGATTGAAACTACGGCGCATATGAAACAATTCTTGCGCCGCATTTTTCTGGTGGACTTGATCAAGGGAATGGCGCTGACCTTCAGCTATCAGAACCCCAAGAAGATTTATACCGAGCAGTACCCGCTCGAACGCCCTATGGTGGCCGAGCGTTACCGCGGCGCCCCCCGGCTCAACATGAATCCCGAAACCGGCGAGACCCTTTGCATCGCCTGCAACCTTTGCGCGCTGGCGTGTCCGGAGAATTTGATCGTGGTGGGATGGCATCGCGACGACGCCACCCGCCGTAAAGTCCTTACTCACTTCACTTACGACACCTCCCGCTGTATGTTCTGCGGACTTTGCGAAGACGCATGTCCTACCGACTGTTTGGAGCTTACGCAGGATTTTGAAATGGCCTACCTGACGCGCGAGGGCGCGATTTGGGACCGCCACCGGCTCGAAGCTGGCCCTACGCCGACGCGCTACGTCCGTTAAGCTAATACAATCATCTATTTACGAGAGGTCTAGGGAGCCCGCCGGTTTTCTTGTTGACGCGCGGCTGCTCGCCAGCTATCTTAGTTGAACGTTCAACTAAATGACGGTCCAAACCGACACCCGCGAACGCATTTTGGAGGCTGCCATTGGGCTGTTTTGGGAGAAAGGTTATGGCGAAACCAGCCTCGCCGAGCTTATGTCCCGGGCGGACGTCAATGCCGGCAGCTTCTACCATTTCTTCAAAAGTAAGGAAAATCTGCTGGTCGCGGTGCTCGAGCGCTACACGGAAATGCTCCATTCCGTTTTGCTGGCGCCGATCTATGAAAAGGTCAGCGATCCGGTCGAGCGCATCTTCGCGCTGCTCGCGCGCTATCGCGAAGGCATCGTGATGACGAATTGCACCTACGGCTGCCCGATTGGCCGCCTGGCCCTCGAGATTCCTCCCGAGATGGTCGAAGCCACCGCGCTGCTCGCGAGGAATTTTGAGGGCTGGTCGAACGAGGTCCGGAAGAATCTGGAGGCGGCGCGCAACCGCTTTCCGCGCGACTTGGATTTCGTGCGGCTCTCGCGTTTCGTGCTGACGGTGATGGAAGGCGGAGTAATGCAATCGCGCGCATATCGGAGCGTGGAGCCGTTTGATCACGCCGTGGCGCAGCTTCTCGATTACTTTGACCGGCTGCTGGCGCAGGGCGCGTCCGAGCGCGGCTCCTATTGGGACGCTTTGCCGAAGAAGTAGAACAGGGAGTCAGTGCAGAGCGGGTGGGAGCGTGTCGGAGCGGCAACGTCGTGAGGAGCAATGTCGGGCCGGTAGCGAATTTCGGCAGAGCCAATCTCACGTCGCAGGACGGAGCCGAGGAAACGAGTTCGCTAAATGGAAGAGACTGCATCCCAAAAAAGGAGAATGCCTTCATGATCCGCAACGGCAGACGCGTGATTTCGATTTTGGCAGTGAGTGCGGCGATGATGTGTGGAGGGTACGGGGCGCTTTGCGCGGGTCACGCTCCAGCGCGAAAATCCTTCGCCGGCGTGCAGGGGCCGGCCGCGCCGCCGCGCGCGACGCTCGCCGATCTTGCGTGGATGGCGGGGCACTGGACGGGCACCGTCGGCAACGGAACCATCGAGCAATTCTGCTCAGCGCCCACGCACGGGGTGATGATGGGGATGTTCCGCGCGAGCATGGGTGACAAAACCGCGGAGATCGAACTCTACACGCTGCAAGAAACGCCGAACGGCATCGAGGAACACATCCGCTTCTTCAAGTCCACGCCGCTTGAACCTGACGATCCCCCGGAGGTGACCATGATGGTGAAGAGCATCTCGCCGAACGAGGTGGTCTTCGAGAATCCTACCGGAAATTACCCCAAGCGCAGCACGGTCACGCGCAACGGCGCGAATGCATTTCATTCG
>Ga0209420_1001604_pt1 | contig 10581 bp, 10 predicted proteins | sample BlaSpr_A8_OM1_O1_FD_187972 | JGI IMG/M metagenome (GOLD analysis project Ga0209420, IMG submission 187972) | Forest soil microbial communities from Thunder Bay, Ontario, Canada - Black Spruce, Ontario site 2_A8_OM1_O1 (SPAdes) (version 2) | ecosystem: Environmental > Terrestrial > Soil > Boreal...
TCATTGCGGACTACCTACACCACCGTGGCCGAATCCGAGCCCAGAGCCAAAAAGTCCTGAACCCGATCCGAAACGCGAAGGTTAGCGCGTCCACCGCAAATCACGTCTCGCTCGCGGTGCCGACGAGGAAGGCGAGATAAATAAAAGGGGAATCTACAAATGGAAGACCGAATGGAAGTGAAAACAGCGAGGGGCAAACAACACAGGACGTTACCGCAGTCACTAGGAGAAGCCCGGCAGATGTGGGAAAAATCCAGAATCGAAACTCCAAAAACGATCACAGACCTAGTGGAAAGAGGGTGGGTATTCGAAGGGGGCGACGAAACGCTTAGTTGGGATTGTAAAACATCCGAAGGCCTTGTTGAATTTTACAGTTCGGTGGATGGTTTCAACATCCATGTGAAGATCCCCTTCACCAGCATCCGCGTTTACGGCAAGGCCGCTATCAGCTACGCCACTTTCGACGCCACCTCGCCCTCCTTCGACAAACATCGACTTGCTTTTCTGGACTTCGAAGATGGGAACCTGACCAAGGCAGGAAGCTTTAATGAAAAAAGCCAGACAGTTTATTTGCCCGCCCTCAGTGTGGCGAATGGCAAGTAGATCAATCCACCCCCCGGCCAACAACCGGGGCTTTCTGGAGACTTTTAAGAATCTTAAAATGGAGGGTGAGAAGATGGAAGAAATCGCAGCGCAAGATGTTATCGCGACGAAGAAGCCCACGAAGAAAGGCCGTCACGGACTAGGTCACGTTTACCAGCATCGTGCAAATTGGTGGCTGGATGCTCGCGTCAAAGGAACGCGCCACCGCGTAAAACTGGGACCGGTAAAGCTTCTAGAGAAGCGCGAAGCTCGGCTGATTGCTGAAGCGAAGATCAAAGAGATGCTTATGCCGAGAGCGGAGCCGATTAAAGGCGTTCTGCCATTCTCGGAGTTCGCAGAGAAGTTTGTCGCCATGTCAGTGGAAACCAAGCGCGGGTGGGAACAATATGCTGGAAAGAGACCAGATCAAACCCCATTTAAGTGGGCATGTGAGTTCTTCGGCTCAACGTTGTTGAAAGATATCAATACCGTTCGCGTTGAGGAGTTTCGTAGTCACCTGCTTACTAAGCGTGTGGGCAAACATTTCCTCAAGAACGCATCTGTTAACCGCTATATTTCCCTTCTCAGAGCGTCTCTGTATTGGGGAATGAGCCGCGGCGACATAGCGTCGAATCCAGTAGCTGAATTAAACACGATCATGCTCCACGAGCCGGAAGCTCCAACGCGCGTGCTTGAGGAAGGTGACGAGGAGTCAAAACTGATTTCTGCGCTCCCAGCGTGGCTTCGATTGATAGCGATATTCGCGTTGCAAACCGGAGCGCGCCGCGGCGATATTCTCAATCTCACTTGGGAAGCGGTGCGTCCGGAAAGTCTGGAGTTTTGCGAAACGAAGGACGGCGAGAAGAGATCCGTTGAACTGAACTCAGTTGCAAAATCCATTCTGAAAGCGCTCGGGCCAAGCAACAAACCGAAGGCGTTTGTTTTCGCTCCGGATGTGCCGCGGAAAACGTTGATCTCGCGTGTCAGACGAGAGTGGAGGGCAGCACTTAAGAAGTCAGGCATTCCTAAGTTGCGCTTTCACGATCTGCGGCACACAGTATTTTCCAGGCTCATTGAGAAGGGAGAAGACATAGAAACTGTCCGCGATCTCGCCGGCCACGCTTCTATCAAGACTACGCAGCGATATCTTCACTCCAATGATCGGCGTAAGAAGAAGGCAATTGAGAAGCTGGCGGGAAATTTTGGTAGCTACATGCCTGACGCGACCGAAGAATTAATGGAGAACATCGCCGCGAATACTACAGTACAGTGAAGAAATGGAGGCTTGCTTCGGATGACGCTCGAAGAACATGCTACCCACCTCGGCGGTTTAGTATCGATTTTCCAATCGCTGGAGTTTCTTCTCCGAGCATTCCTGCAAAAATCTCCACCGGCGTTGGAATACCTCACGGGTATGCTGAATACTTGGGCACCAAATGCCCACCAGAGCTAAAGACCCGCAGATGTAAATCGCTCCAAATGCTACAATACAGTAAGGATGGGCGTGTAGCTCAGCTGGGAGAGCACCTGCTTTGCAAGCAGGGGGTCGCAGGTTCGAACCCTGTCACGTCCACCACTTTTCTCTTTTGCTTCTGCTGACTTAGCTGCGGCGGAGCGAAGCCTTTCAATTCGCGTGAATTGCCCTTGTGACCACTTTTGTGCCTACCCAGTTTTGCCATGGCCGCCAGCACGGAGTCCTCAGAAGGGTGAACGTAGCGTGAGGACATAGACACGTTGCTGTGACCAGCGATCCGTGCCAAGGTCCAGGCATCGCAGCCGGACTCACCGAGTCTTGTCAGAAATGTGTGTCGCAAGTCGTAAAGCACAAAAGGGCGAGGTGCACGATCCAAGTTCTTCGCGGCTACATCATTCAAGTTCTTAAAGGCCTTCCTATGCTGTTTTTTAAGACTCGAAGATTCCATGTGGCCGCTGCGAGTTGGAGCTGTCCACACCCAGGCTACCGCAAAGAGTTCTGTGGGGAGGCTGGATGTTTTGGCAAGGCTTATCGTCGACGGCATGGACACATATGAGTGCTTTCAACCAAGAGATATATCCACTGGCCGGCTGTATGTTGAGGTGACTCCGATAACCTTTAATATCCGGGTTCGTCCCGGCTCGTCCTTCACACAACTGAGACTGTTTTATGGTGATCCGAAACATTCAATTATTTCCGGCAATGAAATATGCCGGGCGGTGCTCGAAGGAGATTCGAGAGTCCTGACTCTTGATCTGGAACCCGCGGACATAGCGGGCCACAAAGTATCCGCTTTTTGCGCAAAGGAATTTGTCGACGATCCGATCACCCTGGATAAAAAGGACGCGGAGGATCCCAAGAGGTTCTGGGAGTTCGCCCCGCTCGATAGTCATAAGAGATTGCAGATCAAGAATGGCCGTTTCTATATTCTGCGGTCAAAGGAGAAGCTTTGGGTTCCCAAAGGTGTTGCCATCTACTGCAAAGCTAGTGATGAAACAATCGGGGAGATGAGAATCCACTATGCGGGATTCGCGCACCCGGGCTTTGGGAGCGACGCCGAGGATAATATAGTGCGCACGCCGTTAATATTTGAAGTTCGCGGCCATCAAGTAGACGCAAACTTGATGGATGGCGAAAAAATGGCGAACATAGTACTCTACCGAATGTCGGATTATCCAGAGAAACTAGACCATGCTTACAGCCGTCAATCCCTCAAGCTATCGAATATCTTCAAGGATTGGACCTAAGACTAATACGAATCTCATGAGGAACGAAGTTTGACTCGAAACAGCGGAAAATATAACGAGAACAGCAACCAAATCCAAATTGCCGAATTGGATCATGACAACGCCAAGAGTTCGAGCAATCTGCTCTGCACTCTTAGAGAAGTGATTTCTTCAAATGACGCTCAGTATCCCGGCATTGACATTTGGTACAAAAGAAAAGTTGTTCCCGGGCTTCTGTCTGGTGAGCGAAAGGCATATCTAGCTTTTTCAGGCAAGAAACCAATCGGAGCAGCCATCCTGAAACGGGGGAAGTCGGCCAAGTTTTGCCATGTGCGTGTAGCCGATGATTACCAGGGAACGGATCTCGGCAAAATATTTTTCCTTCACATGACGATGGACGTTCTGGGTCAATCGGAGAAAATTCATTTCACTTTGCCCGAGAGCCTTTGGGCAGAAAAATGCGAATTCTTCAGATCGTTTGGTTTTTCAGACGTTGCGAAGGCATCACACTCCTACCGTAATGGAGACACGGAGCTTTCTTGTGATGCTCCGTTGAGTGCGGTTTTTTTGGCCGTCGTTAAAACACTTCCCAAGCTTCTAAAGAAGTACCTTCTCGGCAACTACTCCGCTAATTCGGACCTACTCATGAGCGTGAGACCAAAGTTCGCGGAAAAAATAATTGACGGTTCCAAGTCCATAGAAGTTAGAAAATGCTTTTCCGACAAATGGGTCGGCCATGATGCGGTTCTTTGCGCGACTAAACCCCTCAGTAGCCTCGTGGGCCGGACCACAATTCGTTCAGTGACCAAGGGACATCCGGACAACATATGGGTTCGATTTCAATCGCAGATTGGATGCTCAAGGAAAGAATTCGATCTTTATGTGGGCGACGCCAGCGAGGTCGCGGCGATTGGGTTAGGCGACATCAGGCCGTACGAGACGCCAGTCCGAGTAGGCCAACTCGCGCAGATGTTGTGCCGAAGGCTACTTGCACCACAGTCTTACTTCGAGGCGACATTTGAGAGAAATAGTGATTGGAAGAGGGCACTTTATCTTGCAAATCTGCTCCAGCGACAAGATGCAAAAACTCTGCTCGCTAAGTTTTAGGCGCAACTACCCTAAAGGCGATTTGAAAGCTTCCGGATTGTTGTCAATCTGAACTGACAACTGGCGTCAGTCACTATTGCCCTCGTTTGATCCCAGGTGCGAAATTGAACAAGTCGCGCCTTACTTGCCAGGAGCTGACGAAGAGTGGAAATGCGTTGCGTGAATCAAATCAGCCGACGAGGGATTCTTCTTTCCGTGACGGACGCCCTTGTCCTCTTTGTCCTGGCTCCGCTTGCCGCCCTTTCACAGGACGCCCAGCGGCCGCAACTTCCCGCCGTTAACCAGGCCTACATGGATCGAACAGTACGGCCCGGCGACGACTTTTTCCAGTATGCAAATGGAGAGTGGCTCAAACACGCGGAGATTCCCGCCGACCGCGACTATGTATCTCTGGAGGACGCACTCGAGGATCTGACGAACAAGCGAGTTGCGGATCTGATCACGGAAGCCGCGAAGAGTGGAGCGGCTGCTGGCAATAAATTACGCAAGATCGCCGACCTGTTTAACTCTTTCATGGATGAGACGGGCATCGAGACCAAGCGTCTCACGCCGCTACGGCCACACTTGGATGCTATCGCGGCCATCCACAATAAACGCGAACTGGCACGAGCCCTGGGGGAAAGCCTGCGGGCGGACGTAGACCCACTGAGCAACACGAACTTCCATACCACGAATCTTTTCGGACTTTGGGTTGGTCCTGGCTTCAGCGATTCGGAGCATTACACAGCTTATTTGCTGGCAGGTGGCCTGCTGCTGCCGGAGCGTGAATACTACCTTTCCGACAGCGCGGAAATGCGCGAGATACGCAGCAAGTATCGGACGCACGCCGGGACGATGCTAAGGCTTGCGGGATTCAGCGACACCGACGCTCGCGCGGCACGCCTCATCCAACTGGAACATGCCATCGCGGAAAAACACCTCAGTCTGGCGGAAAACAGCGACACCCACAGGGCGAACAACACATGGAAGATGTCCGAATTCGCGGTCAAGGCTCCAGGCCTCGACTGGGCAGAGTACTTCCGTGGCGCGGACCTCAGCCAGCAGGGCAGCTTTATTGTCTGGCAGCCCACGGCGTTCGCCGGCGAATCCGCGCTGGTGGCCTCAACTGCGCTCGAGACCTGGAAAGACTGGCTGGCGTTGCATCTGATTGAAGCTTATGCTCTGGCGTTACCAAAAGCATTCAGCGATGAGCAGTTTGCCTTCTTCGAAAAGACATTATCGGGTACGCCGGAGCAGCGAGTGCGCTGGAAGCGCGGCGTAGACCTGGTAAACGACTATCTGGGCGATGACGTGGGACGACTCTACGTCCAGCGATACTTCCCGCCAGAGACCAAGGCGCAGATAGAGGCCATGGTGGCGAATATCGTGGCAGCTTTCCGGAAACGAATTGACGCGCTGGCATGGATGGATGCTGCAACCAAGGCCGAGGCGAAGGCTAAGCTCAACAATCTTTATGTGGGCATTGGCTATGGCGAGAGATGGCAGGACTACTCGGGTTATGAAGTAAAAGCAGACGATGTCTTCGGCAACCTCCGTCGCGGTGACCTTTTCAGGTACCAGCGCCAGGTTTCGCGCCTTGGTGAACCGGTCGATCGCAAGGAATGGGCCATGACGCCGCAGACGGTGAACGCGATTCAGTTGCAGCCCCAAAACGCATTGAACTTTCCGGCAGCGTATCTGCAACCTCCATACTTTGATCCGAAGGCCCCGGCTGCGGCCAACTATGGAGCGATTGGCGCAACGATTGGGCACGAACTCAGCCACGGCTTTGACAGTAAAGGCAGTGCGTTTGACTCTAAAGGCCGGTTGCGCAACTGGTGGACGCCAGGTGACGTCGCGCATTTTGACGCGGCCACTGCAAGGTTGGTCGAACAGTACAACACTTACAAACCTTTTCCTGATCTGGCAGTGAATGGCAAGCAGACGCTGGGAGAAAACATCGCCGATCTCGCCGGACTTGCCGCCGCCTATGATGCTTACAAGTCTTCACTCGCCGGGCAGATGGCGCCGATGCAGGAAGGATTGTCTGGCGACCAGCAGTTTTTCCTTGCCTACGCTCAGAGTTTCGCAGGGAAGGAACGCGAGGCGACCGTCCGTCAAGAGGTGCTGGCGGACAGCCATTCCCCGGTCCAGTACCGAGTATTTACGGTGCGCAACCTCGACTCATGGTACGGGGCATTCGATGTTCAGCCCAGGGAGAAACTCTACCTGGCCCCGGCCGATCGAGTGCGCATCTGGTAAGGCAATAAAAGCGCGAGCGTCGGTATTGCGGAAGTAATTCGAGCTTCGCTCGCAGTCAAGAAACGGCATTGCGGGCGGGTTGTCGGCCAACCTTACGTTACAAGATTAGGGAAGAGTTGCCCGTCATCCGCCCAAAATATGCCGACAGTCTACTGCACGCTTGCGCACTGTGCCTTAGCTTCTTTGAGGAAGGGTTGGTGGCGTTCTTTCCACTCGGGGAGAAAAGCTCAGATGGCTCTCACTATTGCGGTAGCCCCACCTTCCGCACTAACTCGGCAAACCGTGGGTCGGAACGTATGGGATCGACTGCGTAGTCGGTCTTCAGACCTATCAGTTCTTCATCGTGCTCCTGATACGCCGTGATGAGCCACCGGAAGGCCTGTTCTTTGTCGCCTAACTCAGCATACAGAGTAGCAATGCCGTACGCGGACGCGTACCCAGTCTTGTGTTGCGCTAGGGAGACTTCAATACCTTTACGGAGAGCGCCTTTCCAGCCCCCCGAACGAAATCCTTGTTCCATGGCAGACGCATATTCAGACCAGTCTCGGTCGCCGGAAAGCTGGCCATAGACCTTTTGTTCTTCAATGAGCTGCGAGTACATGTGCTTTGCCCAGTACCCGATGACTAAACAACGGTGCGCGTCAGCGAAAGTGGGGTTCTCATTTGCCAACTTCTTGCACACGGCAATGCCCTCGTCGAATTGGCGCGCTGCGATATAGACGAATCCGACCTCTTTGGTGATGGATGGTGACAGGGGGTCAAGCTGGTAGGCACGATTGACTTCGGCTATGGCTTCCTTCTCCCTGCCGCCAATCATGCTCAGATTGTCCGCGTATATCTCGTGTGCATGCGCATCGTTGGGGTCAAGTTCTAAGCCCTTCTTGAACTCAGCCTCTCCTCCCGCAAAATCCCAGTCGTGCGCCATCATGTCGCCGCCCAGACTGACGTGGGGACGAGCCAAGGTCGCGTCCAACTCGATCGCTTTGTGTGCGGCAGCTTTCGCCTTCGGGATGTCTTCGACGGGACTATCACCATAGTCAGGCAATGCGCCATAGGCTTCGGCCAACCCTGCATACGCCAACGCGTAGCCGGGGTCTTTGGCGATGGCTTGATTGAAATAGGAGACTGCGGTTTTGAGGTCTGCACGAGTCTGTTTGTCCCAGTAGGAGCGCCCCTTCAAATACAACGCATAGGCTTCTGGATTTTGCGCTCCCTGTTTGCCGGCCTGCTGCTTTTCTGACGTGCTGAGTTGTTGGCCGTGCGGGTGGGCGGCGTAGAGCGTGCTGGCAGAGATGCAAAGTGCAACCAACAGGCAAGTGACATAACGCATGTGCTGTCTCCTGTGGATGAGCGGCTGGGAGTTGAATGTGGGAGATTCAATTCTTAACCGCGTGCAAGAAGCGATTCAGAGTTCGAGCGCCTTGCTCATTATACTTTCGAAGGCGTCGGTCGCGTCCGAGTGGTGTAAGAAAGAATTGAACGCAGGTCTAATGCGTGAACTTGATGAAAAAAAAGTGATTGTTCTTCCAGTGCTCGTAGAGGACTGTGAAATACCCGTTTTTCTGCGCGAAAAGTTGTACGCAGATTTTCGTAAAGATTTCAAAAGCGGATTGCAAGCACTTGTGGATGCGGTCGCGAAAGTTACAAAAATCGATCAGGGGCTATATGGATAAATGTTTTCAGATCGACTACACCTACAGCGAATCTAGTCCCGATTGGCCGTTTACCTTGCTGAGTGAAATTACAATTTCCTGCGACGAAGGGGCAACAAAAAGATACGAACAGTATAAGGAACAAGGGTTGGGTTGGCTTGGGCGCACTTACATTACAGAAGCTGTTTGCGAATTTGCTACGACGAACAAGATTCAGGTGGTTCTGAAGGATCAGCATCCACAGATCAGGAAATTACAGATAGTTGATCCAGAGAGAAATATCTCCTATAGCGTCCAATTTCGTTGTCGTCGAATGGGTCAAGACAATGGCAAAGATCAGCTGGTGCATGTTGCAAATTACATCGAAAAGACTCGCGATCACATGCGGGCGACAGGCCGAAAACCTACAAAGCAAGAACTCGCTCGGGTGAAGAGGCTCATATCGAAGCTCTAGCATGAATGAGAATCTCATTGGATCCGTGACTCCGGATAAACACTTACTAGGCGAGTGCCGTCCGAGCGGCTCGTGCCATCAAGGCAATCATGCGGCCGCGTTAAGGCGCAGAATCATTCCTTAAAATCTGTGACCAAATTTGTGACCACCCTTGGATTTGCAGGACAGAGCTACATTGGCGGATATCAGCTAGTAGTCTTTTAGACTCGTGATGTTGGACAACTCACGCGCATTTGAGCCATCTCTCGCTAAATCGTGTAGTTTGCGGGTCACCCGTCTTTGCAAGCAGGGGGTCGCAGGTTCGAACCCTGTCACGTCCACCAATTCTTTCAATAACTTACGGTTTTTTGTCATCAGTTCACTCTCGCCACTGTAGTGACTTTTGTAGGTACCCCGTGACTTTGTTGTATTGCCGCGGCGTTCATAATCCCTTCTGCGCGAAATCTTTCGAACTTTTCCATCGCAAGCCGTTTCTGTTCTGCGGCTGGATGGACGTAACGCATTGTCATCAGAATGCTGGCGTGTCCCAGTAAGGAGCTCAACGTCGGCAGATCTGCTCCAGAAGCAACTGCTCTTGTAGCGAACGTATGACGCAGGTCGTAGAGTCGAAACCGACGCGTGATCTTGGCGCGGGTCACCGCGGCTCGGTGCGCCTTTTTCACACTGCCAATCGGTCGCTGGACATCATGAGGCGACGGAAACACATACGGCGTCCTGAGCTTTTCCGCCCGCTTCACTCTGAGCATAAGTAGAGATAAAACGTCATCGGTCATCGGAATCGTTCGGCGTGCCGCTTTTGTTTTCCCGTTAGGGTTGAAAATCGACTTCTGCTTGAAATCAACATTCTCCGCTTGGATCCGAAACACCTCTTCGGGCCGCATGCCTGTACCAGAATGATCCTCGCAATGTCGTGCAACGGTTGGCTCGCTTCAGTCAAGTACGAAGCCTGCTCCTCGAAGCTGATCACTCGCATAGAATCGAGTGACTCCCTAAACATCGCGACTCCGACGACGGGATTCTTTACAGCAAAGCCGGCACGCTCTGCCTGATGGAACAGAAGCTTGAGTGTCATGAGAGCTCGGTTTACGGTCGCGCCGGTAACGGAACGATTCTTCGCCCAACAAATTCGCTCTTGCTTTCTCGCCGACTTGAAATCTTCAACCATCTCGCTCGAAATTTCGTCGAGGTACTTGCCTCGGAAGAATCGCTTAAGTGTTTTACAATTCAGCTCGTGGAGATCGTACGTTTTCGGTCTGTGCTGCTGCGTTGACCATTCGAGGAATTGCTTGGAAAAGTCATCAAACTTGGGAATCGGCTTAGACTTCGCGAATCCAGCTCGGCGCTCCGACAGGTCCGTCCTGCGTTTTGCTTCCATGCGATGCGCTGCTGTCTTGTTTCGAGAGCCAGACGATTCCTGAATCCTGCGGCCTCCGAATTCAAAGACGTACCACCAAGTTTTGCCTCGGCGATACACAGACATCGTCGCTACCTCCGATCAGACGCTTCGCCGGTGCGGACTATACGCTCCACAACCCAACCGTCAAGGTCACGCTGTCGACGACGACTGGAGCGAGCGGCCTCGACGGTGAGCCGGGAGATTTCTCGCCACGGCGGTCGTCCGGCCTATCGAGCCCCTGTGGCGGAGGGCCATGCCTGGGACTTGGCCTTGCGACCGAAGAAGTGCCTCCTGGCCGTCAACCGCAAGTTACGGAACATCGTTGCGAGTAAACTGATCCTGGACTGGTCGATTTCCGGATGGCTGAAGACCCCGTATCGCGATGACGAGAGCCTGCGAGTGTCCCACGAAACGATCTACCGTAGCCTGTTCATTCAAGCACGCGGAGT
>Ga0209420_1001605_pt1 | contig 10579 bp, 8 predicted proteins | sample BlaSpr_A8_OM1_O1_FD_187972 | JGI IMG/M metagenome (GOLD analysis project Ga0209420, IMG submission 187972) | Forest soil microbial communities from Thunder Bay, Ontario, Canada - Black Spruce, Ontario site 2_A8_OM1_O1 (SPAdes) (version 2) | ecosystem: Environmental > Terrestrial > Soil > Boreal...
CAAGCCAATCCGCAGTGTCGCTGTTGTCGGTTCTGGCACCATGGGCGGCGGGATCGCCATGGTTTTTGCCAATGCCGGTATTCCCGTTCTGCTCAAGGAGGTCGACCAGCCCGCGCTCGATCAGGGCCTCGCCAAGATTCGAAAGAACTACGCCAGCTCGGTTCAGCGCGGACGCTTCACTCAGCTGTTCGTCGATGAGCGGCTTGCCCTGATCGCACCCACTCTCAGCTACGACAACTTCGCCAACGCTGACATGGTGGTTGAGGCGGTCTTCGAGGGTATGGCGCTTAAAAAGCAGGTGTTTCAAGATCTGGATCGAGCCTGCAAACCCGGGGCTATTTTGGCGAGCAACACGTCCACCTTGAGCATCGACGACATTGCCGGCGTTACCTCGCGGCCCGAGTCCGTGGTTGGAACCCACTTCTTCAGCCCCGCCAACATCATGCGCTTGCTGGAAATTGTGCGCGGAAAAGAGACGAGTAAAGAGGTCATCGCGACCTGCATGCAGCTCGCGAAAAAACTCGGCAAGATTGGCGTGCTGGTGGGAAACTGCCGCGGATTCGTGGGAAACCGTATGTTCGGACCCTATCGCCGGGAAGCGCAGTTCCTGGTGGAAGAAGGCGCGGAGGTGGAGGCCGTTGACCATGCGCTGGTCGAGTTCGGCATGGCAATGGGTCCGCTGGCGACGGGCGATCTTGCCGGACTGGATGTTGGGTGGCGGATTCGCAAGGAATATCGCCACTTGGAGAAACCTGGTGTTCGCCAGCCCATGGCTGAAGATCGTCTCTGCGAGATGGGACGCTATGGCCAGAAGACTCTGGCCGGCTGGTATCGCTACGACGACCAGCGCCGTGCCGTATCCGATCCAGAAGTGAGTGCCTTGGTGCGGAACTGGACCGCGGAAACCGGCATCCCGCAACGCCAGATATCGACTTCCGAAATGATCGACCGCTGCCTCTATGCCTTGGTCAACGAAGGTGCCCGCATTCTTGAGGAGGGTTACGCGCTGCGCGCCGTCGATATCGACGTCATCTACCTGAATGGCTATGGGTTTCCGGCGTATCGCGGGGGCCCCATGTGGTATGCCGACACCGTGGGATTGAAGAAAGTCTATGACCGGGTGCGCGAATTCCGCCAACAACATGGAGAACTCTGGGAGCCCGCTCCTTTGCTGAAGCGCCTCGCCGAGGCCAACCAGACATTTGCCGAGTTCGGTAAGGAGCAAAGCGTCAACCTGTAGTGCCACCTGGAGCCATCATCCGGGCAGCTGGTTGAGAGTGGGGATTCTGGGGAACTTATGAGAGAAGCCGTTGTGGTCGCCAGCTCACGGACAGCGCTGGCCAAATCGTTTCGGGGCTCATTCAACATGACGCGCCCGGATGATCTTGCGGCCCACTGTATCAGGGATGTTCTCGGCAAGACTCCCAATCTTGATCCCCGCGAAGTGGAGGATGTCGTGCTCGGTTGCGCGCAGCCGCATGGTCCACAAGGCAGCAACGTCGCACGAGTTTCCGCCATGCTCGCGAGCCTGCCAACATCGGTCGCGGGCACCACAATCAACCGGTTCTGTTCCTCTGGCTTACAGGCGATTGCTCTGGCCGCCTACCAAATCATCCAAGGGGGCAGCGAAGCGGTGATTGGCGGCGGGGTCGAGAGCATCAGTGTGACGCCTCGCAGTTCCGACCCCAATCCGCGCCTGCTGGAACAACTGCCCGGTCTCTACATGGTCATGGGCGACACAGCGGAAGTCGTCGCCAAACGCTACAAGATTGGCCGGCAAGCGCAGGATGAGTACTCGCTCCTCAGCCAGCAGCGCACCGCCCGCGCGCAGCGGGAAGGTTTCTTCCGGGAAGAGATCGCCCCCATGAACGTCACCAAGGCGATTCTGGATAAGAAAACCAATGAGGTAGTAAGCCACGAGGAGGTCTGGGCTGACAAGGACGAGTGCAATCGTCCTGAGACAACTCTTGACGGCTTGCTTGCGCTCAAACCGCACTTTGATCCCGATAGCGGCCAGGGAACAGTCACGGCTGGGAATTCTTCGCAGCTTTCCGATGGAGCCTCGGCCACGCTCCTCATGTCTCGCCAGCGCGCCGATCAGCTTGGGATTCCCTACAAGCTCGTGTTCCGCGGTTTTCAGGTGGCCGGCTGCGAGCCGGATGAAATGGGCGTTGGACCGGTCTTCGCCGTTCCGAAACTGCTGCAGCGCGCCGGCCTGAAGATGGACGACGTTGGCCTCTGGGAACTCAATGAAGCGTTCGCCGTGCAGGTGATCTACTGCCGCGAGCGGCTGGGTATCGATCCCGACAAACTGAACGTGAATGGCGGCTCCATCTCCATCGGCCATCCGTTTGGCATGACCGGGTCGCGCATGGTCGGAACCATGGCCAACGAAATGCTGCGGCGCAAAGACCACAAAGTGCGCTACGGGGTGGTGACGATGTGCGTCGGCGGTGGCCAGGGAGCAGCGGGTTTGTTTGAGCGGGCTGGTTAGCCGGACGTATGAGCCGCATTATTCTAGTCCGACATGCCCAGGCGTCTTTTCTGGAGCCGAACTATGACAAACTCTGCGCCACTGGCGAAGTACAAGCCCGCCTGCTGGGCGAGTACTGGGCCCGCCGCGGAGTGCTCTTCGGCCGCGCCTGCTCTGGTCCTCGTGTCCGGCAAGTGCGGACCGCGCGCATGGTCGAGGAAGCCTATCGAAAACTAGGGCGAGAGTTCCCCGAATTGGCGGTGATGAACGAGTTCGACGAATATCCGGCGGAAGCGGTTTTGAAGGCAGGTCTGCCGCGGGTGCTGGATCAATCGCCCGAAGTCCGCGATCTTCACCGGGCGTTCGAGCGTGCCACGGACTCTGACGAACGAAAAGGAAGCTTCCAACAAATGTTCGAGGCGGTCATCGGCATGTGGGTGAGTGGTGAGTTAGTGGTCGATGATGTGGAATCCTGGCAAAACTTTTGTGCGCGCGTCGATCGGGGAATTGCGACCATCGTTAACAGCCAAGCGCCAGCCGGCGATTGCTTGGTGTTTACTTCCGGAGGTCCGATTGGCGTCGCCATGCGGCGAGCCTTGCACTTGTCGCCTGCGGACACTCTGCAATTGACGTGGATGTCGCGCAACGCAGCCTTCACCGAGTTTCTAAGTTCAGGGGACCGTTTCACGCTCAGTAGGTTCAATGCGCACCCACATATCGAGGACGAATCCTTGCTCACGTATCGGTAGGAAGGTTCACAGCTGCGGAAAGACGAAGAGTTCGAGAGAATGCTGGCCCCTTGTGATAACGCGGTCGCCGTCAGAGCCGGGGAAGAACTTGATCTGGCTCGGCTCAGCGCGTACTTGGGTCGACACTTCGACGGTCCCGGCCCGGCAACCGTCGAGCAGTTCCCCTCGGGTCACTCGAATCTGACTTATCGCGTGACCTGGGGTGGTCGTGAACTGGTGCTGCGCCGGCCGCCGTTCGGCAGCCAGGTGAAATCTGCCCATGACATGGGCCGCGAATATCGCGTGCTGTGCAAGTTGCACGAAACCTATCCGGTTGCGCCCCAGGTGATCCTTTATTGCGACGATCTTTCGGTTCTTGACGCCCCCTTCTACCTCATGGAGCCGATTCGAGGCATCATCCTGCGCAGACAACTGCCGCCCGGCCTGCTGCTGTCGCCCGCCCCGGCAGGCCAGCTCAGCGAAGCTTTCCTCGACCACCTCGTGCGCCTGCACGGCCTCGACTACGACAAGATCGGCCTGGGCGATTTGGGTAAGCCGCAGGGCTACCTCGAACGCCAGGTGAAGGGATGGATCGAGCGCTATCACAATGCAGCCACTCACGACCTGCCTGAAGTCGGATGCATTTCCGCCTGGCTCACGCATCACCTTCCAGCGTCGAGCGACACCACGCTGATTCACAACGACTATAAGTACGACAACGTCATACTCGACTCGAATGACATTACAAAGATCGTCGGAGTTCTGGACTGGGAGATGTGTACGCTGGGTGATCCGCTGTCCGATCTGGGCACAACCCTGGCTTATTGGACCGACCCCAGCGACCCCGACGAACTGCAGGAAATCTGCTCTGCGCCCACCACCATTCCTGGAACTTTGACCCGTGCCCAGTTGGCTCAACGCTATGCTCTGGCGACCGGCCGCGGCCTCCACGACATGGTCTTCTATTTGACCTTTGCGCGCTTCAAGGTCGGAGTGATTGTTCAGCAGATCTATTACCGTTACGCCCAGGGGCTCACTCACGATGAGCGCTTTGCCATCATGCCCGATCGGATCGCGGTCCTGATGCGGGCCTCGCTACAGTGCGCAGAAAGCGGGACAATATGATCGGATTCCGATTCCACGTCCCATCATGCCCGGTAATACCGCACCAACCATTCCGCCACACAAGCGGGCTTGTCTGCGCCTTGAGTCTCGATCCTCACCGAGAAAATGATATCCACGAACGCCGCAGATTCCTTCACCGAGAGCAGAGTCACGCGAGCCCGAATCGCCGAGCCCGCCCGCACCGCCGCTGGGAAGCGCACGCGATTCAGTCCGTAGTTGAGGCGTATCCCGACTCCCTCCCGGATGCGAATCGCCTGTCCGGAAAAATAGCTCAGCAGCGAAAGCGTGAGGAAGCCGTGCGCAATGGTGCCGCCGTAGGGCGACTCAGGCGCCGCTCGCTCCGGGTCGACATGAATCCATTGCCGGTCTTCGGTCGCATCCGCGAACGTCTGGATGCGGTCCTGAGTCAGAACCAGCCAATCCGTCGGGGGTAGTTCGCGGCCTTCGAATTCTTTCACCGAACTTAGATGGTTAATTTCAAAAGGGGGCATCGGAATCATGACGACACTAACAGAAACTCCAGGCAAGACAAGAGGCTCAGCTTTTCTCTTTGAAGATGTCCTCCCCGACCAGGTGTTCACTGCGGAAGATCTCACCGAGGAGCATCTTGCGATCGGTCGCATGATCGATGAGTTCTGGACGAGCGAAGTCGAACCCAATCTTCCTGCCATCCGCGAGAAACAGCCGGGCGCTGCCCTTGCCGTGCTGCGGAAGTCCGCCGAACTGGGCCTTACGGGCATGACCATACCAGAGGAATTTGGCGGCATGGAAATGGACTTGCCCTCGCTGATGGTAGCCGCCGAACACATGGGACGCGATGCCTCCTACGCGGGCTGGCACTCCGCGCACACCGGCATTGGCACGCTCCCCATCGTGTACTTCGGCACCCCGGAGCAGAAGAAAAAATATCTGCCTCGATTGGCTCGTATGGAACTGTTGGCGGCGTATGCCCTCACCGAGCCATTGGCGGGTTCTGACGCTCTTGCCGCGCGAACTCGTGCCGACCTGGCTCCCGACGGCAAGCATTACCTACTCAACGGCCAGAAAATGTGGATCACCAACGGTGGCGCGGCCGATCTGTTCACCATCTTCGCGAAAGTCGGTGGCGAAAAGTTCACCGCCTTCCTCGTAGAGCGAGCCTTCCCCGGTGTCAGCAGCGGCGCCGAAGAACATAAAATGGGCATTCTCGGTACCTCAACCACTGCGGTCTATCTCGATAACGTAGCTGTTCCCGTCGAGAACGTTCTCGGAGAAATCGGGCGCGGTCACGTCATCGCGTTCAACGTGCTTAATATCGGACGCTTGAAACTTGGACCCGCGTCCGTCGGCGCCGCCAAGAACGTGCTCGCGATCTCCATCAAGTACGCGAAGCAGCGAAAAGCTTTTGGCTCTGCCATCGCGGACTTCGGAGCGATTCAGCACAAACTCGCAGAAATGGCCATTCGGATCTTTGCCGCCGAGTCCATGATCTGGCGCGTAGCCGGGCTCATCGAAAGCCAGATGCAGGCCACGTCCGCCGAGCGGAGACAGAGTTCCGTCACCGAGATGCAGGCGGTCGAGGAGTATGCGGCGGAATGTTCGATGGTGAAAGTCTTCGCCTCGGAGATGCTCGACTACGTGGTTGACGAAGGCGTCCAGATTCATGGCGGTTACGGTTTTCATCAGGACTATGCAGTCGAAAGAGCCTATCGCGATTCGCGCATCAACCGCCTGTTTGAAGGCACCAGCGAAATCAACCGGCTGGTCATTATGGGCATGCCCTTGAAGCGCGCGGCCCGCGGGCAGTTGCCTCTGTTTGAAGCGGCGCGCTCCGTCCTGAACGCAAGCCAGAAATCCAGCGTCTCCAAGGAAAAACCCGGGGTTACGGAAGAAGACGGCCTGGTTTGCAATGCGAAAACAATCGCCCTCCTTACACTTGCAATCGCGCATGAAACATACGGCGCTCAGCTTGAGAAACAGCAGGAAGTCATCATGAACCTCTCCGATATCGCCATGGAGGTCTTTGCCATGGAATCCAGCCTGCTTCGCAGCAAGAAGCTGACCTCCTCGGGCAAGAGCGGAATCGCCCGCGATATCTGTGCCGTAGAGCTGCGCGATGCCACTGCTCGGATTGAGGGGTTCTCACGCACGGTGCTGAGTGCCTGCTGCGAAGGAGACGTCTTGCGCAAGCATCTCCTAACCATGCGGGGCTATGCGGATCACACGCCGGTGAACTCCGTCGCCCTGCGTCGTCAGATTGCGGCTCGACTTTTGTCCAGTGAGCGCTACACCGTCTGACCAGAAAGGAAACCGGCATGCGACTTGTCAATCACAGATTCACCCTTGCTTTTCGCCCCGTGGGAATGCCGAAGCGCACGGACTGGACTTACGAGGAAGAGACGGTTCGTGAATTGCACGAAGGCGAACTGCTGATCCGAGTGTTGTTTATATCGCTCGACCCGGCCATGCGTGGCTGGATGAACCAGAGCCGGTCCTACGTCCCGCCCGTTGCCGTCGGCGAGGTGATGCGGGCGTTGGCGGTGGGCCAAGTGGTCGCCTCCAAGAACCCTCAGTTCGCCGTGGGCAGGCATGTATCGGGAACGTTTGGAATCCAGGAATATTTCATCTCTGCGGGGAAGGGCTTGATCGAGGTTGATCCGCGTGTCGCGCCGCTCCCAACCTTCCTCAACGTGTTGGGCATGACGGGGATGACGGCATATTTCGGCTTGCTCGAAACCGGCCAGCCTCAACTGGGTGAGACCGTAGTCGTCTCCGCGGCGGCGGGGGCCGTGGGCTCCGTTGTGGGACAGATTGCCAAAATCAAGGGTTGCCGGGCGGTCGGCATTGCGGGCGGCGCCGACAAGTGCCGCTATCTCGTCGCCGACCTGGGATTTGACGCAGCCATTGATTACAAGTCCGAAGATGTGACTGCGGCATTGCGGAAGTCCTGCCCGCAGGGGATGAACATCTATTTCGACAACGTCGGCGGCGACATCCTCGAGGCTGCTCTCGCGAACCTGGCGCGGGGCGCTCGCATCGTAATCTGCGGTGCCATCTCACAATACAACCATACGGGTCCAGTCCAGGGACCGAGCAACTATCTCTCGCTAGTGGTCTATCGCGCGACGATGAAAGGCATGCTGGTCTTTGACTATGCCGACCGCTATGCCCAGGCTGCTCAGGAGATGGCAGGCTGGATGGCGGCGGGCAAGCTTAAGTCACGCGAGCATATTGTCAAAGGGCTCGAAACCTTTCCCGACACTTTCCTGAAGCTATTCAAGGGGGAGAACCTCGGCAAGCTGATCCTCGAAGTAGTTGCAGATTGATCGCGCTTGCTGGCAGTCGCAGATCCTGATCGGGCTGCAGTCGATTTGTTCGGAATGGAGCTTGAATGCCGTTTGCTGACAACCAAGGAACAACGATCTACTGGGACGAGCAGGGAACGGGCGCGCCGATTTTATTGATTATGGGCCTGGGCTACCCCTCCGCCATGTGGCATCGCACTCGGCCGGCGCTGTCAACTTCCTTCCGGACGATCGCACTCGACAATCGAGGTGCCGGACAGAGCGATGTGCCTGCAGGCCCCTACTCGATCGCTCTCATGGCTTCCGACGCAGCCGCCGTGCTCGATGCCGCTGGCGTTTCCAGTGCCCATGTCTTTGGGGTGTCGATGGGCGGCATGATTGCCCAGGAATTTGCCTTGCAGTATCCCGGCCGTGTGCAGTCTCTCATTCTTGGCTGCACAGCCTTCGGGGGACCGAACGCCAAGCGTGCCGAGCCGGCCGCGGTCGAGATGCTGAAAGCCCGTACCTGGATGAGCCGGGAACAAGCAGCCGAGGCCGCAATCCCTTTTATCTACGACGCCGCGACGCCGCGGCACTTGATCGATGAAGATATCGCCCGGCGTCACCCCTGGCCGACCAGCCCGGCCGGCTATCTTGCTCAACTGCAGGCCATACTTGCGTGGGAATCGTTCCGCCGCCTGCCCCAGATCACGGCTCCGACTCTCGTCATTCACGGGAAAGCTGACCGGCTGGTCCCGCCGGGAAACGGGGAATTGATCGCGGCGCGCATTCCCGGGGCACAGCTCATCTTGCTCGAACACGCCAGCCATCTGTTCTTGACCGATCAGCCGGAAGCGGCGGAGAAAGCGATTTTCGAATTTCTGGTCGCGCAGCCAATCGACGCAAACGCAGCCGAAAAGAGGCCCTAAGTCCATGGAACTGATATTTCACCGCCGTTCTACAGCCCCTCCGCCGCGGATCCAGGCCAATTCGTTCCCAGCATACATCGTCATCCATAAAATTCATTTGATGAATCTGAAAAACGCAGCTACCCTCGTGCCCGATGCGTCGCCCTGAAACGCAGGAGAGTGGATAGTTGTGTCTTCCCATTCCGCCCGTCGAAGAAAAGTGGGGAACCTCGCTGCAAACCGTTCCGACCTGGAAAGCACTCAGCCGGTTGGAAGGATGCGGCAGGATGCTGGCAGGCGACTGGGCCTTTGCTGTGATTGAGACGAAGCCTGAGCTAGGGGGGAATATGGTTTTTGCACAGAGCAGTTTGGATAGTCGTGCGGCCTCACGCCACGGGGCATGTTCGTGGAAGCAGCTATTTGTCTATTGCGCCGTGAAGTCAATCGCGTGCTCTCTTCTGTGCCTCCTGTTCGCAACCCTCATGGCTCACGCGCAGGGCGTCGGCTCATCGGGAGAGATCAGTGGGACTGTAATCGACGCTTCCGGCGGGGTTTTGCCGAAGGCCACGATCAATGTAATCGAGACCCAGACCGGTCTGAAGCGCACCGCAATGACGAATGACACCGGTCAGTTCCGAATCGTGGGTCTGTCACCCGCCACCTACGACGTCAGCGCGCAAATGGCGGGGTTTGCTACTGAGATTCGAAGAGGCCTAACGGTTGCTATCGGGCAGACAGTCACTTCCGACTTCAAGATGAAACCGTCGCAGGTGGCGACAGTAGTCGAAGTAACCGACCAGCCGCCCGTGGTGGAAACTGAACGCGGGAGCCAAGCGGATCGAATTTCACAACAGTACATCGACGACCTGCCGATCGACCGCCGCGATTACCTTACCTTTACGTTGCTCGCGCCCGGCGTCTCTGATTCCACCAGGCTGGCGGGGGACCAGGATTTCAGGGTCAAGCAAACACCACAAAGCGGGTTGTCGTTCTACGGCAGCAATGGCAGAGGCAACAGTATCACCGTCGACGGCGGCGAGACCTCAGGCGATAGCGGTGGCGTGCGCCTCACCGTAAGCCAGGACGATGTGCAGGAATTCCAAATCAATCGCAGCAATTACGGAGCGGACCTCGGCGCAGCCACGGGCGCTTCGATCAACATTGTGACCAAGTCCGGAAGCAACCAGGTGCATGGTACGCTCTACGGTTTTTTCCGCAACGATGGAATGGATGCCGCGAATCCATTCTCGTTCAGCCAAGCGCTGCAGCCCGGCGAAACTTTCAATCCTGCCAATCCCGACACCTTTGGTTCGCCGATCAAAGATACTTTGAGCCGCCAGCAATTCGGCGGAGCCCTGGGTTTTCCGATCAGCAAAGACAAGACATTTCTGTTTGTTGGCTTCGAAGGGCTGCGGCAGAACGCCCAGAACGCGGTTCCGTTGTTAACCGACACCGACATTTTTCGTCCAACGGCGGTGCAGGATGCCATTATCGCCGGGCTGGCGGCAAACCCTTCCCCTGCCCCGGTGGCTTGCCTTCCGGGCCTGCCTCTGCCGCCAAGTGAATGCGGTTTCGCCCTGCAAAGCATTTTGACTGTGAATCCGAATCCGATGGGGAACCCCTTCGTTACCCCCGGGCAAGCCGCGTTGAACGTATTCCTAGTAAACCAGTTTGAGACTCAGGGTGGAGTTTTTCCTTACGACTCGCGGGAATACCTGGCGTCGGCACGCTTGGATCACCGCTTTAACGCGAACAACGAGGTATTTGTGTCCTACCGATACGGGCACGATCTGGAGGAGTCGCCGGATGTGCAGTCCCTGACCGCTTTCTCGGCGGGAAGTTCGACCCATACCTACGACAACAATCTGCAGGTTGCCTGGTATCACCAGTTCAGTGCAACCGCCCAGAATGAGGCTCGTGCGCAGTGGGATTACAACAGCTTCAACGTGATTCCGAATGAGCCTGCACAAATAGGACTGCAGATTCCAAGTTTTATCAACAATCTGGGGTCGAATATTTTTCTGCCCAACATCACCATCCTGCGGCGCTACGAATTCGCGGACAACTACACCTTGATCCGCG
>Ga0209420_1001606_pt1 | contig 10577 bp, 9 predicted proteins | sample BlaSpr_A8_OM1_O1_FD_187972 | JGI IMG/M metagenome (GOLD analysis project Ga0209420, IMG submission 187972) | Forest soil microbial communities from Thunder Bay, Ontario, Canada - Black Spruce, Ontario site 2_A8_OM1_O1 (SPAdes) (version 2) | ecosystem: Environmental > Terrestrial > Soil > Boreal...
TCACGGGCGCCGATGGATCTGACATCCGGCAACTGACGCATGGCGAGGGCAGCAATCACGACCCTTCCGTCTCGCCTGACGGCCGCACTATCGCCTTCATCAGTACACGATCGGGCAGTGAATTGATTTGGAAGATGGATATTGACGGTGGGAATCCGGTTCCGGTTACGCGCGACGGCTTTGAGCTTTCCCCGAAAATTACCCCCGACGGTAAGAACATCGTCTATCAAACCTGGATGCGGCAAGGCATATTCAAGATACCGCTGACAGGCGGTGAACCGATTCAGTTGATCCCAAGCGCTGCCTTCGAGCCATCGGTCTCGCCCGACGGGAAGCTTCTGGCGGTATCGAAGGTTGACCGCCCGCCAACCATGTACCTGGACATTCTTCCCCTGGCCGGGGGTCCTTCCATCAAGCAGTTTGACCTTCCTGTTCTATCCATGACGGCCTTCCCTCTTTCCTGGACTCGTGATTCGAAGGGTTTGATCTTCCTTGATTCTCGCGAGGGCGTGGGCAATCTCTGGCTTCAGCCGCTCGCAGGCGGAAAGCCGAAACAGATAACGAATTTCTCTTCGGACCGCATTTACTCATTTGACTGGTCAAAAGACGGCAAGCAACTTGTTGTGGCCCGCGGTAGCTCTTCCAGCGACATCGTCCTGATCAGTAACTTCCGCTGAACTTAACCTTTCGTGGACCTTCGTTCACACAGCAACTGTCAACTAACGCTACTGGCAATTACGCTCACCGAGAATCGGCCCGAGTTTCGGTCAAGAGTCAAAACGCGTTATAGAGATTTATCGCAACATGCCGCAGTGACGCTAGAATTGCCTCGCCATGAAAGCCCTACTCCGAGGAATTAGTCAGGTGCTATTTGTGATTGCTGGTTTGTTGTTCTTTGTCGGAGGACGGGCAATCAGCGCATTCGCAAAGACGGATCGCGTGTCTGCTGAGATGCTCGGCATCGGCTCGGCTTTTGTGTTTGGAATCTTCGGAATGGTGGCGAAAAACGCGTCGGATAATCTCGATGACGAGGACTCAACCGGTCGATGAGTGCTATGGGGTATTTCAACAGCTATTCACTAAACAACTCAAGGATTCTGCTTCGGAGCGATTTTGACAGCAGATGACAACATTTTTGTAATTTGTTCTTCGTCACGAGCCTGGACTTCGAGGGAGACCACGTATCCGTTCAAGAAAGTCGCGTATATGCCGCGACGGTAGCCGAAGTTTGGCTTCTCAGGCACCTTCAGAACTGCTCCAATGAAGCTCATGCCCGAGATTGTTATCGGAAATTCGTCGCGTTCCTGGAGCAGACCCTCTCTCTCCAACTGATGTCGGACGCTACGAACATAGACGCTCGTTGACATTCCTTTGGGATAGTTTTCCAGAGAATCAGCAAGGAGGCCGATGGTGTAATTCTTGGCTCCCTCTGGCGAATCGTAGACAATGTTTGCCAACCGCGCTCGTCGACCCTCAACATTGACGAGTGATGGAGCGGTGAACTTTGCTGAAGGGGCCGTAATGTTTACTCCAAAGTACGCATTCCTGTAAATGTCGCCGTTTACGGTTCCCGCAGCGACTACCGATGAGATATCGCTTTTCGCAGCCTGCCCAAGTGTAGCCACTGTAGCAAAAACGGTTACGCTAATGGTCGCAACGTTTTTCAATAGCATGTTCATCGCTCCTGACACCTCTCATTCTCCTGGGATTGTAGTCTCATGGGACAACTGTCGAGAACAGGCGGTTACACTCACCGAGAATCGCCCGACAACCCGTCCGGGTCAAAAAGTGTTAAGGCGATTTGTCACCAACCACGGCGTCATCAGCCCTGCTCATGCCGCACCGTCGTAAGCGAGGGAAGATGACAGCTCACGGTAAGCGTCAGTCTGCTGCCGAAGGGTTGCGGCCACTTGGTCTGCGGTGCCAACGGCATCTGCACCTGCAATGAAGCGCCGTGGCGGCTTTTCCTGACCCGAGACCATAATTAATGCCTGGGCAAGTTTGGCAGGATCGCCGGACTGCTGGCCGTTGTAGCCTTTCCAGAATTCCATTTGCTTCGCTCTGCGCTCGTTATAGTCCTCAATGGTCCGCTCTGCGAAATTTGTAGATTCTTCCGTGAGGAGTTCCGTGCGGAAGAAGCCCGGATTGACAGTGATCGTATTGATGCCAAACGGTTCGACCTCAGCTTGCAGCGACTGCATCCAGCCCTCGAGGCCGAACTTCGACGCAGCGTAGGCGGTGCCGAACTCAAAACCGATGAGTCCTGCGGTCGACGAGATCGTGATTATGAGCCCTGAACCTTGCTTGCGCATAACCGGCAGAACGGCGCGGGTTACGTTCATCGGGCCGACTAGACTGGTCGACAACTGCCGCTCGATCTGCTCCGGCGACAATTCTTCAAAAAATCCTGCATAAAAGTTTGCGGCATTGTTGACCAGCACATCTATGCAGCCAAACTGTTCAATGGCCGCCTTAACCGCGGACTCCGCGTCGGCAGGTTTGGTGATGTCCAATTTCACGACCAGCACTTCGGCGGATTTTCCAAGGGCCTTGGCCACTTTGTCAGTATTGCGGCCGGTAGCGACGACCTTATGGCCGCCAGCCAAAGCCGCCTTGACGATGTCCACGCCCAAGCCGCGGCCGGCGCCGGTGATGAACCAGACTTTATTGGTGGCCATGGTTCCTTTTCTCCTGTATTGACCTGACCGATTTTTTGTAGCCTGGAGATTGTAAGGGATAGTTGACGAAACCAGGCGATTACGCTCACCGAGAATCGACCGACTTTCGGTCAAGGGCCGAAACGCTTAATAGAGATTTTTCGCCAACTGCCGGCGTCGACAACAGCGTTTTCACTCGGAACGACCTGTCACTAGGTGCTGTGTCCGAAACACAGCCTGTAACCGTTACAGTCTTCGATGTCGAAATCGCGATTACCATAGGGTTGATCGCAGAGTTCTCGTGCGATCTTCACTCCTTTGGCCCTAAATTCGCTGCACAAGTCGTCAGCATTGTCGACCCAGACGTAGGCGTCCCAAGCCTCGCTAGTTGGATCAGCTAGACGGTTCGGCCGCATTCTCCCCGCCTGGGCAAGCTGACTCAGCATAATAATGATTCCACCCCGACTGACCATGCAAAAACATGGAGGATCGCCCCACAAACGTTCGTAGTGGAAGCCCAGGTTGTCGCGGTAGAAGTTAGCGGTGACCACTACATCGTCGACGACGAAGTAGGGTGCCACGCTCCAACGCATCCTATTTGCCATCACTCGCCCCTGCGGAAAAGCATTTGGTTCAATCGAAGCGGACTACGGCTGGAACAGGCCATTTTCGCAAATGGTAAAGGCCGCCACAAAGAAGAACCACGAGCGTCTCGCAAACGAATATGGGAGCATACGCTTCAATGCTCAAGTGGAAAAACGCGAATGGAAAAGTCACGACGAGCAGTGGAAAGCCTGCGATGGACACGGCTCCGCCGAGGGTGCTCATGAGCGCTTCTGTCGTCAAGAATTTCGACAAGAGCCACAACAGAATGAAGATGGAAACACCGACAATAATGGACCAACAAACCTGCTCGACCACGGTTTGAGGTTCTATAAAACGTACGTGGGTGTACAAATAGTGCGCCAGAGAAGACTGTCGCTGAGAGCGCACGCGCTCGTGCCATACCAATATCCAAGCAAGGTTCAGCGAAAAGAGAGCTTCCTGTATACGCAACAAATGCGGCTTCGATGGCAGCATAGGCCCTCAAAGCAATTGGACACCACCGAAGCCTTGTCTTCAGCTTACGTCCGTGACTGTTGTTAGCGCTTACACGTTTTGACCGCTGGTGGGTGAGCGCTATGGGGATTTATCGCCAATCGCTGAGCCAAAGAGCTACTGCCCTGAAACATCAACTCCGCTATGCCGGAAGCCTCCGCTTAACTTTTAGCCTGAATTTGCATTACCGGAACGCGAGTCGAGTCCTGGTCGCGCTTCTATGGGAGCGGGAACTGGTCATATACCGCCAACTTCAGCGGTGGGTTGGAAGCCGAAACCGTTCCGCCGGCGCTGATGGCGCCGCTGCTGTTATCGACGTTCACGATGTCAATGCTGCTGGCGGCGGTATCAGCGGCGTACAACGGGCTGGACGGCTGCGTCTCCTCCAGGTAGAGGACGATGCCGCCGTTGGCTGTACCCACTGCGACGGGCGATCCGATCGGTGTGAGCATTCCATTGACCGCGATGTTGAACGCCTCTACGGTGTGATCGCCGGTGTTGATCACGAATAGTTCGTTGGCGATACCTTTGATAAGCGTGCCTGGACCTTTGCCCGCAGTAAATGGAGATCCTGGAATCGGAGTCAGCGCCCCGGTTGCATTATCGACGCTAAATCCCGCAATCTGGCCCGCGTTCGACAAAGAGACGAACAAGAATTGGTTGCCGGCGCTGTTCGTAGTGTTGAGAAGATACGAAGGCCGAGCATTCGGACTGGTGGCGAGGGGCGAGCCGGCGATCGGGGAAAGCGACCCATCAGAGGCAACCGCGAACGCGAGAATCCCCCCGTTCGGGTCGCCCGAATCGGAGGCATAGAGCGAGGCTGCGAGCGAACTCGAACTCGTCAGCAGGGCAGCGGCCATCTGTGTCGGAGCAATGCCCGCCGCGTACGGTGAGCCGGGCAGAGCCGTCATCGTCGCGGCCCCGGGATTGCTATAGCCGACAATCGTTCCGTTCGGTTCGCTCGCGTACAAGTTTTGCCCGGATTGCCCGACGATGATGCTGTTCGGACCACCCGAAGCAGAACCTAGAGTGAACGGCGAGCCGGGAACCGGCGTCAGGGCTCCCGTCTCGATGGTTACCGATTCAACTACTACCTCGTTCGACGAGCTGTCAGCAAACAACAGCGCCCCATACACGCCGGCGGTGCTCTGTGAATTTGCGGGCCCTGCTGTAGATGCAATTGGAGTCAACGCCCCCGTGGACGCGATGGAAAAGCCCAAAATCTGATTGGATGTAGTCGTCGCATAGAGAAGAGGATTGTATTGGGCGGAGGGACCACAGGCGAGGCCGCAAAAGCGGGAGCCGCGGGTCCCACATCCCCAGAGCGCCATGCACAGCCCTACGATCAGAAAACATGGTGAGCGCCTCGCCATACTCGCCTCCCCCAGTGCACAATCATCGCCGCAACGTTTTAGAACCCAGCACGCGTCAGGAAGTTGTCCGAGTTCGCCGATTCGCCCGCCAGGGTTCTAATTTAGTGGACACTTCGCAACCCGTGGTGTCCCGGAAACTCGTGATAACGGATTGACCCAGAATGGGTAATCGTAAGGCAAAGACTCCGAGAACGAACCCGCCCGTTAAACGCCGTTGCCAATTCTCATCTGCGGACACAGGTGTAACTGATGAAACCAGATGCGATAGCGCTCACCGAGAATCGGCCCGATCTTCGGTCAAGGAAACGCGTTATGGAGATTTAACGCCAACCATCTGTCCGAGGACCTGCCAACTCCCCGGCTTTCGTTGACTTGACAGGCTGCCGCACATAAAATTTCGCCCTGATGATTGGTCAAACCATCTCGCACTATCGCGTTATCGAGAAACTGGGCGGGGGCGGGATGGGTGTTGTCTACAAGTCTGAGGATTTGAAACTTGGCCGTTTTGTCGCCCTCAAATTTCTGCCCGATGACGTGGCGAAAGACCCGCAGGCGCTGGCCCGTTTCCAGCGCGAAGCCAAGGCTGCTTCTGCCCTGAATCATCCCAACATCTGCACTATCTACGAGATTGACGATGAGGGCGGGCAGGCCTTCATCGCCATGGAATACCTGGAAGGAGTGACGCTAAAACACAAAATTGCCGGCAAGCCATTGGAAATCGAAGCGGTACTGGATTTGGGAATCCAGATCGCCGACGCACTGGACGCGGCTCACTCCAAAGGAATTATTCATCGCGACATCAAGCCGGCCAACATCTTTGTCAGCGCCCGCGGGCAGGCGAAGATTCTCGACTTCGGGCTGGCCAAAGTCACCGCCAAGCCGGAGAGCGCCGGCATGAGTTCCCCGACTCTTGACGAAGTGGAGCATCTCACCAGCCCCGGCAGCGCTGTGGGCACGGTCGCCTACATGTCGCCGGAGCAGGCCCGCGGCGAAGAGTTGGACACACGTACCGATCTTTTTTCATTCGGTCTGGTTCTGTACGAGATGGTAACCGCGCGTCCAGCATTCTCAGGTGGGACTTCGGCCGTGATTTTCGATGCCATTCTGCACAAAGTGCCGGTCTCGCCTCTGCGCCTGAATCCCGAGCTTCCCCTGGAGCTTGATCGCATCATCAATAAAGCGTTGGAAAAAGATCCCGAACTGCGCTACCAGTCCGGCGCCGAATTGCGTGGTGACCTGAAACGCTCGAAACGCGATTCGGGCTCCGGGCGTTCCAGCAGCGCTTTGCCGAGCGCGGTTGAGCTGCCTGCAGAATCGTCTGCAAGCGGCTCGGTGAAAATAACGCAGACGCCCACCAAATCATCCGGCAACAAATACATTGTCGCGGCGGCCGTTGTTGCGCTCATCCTGTTCTGCGCGGTGGCTGCGTACTACTTTCACAACTCGTCCACCGGTCCGGGCAAAGTCACACAGATCAGCCATTGGAATAAACCCATGAACAGCGCCGTTCTGTCGCCCGACGGCCACACCGTGGCGTTTACCTCGCCAGTTGCGGGTTTCGACCAGGTATTCGTAATGCTGGCTTCCGGCGGCGACCCGCTGCAACTCACCAACGACTCAGTCAGTAAGTATGTGGAGGCTTTATCCCCTGACGGCACCCAAATCTACTATTCCAACGACTTCACGGGAGAAGACAGCTTCAGTGTGCCCACACTCGGCGGCGCCTCCACCCTGGTCGCCTCTGGATTTGGCCTGGCGATCTCTCCCGACGGAAACGCTTTTTACTTTATAAAGAGGCGCCGCGAGAATGCAGTTTTCCGCAAGCCCAAGATTGGTCTGGGGGAAGAGCTGATCTTTCGCTCACCGGAGGGCTCGAGCCCGGTGCACATACTGCCTTTTCCAGACGGCAAGGACTTGCTGATCAGCACGGGAGACGACACGGTACTGGGTTCTACAACGGTGATGCTCTACCGGGTCAATCTGGCCACTCACGCTTCCCAGAAAATCGGCGAACTATCAGGCAGCCCAACCGGTCTCGTCTGGAGTGATCCGGGCAAAACCTTCCTCAGCAGCCGCACCGTCAATGACGTCACCAATATCTGGGAGTACCGGGTAGCCGATGGCAACCTGAGACAAGTGACAACCGGAGCTGGCCCCGATCTTTCACCCATGCCTGCAGCCTCTGGCAAAGGAATCTATTTCGTGAACGGCAGGCGGGCGGGCTTCCTCACGGTTTACCATCCGCAGTCCAAGCAGTCATTCGACTTGGTCAATGAAGAAGCCACTCAGCCCGCCCTTGCCTGGGATGGCCGCCACGTCATGTACATAACCCTTTCGGGCAACGCGCAGCAGGGAGATCTCTGGGCTTCCGGTATAGATGGCAGCAACCGCGTCAAAATCACTTCTGGAACAGAGCTGACGACCGTTACGTTTACATCGGATGCTTCCAAGCTGGTGTTTTCAGCCACTGAGGGTGGCAAGGAGAAAATCTACATCGTTAAAACCGATGGCACCGGCCTTCGCCAGATTCCCTGGTCAGGAGCAAATGGCGGCTATGGGTCGGCCAGTATAGATCCAAACGTTTTCTACCTGGGTGGTCAGGAGAGCGATTTGGCCAAAATGTCCACCTGGAAAGTCGCCGCCAACGGCTCCAGCGTCGAAAAATTAGTGGATAATTGCGGCGCTGTCATGGATTCATCGCCCGATGGCAAATACCTGCTCACCTCACTATACTCAAACGCATTGCCCGGCATCAGCGAGTTCTCTCTGGCCGATCGTAAGTGCATCCCGCTGCTAACGGAACTGACCACACTCATTGTGCACTTCTCCGCCGATGGCAAATCAATCCTTTACCTGGGCGCTTCGCGCGGAGAAACGACGATCTATCGCCAACCATGGCATGACGGAAAGATAACCGGGCCAGCCCAAGTGGCCCTGAAGCTTCCATTCGCGTTCCGCCAGGGCTACTCGGGCAATGCGTACGAATTCTCCAAAGATCTTTCCACAATTGTTTACGCGCGGCCTGCTGGCCACGCCGACCTCTATCTACTGAGCCAGAAATGAATCTTCTCCCGGCAAACGGGTACGCGAAGCTGCAACAGCAAGAAAAGACTCTGCGGTTGCTGTGTGCGACAGTTTACGAACCCAGACGTTTACATGTTTTGACCGCTGGTTAACCGGCTAATGTGCGCTCATTTTTCGTTCGGACTAATTCTCTTATCGCACCATCCGGTGAAATAGAGCAATCCCACGTTCGCCCGGACTGGCGGCATGTCAGGAAACGAGTCGATTTTGCCCACGCTTGTGCCAAGACGAGTGTGTTCCCGCTCCCTAGCAAAAGCTCAACTGTAGGAGGAATAACTCAGCTTCTCTTCTTGCCTTGGCTACCATGGATTGGCCGGTTAGTCGCTGGTCGGTGAGCGCTATAGAGATGTTACGCCAATCACCATCGCAACGGTTTGACGGGTTCTCGCTTACCGGAGAATCTCCACTATTTAGCGCGAAGCACTCTCAGATCGCGCCCGTCTGACGCAAGTAGAGTCCAACGAAGAGAAGAGCACCGAGGTAATATATTGCGACTACCCACCAAAACGTATTCGGTTCTTTAGCGCAATGGATCCAACGACCAGTGCGTGCCGACGTTTTTCCTACACACGTCGAAACCACCGCCCCGGAAAATGAGCTGATCCCGAGTATCAGGTAAATATAGTGCGAGTACCAATCAGGCATGGATGACCGTTCCATTTTTCCTACAGTTCGTCACTGCAAGCACCGGCAGCCATTATAGATGTTGAAATCCGGCGATATCACGTTTTGAGCGCTGGTCATTGAGCGCTATGGCGATGTTAGGCCAGGGGGCGCATAATGTCTGGGCTCGCTCACAAACGCAGCGCTGTAGCAGACGCAGGAAGCGCTAAACCCACAAGAACGCTACTTGCTCATCCCCCGTCGCCGCGCGCATGATTCGTTCGTTTACGTGCATCCCTCTTTCGCCGTTCGTGAACGCCACAATTGCGGTGTGACTTTCCGGGTGCAAGAGAAAAAAGTTCTTCCAGCCTCCGTTGTCTCCCCATTGCCACAAATAGCGGGGTTGCGTTGCTTCCTGCTCAATTCCGAAGCCGAGGGCCCATCCCAGCGCGCTGTTAATACGTGAGATGGGTGTGCTGATCTGCGCCCGAATTGCGGGAGACACATCCTCTTTTCGCCGCGACGCAACATGCGCCAGAAAGAGAGAATAGTCCTCTACCGTCGTTAGTAAACTGAAGGCGGCGTTCGGACTGATCTCGTTCGGCAAGAGCTTCGAGCCCTCTGGTTTGTCCTTCAGCATCGCCGCCACGATCTCTTCGTGATGCCAGGTCGCCAGAGGCTTTCCACTGGCCTCAATGAGCGTGAACAGTTTCTTGGCAAATTCCGTGTTGTAAAACGGTTCGTCTCCGCGGTGACCGGCCACGATCCGTGAGTCTCCATCCGCTCTCCATAAGTAGGTGGACGACTTCATTCCCAGTGGCTTTATGACGCGGTCTTGCATCCATTGCTCGAATCCAACGCCCGTGATGTGTTCCACGCACCGCTGCAAGCAGTAAAAACCTTCACCCGAATATCGGAACTTCGTGCCGGGTTCGAACGCTGGCGTCAGTTCCTGATCTTTATCGTCCCGCCAGTTCATCAATCCCGAAGAATGGCTCAGGACGTGTCTTGCTGTAATCTTGTCCGACCATTTTCCGGTCGGTCCCCCATCGTCTAAGTATTTCTTCAACGGCTTGTCGAGATCGAGCTTTCCTTCCTCGGCCAGCAGCAGCGCTCCAAATGCGAAAAATTGCTTACCCATGGATGCGGCTGGGAACAGAGATGAGGAAGCAATCGGCGCGTTCGTAGTCCGGCTCGAGACTCCTTCATAGTGTTGCCAGGCCTTGCCGTCTTCGACTACTCCGATGCCTAGCCCCGGTAACTGCGCCAACTCCATCAAATGCGGCAATGTTTCCAGAAATTCCTTGCTCAGCTGTCGAATCGCCTTCGCCGGTCCAAAAGTATCGGCCCACGCGGGGAGAGAAATCACCGACGCTGCCCCTGCGCCCGCGCTCAGCTGCAAGAATTCTCGTCTCTGCATGAGTGGCATGGTTCTCCGATTATTCCCCTCGTTGATAGACGAAGGAAACTTGGTAACGTCACATCAGTCCTTGTCAGCGTTGGTGCCTCAACCGCAACAGCAGCCCCATTTGGCTGTTGTAACAGATAACACTCACAACCCAGGGTTTCGGTTTCTCAAGGCAATCAGCCGATTCCTTCAGACTAGAAGCGAGTTTCCTGCCTCGGCCGGGCCCTTCTTGTCCAGCAATCTCTCCATCTCATCCATCACGCGATTCATCTTTTTGACCGTAAGCTCGAGCGGTTCGTCGGTGGTCATGTCGACGCCGGCGTCTTTCAGCAGGTCGATTGGGTATTTCGACTT
>Ga0209420_1001608_pt1 | contig 10568 bp, 10 predicted proteins | sample BlaSpr_A8_OM1_O1_FD_187972 | JGI IMG/M metagenome (GOLD analysis project Ga0209420, IMG submission 187972) | Forest soil microbial communities from Thunder Bay, Ontario, Canada - Black Spruce, Ontario site 2_A8_OM1_O1 (SPAdes) (version 2) | ecosystem: Environmental > Terrestrial > Soil > Boreal...
TGAACCCGGTCGGGAACAGCGTCTTGATGCCGGCTTCCTTGGCCTGGGTCAGCGGGGTGGTCAGGTCGATGGCGGTGGGGGAGTAGGTGATCGTCTTGATGAACGTCAGGCCCGCGGCCTTGACGTCCTTCTCCGCGTCGGCGGCCAGCTCGACGCTGAACGAGGTCCCGTCGCTGATGATCCCGATGTCGTTGTCGTGGTGCGACTTGGCCCAGTTGACCATGGTCTGGGCGTACTGGGCGTTGGACGGCCCGGTGCTGAAGAACGACGGGTTGGCCTGCGGGTTGAGCAGCGCGTAGGCGCCGTTGTTGGTCACCACGAGCACGTGCTGCTGCATCAGGTACGGCTGGATCTCGTTCTGCGGCGCGGACAGCGAGTCCTGCCCGATGATCGTCTCGCCCTGGGCCACCAGCTGGCGGGCGATGCCCAGCGAGGTCGCCGGGTCGCCCTTGTCGTTGTAGTTGATGATCTGGACCTTGTGGCCGCAGATGCTGTCGTGCGCGTTGAAATAGTCTTCTTCCACGGTCGACTCGGTCTGCGTCAACTCGCCCGACGTAGCGGTCGGCCCGGACAGCGGAACGATGTTGGCGATCTTTATCGGGCCGGCCGGGATGTTCGAGCACTGGGCCGTGCTCCCGCCTCCGGTCGCGCCGGTTGACGAGCTGCTCGAGCTGCAGGCCGCGAGCCCCAGGGCCAGGACGGCCCCGACCGCGACCGGGACCGATCTATGGCGGAGCCATAGCGAGCGCAACTGTTTCATCGATGCTCCCTTGCCTCGCAGTTAGGCGGAATGTTAACTCACTGGTCATGTCGATTGATAGATGGTTATCGAAAAATTGTATATAACGATTTGAGCCGTCCGCAGCGCCGTGACGTGCGGTCTTTGGCGGCTCGAGACGCGCGGCCGACCACGACGACACGCTGCGGGCGCGCCTGAACGACCCCGGGGTGACCTCTATGGGCTGCCCGCCTGCGCGAAGGTCATGGTCCGCTGCTCGACAGAGCTGATCGCCCAGCACGTGCTCGGCCTGCCCCGGCCCGGCGCCCGGGTCGAAGGCCTTCCTCGGCCCGGCTTGCTCCTAGGCTCCAGACTGGCCCGGACCGTCCTGGACGTAGGTGACCAGGCGCTGGCCGAACATCAGCGACACCGCGTACTCGCCGTGCTCCACGGCCAGCCCGAACAGGTCCGGCGTCGGCCGGACCGACCAGCCGTGCAGGTCCACTTCGCGGGTGGCGAACTTCTCCAGGCGCTCAGCCCGCTCGGCCGGGTCGTGATAGAAACGGCCCTCGTCGTTAAGGTCCAGGGCCAGCAGGAGCTCGAGATCCTCGGTGCCCCGCAGCCGGGCCAGGTTCCGCTCGAGCTCGATCAGCACCGGGGCCAGGGCGAGCTCGCTCACCGAGTGCGGCCGTGGCGTTGACACCGGGGGCGCCTAGTTCCGCTCTTCCCGCCAGCCGGCTCTGAACCGGTCCAGGCTCTCCTCGGTAAATCCCCACGGCGACCGGGTGGTCGCACCGCCGTCGACGACCAGCGTCTGCCCGGTCACCCGGGCCGACAGCGACGACGACAGGAACAGGGCGCCGTTGGCGATGTCCATCGGACGCGGCGGGGCGAGCGAGTTGACCACGTCCTCGCCGAACGGGACGTCCGGCTTGTCCCAGACAGCGCCGCCCACGTTGCCGGGCGCCACGCAGTTGACCCTGATGCCGTACTTGCCGAACTCGTCGGAGTACGTCTTGACCAGGGAGATGATGCCTGCCTTGGCCGCGCCGTAGGCGACGTGGAACTTCGAGGAGGAGAAGCCGTCCACCGACGTGATCGCGGTGATGGCCCCGCCGGTGCCCTGCTCGATCATGTGCGGGAGGACCGCCTTCATGACGAAGAAGAACTGCTTGAGGGTCTTCGTCATCTGGTAGTCCCAGTCCTGCTCGGTCTGCTCGTGGGAACGAGCGAAGATCGCCTCGCCGACCACGTCGACCAGCACGTCGACCCCGCCGAGCCCGGCCACCGCATCGTCGATGATCCGCTTGGCCTCGGCCTCGGTGCGTACGTCCCCGACCACGGGGAACGCCTTCCCGCCCGCCTGACCGATCTCGGCCACGATCTCGTTGGCCCGGCCCTCGTCCATGTCGACGCAGGCCACCGTGGCGCCGGCCGCGCCCAGTTGCAGCGCGCTGCCCCGGCCGTGCCCGGCCCGGTAGGGAATGAAGCCCGCTCCGACCACGATGGCGCGCGCTCCGTCCAGTCCCAGATCGATCATGCCGCATCCTTTCTGCGCCAGGGCCCCAGGCAGTGACTTAGATATCCATATAACTATAGAACCGACCCGCTCGCCGCGGATAGCCTGGCTCCGGATCAGTTCCGGCGCCGGCCCTCCGCCGCGTGCCTCACGCCCCGCACCTACCGCTCACGGGTCGGGGTATCGGATGCTCGTCGCCGTCGTGGTGGCCGCCTCTGATCGGCCGTCCGCTGTGCCGAGCTCGCTGCCGTTCAGGTTCGGTACCGAGTCCGCAGCGGCCTGGCCGGGGAAGGCAGTGGCCTGGCCGGGGAAGATGGCCTGCGCGGCCGGAGCAGGATCCACCTGGGCGGAGGGCTTGCCGCGCAGCCAGGAGGCCGCCGCGGCGATCAGCATGGCCACGATCGCGAAATCGAACGCCTCATGCAGCCCGTTGCTGAACGGGCCGGAGATCAGGTCCGGGAAGAAACTCCGCCCGGTCAGGAACGCGACCCTGGCCTTGGGCAGGTGAGCCAGGACCCCGGTGGGGCCGAGCAGGCTGGCGATGGGGTTGTAGCCGAGGAAGGCGCCGAACACGGTGGCGGTCGGCGGCAGGGCCGCCACCTTGGCGGCGGCCACGGCCGGGACGCCCTGGGCGGTCAGGCCCCGGGCCAGGGTCACGGGCAGGCGGGCAGCCAGGCCGGTGATGATGAGGGTGAAGAAGATCCCGATGGACAGCACCATCGCCGAGTTCTGCGCCGTGGTGCTCATCCCGGATCCCTGACCCCGCTGGTCGGCGGGCAGGCTGTTCATGATCGCGGCCCGGTTCGGGGACGCGAACAGGCCCATCGCGAGCCCGTTCATCAGCAGCAGCACGGCGAAGGCCGGGTAGGAGAAGTTGACCGGCAAGACCTCGAGCAGGCCGAAGGTAAGGGCCGCGAGCAGCATGCCGCCGGTGGCGAACGGGCGGGCGCCGAACCGGTCCGACAGCCAGCCCGATACCGGCCCGGCGATCAGGAACCCGCCGGTCATTGGCAGCATGTAGATCCCGGCCCACAGCGGCGTCTGGCTGAAGCTGTAGCCGTGCCGGGGCAGCCAGATGCCCTGCAGCCAGATGATCAGGATGAACATCAGCCCGCCGCGGCCCAGGGCGGCCAGCAGGCTGGCCAGGTTCCCGGCGGTGAACGCCCTGATCTTGAACAGCGACAGGCGGAACATCGGGGCGGGCACCCTGGTCTCGATCCAGGCGAACACGGCCAGCAGCACGATCCCGCCGCCCAGCGCGGCCAGCACCAGCGGGTTGGTCCAGCCCATGACGTGCCCGCCGTACGGCTCGATCCCGTAGACGATGCTGACCAGGACCGCGATCAGCCCGGCGGCGAAGGTCGCGTTGCCGGGCCAGTCGATCCGGGCAGGAGTGCGGATGCCGCGGTCCTTGAGGTTGATGTAGCCCCAGATCGTGCCGGCCACGCCGACCGGCACCGACACCCAGAACACCAGCCGCCAGTCCACCGGGGCCAGCACCCCGCCCAGGACCAGGCCGATGAACGAGCCGGCGATGGCGGCCACCGCGTTGATGCCCAGGGCCAGGCCGCGCTGCCGCCGGGGGAACGCGTCGGTGATGATGGCGCCCGAGTTCGCCATGATCAGCGCGCCGCCGACGCCCTGGAACACCCGCATCACGATCATGTAGATGGCCCCGGCCGGGCCGTGCATCCAGGTGACCGACAGCAGGATCGAGAACACGGTGAACACGACGAAGCCCAGGTTGTACATGCGGACCCGGCCGAACATGTCACCCAGCCGGCCGAAGCTCACCACCAGCACCGCGGTCACCAGCATGTAGCCCATCAGCATCCACAGGAAGTAGCTGGTGTTGCCGGGGGTGAGCGGGTTGAGCCGGATGCCGCGGAAGATATCCGGCAGCGAGATCAGCACGATCGAGGCGTCGATGGTGGCCATCAGCATGCCGAGCGTGGTGTTCGACAGCGTCGACCACCGGCCCTTGTACAGGTCAGCCTCCGCATCGCCAGGCCGGGCCAGCGCGGGCTGCTCGTGCCGGGAGAGCGTCATCGGGCCGCACCCGCCGGGGTCGCCGCACCTTCCGGGGCTGCGGCGGCCGCCGCCTCCTCGCGGCCGGAGGCCAGGGTCTCCATGACGTCCAGCCACGCCACCACCTGGGCGTCACTGAGCCGGTCAAGCAGCGCCGCGACCCCGCGCCGCTGGTATGCCCGGTACCGCTCCGCCAGAGCCGCTCCCTGCGGCGTCGGCACCAGCCTGACCACCCGCCGGTCGGCCGGATCGGCGTGCCGCACCGCCAGGTCCTGGCTCACCAGCCGGTCCGCCAGCACGCTGGCCGCCGCGCCGCTGACTCGCAGGAACGCGGCCACTTCCCCCATGGTCAGGCCGTCGGCCGGCAGGTGCGCCAGCACCTGCAGCTGCCTGCCGGTGACATGCCCGAACCCGGCGGCCAGCTCCTCCGGGGCAGACTCGCGCATCAGCGCGAGCACCTCCGGGCGCAGCTCCACCACCCGCGCCACGATCTGCGCCCGCCGTCCCGCCGTGAGGCTGCCTGTCATCGCCATGCCCCCCTCCCGCCAGGTTCAAGATGTTTAGATACATTAACAGTTAAAGCGCCTAAGCTGCCTTGGCCGGCTCGCCTCCCCGCCGGCCCCCCCGAGCCAGGAGCACATATGACCAGTACGCATGACTTCAGCGCCACCGCGGCCGACGGCAGGCAGGTGCCGCTGCGCGAATACGACGGCAAGGTCCTGCTGATCGTGAACGTGGCCAGCAAGTGCGGGCTTACGCCGCAGTACGAAGGCCTGGAGTCGCTCTACCGCCAGGACCAGGCGCGGGGCCTGGAAGTCCTCGGCTTCCCCTGCAACCAGTTCCTGGAGCAGGAGCCCGGCACCGACGAGGAGATCCAGGAATTCTGCCAGACCACCTATGACGTGACGTTCCCGGTCTTCGGCAAGATCGAGGTCAACGGACCCGGCGCCCACCCGCTGTACCAGTACCTGCGCACCCAGGCCCCCGGCGACTTCGGCCCCGGCTACGGCGACTTCTACCAGGCCATCACCAAGATCCGCCCGGACACCGAGGGCACCGACGAGGTCAAGTGGAACTTCACCAAGTTCCTGGCCGGCCGCGACGGCACGGTGATCAAGAGGTACGAGCCGCCGACCTCTCCCGCCGACATCCAAGCCGACCTCGAAAACTACCTGTAAGCACCCGCTAGGTCGCAGGCCGCGCCGGCCACCCAGAAGGCCGCGAGCAGGCCACGAGCAGCCGGCGAGCACACCCCGGCGACGAGCACGCCGCCGCCACCGTCGGCTGGGCACTGACGTTTGCCTCCCGGCAAAGATAACGTTAACGTCAGAGTCAGGGTCGGGGAATCTCGAGAGGAGCACGCATGAGGGCCGGGGTACCAGCGCAGCAGGAGGACCTGGCCGACGACGGCAGCGGCAGCGGGATAAGCAAGAACTACAAGTGGATCGCCCTGTCGAACACCACGCTGGGCATCTTGATGGTGACGATCAACCAGTCGATCCTGCTGATCTCGCTTCCTGACCTGTTCCGCGGCATCAAGCTGAACCCGCTCACCCCCGGCAACACCTCGTACTTCCTCTGGGTGTTCATGGGCTTCGTGCTGGTCACGGCGGTGCTGGTGGTCAGCCTGGGCCGGGTGGGCGACATGTACGGCCGGGTGAAGATGTACAACCTCGGCTTCGCGGTCTTCACGGTCTTCTCGATCCTGCTATCGGTCACGTGGCTGACCGGGCCAGCAGGCGCGCTGTGGATCATCATCATGCGGATCTTCCAGGGGGTCGGCGGCGCGTTCCTGTTCGCCAACTCCAGCGCGATCTTGACCGATGCCTTCCCCGCCGAAGAGCGGGGCAAGGCCATGGGCATCAACGGCATCGCCGCGGTGGGCGGGTCGTTCCTCGGCCTGATCCTCGGCGGGGTGCTGGCCCCCGTGCAGTGGCGCCTGGTGTTCCTGGTGTCGGTGCCGTTCGGCGTGTTCGGCACGGTGTGGGCCTACCTCAAGCTGCGCGACAACGGCGTGCGCATTCCGGCCAAGATCGACTGGCTGGGCAACTTGCTGTTCGCGATCGGGCTGATCTCGCTGCTGACCGGCATCGTGTACTCGCTGCTGCCTTACGGCGGGAGCCCGACCGGCTGGGCCAACCCGTGGGTGCTGACCGCGATCTTCGGCGGAATCGCGGTGCTGGTCCTGTTCGGCTGGGTGGAGACCAGGGTGGCCCAGCCGATGTTCCGCCTCGACCTGTTCCGGATCAGGGCGTTCACCCTCGGCAACATCGCCGGCCTGCTCGGCGCGCTGGGCCGCGGCGGCCTCCAGTTCATGCTGATCATCTGGCTGCAGGGCATCTGGCTGCCGCAGCACGGCTACAGCTTCAGCCGGACGCCGCTGTGGGCGGGCATCTATATGGTCCCGCTGACCGTCGGGTTCCTCCTGGTCGGCCCGCTCGCCGGAGTGCTGTCTGACCGCTCCGGGGCCAGGGTGCTGTCCACCGCGGGCCTGATCGTGTCGGGCGCGAGCTTCCTGCTGCTCGAGCTGCTGCCGATCAACTTCAGCTACATCTGGTTCGCGTTGCTGATCTTCTTGTTCGCGGTCGGCATGGGCATGTTCTTCTCGCCCAACCAGGCGGCGGTCATGAACAGCCTGCCCCCCGACCAGCGCGGTGCGGGCGCCGGGATGCTCAACACGTTCCAGAACTCCGCCACCGTGCTGTCCATGGGCCTGTTCTTCACCATCGTGACCCTCGGCCTGGCCTCCGAGCTGCCCAGCCACCTGTACCAGGGGCTGACCGCGGCTGGCGTGGCTCCGGGCCCGGCCCACCTCGTGGCCAACGAACCGCCGATCGGCAGCCTGTTCTCCGCGTTCCTCGGCCTGAACCCGATCCAGGAACTGCTCGGTCCCACCGGCGCGCTGCAGCACATGTCCGCCCATCAGGTCGCCTACATCACCGGGCGGTCGTTCTTCCCGCAGCTGATCGAGGGGCCCTTCGCGCACGGCATGCACCTGGCCTTCACCTTCGCCGCCATCGCCACCGGGATCGCCATCATCGCCTCGGCCCTGCGCCCCAAGCGCTACCTGCACAACGCCGAACCTCTGCTCGAGGAACTGGCCGAGGGCGCGGCCGAGACCGCCGGGCTGGTCGGCCTGGACGAGACGGCGGACCTGCCCGGCCTGTCGGGCGGCACGAGCGGGCACGGGACCGGGTGACCCCGTGACCGGCCAGGGCCAGGACACCGCCGCGGGTCAGCTGTTCGGCATCGGCGCCGCGGCGGCGCGCACCGGGACCTCCGAACGGGCGCTGCGCTATTACCAGCAGATCGGCCTGCTCACCCCCTGCGCCAGCACGCCCGGCGGGATGCGCCGCTACTCCGAGGACGACCTGGCCCGGGTGGCGCGCATCCGGCAGCTGCAGACCCTGCTCGGACTGAACCTCGACGAGATCGCCGTCGTCCTGCGCAACGAAGACCGGCTCGCCCAGATCAAGCAGGCCTGGCGGCACGAGGACACCAGCGCGGCCGATCGCCGGGGGCTGGCCGCGGAAAGCCTGCGGCTGCAGGAGGAACTCCGGGTCACCGTCCAGGCCAAGCGCCAGGCTATCGACGGCTTCCTCGCCGACCTGGACGCCCGCATCTCGCGCACGCGCGACCTGCTCGACCAGATGACCGCCCCGGCCGGCTCCACCACGTAAGGCAGTCCGGCAGGTAAGCCATGGCCCAGGCCGAACAGCCGGGGACCGTCCCGCGGTAACAGGCCGGCGGCCGCGGCCAGCGCCTCGAGCTTGCCCGGATGCCAGGGCCGCGGCGTGGACAGCACGATCCGCTGCACGCCGATCTCGGCGAAGGACGCCAGGTACTCGGCGACCGCCTCCGGCGGTCCCGCGAAGGGCCCCTCGCCCGCAGGCCCCTCCCCGGAGCCCTCCGTAAGGCGGACCGACACCATGACGCTGGTCTCGACCTGGCCCTGGCGTCCGTGCACGGTCTCGCGCTGGCGCAGCTGGCCGATGCGCTCGGCGATGACCGCGCGGCGCCCGGTGCCGTTCCAGTGACTGGCCCAGCGCGCGGCGATGTCGACGGACTTCCTCGACCCGCCGCCGATCAGGATGGGTGCGGGCCGCTGCACCGCGGGCGGCCGCAGCTGGGCGCCGTGTAGCGGGTAACGCCCGCCCAGGTCCACCGGTCCTTCGGCATTCCACAGCGCCGCGACGGTCTCGGCCGCGGCTTCGAGCATCGCCAGCCTTTCGGCCGGCCCCGGGAAGCCGAACCCGAACATCTCGTGCTCCTCGGCATTCCAGCCCGCGCCGAGGCCGATCTCCGCCCGCCCCCCGGTGATGACGTCCAGGGTCTGCAGGGCCCGGGCCAGCATCACCGGGTGCCGCATGGTGACCGGCGAGACCATGCACCCGAGCCGGATGCGCTCGGTCAGCGGGCCGAGCGCCACCGCCAGCGAAAGCGCGTCGAGCACGCCGAGTTCCGGCTGGAAACCGGCCACCCCCATCAGGTGGTCGGTGGCGTAGAAGGTGTCGAAGCCCAGGCGCTCGGCGGTGCGGGCCACGTCCACCACCTCGGGCCAGGTCAGGGTCAGCGTGCCGGCCAGGCTGTAGCGCAACAGCGGTTCCACCACGACGCGCCACTCCTCCCGCAGGTACCGGCCGCCTCGCGTTGACCAGGACCGGAGCCAGGCGTACCGTGAGCTAAAAGATTGACTTTTGTAGAATATTCTAACAACTTCGCGGGACGTGAGGCCAGTGCCCCAGCAGCAGCGGGTCGCCGTCGTGACCGGCGCCGGCGGCGGCATCGGCGGTGCCGTGGCGGCCGAGCTGGCCCGCCGGGGCCTGGCGGTCGTGGTCATGGACCCGGGCACCGGCCTGCACGGCGAGCCGCTGAATGAGCCCACCGCGGCCGCCACCGCCCAGCGGATCACCGCGGCGGGCGGGACCGCCCGCGCCTCGGTCGCGTCGGTGACCGACCGGGCCGCGCTGCGGGCCCTGTTCCGCGAGGTGGTCACCGAGTTCGGCTCGCTGGACGTCGTGGTCAACCCGGCCGGCATCGTGCCCGCCGAGCAGTTCCCGCACGCCTCGCAGCACGACTGGAGCCGGGTCATCGGCATTCACCTGGGCGGCTACCTGAACGTCCTGGCCGAGGCGCTGCCGCTCATGGTCACCGCCGGGTCCGGGCGGATCGTCGGCGTGACCTCGGGCGCGGGCCTGGCGTCCACGGTGACGACGTACTCCTTGCGCCTGAACAGGTCGAGCACCGGGTTGGTCTTCTCGTGGTAGTCCCGCAGCCGGACCGCCAGCGCCTCCTCGGTGTCGTCCTCCCTGGGGACCAGCTCTCCCGCGCACGCGTCGCACTGCCCGGGCGGCGAGGGAGTGCTGTCGAGCAGGTTGTAGTTGATGCCGCAGTTGGCGCACATGCGGCGGTTGAGGACCCGGCGGCGGACCTCGCTGTCGGGCATGTCAAGGTGGATGACGCCGTCGATGTCGTAGCTCTCCAGGAAGAACTCGGCCTGCGGCCGGTTGCGCGGGAACCCGTCGACGATGAAGCCGTAGTTCCAGTCGTGCCAGGCCAGCCGTTCGCTGATCACCGACTCGACCAGGTCGTCGCCGACAAGCTCGCCCGCGGCCATTATCCGGCGCACCTGCGCGCCCATCTTGGTGTGCCGCTGGACGTTCCAGCGGAAGATGTCCCCCACGCTGACATGCACCAGGTCCAGGTCGGCCGCCAGCAGCTGGCTCTGGGTGCCCTTGCCGCTGCCCTGGACCCCCATGATCACGTACTTGCGCATGGCATCAGCCTGGCATACCCAGCGGCCTGTCCGTACTATCAGCACGGCCCGTACTGTCGGCGCGGCCGAGCCCGAGCTTGCGCTCGCAGGCCCGCCTCATCCGGCGGCTGACCATCACCCGCAGCTGCGGCCAGTCCTCACGCAGGCGGCGCGGGTTGACGAAGCGGGCCAGGTCGTTCGGCCGGCCCTGGCTGATCACGATGCTGTACAGCAGCAGCCTGGGCTTCTCCTTAGCCACGTCGAACTCGCGCAGCCCGTGCCAGGTCAGGTGGACGGGCAGCACCACGATGCCCTGCCACGGGCCGTGCAAATCGTCCAGGCGGTCAGGAAGACGCCTAGCCTGACTGGAAAACCCCCCTACTACACCCACGTGAGAATTATCTGCGTCGCCGACGGCTGATGCTAATCGGATCGTCCATAGCGTTACCCTCATGGCATGGAGAACGCCGGCACCGAAGCCGAGAGCCCCGGCGCCGTGCCGTCCCAGCCGTCTTCGCAGGCGTCTTCGCTGTCGTCTTCGTCCGGGC
>Ga0209420_1001609_pt1 | contig 10563 bp, 8 predicted proteins | sample BlaSpr_A8_OM1_O1_FD_187972 | JGI IMG/M metagenome (GOLD analysis project Ga0209420, IMG submission 187972) | Forest soil microbial communities from Thunder Bay, Ontario, Canada - Black Spruce, Ontario site 2_A8_OM1_O1 (SPAdes) (version 2) | ecosystem: Environmental > Terrestrial > Soil > Boreal...
GCGCGCGTGTGCGTCGAAAGATTGTCGTCGCCGTCGCTGATGACGATCATCACCCGGCGCACCACATCAGGCTGATCGCCCGGAGGGCGCGGGGGATGGCTCAACTCTTTCTCGCAAGCTGTGTAGATCGCGTCGTAGACCGCGGTGCCGCCGCCGGCGCGGGTCTTCACGATCTCGTCGCGCAGTCGGCCGGCATCGTCGGTGAAGCCTTGCAGGACGCTGGGCTCGTCGTCGAACGTCATGACGAGCGCTTGATCTTTGTTGCGCCGCAGAACCGAGAAAAGGAAGGACGTCGCGGCGTCCTGCTCGAATTTCAACCGGTCTCGGATGCTATTGGACGTGTCCATAAGCAGGCCAATGCGCAAGGGAAGATCCGTCTGCTTGCTGAAATAACGAATGGATTGCGGAGTCTTATCGTCCCAAATCTTGAAATCATCTTTCTCTAGATCCGGGACCAGTTTGTTCCGGCGGTTCAAAACAGTGAAGAGAACGTCCACCAAGCTCACCGTCTGCGTGATTCTGCCCGGATTTTGCGCGGAGGTCCCGGAAGGCGGAGGCGGCGGCTCCTGCGGCGGCGCCCCTTGCGGTTGCGTGCCGGACGTTGGTGTGGACTGCTGTGCGCGATCGCTGACCGCGGTGAAGAGCAGAGCCATCGCCAACAAACCGGACATCCATAGAGGTCGCATGTGCATTGATTATAGGTAGTTGACGAGTACAGCGTCAATTCGTTGCGGATCGTCGCCCGCGTCAGCGGCGAGTTCGTGCAGAAACACGCGTAGAGCATCCGGCAGAGGAGCGCGCAGTTCGATCCAAACGCCGCTGCGCGGGTGCGCGAATCCGAGTTTCGCCGCGTGAAGGAAATTGCGGCCGAGCGCCGACATCGTGACCTCGTCTGCGACCAGTTGCGGCATTGCGCCGTAGAGTGTGTCTCCCACCACCGGATGACGCAGCGTCGAAAAGTGCACGCGAATCTGATGCGTCCGCCCAGTATGCAGCTGGACCTCGACCAGCGTGGTCGTGTCGATGCGCGCCAATACTCGCCAGTCGGTACGCGCCTCGCGGGCGTCGGCCAGCACGGCCGTCCGGCGCGCGGTCATGCGAACGCGGCGCCTGGGATCGCGGCCAATGGCGAACTCGATGCGGCCGCTGTCTTCTGTAAGCAGGCCCTCAACCAGCGCAATGTAAGTTTTCTTGACCGTGCGTTGGCGAAACGCTTCGCCAAGTTTTGCGTGGGCGGCGTCATTTTTGGCCACCAGAATGATGCCCGAAGTATCTTTATCCAACCGGTGCACGATCCCGGGACGCAACACGTCGCCTCCGTGCGACAGAGTCTGCCCTCGCCCAAGCAACGCGTTCACCAGCGTGCCGCGCGGATTCCCCGCGCCGGCGTGAACGATCATCCCAGCCGGTTTGTTTACCGCAACCACATCCTCGTCTTCGTAAAGGACATCAAGCGGAATGGATTCCGGCTCCGCCCGCATCGGCGGGCGCGGTTGCACTTCCACTGTGATGCGCTCTCCGCCGCGAACACGATGCGAGCCTTTGGCCGCGCGGCCATCGAGAAGAACGCGCGCCGCTTCAATCAGCTCTTGCACGCGCGTGCGGCTCAGGTCCGGACAGTGCATCGTGACAACGCGGTCCAGCCGCTCGCCGGCTTGTTCGGGAAGAACAACGAAGTCGTGCTTCATTTTGTGCGCTGAGAAAGCGTCAATGGGCTTCGTGCTTGGAAACCTCGTGGGCGTGATGTTTGGTCAACAGCACGTCCAGGATGATGAGCGCGGCGCCGATGGCGATGGCCGAGTCCGCCACGTTAAACGCCGGATAGTGATAGTTGCCGAAGCGCACTTCGAAAAAATCGGTCACCGCGCCGTGAAAGATCCGATCGGTGACGTTTCCTGCGGCGCCGCCGAGCAAAAGCGCGAGTCCCGCCGCGGTAAAATTGCCCCCGCTGTGCCCGGCAGCGAAAAGCCAGGCAAGCCCGCAGATCACAACGACCGAGCCTCCGATCAGAAAAACCCGCGTCCAGGGCGAAGACGAATCTGCAAACACGCCAAACGCGATGCCCGGATTGCGACTGTGCACCAAATAGATGAAATTGTGAACCACCTCGCGGTACCAGCCCTCGAAGGTCTGTGTCTCGAACCAAGCCTTGGTCGCCCGATCAAGCAGCACCGTCCCCAGCGTGAGCCACAGCCACCGCAACCGTCTTGGAATCGTCAACGTCGCTTCTCCTGCTTCGGCGGCGGGCCGAAGAATGTCCATGCCGGACGATTCAATGGCTCGCGATCGCCTGCTCCGGTGGCAAATCCCCTTCGATTTCGGCCAGCGCCTCACTGCAACGTTCGCATACCGTCGGATACCGCTTGTTCTCCCCGACATGGATAGAATAATTCCAGCAGCGGTCGCACTTCGTGCCATCAGCCTTCTGAATGGTCACTTCCAAACTGGGAATCGCCTCCGAGCGATAGTCCCCAGCTCCTGCCGTAAGAAAGTCCACCTGAGAAACAATGAACAGCCCCGGTAAAAGCGGCAGGTACTGTTTCAGCTTGGCTTTGAGTTCAAGCTCGGCGTTGAGCAAGACCTTGGCCTCTAGGCCGGAATTAATCTTCTTTTCGTTGCGCGCGGTTTCCAACGCCTTCAGAACCTCGCCGCGAACTTTCGAGAGCAGTTCCCACAGCGCCACCTGCTTCGGCGCAATTTCCGTGCGCAGCTCGTTCTCTTCACCGAACAGCGCCATGTGCACGCTGTCGTGTTCGCCTGTCGTCTTCGGCAGATATTTCCAGATTTCCTCGGAGGTGAAAACCAGGATCGGAGCGATCAGCCGGACCAGCGCGCTGGAGATTTTCCAAACCGCGGTCTGCGCCGAGCGCCGCGATCTACTTTTTGCCGCTTTGGTGTACAAGCGATCCTTCAAGACATCGTAATAAAACGAGCTGAGATCGACGACGCAGAAATCGTGGATGGCGTGATACACGCGGTGGAAATCGTAGCCCGCGTACCACTCGCGGCACCTGTTCACCAGGTCGGCGGTGCGCTCCAGCATCCAGCGATCCATTTCCTCAAGCTGATCGCTGGGCACCACATCGCGCGACGGATCGAAGTCCGCTAAATTGCTGAGGCCATAGCGAAACGTGTTACGAATCTTGCGATACGCATCGCTGAGCTGGGTCATCACCCGCTCGCTCATTTTCACGTCAGCTTGATATTCCACCGACGCCACCCACAACCGCAGCAAATCGGCGCCCCAACGTTCGCAAATTTCTGCCGGATACAAGGTATTGCCCAAAGACTTCGACATCGGCTGGCCCTTTTCGTCCAGCGTCCAGCCATGCGTCACCACACCCTTGTACGGAGGATTGCCGCGGATACCGACGCCGATCAGCAACGAGCTGTGAAACCAGCCGCGATACTGATCCGGGCCTTCCAGATAAACATCCGCCGGCCACTCATTCCCCTTCAAAACAGCAAGGTGCGAGGAGCCGGAATCGAACCACACGTCGAGAATGTCATTTTCCTTTCGCCACGTTGTCGCGCCGCAGGAGCATTTTGTTCCAGCGGGAAGAAGGGTGTCCGCCGAGTGTTTGTACCAGGCGTCCGCGCCTTCCTTCTCAAACCATTTCACGACGTTGCGCAGCGCTTTGAAATCTTCCAGCCGCGTGCCGCAAGCGTCGCAGTAGAAAACGATGATCGGCACGCCCCAGAAACGCTGCCGCGAAACGCACCAGTCGGGCCGCTCGGCGATCATTTCGTACATGCGGTCTTCGCCCCAGGAGGGGATCCACTTCACGCCGCGAATCTTTTCCAGTGTTTCCTTCCGCAGCGATTCCTTCGCGCCATGAGCCGCTTGATCCATTCCAATGAACCACTGTTCGGTAGCGCGGAAAATCACCGGGTTGTGGCAGCGCCAGCAATGGGGGTAGCTGTGCTTGTACTCGTGATGGCCAAGCAATGCGCCGCGGTCGGCGAGCAACTTCACAATGATCGGGTTCGCGGCGAAAACGTCTTTGCCTTTGTACTCAGGCAAGCCTTCCAGGTAAACGCCGCGGTCGTTCAGGGGCGCGGCGACCTCCAACCCGTACCTCTGACCGGTATTGAAGTCGTCCACGCCGTGGCCCGGAGCGGTGTGCACGATGCCGCTGCCCTGATCGAGCGTCACGTACGTAGCCAAAACGCCCGGCACCTGCATCGCGAGAAACGGATGCTGAAACTTCACGCCCTCGAAGTCGCGACCCTTGTAGGTCGCGCGAACACGTACATCCTTGATCCCGCACTCCGCCTGCAGCGCGGCAACGCGGTCGGCCGCGAGCAGCAGCGCGCCTTTTTCCGTGTCCACCACCGCGTAGTCGAAATCCGGATGAAACGCCAGCGCGCGATTGTGAGGAATCGTCCATGGAGTGGTCGTCCAGATGACTGCGCTGACATCGTTTCCTAACTTCGCGACCTCACCCGCGCCCCCCACCAGCGCGAATTTCACCCAGATCGACGGACTGACGTGATCCTCATATTCCACTTCCGCTTCCGCCAGCGCCGTCGAATCGAACAAGCACCAGTAGACCGGCTTTCGCCCACGATAAACATAACCCTTCTCCATGAAATCCAGGAACGCGCCCGCGATGACCGCTTCGTAATCGAAATTCATCGTCAGATAGGGCTGGTTCCATCGCCCGAAGATGCCCAGTCGCTTGAAATCCTTTTTGTGCTGCTCGACATACCGCGCTGCAAATTCCCGGCACAAACTGCGGAACTCCGCCGGCGGCACTTTCCCTTTTCCGCCGAGCTCCTTTTCGACCTTTGTTTCAATCGGCAAGCCGTGGCAATCCCATCCTGGAACGTACGGCGCGTAGTGACCCGCCATGCTCTTGGTCTTGACGACCAAATCTTTAAGAATTTTGTTCAAGCCCGTGCCCAGATGGATTTCCCCGGTCGGATAGGGCGGCCCGTCGTGCAGCACGAACAACGGCTTCCCTTGACGCGCCTGCAAAATGCGTTCATAAAGGTGCGCATCTTCCCAGGCGGCAAGCTGCTTCGGCTCATTTTGCGGAAGGCCGGCCTTCATGGGAAACTCAGTTTTGGGAAGATTCAGCGTTTTCTTTATTTCGAGTGGCTCGGCCATGGATCGATGGAATCGATTCCCTTCTGTACCGTCATCCGCCTCAAGTGTGTCCCTTGGGGAAACATCGGAAGGCAAGGTAATCACGTATGTTACAATAAGACGCAGCAGGCGTCAGCCCGGTGCGGGGTGCAACCAATCCGGCACCATCCGAATCGTACCTGCGTTAGCCACCTAAATGGGGATATCCGCGTCTATTAAGGTAGGGGTGAGTTAGGGGAACACGTGCCAAGCGATTTTATCAACCTTTTGCCGCCAGATATGAGCAAGCCGGGCGCGCCGAATCCCAACGCGCAACAGTCCGTCCCCGTACCCGCTTCTGCAATGCCGAAATTCGAGACTCCTGAGCGTGTCGTCACCGACGGTTTTTGGTCCAACCTCAAGCAATTTCTGACCGAGAAACCCATTAAGGTAAATCCGAACGTCCACTCGACGCTGATGCCTGACGAGTATGGCGGCGGTTTTAACGAAAATCTGAAGGATTTTTTCAGCTCGCGGCCGGTGCCAAAAGGCCCGATCGACAGCCGCCTAGCCGTGAATTGGGGCGCGAACTTTGGCGGATTTGGCTATCGCGTCAAGGAATTTTTTTCGCCGTCGAAGCAGCCACCGCTGCCTCCGGGAATTCAACCGGTTAAAGTAAAAGACATTTGGTCGAAGGACGAAAACTTCGGCTGGACGCAAATCACCGCATTCGGCCTGCATATTCTGATTGTAGCCTTGCTCGTGGTGCCCCTGATTTGGTGGAAGGAGCAGCCCACCGCGGCCAAGAACAAGATGGACGCGACTCCACTGGATATTTCGCCCTACATGGCGAAGCTGCCCGCGGGTGCGACCAAAGCGGGCGGTGGCGGCGGCGCCAACGATCACACCCTCACACCACCGAACAAAGGCAGGCCGCCCAAGTTTAAGTGGACACAGTTCACTCCCCCTCAGATCAAGATTCAAAACGAGCATCCCAAACTCGCCATGGATCCCTCTCTGCTGGGTCCCCCGGACCTCAAGATTAACGGCCCGAACGCGCTCGGCGATCCGTTGGCCAACGCGCTCTCCGATTCTCTCGGCCACGGTAACGGAACGGGCATAGGCAGCGGCTCGGGCGGCGGCTTGGGCCCTGGCGAAGGCGGCGGTACCGGTGGGGGCGCATTTCGCGCCGGGGTCAACGGCGTCGGCATTCCGGTCTGCCTGTACTGCCCGATTCCCCAATACTCCGACGAGGCCCGCAAGGCCAAGTATCAAGGGACGGTCGTGCTGCAAGTGACGATTACCACCGACGGGCGCGCCGTCAACATCTCCGTGGTAAAAGGCCCTGGTCTGGGTTTGGAAGAAAAAGCGATTGAAGCCGTGAAAGGCTGGAAATTCAAGGCCGCGGTCGGGCCCAGCGGCAAACCGGTCGCGACCATCGTGCCCATCGAAGTGACCTTCCGGCTCTACTAGGAGCGTTGCAGTAGAGCAGAGCTAATGCCTTTGGAATGATAAACTTGCAAAGGTGTGAGCAAGGCGGAGAACTTTAGCCGCCTCTAGTTCCTCGCCAAATACCAACAAAGCTGACGTTTTCGCTGATTCCAATAGGCTTATCGAACACCATACTCGTCATGGTTAGCGCCAAAACACGTTTTATTGGCACCACGGGTGGGAACCGGACCAAGGGCTCCTGTCGGAGTCAATGTCCCGGGCTTCACCTTTGGCCGGTTTTGGGGTGACCACACTGGGCCCGTTTTCGCTGACCTCTGAGGAGATGCTCCGAACTGAGTCTCGAGGGCCGCGTCAGCGCGCCCGAAGATGATCGCCGCGCCGATCTGCGTCGAGTTCGCGCTTGCCCACAGGGCTTTCCTGTTGAGCTCCTCGACTATTGTCGCGCCGCGCAGGCGTTCGAAGAGTGCTCGATATCTTCGTTTTCGGCTTGGATGCTCGTGGCTTCCGTGGGTATAACCGCAGGTGCGCGAAGGCGAGCCTTTTCTAAGCACAGCCAAGCTGCTGACGGACTTCAGGCCAGAAAGCGGTTATTCGGTTTCCTCGATCACTTTAGTCGGGGGTTTCTTCACCCCGCCGCTCACCTTGTGCAGATCGTTCGCGGATAGCTCTCCCTCAAGGCGGGGAATTTTCCCACCTGCGGTCTGTTGCAAGTCTTTTTCTGATAGTTGTTGTTCTTTCTTCTCTTCTGGTCTCATTGTGACCCCGTGCCAAGGAATTGAAATGCAGCGAGGGATTAAGGGTGCAACACTGTCACTACGAACTCTTGGGGTAAATGGATCTGGTTCGAATCTATATCACTGTTCGAGCGAATAGCAATCACGAGCCGACTTCTGGTGTTGGATTTAAGATATTCTTGGCAATCAATTGCTCCCGTGAGATATAGCCTGCTTTCGGGGAGTTCGACAGAGCAGATGAGTAGACAACTTGGCACCCGCTGGTCGTTAGAGTGCTCACGAGGCCATCTTCCAGACGCAACGACACTGTACGCTAACGTACCTGAAAGAGATGGGAGTAGACTTGCGACCATTTTGCTGCGAGAAATATCCAACCGTTGTTAATGGTTGGCCCAAATGCGTGGACGTGACAAACGGCGATGGAGAGACCTTTGTGAGGAAGCCGAGGCTGTGGACGATGCCAAGAAGTTGCAAAAGCTCGCCAGACAAATCACGCACATTCTCGACACCGAGCAAAAGCGTCTGCGTAATCCGCTAAGGCAGCCAAAGGTCAAGCGGGTCGGCAAGACTACAATTGCTTAGTGGTTTCCAGAACGTCTTTTTCGCAATGGAACAAGGGCTTGAAAACTATTTGCATCCGCCCAATTGACCACGCATCTTGTGTGTAACGATACGAAGATTTCCCCGACGCCGGTCCTCGCTAGAAATGTCTTGCCATTCATGGGAGTGACGAGATCGTGCGTGTCTTTGCACTGATAGCAGAGCGGGTTTCTAGACATAGATCGTTCGCGCTTGAGCGCCGCTAGCGCGTTGAGCGTCTTAACAACTGCACGCCTCTCATTTTCATCGACTGCACCGTTGACTATCCGCTGTCCGATTGCGTCTTTTGCATCTTCGATGCGGCGAGGGAGAATATTGGGGTTCGTTTCGAGGACAGCGGCTTCGAATAATTTCATCCATTCATAACTTACATTCACGGTTGTCTCCTTTCCGGGGACTTGAAGAAAGGCATAAACAGCTACCAGCCTGTTAGGGTAGACCGAGGGAACGTAAATTGAACCAACTAATGCTCGTACGCCAGCGTACCGGCGGTTCAAAACTGGCCACGAAGAACCGGTTGCCGAACCCGTTTTGTTTATCGATCGAAGGCGAGCGGGTGACCGTCGAGCCGAGGCGTCAGCCGAACAAATACTGTCTGCGGTAAGAGAACAGCGGCGGGAGGGAATCGTTGGGAAGCAAACCATCGATAGGACTTGAGTAGCGCTGGAGCAAGGGGACCTGCCGGATTCATTCTTGGTCTGGCCTTAGGCAAGCATTTTCGTGAACTAAGCTTCATCGCGCTGCAGCATTGGGACAAGACGACCACGTCGAGAGTTAGGATCGTTCGGGATGCCCATCGCTTCCGGGAATCTTGGCGTGTGCCAATTTTAGCGCAAAACCATCCGTAGACCATTAAATCCTTTAAAATCAGCGATCTTCCCATTGCGCGACCATTGGTGCCCTACGACGAGCCTCCACTGTTGAAATAAACGGCAAAGTGCAAGGCGTGCCCTGGGTCCCCGAGGTTCCTGCGAAACCGCCAGCCGCTTCTTCCCCAAGCCCTAAAGCCAATCTGCTACGATGAGGTCCATGAAAACGGCGTCCCCGCTCATCTTCGTGCTGCTGTGTTCGCTGTGCGTAGCCGGTGCGGCTACTGCGCAGACCGCAAATGGTTCTCTCGATTTCATTGCGCGTGTCTCGCCAACGGCCGCGCGCCCCGAACCTGTCCGGCAGTTCACGTTCTACGTGCTGACGAAAAGCTACACGGACATCTGCAAGGACGTCGAAGCGCAGGACGTCCCTCCCGATCGCCAGAAATTCATCGACGATCTCAAGGTTTCCCCCGAACTCAAGGAATGGCTGAAGGCTCACGATGTGCTCGATCTCACCTCGCCGAACCTGGACAAGTCGCTCACTCCCGATGAAATCCTGCATATCCCGGAGTTTCTGCTGGCGTATCAGCGTACCAACAGCGGCGGCGTCACCAATGGCATCCCCAAACCCAAGTATGTCGATGCCGACAAAACCGACCATCCCGATCGCTACCAGAAACAGCACGACCAATATTTCGCGGCACTGAAGAAGTTCATTCAGGCGCACCCCGAGTCCATCAGCGGCATGGAACTGGAACTGTCGGGCATCAATCCCCAGGCCAAGTGGGCGCAACTTCAGTCCGAACGTAAAAGACGCGTGACGCGTATTGCTCCCGAGGTTGCGCAGACCAAGTATCTCGTGGCCCAGGCAGATACCGACCTTGATGGGCGTGCATCCATCGCCAACCTGCCGACCGGCAATTATTGGATTAGCACGCTAAACCTGGATGCAGGGGCCGGCGACGTGCGCTTGAAATGGGATGTCCCCGTCGCGATACAGGGGGGGCGCAGCACGCGCGTCGAGCTCACCAATCTGAACGCCACAGACGCCCACGGATCCACGCCTTAGTTCGCGTCAGGCGCCACCTTCATGGGTACACCCCTTCTTTGGATCGGGTTTAACATTTTCGTGCTGGGGTCGGTGGCGCTGGACCTTGGCGTTTTCAATCGCCGCCTGCACAAGGTTGCCTTGGGCGAAGCTTTCTGGTCGACGGTGCTGTGGATCGCTCTGTCGGTGCTGTTCGGCCTCGGAATCTGGCGCTTTTCCGGCTATACGCATGCGATTGAATTTTTTACAGGTTATTTGATCGAAAAGGCGCTTAGTGTCGATAACCTTTTCCTGTTTCTGGTGATTTTTCGCACCTTCGCCATCGACGAACGCTTTCAGCACCGCATGCTGGAGTGGGGAATCCTCGGAGCGCTGCTCATGCGCGGCATGATGATCTTCGCCGGCACGGAGCTAATCGAGAAGTTTTCCTGGATCCTGTACATCTTCGGGGCGTTCCTGGTTTACGCCGGAATTCACATGCTGTTCACCAGGAAGGAGAAAATTCGGCCGGAACAGGGCGGCTTTTTTCGGTTTGCCAACAGTCACCTGCGTCTGACTCGCGATTATCATGGTGAGCATTTCTTTGTGCGTAAGGCGGGAAAACTTTTCGCGACGCCGCTTTTTCTGGTGCTTTTGGTGGTCGAGATTACCGACGTGACGCTTGCGATCGATTCGATTCCCGCCATTTTTGGAATCACGCGCGATCCTTTTATCGTCTACACGTCGAATGTTTTCGCGATTTTGGGCCTTCGCGCGATGTATTTCTTATTGGCGGGATTTCTGAACCGGCTGCGCTTTCTGACCGTGGGACTTGCGTTGGTGCTGTCGTTCATTGGCGGGAAGATG
>Ga0209420_1001610_pt1 | contig 10557 bp, 12 predicted proteins | sample BlaSpr_A8_OM1_O1_FD_187972 | JGI IMG/M metagenome (GOLD analysis project Ga0209420, IMG submission 187972) | Forest soil microbial communities from Thunder Bay, Ontario, Canada - Black Spruce, Ontario site 2_A8_OM1_O1 (SPAdes) (version 2) | ecosystem: Environmental > Terrestrial > Soil > Boreal...
TCCCGCCGCTCGGTCCGGCGTGCACGATCACTGCGCACGCCGCGAGCGCCGCTATCCCTACTACGTATCCTGCTGTTGCTCGCATGATCTAAGCTCCTTCCAAAAATAAACCGGGTGCAAACTCATTCTACTGTTCAACTCCGGAACCTGTTGGGGTGCCTTTGACTTTGCTTAACGCCACCTGCTCGGCCCCTTCTTTCGTGGACTCCCACAAAGCGAGTTCCGGACTCTTGTGAGTCACCTGCAAAGTTCGTAGGAAATGAACCAGGTCCCACGCTTCATCGGGCTTGACGACATCCGCAAACGAAGGCATGGGTGTACCATCGAGACCACTCATAAAGATCTTGTAGACATCGTGGTTGGTCGTGCCGCACTTGAAGCGAGATCCGGCTGCAAAGTTATACGGCCGGATGGGCTGATCACTGCTATCCGTGAGGGTTGACGCCGAAGGCCCGTCGCCGCGCCCTTCCTGGCCGTGACACTTCCAGCATTCCAGTTTTTGAAAGAGTTGCTGTCCATGCTTGATGCTCTCCAGCGTGAGCTTGGGCTCTGGGGGAACGGGAATTGGGTCTCCGGCCTTTTCCGTCTTCCACCGCGGTGAGAACGTCTTGATGAAGGCCACCAAGTCCGCGCGGTTCTGGTCGGTGAGCACGATCCAGGATGGCATATTGGAGTTGATCAACCCACGCTCGAGCGAGTTGAACAAATCCTGGTCGGTGGGCAACGTGCCAGTCGGCGTGGAGCGACACTTGAACGTGGCGGCGACGAAATTGCGCGGAAGAATATTCAGATATTGCCCATTCTCGCCGTTACCGTCGCCACGAAATCCGTGACACCCCCAGCAATAGCGAAAATAGAGCTGCCTTCCTGCGTCGGCATGCCCCGAGACCTTGCCGATGTGAGATTCACCTTGCTGCGCAGATGCCACGATGGGCGCAACCAAGAGGGCAACGATTCCCAGAATTAGCTTTGAGATGTTCATTGTTCGCATATTCTTCCCCCTTAGAACGCGAAGTCAAAACCAGCGAGCAAGCTGCTGAAGTCCAGGTTCTGGCCGCTTACAGGCGAGGTTCCTATTTGATGGCTGAAGGCATATTCGCCATGAATTGCGAAACCCGCTCGACTGGACATGAACGGATAGTAACGACCTCCGAAGGTGTAAACGTCCTCGTTGCCGAAGTTCGCAGTCGGAACGCTTACGCCAGGGGTATAGGGAGTTCCCGCCACAATCGGCAGAGCTTGCTGTGACATGCGTACGAGCTCGACGCGCTGGATGAATATGAATTGTGGGCTGTAGGTATAGTGACTTTCGAACAACGCGCCATTCCAAATGGCATTTTGTGCGCCAGGTGCTAGCGGTATCGTTGCCAGGGCGGCATTCGAAGGAGTGCCGGTTGCCAGATATTTATCGTCGGAACTGTGGAAGTACATCGCGGTGACGTCGTACTTCTTGATGTAAATCTGGCCAATCAAGCCGGCGCGGTAGAAATTCCTGTTGCCGATACCTGTTCCGGGTATGCCAAAAGCGGCATTACCGGGGATTCCGCTGGTGTTGCCGTTGGTGAATTGAAAATAAGTAGGCGCCTCACCGATGTAGTCAAAAACACCGATGCGCTGCAGACCAAGCCCTCCGACCTGAAAGGCCTGACTGGCGGTGATAAAGGTTCCGTAAGAGCGACTGGTCGGCAAGCCTACGTTGCCGTCATTGGAACTGATCAAGGCAACGGAATAACGAGTGCGGTCATTCGCCGAATGCCCCATTACTTCCATTCCAAGTTGATTGTCGCCAATGCCGAACACGAACGGCAAGAACGCCGCGTTGACGCCGTTGTTCTCGGTGGCCGGCTGATAGTGATAGTTGGTATAAACGCCGGCGACGTTGGTCAACGTCAGGATACGTTTTTCGGACAACAGGTTATCGAGCTCGAACTTGCCAAGCTTGAGGTTGAGCCAACTGGTGTGCGCGAGATTGTCCAGTCGAGCCATCACCGTTTCGAAGTGAAAGGAGGCCGTGGAATCCGAAGAGGGCAAGACGTAAAAGGAGACGTTCTTGGCCAGCGTGCCGCCCGTATGGAAATCGAGGCCGCTCAGATCGAAGCCGTGAGTCGTGACATTCGCTTCGGCCGTCCCCGGCCCTGCTGTTCCATCGACTTGGGTGCGGTTTTCGTTCTCACGGTGCCAAATCGGCGTGATGCGGAAAGTAACCGGCCAGTAGGCTGGGTTTTGATAAATGGGCGCATCGCGCTCATTGCCCAACTGATAGCCATTATCTTTGAAGGCTTGGCCGAACGGACTCAGCATCGGCCACGCTTGGTGACACGAGGAGCACGGCAGGCCGTACTTGCGCGCGAACGCTGGAAGCGCCCGGACACTTCCACCAGGCGGCGGCAAGGCTGAGGCGGTTGGACTGCTGCTGAAAAATAGAGCGAGGAACAACAGAGCGAACGAAACAGCCGAAGTCAAGAACACAACGCGCTTGGCGCGTAACCTCGGAGACATTCGGTACATACAGCCTCCTCTGCCTGCTGTTCGTTCTGATACTGCCGAACAACAGTTTCCGTAGCTTCTGGTTGCAGGAAGGCGCGTAAACAAACTTCAAAACACTGGGTACACAACGAGCAACGACTTTTCACACACCCAGCGAGTGCGAAAAAGCACGCCCATAGAGAGTCAGCCCCTTTTCGCTCTCAAAAAACGAGAGACAACAATGGGGTTGAGCCCTAAGTCCCTGAACCGGCGTGAATGTACTCCTCGAAAAAAACGAATGCAAGAGATTTTTGATGTATCTCATGAAAATTTTCTATCAGCGGCGATTCTCTATGCTACTCGACTCACTCTGAGACATCCTCGCGTTCCTCCTATGTTCTTTCGGATTGACACTGCCTGGCGCCACGAGTTAGACAAAGGGCTCGGTTGACGTTTATGAAACCAACATCCAAAATCGCTCGTCTGACGTCTCGCGCGTCTTGGAACAGTGGTGTATGAGCTTGATTGCTGCGCGTAACACCCGAGGATTAGGAATCATCGCGTATCAGTTCTCGCGTTTGGGGCTCTTTGCGGCTACCGTCGTTTGTGTCTGTCTTCTTGGCCCTCGCCAACCTGCAGCCAATGCCGCGCAACGCGGTTCGCTCGGCGCCGGCTTGGTTCAGGAATTCCCCGCAACACTCGTCGAGGTCAAGCAAGCTTTGGATGAGCTACTAGAAGACGACACCATCCATGGTACCTACATCTACGAGAAGGAGCGCACGTTGACGGGTGCCAAGGTCGTCCCGAGCACGCCCCTTTTCGAACAATGGAAGGGCGAAGGCAGCGCGTACTACAAGGTACGAACGGACGCGATCGCCCCTCGTCACTTCCTGGAAACTGCCGATCAGGGAACCATCGCGGTGCGATACGTCGTCACCAGTGTGAATGAGAACCGCACGCGCCTTAGAATCGACGCGGTTTTCGTCGAAAATGCCCGTCGTACCATCCATCCATCCGACGGCACGGTCGAGGCCAGTGAATTTAAAGTCTTTCAGGAGCATCTACAAGCGATTCAATTGGATGAACAAGAAGCCCTCGATGCAAAGCGCCGCCGCGATGGCATCGATTTGGCCAGACACACTCTGGCGCTTCAACACGAAGACGAGAGCACGCGCTTGGCGGCCGCGGAGACCTCAAATCAGGACCTCGAGCAACGCGTTCACTCTCTTCGACAAGAACTCGAGCGCCGGGTCAAAGCGCCCGGCGCTGACTTGAAAGCTGCGCCTTTCCGCTCTGCAGCCAATGTAACCAGCGTCTCCGCGTACACCGATGTGGTCATCGTAATCGTCACCCCGCGTTGGTACGGAATTGAAACTCCCGACGGTCAGCGCGGCTGGCTGCCTATGGACCAGTTGGAAACTCTTCCGTGAGCAAACCTGCCTCCTGTTTCCGGCCGGTTGTGATCGTTTTGCAATTCCTGCTTTGCATGGTCGGCGGCTTAAGTTGGTGGCAAGCATTTGCGCAGTCGGTGCCCTATGCCCGCGAGTTCCATAAGTCGAAGGAAGACGTCGACAAAGCGCTGAAAGAGCTCGGTGCCTACAGCGGACAAAAGCTTCCGATTGTTGACGGTTTTGTAGCCACCGGTGATCGTCCTCTTGACCACTATGAGCGCGCCTTCTATCAATTTTCGGTCGATGTGCTGCCGGAATCTTCGGGTGGCACGGTAGTGCGCTTGAGTGCGAAAATAACGGCGTGGTACGCAGACCGCGAACCATGGAAGTCGGGATATCAGTCGCTGCCCTCGAATGGCCGTCTCGAACTCGATTTTCTCGACCGCCTGAGCGAAAAATTCGGCGAGAAACCCGTCGCCTCCGTCCTAAAGTCCCAAGTTCAGGCTCCGGCTCCCAAGCTCGATTTATCGACTGGGCTACCCAGGAGTTCGCTGCCACCCACTAAAACCGCTGGCGAGACTCCCGCGCCCACAACGAGTGCGATCGCAGCGTCAAGCGACGAGTTGAACTCTTTGCGTAAGAAGCGTGAAGCGGAAGAGAACCGGGCGAGCCAGCTGGCAGCGGAGCTGCGAAATTTACAGGACATCCAACACAATCAGGCTCGCCCTCCCAACCTGGTCGTTGTTAGAAAAAATGGCACACCGGTCTTGGCGCGACCTGCCGAAGGTTCTCCCGTTCTTTTCCTGGCTTCTGCGGACGACGAATTCGAATTCCTCGACGTCAAAGCCGAGTGGGTGCACGTTCAGATCTCAGGCGCCTCCCGCGGATTTATTCGCAGGGTTGGTCTTGAATTGCCGGACCTTGTCGCCGAACGCTTCAATTCGCCCAATACCGCACCGGAGGTTTTTCGCATAGAACGTGAAGAGACCAGCGTCTTTCCCGGCGATTGGGAATCGTTGCGCGGCAAATCCGTGAAAATCGTGACGGTTCAACCAATATCGCAAGACCCGAAGGAAACCGGCCCGAGCGCGAAGTTGCTCTTCGCATCCTCTTTGCTCAAGGACCTTCCAGCGAAACTCGCCGGCATCACTCCCCTGGTTGACGGCGTCGTCATCATCTTCGATTCAGCCGACGGCGGCATGATTGGCAGCACGCTCCTCGACGTGCAGCAATTCTCCGGCGGTGCCCTTTCCAACGATGATTTCTGGAAACGCTGCTATCTGGACCCACCCGAAGCTTTCAAAATCCCCAGCAAATCTGCAAAGTGACACGATGTCGCGTTTGTGATTCTAACGGCGTTGAACCATTACGAGATTTTTGGTTTGCGAAGGATGGTGGGACCGGGGAGATTCGAACTCCCGACCTGATGCTTCGGAGGCATCCGCTCTATCCATCTGAGCTACGATCCCGTAAACCTGACTACGTCGAACAACCTTGCAAACACTGTAATTCTATCGTCGATTGAAGCCGGGCGCTAGCTTACCGCGGATAAGCCAATTCTCAGCTACCTTTCGCGTGATCCTTAATCTGCTTCGCCAGTTTCTCGATCTCCTCGGCCTTCTTCACCATCCCGAGCGACAGAACCGTCGTCGCATCGGTTTTTTCCACTTCCGTCTTCAGTTGCGTCGCCAGATCGTAAAGCTTTTCGATGTCTCTCTTAATATCCTTCTGACGCTGCTCGAGCACCGCCTTGGTGCTGGCCGCGGCGGGAAGAGGGCTGTGCGAAGGGTCTTCGGGACCATTCTCACGCCGCGAATTTGGGGGAGGCACTTCCTGTCCTGCGCTGATATTCCATGGCAAGAGAAAGGCTGCAACGGCAGACCCTCCCCTGATAAGTAAGCAACGTCTGGCTTGATACATGGCTGCTCCGTGGTTACGGCGCGGTCTGCGAAACCTTTGCGCCACAGTCAATGTTATACTGTCTCTCCCTACGAATATGATGTCTAGCCCGTTCACCCAGTGGCTCACCTTCTTAATCCCCGGCGCGCTCCATCTCTTGGTGATCCTGGTACTTGCTCTGATCGCGAACTACGTCTTTCGAGCATGGACCAATTCCCTGGTCGCGCCGGCCGCCTCGCAATCGCGCACTGCTCAAGCCCGCGAGCAGCAGACTCGCTCGCTCGCTTCCACATTACACAGCGCGGGCAGTAAAGTGGTTTGGGGCGTCGCAATCCTGATGGCACTTCCGGAATTCGGCGTCAACGTGCTTCCGGCCGTTGTAGTCATTGGTTTAATGATGCTCGCCCTGGGGCTTGGAGCGCGTAACTTGTTCCGAGACCTCGTCGCCGGCTTTCAGATCGTCTTCGAGGACCAGTATGGTGTCGGCGATACGATCCAGATTCTTCACACTTTGGGCAAAGTCGAACATCTCACTCTGCGCCGCACGGTTCTGCGCGACTCTCGCGGAGCTCTGGTTACGCTTGCCAACGGCGACCTTCGAATGGTAGGGAATCTCAGCCGCGACTGGTCTCAGGCTTTCGTCGACATCGCGGTCTCGGTCGAACAACCCTTGGAGAAAACGCTACAAGCCCTCGAAATGGCTTCGGCTACGCTGCGCAGCGATCCATCCTGGTCGCAAGCGATCGTCGATGGCCCGCGGGTCTTAGGAGTGCAAGCCTACGGGCCGTTGGGTCCGACATTTCGCATCCAGGTCCGTACCGCTCCAACGCGTCAGGACGAAGTCTCGCGCGAGCTGCGCCGCCGCATCCAGATCGAGTTCCAGCGGCAAAGCATTCCGATCGCAAGAGCCCAGGACTTGGAACGATCTTCCACCTTCCACGAACCGGAAGAAAAAACGCAAGTGTAGGTCCAGCGCAGGTTAGGAAGAGAGGAACAAACGATGCCTCAATTGAGCTATGACGAAGTCAATTTAATGCTTCGACTGTATGACATGAGGCGTGAACCGCGGCTGCGCCAGGCGCGCGCATGGTTCATCGAGCATTTTCACCCACTATCGCCGGAAGAGATGATGCAGAAGTTCCCTCAAGGCGGTGAGGAAAACACATACATCCGCATGGTGATCAGTTATTGGGACATGGTGGCCAGCATCGTCAATCGTGGACTGATTGACGATGAGCTGTTCTTCGAGAGCAACGGCGAGATCTGGGTCGTGTGGGATCGCATGCGATCCATTGTCCCGACCTGGCGCTCCGCCTTCAAGAATCCTCACTTGTTTTCAAACATCGAGGATACCTGCAAGCGTCTGGAAGCTTGGCGGGAAAAACGAGCCCCCGGGTCAAGTGCCGCAATGCGAAGTCTGCTGGCACAGACAGCCGCAAAACCTAAGACGACGTGAGTCAGCGCAAAGGGTGAACGGCTTCGCCAGTGTGAACAGGCAGCTCAGTTGAGGGAAGTTTCGGTAGCGCCATCCGAACGGAATTGCGACCTGCCGCTTTTGCCGCGTAGAGAGCGGCGTCCACCTCATATAGCAATTCCTCAACCGGCCGAACTCCCCAATCTTTGCTCAAAAGCAGCCCAAAACTCATGGTGACTTGTAACGCTCCGGCAGCCGTCTGGATTGGCCGGCTGCTCACCACCTTCCGTACCTCCTCAGCGCGCGCCGCCGCAAACTCCGGATTGCAGTTGTTCAGCACCAGCAAGAATTCTTCGCCGCCATATCGGCCCACAAAATCATACGAACGTACCGACAACAGCAAGCGGCGGGCGATCTCCTGCAAAACTTCGTCGCCGACCGGGTGGCCGTGCGTATCATTGATCAATTTGAAGTGATCCACATCTCCCAGCAGCATGATCGTGCAGACAGATTCCCGATTCGATCGGACCAATTCGCGGGCCAAGAGATCCATAATCACGGCCCGATTCCAGATCGACGTAAGAGCGTCGTGGGTGGCTTTGAAGCGCATCATCTCCCGCGCCTCCACCAATCTGCCTTCCAAAAGCAAGATGCGCTCCCCCGTCCGCAACCGCGCTTTCAATTCATCCACGTTGAAAGGCTTTGTCAGATAGTCGTCCGCGCCCGACTCTAAACCCGTAACGATATCTTTTTTCGACTCCTTCGACGTCAACAGAACCATGTACACATACGCTTGCTCTTGCAGATCTTGTCGGCCTCGCACGGCTCGGCATACTCCGGGGCCATCCAATTCCGGCATCACCCAGTCCAGCAAAGCCAGGCGCGGGCCGTCCGGCCGGCTCAATTGCTCGACTGCCAATCGCCCATTCTCGACCGCCACCACTTCGTATCCTGCGCGCTCCAGGGTTTTTTCCAGCAGACGCCGCGACAGCGCTTCATCGTCCGCGATCAATATTTTCAACGACGCACCTCCGCCATGTGCGTCTCCATCTCCGGCAATAATCCTTGCACTTGCAATTCGAATGCGGTGAAAGCGTCTTGAAGCGATTCTTTTGCTCCGTCGTGCGCCAATTGCTCCAACCGCCCTGCGGCTGCGGCCGCTCCGGTTATCGAAAGATTCGACAACATTCCTTTTAAGGTATGACTCACGACTCTTGTTTGCGTCATATCCTTGCTGGCCACGGCGTCGTGTAGCGCCTGCAAGTGTCGAGGAAACTCCACTTTGAAGATTGTTAGAAGGTCGTGCACGAGTTCGCGATCGTTATCCACGCGATTGAGCAGTTCCGGCATGTCGATACGGAAATGCTGAGAATACTTCTGTACCTTTTCCATCACTCCACCTTTCTCCCTGTGCTCTGCGCAGTTATGTAGCCATCGGATGACTCCGGATTGTTAAAGACCCGGCGCGCCAGTACCAGCAACCTGGAACTAACTCGCAAGTGCGCTTGGTTTGCAGCGGCAAGGTTCACGTCGAACTGCAAAGTCCCGTTTTGGAATGAGAAGCTCAGCATTCCTCCTGCGCTCAAAAAATCCATCGTTTCCCCGACCGTCAAAATGCCCCGCCCATGAACGGCCTGCAAGATCCCCGCGTATCTCTTTGCCTCCGAATCACTGACAAACAGAATCTGACAGTTCCGGACTTCCCGATCGCGGCGCACCCACCGCACGTCCTCGAGCCGTCCGTGGGGCGATACGCTCCGCGCACTTTCCGCTAGGGCCGTCCCAAATCGGAAATCCCCGAATACACAAACGAGGAAGGGAGTTTGGGCCGACAAAAACGCGCTCTCCGGCCAATCAATGAAGGTGGGAAACGTCGTCAGAAAGCTCGCCTTGGCACGATACTCAGCGGGTACGGAAGCTTGCGCGCTCACAGAAACCGGCACAAAAAGTAGAATCAGGGTCAGTCCTACTAGGCTTGGCACACTCCCTCGATGCCGCCTCAAGCCCGCGTGACGCGCTCGCGGCAGGCCCACGTCAGTTACCCGTCGTCGGTTGAGTAATCGTCCGCCCACACAAACTCCCCCGCAACTTCGGGGCAAGCGGCCTGCCAATCCCGCAGAACACGCGTCCGACCAAACCTCTGACTGTATGAGGGTTATGCTCGGGTCAGAAAGGCGGTCCTAGGTGAAACATTCCCGGATAGGATCACAAACCAGCTGCTCGGTTCAGTCTGATACAAGTTCGCTGAGGTCCCTTGTGCCAGCGGCACGCTCCCCTCGCTGCGTAAAACCGTGGAAGATCAGAGAATTCGTTAACGCACTCGTTTTCTCAAACAGGTTCGAATGCCTGTAATTACTCTTTCTTTACGTCATTACCTATTTGCAATAGTCGGCCCAGACCGATACACCTTCCTCGTCACCTAACTACATAGACCGCTGTATTGTTCCACTTTGCCGCTGGCTCTATAACTTTTCCATCGCAGAAAGCTCACAAGTTCTGCCAAGGAGTGTTTCCGAAATGGACGTCCTACCGAATGTTCCGGAACGTCAGTTGGTCGCCAGAGCCCAGGCGGGTAACGAGGAAGCCTTCACCGAACTGGTTCGCAGGCACTCGGGCCAAGTCTACGGCCTTTCCCTCAACATGCTTCGCAATCGCGAGGACGCGGAAGATAACCTGCAGAACGTACTCGTCAAAGCGTTCCATCATATCGACCGCTTCGAAGGCAACTCGCAATTCTCCACTTGGCTGGTCCGTATCACCATCAACGAAGCGCTCATGAAGCTTCGGAAGCGCAACTCGGAACGCATCTCGGACTACCACGACACGAGCAACTCCGAGGACGAGCCGCGCCCTTTTCCCGAGATCGAGGACAGCCGTCAGGATCCAGAACGCCAGTACATGAGCAAGGAGCTCGCCAGAAAGGCATTCAGCGGGCTCAATCCGTCGCTGCAAGACACCTTCATCCTGCAGAAGGCCGAAGGATGGACCAACCGCGAGCTCGCACAAGCGCTCGGAATCACCGTTTCCACCGTTAAGTCCCGGGTTTTTCGCGCTCGGGTACGACTCCGCCAGCAACTCTTGTCGCTCACGCAATCGGGCCCCGTGGCCCTGCAGAATTAACAAGCCAGCGAACAAACCAGTCAGGTCTGTTTCAATCTGGTCATTCGGCAACCCTCGTTGTCGCCTCCGAGACACAGGTATCCTCTAGGTTACGTAAATCGCGGATGACGTTTCAGTAGTCGGAGATACGTGGACAATTCTCGAAAACAACCGCGAACTCCGGCTCGAGGGCTTCGAAACTGCGTGGAATGATGGTGGGATGCCGCGCGGAATTTCGAACAAATCACTTCGGAACGAACTATTCGAGCTTTTCGGCCACAGATTCCA
>Ga0209420_1001611_pt1 | contig 10556 bp, 9 predicted proteins | sample BlaSpr_A8_OM1_O1_FD_187972 | JGI IMG/M metagenome (GOLD analysis project Ga0209420, IMG submission 187972) | Forest soil microbial communities from Thunder Bay, Ontario, Canada - Black Spruce, Ontario site 2_A8_OM1_O1 (SPAdes) (version 2) | ecosystem: Environmental > Terrestrial > Soil > Boreal...
GCTCGGGTTTTCCGGCACCATCGAATCGAGTTCGGCGTCGCGACGATTCGAATCATCGTTGTTGGCGCGAAACGGCGGATCCTCCGCGTTGTTCGAAGGCATGTAGGAGAACAGCTCGCGGATCATCATCAGCGCGCTTTGGTCGTCGTCCGCCTCGAGATGACATACACCCGAGCGCTGCGAATGCGTATCGGCGCCGCCCAGCTCCTGCATCGTGACTTCCTCATGCGTCGCCGCGCGGATGACATCGGGACCGGTCAGAAACATGTACGAACTCTCGCGCACCATCACGATGAAATCGGTAATCGCCGGCGAATAAACCGCGCCGCCCGCGCACGGTCCCATCACCACGGAAATTTGCGGGATGACTCCGGAGGCGAGCACATTGCGCAGAAAAATATCGGCATAGCCGGCTAGCGAGACCACGCCTTCCTGGATGCGCGCGCCGCTGCCGTCGTTGAGTCCGATCACCGGGCATCCGGTTTTCATCGCGAGGTCCATCACCTTGCAAACTTTTTCGGCGAATGCTCCTGAGAGGCTGCCGCCGAAAACGGTGAAGTCATGCGAGAAGACGCAAACCTGGCGGCCGTCGATGGTGCCGAAGCCGGTGACGACGCCGTCGCCGGGAATTTTCTTGTCGGCCATTTCGAAATCGATAATGCGATGGGTCTTGAACTTATCGAGCTCGACGAACGAGCCGCGATCGAGCAGAAATTCGACTCGCTCGCGCGCGGTCATGCGCCCCGATTTACGCTGCTTTTCAAGCCGATCCGCGCCGCCGCCAAGTTCCGCGAGGCGCGTCAGTTCCTGCATCCGGTCGAGGTTTTCTTTAAGTCCCATGTTGCAAATGTACAGGTCAGAATGGCTGCGCATTCACTCGCGTAAAGCCGCACGAATCGCGTGCCACGGACATAGATATCGTAACCGAGGCGCGCGTTAAAGCCGCGCGATATTTGATAAATCGCGCCAACCTACCGGTCGGTATGCGGATTGAGGCCGCTAAATTTCAGCTCATCGCCAATCACGATATCGTGGCGCGCGGCAAATCCGCCACTCACTTCCAGAACGTACATGGTCGGTCCGAAACCGCCGACGTTTTTTTCAGAAAACGGCTCGGCGTTAGCTACGATGCCGATCACGCGGCCGTTCGAATCCGCAAAAATCATGTCGAGTGGGATCGGCGTATTCTTCATCCAGAATTGCACCGGGTCGGCGGTAGGAAAAATGAACAGCATCCCCACGTTCTCATCCAAATGTTTTCGATACATCAGGCCGAGCTCGCGAGCGTCGTTGGTCGCGGCGATCTCGACCTTGACGCTTGCGCGCTCCGAATGATCGGACGCGACAATCGCGACGGTGGGCGCCGGGTCGCACGCCGCCATTATCGGCATAAGAACGATCGCGAATATCGCCAGCGCGATTAATCGCATCCGGCGGCTCATAGGTATGGACTGAACTCCAACTCGCATCGATGACTAGGCGGGGTTGTCTTCGCTCTCCTGCAACATTGCGGTGGGCAGGATTTCCGGCGCGACGTCTTCCAGGAATCGCGACACGCGGCCCATTGTGTAGCCGACGCTTCGATCGAACATATAAATCGGATACGAAAGATATAGTTCATCTTTCGCGCGGGTGGCCGCTACGTACATCAGCCGCCGCTCCTCCTCGAGGTCCTCGGGATCGACGCTCTGCGGGCCGGGGAAGCGTCCATCCGCCGCCCAAATCAGAAACACAACCTTCCATTCGAGGCCTTTCGCGGAATGAATCGTGCTGAGCGTCAGATATTCGTCGTCGGTGTCAGTCGCAAGCATTCCACCGAGGGAATCATTGGGCGGCTCCAGCGCCATGTCGGAAAGCATCTGCTGCAAGCTGCGATAGCGTTCAGTGATATTTTGGAAATGCTCGAGGTCGCGCTCGCGTTTCGGATAATCGTCGGGATACGAATCGCGCATCAGCGGCATGTAGTAGGAGACCGTCGCGGCGACTTGTTCGGCCGGCCGTTTGGATTCGCCACGCATCTCGGCGAGCAGCTCTGCGAGCCTGCGAAAACCGTCGGGCCCTTCACCGCGCGCTATCGATACCGCGCTCGAAGCGATCAGCGCCTTCTCCGGCTCCGGCGACGCGATCAGCATTTCGATGAGTCTTTCTGCGGTCCGATTCCCCACTCCCTTGACCAGCGTGAGAACGCGCAGCCACGATACCGCGTCGGTGGGATTCGCGATCACCCGCAGATGCGCGAGGACGTCCTTGACGTGGGCGGTTTCGATGAATTTGAAGCCGCCCCGCTTGATAAATGGGATATCGCGCCGCTGTAGTTCCAGTTCCAAATCGAAGGAATGGAAGCTCGAGCGGAACAGCACCGCGATTTCATGCAACTCGACGCCTTCTTCACGCAGTTCAAGGATTCGCTGCGATACGAAGCGCGATTGCATGTGCTCGTCGGCCGCCCGCACCAGCATCGGGCGCAACTCGCCTTTTCGTTTTGTGAAGAGCACCTTGGTGTACTTTTCGGCGGCGCGCGAAATCACCTCGTTGGCCACATCGAGGATGCCTTGGATCGAGCGATAATTTTCCTCGAGTTTGACCACCCGTGCGGCCGGGAAAATTTTCGGAAAGTCGAGAATGTTGTGGAAGTTGGCGCCGCGAAACGAATAAATCGATTGCGCATCGTCACCCACCGCCATCACGTTTTGATGATTGGTCGCGAGCAGCCGAACGATTTCCGCCTGCACCGCGTTGGTGTCCTGATACTCATCGATCATGATGTAGCGATAGGTGTCCGATAGATGGCGGCGAACCTCCGCGTGCTGCTGTAGCAGCTCGATCAGCTTATCGAGGAGATCATCGTAATCGAGCAGGCTGCGCTCACGTTTGTAGATTTCGTATTTTTGCGCGAGCTGCAGGATCTCCTCCGAATGCTCGATCAGATGCGGGAAGTCGAGTTGAATCTCCTCATCGAGCGCGCGGCGTTTGTTACGCGCCATACTGATTGATTCCGCCAGCGTGCCTTTTTTCGGAAAGCGTCTTTCGCGCGATCCAAATCCCATCCGGCTGCGCAGAAGATTGATCACATCTTCCATGTCCGCTCGATCGAGGATGGTGAAATTGGGCTTGAGGTCAAGCGGCTGACCCCATTTGCGCAGCACGTTATTCGCGAACGAATGAAATGTTCCGCCGGCGACCGCGCGGCTACGATCGCCCACCAGTTGCTCGGCCCGCCGCAGCATCTCCTGCGACGCGCGGCGGGTGAAGGTGAGCAGCAAGATCGCGCCGGGCGCAACGCCGCTCTCGATCAGCCGCGCCACTCGATAGATGAGGGTACGGGTTTTCCCCGAACCGGCGCCGGCGACCACCAATAGGGGTCCATCGCGATGCGTCACCGCCTCGAGCTGCGCGGGATTCAGCACCTCGCCATATGGAATCCGGTAGTTGCGTTCATCTTCCGGATTGGGGCGCGGACTGCCGCGCAAAACAATTATTTTGTCCGCCACGTCGGAACGGAATTGTATCATGCGAAAATTTCGAGCGCTTTAGTGGCGACGGCTAAGGGAAATTCGGGGGAGGCGTAGCAGGGCCGGGCGGCGGCATATTCAAAGCCGGGTCGTTTGAAGGAGTCGCGCCACCCGCGCGCAGCGTGCTGTCGAAAGTGTTCTCCCAATCCGCTCGAGGCGGCATCGCATTCGGATTAGCGGCCTGGACAGCGCCGCCCGGATTGGCAGGAAGATGCTTTTTCAAATTACGAATCTGCGGATTGACCTTGATGTTGTTGACGATTGCGATACTCGAATTCTGAAGATATGCCTTCGATTTGGTTTCCGCGTCATGTTTCCCGAAATCGGTGGCGACGAAGCCATATAACATCAGCTGCTTGCCGGAAGAGGTATTCGAAACCTGCGCACCCACCATCGGGAGCTTATGCGTATGCAGATACTTGGTGACCGCGTCGCTGGTGGTCTGATCGACACTTGCGGCTTGTACCGAGGTGATTCCCGCACTGCCCATGATGCACAGCGCGACGATTGCGATTGCGAAGCCTCTACGCATGATACGGATCTACGCCGACACCCATGATCCGGTTTCGATCCGTAGCAATTTTAGCTCGATGCGAGCATCGAGTCTGCTTCCCTTGAGGCCGACTATCGATTCATTTCGTAAGCTGGATTTGCTCGATCTGCTTGTCCTCGAGTTGCACGACTTGCGCGGGAAGCGGCGCGTATTTCAGCGCGGATACATATTGTTGGCCGTCATGCAGTGCCCACTTTAGAAAACTGACGATTTGCGCGCCTTTCTCCTTATCGGTTTGCTGCTGATAAACCAGAATCCAGGTGAACGAGGAGATCGGATAGGAACTCGCGCCCGGCGCATCGGTAATCGAGACGCGAAAATCCGCCGGCATTTCCGATGCGGTAGCTGCGGCCGCGGCGGTCACCCCTTCGAGACTCGCGGTGATCCATTTGCCGTCGCGATTTTGCAGATCGGCGAATGCGATATTGTTGTTGAGCGCGTATATCAATTCGATATAGCCGATCGCGCCGGGAGTCTGTTGAACCATCGCCGTGACGCCCTCATTGCCCTTGCCACCGTATCCGCCGTTCCATTTTAGCGAGGTGGATTTGCCCATCCCTTTCGCCCATTCGGGACTGACCTTCGACATGTAATCCGCGAAGATATAGGTGGTACCGCTGCCGTCCGAACGATGGCACGGCGTGATGTCGTCGGCGGGCAAAGTGATTCCCGGATTTAGTTTCGCGATAGCGGGATCATTCCACTTCGTGATCTTGCCCATGAAAATGTCGGCAACTACCGGCCCGGTGAGTTTAAGCCCGCTTTTCACTCCGGTGAGGTTGTAGGCGATCACCACCGCGCCCATCACTGAGGGGAAATGGAGAACCTTCGCTGGCGCCGATTTCATTTGATCATCGGTCATCGGCGCATCGCTGGCGCCGATATCGACCGTCTTCTGACTCAGCATTCGGATGCCGCCGCCCGATCCGATCGATTGATAATTGATATGGATACCGGGATTGTTTTTTGCGTAAACGTCGAACCATTTCGAGTAAATTGGATACGGGAAGGTGGCACCCGCGCCATTGATCAGTAGATCGCACCAACCCGCGCGCAATCCCGCGAGCACCATCGCAACAGCTAAAACAAGTAGACCAATCTTTCGATTTCGCATTCGGATTTTCCCCGCCTGAGTTCGTTCGTTCTCTCGGTACACAGACTCACGCTTGCGCATGGTACTTAATCCGCGACGCGAAGAGTAAGGAATTCAGATTACGATATGATTAAGGGGTGGTGTCAGAGAGTTGAAGAATCCGGTAGTGCCCTAATTTGAATTTCAGCGATCGGACAATTGAATGGGATTGCCGTCCGGGTCTTTGCCGTCGCAAAGACAAAACACCTCCCCTTGTCTGACCTTGCCGAAACGTGCGCCTCGCGCCACTAGCGCTTCACGCATGGCAGCAACGTCCTTGGCGTGGAAGACAATCTTGGGACCCTTGCGTCCCGGCGATGAAGGGCCGGAATGCAATGCGATATGTACGCCGCCGGCCGCAAACTCGTGCCAACCTTTTTCATTCGTGACGTGTTCAAGCCCCAGCACGTCTCCGTAGAATTTGCTCATCGCATCGATCTGGCCAGTAAACAGGATCACGCGCGCCATTTTCATAGTGGGCATCTATATTTCGACGGTTGCTCGACCAATTCTTTAGGGACCATATCCGATGCGCCACGCCATCCGCCATCGCGCGCGTCCATCGCAGCGTAGCGAACCCGCGGACAAAATTGTAATTGCCGCGCTCGATGCGTTAGTCCTGGATTGCGCCATCGCGGCGTTGGCCGATGTGCCAAAGCACTCCCGATGGATCCCAAATATAAGCTATCCGCAAACCCCACGGCTGCATGGCAGGTGGGCGAGGAGCCGGAACCTTGAATTTTCGCGGCAGATCGAGCCCCTCGAGGTGCGTCCACCATGCGTCAAGATCATCGACCATGAGCTGCATCATAAAGTTTTCCGCCCATTCCTTTTGATAAGCGCGCTGAAGTATGAAGCCGCCGGAACCGGCGTTGAAGATCGCCACCTCGCCGTCGAGAACTTTTTCGAAACCCAGCGTCTCATAGAATTTCTTCGCGAGATCAAAGTCTTTCGCAGGCATGAATGGACGGGCGAGTTCGGTTCCGCTCGGAACTTGCTTCATCGCTTCCTCCTTCGAATCCGGACAACAACTTGGGTCGTTACCGACTATCCGGAACCCGCAGCGGTTGACAAGCGCGCATCGCGCCCACAAAGTCGAAGCGATTATGCAGGTCGCCCGCCTATACGATTTCGACGATATCCGCGTCGAAGAAAGCGCGCGCCCCGAGGTCGGCCCGGGCGATATCCTGGTGCGCGCGCGCGCATGTGGGATTTGCTCGGGCGACATTATGCCGTGGTACATCCGGCGCAAGGCCGGCGCGGTGCTCGGACACGAGCCGGTCGGCATCGTCGAGGAAACCGGATCCGCGGCGCATGCGTTCAAGCGAGGAGATCGCGTCTTCGCGCATCATCATGCGCCGTGCTTTTCGTGCGCGGCGTGTCGCCGCGGCGAGTACGTGCAATGCGCGACTTGGCGCGCGACCAAAATCGATCCCGGTGGCATGTCCGAATACTTCGTCGTCAGCGCGACCAATCAGAGAGACACGCTAAGGCTGCCCGATTCGATGAGCGATTCGGACGGAGTGCTGGTCGAGCCGGCGGCGTGCGTGGTCAAATCGCTGAAACGATCGGGGCTCAAGCCGGGCGAATCGATCCTGATAATCGGCCTCGGCATCATGGGCATGATGCACGTGAAGATGGCGCGTCATCTCGGTGCGGGGACTATCATCGGCGCGGATCTTTTCGAGCGGCGCGCGACTCGTGCGATGGAGTTGGGCGCCGATCGCGCAATCGTGGTATCGGGCGACAACCTGGTCGAGCAAGTACGCGAAGTGACTAATGGCGCGATGGCCGATGTAGTAATCGTCGGGCCGGGAAGTAGTAAAGCAATGATTACTGGAATCGCGGCGGCGGGGAAGGGCGCCACCGTAGTACAATTCACCGCAACGCCGCCCGATGACGAGCTAATCGTTCATCCGCACGATCTGTATTTCAACGAAACCAAATTAGTACCCAGTTACTCATGCGGTCCCGACGACACTCGCGTCGCACTCGATCTGGTCGAGCGCGGAGTGATCACGGCGCGCGAGTTGGTGACGCATCATTTTCCACTCGCGAAAATTTCCGACGCCTACGCGACCGCGCAGAAGCCCGAAGCATTGAAAGTGATCGTCACTTTCGATTGACGGCGGAGCGCACGCATCTGCGTATCGTGCGCATCCTAGGGCGGACGCCACCGCTTTAGCTGCGCTCGTGGATGTGCGGAAACTAGAAGGGGCACTCGCTTTCGCGAGCGCCCCTTCTAAACAAATTGACTAACGATGTTACGGAGTGGCAGGAGCCGGAGCCGGAGCGCCCGGGGCGCCAGTTGCTCCAGTCGCACCAGTATCACCAGTCGCGCCGGTAGCTCCGGTCGCACCAGTAGCTCCAGTTGCGCCGCCTTCTGCGGGCGCGCCACCTTCGGCAGCTGCCGCATGATGGTGATGGTGATGATGTTCGGCGTGATGTCCGCCAGCCATGGTCTTGGCCGCAATCGCTTCGGCGCGATCAGCAGCCGCCTTCGCATCGCTCGCGGCCTGTTCTACGCGGCTTGCCGCAGCCTGAGCCTGCGCCGCAGACTGCTGCGACTTGGTAGCAGCCGCTTCCGAGCGGGAAGCAGCCTGATCAGCGCGATTGGCGGCATTCACAGCGCGCTGTGCTGGGTCGGGCTGTCCCGACGAGCAACCTGCCGCAAAGGAAAGGGCTAATGCAGCCCCGGCAGCCAACCCAACAAGTTTAGAAGTTTTCATGATTAACCCTTCCATTCTGTCCTCCTAATAAAACTTGCGCGGTAGCCCAGTGTCATAAGCAACCGCGCGTGAACCCTACTTTTGTCTCATAAACCCAGAGGGGCATGCAAGCTTTCAAGATATGAAATCCTACTTCAAGTGAAGTTTGCGCATTAGCTGATTTGCAATTCTGCGTTCATTAGTCAGTTCATCTGACTATTACGCAACTGTTGGCCCGCCAAATCTGCTTTGCTCTTCCCTGATGATTAAAAATCCCCGCCCATGTCATCCATTCCACCCATGCCGCCCATCCCTCCCATACCGCCCATGCCTCCCATTCCGCCCATACCACCCATGCCTCCCATTCCACCGCCCGGCATTCCCATCGGAGGCGCGGGCTTGCGCGGCGTTTCCGCGACGGCGGCTTCGGTAGTGATTAGCAGTGAGGCGGCGCTGACGGCATTTTCCAAAGCGGTGCGCACTACTTTGGCGGGATCGATGACGCCGGTCTCGTAGAGCTTTTCGAATTTCTCAGTGCGCGCGTTGAAACCGAAATCGTCTTTGCCCTCGACCACGGTGTTGTAAACCACTTCCGGCTCGCGCCCGGCGTTGGCGGCGATTTGACGCAATGGCTCACCCATCGCGCGAGCTACTAAGGTTGCGCCGACTTTGCGCTCCTCGGGAAGCCTCAAGTCCAGCACTGATTTCATTGCGCGAACCAGCGCGACGCCGCCGCCGGGCACCACACCTTCTTCTACGGCGGCACGCAGCGCATGCACCGCATCATCGACGCGCGCCTTCTTTTCTTTCATTTCGACTTCGGTGGCGGCGCCGACTTTAAGCACCGCGACTCCGCCGGTGAGTTTGGCGAGGCGCTCCTGAAGTTTTTCTTTGTCGTAGTCCGAAGTGGTGTCCGCAATCTGCCGGCGGATCTGCTCGATACGGCCCGTGATATCGGGTTTCTTGCCCGCGCCGCCAATGAGCGTGGTGTTGTCCTTGTCGATAATCACCTTGCGGCATTTACCCAGCTGCGCGAGTTTCACGTTCTCCAGTTTCAGTCCGAGCTCTTCCGCGATGACTTCACCGCCGGTGAGGATCGCCATGTCCTCGAGCATTTCCTTGCGCCGATCGCCGAAGCCCGGCGCTTTGACCGCCGCGACCTTGAGCGCGCCGCGAAGCTTATTGACCACCAATGCCGCGAGCGCCTCACCTTCGAGGTCCTCGGCGATAACTAACAGTGGACGGCCGGCTTGAACGATTTGTTCGAGCAGCGGAACGAAATCGCGCAGGCTCGAGATTTTCTTTTCATGGAGAAGAATCAGCGGCTCGTCGAGCTCGACAGTGAGCTTTTCAGGACTGGTAACGAAGTAGGGCGACAGGTATCCGCGATCGAAAACCATGCCCTCGACCAGGTCGAGGGTGGTTTCGAGGCCGCGTCCTTCTTCCACCGTGATGACGCCTTCCTTGCCGACTTTTTGCATCGCGTCGGCAATGAACTCGCCGATGGTCGAATCGCCGTTGGCCGCGATAGTGGCGACTTGCTCCATCCGCTCGCGATCCTTGATCGGCTTCGCCATCTGCTTGATGGTTTCCTTGGCGACCACCAGCGCGGCATCCATTCCGCGTTTGATTTGCATTGGCGCCATGCCGGCGGCGAGCAGCTTCAGTCCCTCACCCACCATCGATCGCGCGAGGATGGTAGCGGTGGTGGTGCCGTCACCGGCGACGTCGCCGGTCTTTTGGGCGACTTCGCGAATGATCATCGCGCCCATATTTTCGAAGCGATCTTCTAGCTCGATTTCCTTGACTACCGTGACGCCGTCCTTGGTAACCAGCGGCGCGCCATACGATCGTTGAATGAGGACATTGCGGCCTTTTGGTCCGAGGGTAACTCGCGCCGCTTCCGCAACCAGAGTAGCGCCGCGAACTATTCCGGCGCGCGCTCGTTCGTGAAGCTCAACGATCTTGGCTGGCATTGATTCGATTCTCCATTAATTATGCTTTGGCACCGGCGTAATGCGGACCTCAGCGGTTTCGCGCAAACGCTAGATGCGATTGTTGTGAAAATGTCGACCCGCGGCGCTGGATACACCGATGCCTGCGAATCAGGTGACAACTTAAGCATCGAACCGGAATTTGCAAGGGTCTGGGCTTTCCGATCTAACAGGCAAATGCCACTATTGAGCCTGGAACAATCGTCATCAATAACTCAGAGGTTTTGGATTTCGGGTGTATAGAAGCAAAAGATCGGCGCTCATTCTCCATCGTCTCGCGATAATGGCGGTTGCGGTCGCGACTGCAGTAGCGGCCTCCCCGGTGATTACGCACGCCCATACCACTGGTCCGGTGCGCATTGCTCTCCGCAGTTTTGCCCAAGCCCAACGGCCCATCCTCGCGCAGGACGACAATGGAAGCGATGACGAAGCGGCGGTTCCCACCGATCAGGTAAACAAATACATCGCGGTGTACCTCGCGATGCAAAAGAATCACAGCCTCACCGTCGATCAAGCGGCGCCGCAGCAGGGGCTGACCGTGGATCAGTTCCGCGACATCGAAGACAAGATTGGCCGCAACCCGGTCATTCACGAGCGCGTACTGGATGCGCTGACCAGATCGAAGTCTGCCGACGCCGGCAAGAAATCGAAAGCCGC
>Ga0209420_1001612_pt1 | contig 10553 bp, 14 predicted proteins | sample BlaSpr_A8_OM1_O1_FD_187972 | JGI IMG/M metagenome (GOLD analysis project Ga0209420, IMG submission 187972) | Forest soil microbial communities from Thunder Bay, Ontario, Canada - Black Spruce, Ontario site 2_A8_OM1_O1 (SPAdes) (version 2) | ecosystem: Environmental > Terrestrial > Soil > Boreal...
AACCACTCGAAAAAGAATATCGGGCGTTACCACCTTTTTTCCCCTGCTCAACTTCCAGGGTCCGGAGCCGACGCAGTTGTGGAGCAGGAGGTCGTCCGGGGTCGATAGATCTCCAGCGTCTTTGAGATAGTGTTGGCTGGCGAAAAGTCCTCGAACCGTCCCTGGATATGGGCGCACGCGCCGCAATGAGTCCTTCGGCGCCCGCAGTTTAAAGAAGACGTCCACGTCATCTCGCGGCTCCTGATCCCAACTTGCTGCATAGGGTTCGATCTCAACGCGTAACTCGGGATAGCGTTCCAGAAATTCCTTCAGCAAGGGCGCGATAGCGTCGCGCGCCATGGTCACGGGACAAGCTACCTTCAGCAGCCCGCTCGGGCTGGAGCGGTGGCCTTCCAAAACGTCCCGTCCGTGCTGAAGGCTCTGCAGCGCACGTCTGCAGGATTGCAGGTATTGCTTCCCGGCGTCGGTCAGGACGAGGCCTCTGGGACCTCGATGCACCAGCAGAACCGCGAGGTGCTTTTCCAGTCGAGTCAACGCCCGGCTCACGGTCGAAACAGGACAGGCCATCTCCTTCGCCGCAGCTGTCAGCGTACCCGCCTGCGCGACCGAGACGAAGGTGCGTACATCGTTGAGATCCAAGTCATCCATGCAAAGCCACTCCGCAGCGTGTTTTCGTTGAGCCTAGCAACGGTGTTGCACTGACGCAATTCTATCTTGCGCCTATCGATCTAGCAGAGTTCGGCAAGAAACATCTATCCATAGACCTGCGCACAGGCGCGGAGACCCGGAGGAGCGATGAAGATTCTAGTAATTGGGGGCACCGGCAAAGTTGGTGCAGAAGTCGTGAAGGAACTGCAGAAGCGCAAGGCAGACATTCGCCTGCTTGTAAGGAAGGACGGCACTCCGACGCCGCGGGGCGCCGAAGTCGCCAGCGGCGATTTGCTGGATCCGGTTTCCGTAGAGAAGGCAATGCACGGAGTGGACAAGCTCTACCTATTGAACGCCGTCTCGCCCGATGAACTGACGCAAGGCCTCATCGCCTATGATCTGGCCAAGAAGCTGAGGTTGAAACACATCGTCTATCACTCGGTCTTCCGCGTGGAACACTTCAAGGATGTTCCGCACTTTGCCTCAAAGCTCGCAATGGAAAGCGCCATACGGGAGTTCGAAGTTCCCTTCACGATTATTCGCCCAAACTACTTCATTCAGAATGATGCCACATTGAAAGACCCCCTCCTGAAGACTGGAATCTACCCCGCACCGCTGGGCAACGCAGGCATCTCCGTAGTCGACGTCCGAGACCTTGCGGAAGCAACGGCAATCGTTCTGACTTCGGACGAACACGATGGCAACACTTATAACCTTAACGGTCCGGAGGCTCTGAGTGGTCCGAAAGCGGCATCGATCTGGAGCAACTTGCTCGGCAAAGAGATTCGTTACGCGGGTCACGACATGGATGCGTTCGAGGCGCAGATGAGAAATTCAGCTCCGTCGTGGTCGGCATTCGACATCCGCATGATGTTTCAAGGGTATCTCGAACGTGGTTTCGTCGCTGAGACGGGAGATGTCGAGAAGTTGACGAAACTCTTGTTGGGGCACGCTCCGCGCCGCTACGAGGATTTCGCCGCCGAGACCGCTACGCTTTGGAAGTAATGAATCGCGTCAATGACTCAAAACAAGACCTTGAGGAGAACAAAATGTCATTCGCTCAGCCGACAATTCCGCCGGACGATCCCAAACGCAGCCTCACCGTTGCTCAACCCGAAAACCTGCCTCACATCGGGCTGGTCGGCGATACCTACACCATTACCGTGACCGGCGAGCAAACTGCCGGACGCTTCTGCGTCATCGACATGCACATCCCGCCCGGCGGCGGTCCGCCACCGCACCGGCATGACTTCGAGGAAACCTTTATCCTCCTCGAAGGCCAGATGGAAGCCACCTTCCGTGGCCAGAATTCGACGGTGCGCGCCGGCGAAACCCTGAACATTCCTGCCAACGCCCCTCATCAGTTTCACAACGCTTCTGGTGAGGCCGCACGCATGCTCTGTGTTTGCTCTCCCGCCGGGCAGGAGAAGTTCTTTTTGGATGTTGGAGTTCCAGTCGCCACTCGTATCACGCCTCCACCCAAGCTCTCTGAAAAGGATCAAGCCGCATTCGTTGAGAAAGTAAAAGCGCTCGCCACCAAGTACCGCACCGAACTGCTGAGAGAGGCGTAGGCCGGCGGAGAGGCCGTCTCCTCTCGAAGCGCATGATTTCGGCCAAACCGCGTGAAGTTGTCCAGAAGTGCTAGTGCTGTATCAGAAGCGACCACAGAGAAGTCCGTAGCCGTTCAACAGCGATACTTCGGGTAAGAGCTTTTCACGGTTCAACGATCTTGCGGTTGTATTCACGAATCTTAAGCGGGAGCGCCTTGATGCTCTGTAGCACCGGTTCCAGGGAGATGCGCAGAGCTGGGCAGGTGCCAAGCGGCAAGAAATCCCAGAGCGTCTGGAACCCGAGGAATTGCGAGCCTTACTTTCGCAACTTGATCGCCGCTTTCGTGTGATGGTGTTGCTCGATGCAGCCAGCGGACTTCGCGCAGTGAACTTCTTGCTCTGAAATGGAGCGACGTTGATTTTGATGAACTGCAAATCAATGTGAGGCGGTCGATCTATCTAAATGTCATTGGCAATTGCAAGACCGGCCTCTCGCAAACCTGTGCCCAGGGACCCAATGCTTGCCTCAGAGCTCTGGTCCTGGAAACAAGACAGCCCCAACAGACAGTCCGATGATTGGTTGTTCGCAGGCCCTCGTACTCACGGCAGAAACCCTTATTGGCCGGATAGCTTGCTCGCACATGTCATTCGCCCGGCAGCCTTGCGAGCCGGGATCGGAGGAGCACATAGGCTGGCACACGTTTCGGCCCTATCTTCTGCAGCCTGCCGGTGGCGAATGGGGAAAACGTGAAGGTCGTACAGGAGTTGATGCGACAGGCCAACTGCCGGTGCACGCTTGAGATCTGTTCCCAGGCCCGGATTCAAGCGAAGCGAAACGCACAACATCGGGGTGTCGAAACGATCTTCCACGCAAGAACGAGAGGTTACTGGCACCGAAGAAGACCAGACCGAGCTGTTGGATCTCAAGGAAGTGTCTGTTAAAATGACATTTCGCTACCCAAGTCGCGGCTCATTTTGTCGGGTGTGGTACACGGGCCAGATAGCAGCCGAGAATGGGACTGGACTTGTTATTGGAGCCATTTGGACCTTGGCGATGCCAGGCCACAAAGGGCAAGTGCTTGAAAACACAACGTAGGCGCGTAGCTCAGTTGGTTAGAGCGCTACCTTGACACGGTAGAGGTCAGGAGTTCGAGTCTCCTCGTGCCTACCATATTTTTCATAGTCTTACGACAGTTCAACAGTTCTCCTCCATGCACATTACTGCACATTAAGGATCTCCGGCTCGGCAGTCACCGGCCTGGCCGCTCGCACCATGTCCATGACCCGGCTCTGTGCGCCCCGCAAATGTTCCGCGTTGGCCTGAGAATAAAGGCGCAATGTCGTTTGCGGATTTGCGTGACGCATCAGTTCCTGGACGACCGACACATTCTCCCCGTTCTGCGTAAGCAGTGAGGAGAAGGTCCGCCTGAATGTATGCCAGCCGATTCGCTTGTTGACGCCCAGCTTTGTTGCCAATGGACGAATGTGGTGTTTCAGGATTGCGTCCGGCCAGTACGGCTTCCGGCCTTTGACGCGCGAGTGATCTGATGCGAACACCCAGGCGTCATCCTCCGGATATGGAGCGACTGAGCGCCAAGCCTTGAGGTCTTCGATCTGGTACTCGTGCAGCGGTACCAGTTTCTTCGATACCTCATTCTTTGTTGCGCCGACGTGTCCCTTCACCACACTTTGGTTGACCATTGCAACACATTTTTCGAAATCGATATCGTGCCACTTGATGCCGATTCCTTCGCTAATGCGCAAACCGTTGCCGTATTCGATTGACATCATTGCCCGATCGCGCTTGGCCGAGCCATGCCCCAGGCTGCTGATCTCGCCAGGCGTCAAGATATCTGGAATACGACTGCGCTTTCCAGATTGACGCACCACCTTGATCGGGTTATAGCCCTGCGGCACGAATTCATACCTTTGCGCGTGCACTCAACTGGTGCGCCAACTCAACGACCTGTTGGAAAAGAAACAACACGGTCTTTCGTCACAACAGCAGGAGAAGCCGAGCTAGACAAACCTGCTCGGGGCGGTTAAGCGGGGTTGGGACTCTGCGGCGTGTTGCTGTTTTGCAAAGCCAACTTCGCAACGTAGCAGTCCTCGTGCACGGCCTGTCCGTGTTCATCAATCTTGCATCTTTCGAGCGATACGCGATTGCCGCATATCCAGCAGATGCAAATGGGTTCTTGTCGGGATGCCATGGTCAGCCTCCAAACGCGAATCGCTGATCGCACCAGAAGCTCCACAAGTTTACCCCGTCAGGTACGGTGCCGTACACCACATTTTGTACGGTGCCGAACGGTTTAACGGCATTGGTAAACAGCCGCGTTAAGCACAGATGCGAACCGCGCCCGCCTCGATCTCGCAACTACGCCCAACGCAAAACGACCGCGCCGAACAGGGCGGTCTGATCCTCTCCAGTTCTTAATTCCACCCGCAGCCTTCCTGCAAAAGTCGTGACCGTCTGTGACCAACAAACCGGAGCTGTGGTGCTGCCTGTACGACATCCATTTTCCCCAGTACGACCAGAAGACGTTCCGCGCGATCTTGTCATTCATTCGTCAGAACCACGTCGACGGCCTACTCCTCGGCGGTGACGCGCTCGATCTGGGTTGCGTCAGTCACTGGAATGCAAATCTGCCGGGAACCAAACGTAAGGGCGAACTCAAGTCGGACCTCGATGGATTCGACAAAGAAATTCTCCAGCCCATCGAGGCACTGTTGCCGCGAAGCTGCCAGAAAGTCTTCCTGACAGGTAACCACGAGCGAATGCTGGACCAGGACCTGTCGGAATCGATGCCCGAGCTAGATGGCATGTTGGACTTCAAGCAGTACCTGCGGCTTGCAGATCGTGGCTTCACGGTTGTTCCCCTCGGCGGTGAATACAGGATAGGTGACTTACTCTGCATCCACGGTGAAGTCGTGGGATCGGGCGACGGCAATGCTGCGAAGAAGGCGGTCGAGATCTACTGCCAGAACGTGCTAATGGGCCACGGCCACCAGCTCCAAGCCAGCTCGAAGTGCAGCCCATCCAGTAACAAGAAAAAGATCTGTGCTTGGATGTCGCCTATCGTTGGATTTGTTAGTCCACGCTACCTGAAACCCCGAGCCAATGCCTGGGTCAACGGCTTCACGCTCGTCTATGTGCGCGACAATGGAACATTCAACTTGTATCCAACCGTCATAACCGACGGCGTCTTTAGCTTCGGCCCGGTTACGTACAGCCATAAGGACCGGTAAGGGAAACAAATGGACCGCCCAAAGAAGAACTAACCACCATGGCAAACTCCGAAGAAAACAAAATGAAGCCAGGGACCGTAGACGTAGCAGGGCACTCGCCTCGTGTAGATCTCGACGCGCTTCCAGATCAGCAGCTCTTCGAAAGCGTGGCCCGCAATCCCGCTGCCCGTTACCGGCTTCTCGCTATAAAGCTGCTCGTCGAGCGCTGTTCCCGATATCTGCGAAGGCCAGAAATTGCCGAAGAATTAGCAAAGCTCCTTGCTGACGACCCCGAGAAGCCCGAGCAACCATGCCAGACAAATTAACTCACAGCCCCAGACTCGACCTTGAGCAGTTACCGGACGATCAACTTTTTAACGTAGCGCGTAATCCCAGCGCAGTCCATCGCAAGATTGCCCTTCGTCTCCTTGTCGAACGCGGCAGCTTGTACGCTGGTCATAACGACATTGCCGACGAAGCCCGAGAGCTGGTGCTCGAAGACCCGCTAGCCTGAATAATTCGTGATTTTAAAGACAAAAGAAGCCTCCTCTGTTACAAACATGTTGTCTAGACAATGTTTGCGCAACAAAAGAGGCTTCCTTAATGTCAGACGATAGCACAACAGAGTGTTTGTTGTTCCCAGAAATTTTTCTCAAGCCTGTCGTTGCCCAATTTGATCAGCGAGAAGGCAGTTCCGATGGCGGTGCTTTGCTGCTGAAGGCCGCCGATGGTCACTACCGATTGGTGGAGAAACTAGCAGCATGTTTGCAGGACCAAAGACAAGCCGGCAAGGTCGATCATACGTTGCGAGACTTAGTCGCACAGCGCGTGTTCTCGATTGCCTGTGGCTACCCCGACGGCAACGACTCGGCCCGATTGGGCAGCGACCCCATTCATAAGCTGCTCCTCGGTCGCGATCCCATGGAAGGGCTCGACCTGGCCTCGCAACCGACGGTGTCGCGTTTCGAGAATGCGGTCGGAGTCAAGGAGCTGTATCGCATGGGCGAGACTTTGGCACGGAGCGTCATCCGGCGGCATGGCAAGCGACTACGGCGCCGGGTGTACCGGGTCACCATCGATCTGGATCCCACCGATGATCCCACCCATGGCGCACAGCAACTCTCCTTCTTCAATGGGCATTACGACAGCTGGTGCTATTTACCGGTGATGGGCTTTCTCAGTTTCAATGAGGAAGCCGAACAGTATTTGTGCGCTGCGGTGTTGCGTCCTGGCAACGCCCCCGCCGCGGTGGGCGCCGTAGGATTGCTGCGGCGGCTGATCCGGATCCTTCGTGGTCATTTTCCTGGAGTGACCATTCGGGTTCGCCTGGATGGTGGTTTTGCCAGTCCCGCGGTGCTGGAGTTTTTGGATGCGCAGAGCAAACTGGAATATGTGGTGGCCATGGCCAAAAACGCAGTCCTGAAGCGGATCGCGGCTCCGGGAATTGGTCGCGCTCGTAAGCTGTCAGAAAGCAGCGGAAAAACGGAACATATCTACGGAGAGGTGGATTACGCGGCTGGCAAATGGCCTCATCGACGCCGGGTCGTGATCAAAGCGGAAGTCGTACGGGCGCCGGAAAAAGATCCCAAAGATAATCCCCGCTTCGTGATTACCAACATGAAGCAGAGTCCGCAATGGATTTACGAACGGGTGTACTGCCAACGTGGTGACATCGAAAACCGCATCAAAGAGTTGCACGACTTGGAAATTGATCGCACCAGTTGCACTAGCTTTTGGGCCAACCAGTTTCGCATTCTGCTCACCGCTGCGGCTTACGTCTTGATGCAGGAGTTACGTTTGCGAGCTGCGGGTACAGCGTGTGCCCGGGCCCAGGTCCTTACCTTGCGCGAGCGCTTGCTCAAGCTCGGGGCTCGGGTAATGGTCTCGGTACGGCGCTGGGTCATTCACCTGCCCACATCGTTCCCGTTTCTACCTGCCTTCCGTCTTATCGCCTGCCGTTTGGGCGCGCAGAGCGGATAAATCTCCCACTGTTTACAATCCGAAACCAGACTGGTTGCACTCTTGGCGAAGGTGCGCCACCGCTTGTCACAATTGGCGTTTGAGCCCGACTAATTCTTTTGGAATCAGTAACGCGACCGAAGGAAATTCCGCCGTTGTCGCAATTACATTCACTTATGCGAACAATCACACTCCACTCCACTTTTCATGAATGATGCGGGCTAGTCCTGAAAAAAGTCGATCCCGCCAGTGGGTTGCAGGCATTGCGGCTGCCCGGCGTAATTGACGTTTTGGCTGATCTACAAAGCAAGCGCCTTGCGCTGGCTAACCAGGTCGAAGAACACCATGCCGCCCACACTGAGAGCGGTGCTTTACTTACTGCGACTGTCATCAACAACAAGGCGGCGGGCGACCGAGCCCTGCACGATGCTTGCGTGACCCTTTGGAGATACGTGCTCAAGCAAGCATGGCGGGGAATCGAAGATGCCGCCACGCAGAAGGCCACGGTCGATAACCAGATCGCCGAGTTGCGCGCCGGGCACAACAAAGATATGCAGTCTGCCGCAGAGCGGCTCAGACTACTTGAACGGAGTCTGTGGCGGAAGTTTATAGATTACCTAAAGAGTAGGAAGCGCAAGTGGATCGCCCGGCATGAATTACCCGTGTCAGATCCTCCCGTCTCCACGTAACGCCAAGTCACTTTTTCAACCCACTTCTCCTGGCAGGAGCTTCCAGTTTTTCGTAGGTTGCCTCGATGAGCAGGACCAGACACGTGATCCCCATCAAACACCCAGCCGTCAACATCACCATTTGCACCATGTAAGCAAAGTACACTTGTCACGGCGCGCCCGTCGAATAGCATCGGTAATGGCACTCGTAATGGCACTAAAGGGCACAGGCGGTCTGAGCTTTTCCGGATTTGCCCGATTTCAATCGATATGGCCCTGCTTACGCAACTCAGATTCCAGTAATGAACGCAGCTTCGAGTATGCCTCTGAATTCGCTCCCCCAAAGGGATCGAGCACAATTGCCACTTTTCTGTTGACGATGCGGAACTGTAGCCGTCCTTTCAAGTCCTGGCCTGCTTCTTCGACCGCAAAGTCCGCAGTCCCGTATTTACCGTCTTTGCTCTCGCGGATGATGCTAATCACTCGCTCCTCCAAGAGTCCGGAGGATTCTATGTCGGCGGGGCTGTTCGCGAAGGACTAGCAGTTACTAGTCCGGGTTTCGTAACACACCTAACTCTACGCTCACGCTTCCCGGCGTGATGGTTGCTTCACAGTTCTGCTTCCCCATAAAACAACGGACTGTTAATAACGAGCGCTTCGGCGCGACCGACCGCCATGATGGCGGGCTACCCGATAAGGTTTCGGGATGGCGATGTGAGTCTTGGGAAATCCTGGCAACGGGCTGGTAGTTGATTCAGCGAGAACGGCGAAACGTCCAGGTCCTATGGGTGCCCGCAAGGGTCAGACTAACCGAGACAGCGCGCTAAGAGTACAAGCGTAGATCGAGAATACCTAACACCCTATGGGACGCCGTCCGTCTATGTCACTTTACAATACAAAGTGGAATTTCACATAACCCAACAACTTTGGAGAATGATCAATGGCGCTATCAGAGCAAGACCCAGCGGCGAATGATAGAGCAGGAGGGGTCGTGGGTAGATCCGGCATTCGGCGGAATCGACCTCAGCCAGTTCCCCCATTTACAATCGCCGCCCCCGGCAACGTCCCGCGACGACGGGCGCTTCGCCAAAGACTGGCGAGACACGGCTTTAAGTGCTTCCGCCAGTGCACTACGCAAATTCGTCACAGACTCCGACACCGAAGCTCTGGAGCGCGTCGGCAATGAAATCGGCCATGAAGGCTTTCGTGACGAAGTGCGCCAGAGCAAGGGTGAGTCGATTGCAGCAGCCTTTAAGCGAGCCAACCCTGCCTATCTAGCAACCGACAACAACTACCAACTCATGGCCACCACTCTGGCGTTCAACGCGTTACCTGCAAGCCAGCAGGAGGGCGAGCTTGACGAGATTGTAGCTGACCTGATTGACGCCGGATTCTGGACCGTCACCAACTTTACTTCAACTTATCGCGCCCTTGACGCCGAGGGTTTGCTTGATGTTCCCGCTGGCACGGCCAGGAACTTGAGTGACAGAGAACGGTTGCACGTGACGCGACTCGCGCAGGTAGGAAGGACCGAAGACGCAGTGTCGCAATGCTTGCAATATGCTCTCGATGGCGAGGAGCCGAGTATGGAGATCTTGCACGACCCGGCTTATCGGCAATGTTGCGACGATGCTGTCTTTACAGTCTTCGAAGCTTACCAGTCAGATTACGCGCCGACTCCAGAACGCGAGCGATATCTACTTCGCTACGCCGCTAGCCGTCCGCTGACCCTGACCCTTCTAACGCAAGCTTGGCGAGCGTGTCAGCAGAACGAGCAACGGCTTGAGCGTGGTGAGCTGTTGACCGCATACCAACGCCCCGAAGACACGCCACCGACAGAGCGCGAGTTGGACGCCTTGCAGGACAATGAAGTAGAAACTCTTTATCATGCCAGTTTAAGAAAATACGCCGATCAATTCCGTCGCGGGCCAGGAGTGCTGGCGTAATGAGCATCAGCGACTTCGCGAAACAGTACAAGGTGAAAGTCACTCTCGGCAAACAAGGGACTGAAGATTTGATAGTTGGCAAGTTTGGTGAGATTGCAGGCGGGAAGCTATTTCGTCTAAGGCTTCTCGCGGTTCCTCGGGATCGTCTCATGAACGGAACACTCAACGCCCGCAAGAAGCAGGCCCAGACAGGCGGCATGGTTCCGCTGCATGTGACACCCAACGTTTACGAATCAATCTGGGGATTCGACCCCAGTGACGCACGGCTGGCAGAACTCGCCATCACCCTCGCCCAGCCTCGACGCAAGCGGACGGTCATCTTGACCGACGACCAGAGAGCCGCCTTGGCGGCACGGCTGGCAGCCGCACAACACAACCGCAGCCAGATAGCCGCGTAGATCCCGATTCCTCAGCGAAAAACCCTGCGTAGGAGGCAATCCAGCGATGAATCGTCACTAGGAGTGTGTCCGAGTATTCAACCGTGAACCGCTGATTTAGATTGAAACTCACAGGTTCGATATGCCAAGTTTCAGAGCATGGGAAAAACCTACCGC
>Ga0209420_1001613_pt1 | contig 10552 bp, 6 predicted proteins | sample BlaSpr_A8_OM1_O1_FD_187972 | JGI IMG/M metagenome (GOLD analysis project Ga0209420, IMG submission 187972) | Forest soil microbial communities from Thunder Bay, Ontario, Canada - Black Spruce, Ontario site 2_A8_OM1_O1 (SPAdes) (version 2) | ecosystem: Environmental > Terrestrial > Soil > Boreal...
TTTCACAAAGTCGCCGCCGACGTGGGCGTCTCGACCGAGTCCGTCGACAAGGGCCTGATTCGAGCCGCGAAATCGATCACGCAGTTCGAGCAGGGCAGCAAGGCCGCGACGCTGGCGTTCGCCGGACTCGGGATCACCACGAAGTCGTTCCTCGGGCTGAACGCGGATCAGAAAATTATTTTGCTCGCGACCGCGATGGGCAAGCACACGGCGAGCCTGCAAAAAACGAATGCCGCTCAGCTCATCTTTTCGCGGGGTGGCACCGAAATGATTCTCGTGGCGAATGCTCTGGCCGCGCAGGGAATGGACAAGGCGACCGAGGCGACCTCGCGGCTCGGCTTGCTGCTGGACCAGACGACCACCGATTCGTTCCGCGCGGCGAAAGCGTCCATGCAGGAACTCGAGGATGCCGGCAAAGGAGTAGCGACGCAGTTCGAGGCCGGCCTGCTCCCGGCGATCTCCGACGTTTCTGAGGCCGTGCTCGAGTCCATCGACATCGGCGGAAAGAGCGGAGACGGCTTCAGGGAAATGGGGAAAGTCGCGGCGACCGTAGTCAAGGACATCGCAGGCGCTTTCATTTCGATGGGCGTGATCATCTCGGCGGAAATCGTGGGCGTGGGAAGCGACGTCAGCTCCACGTGGACGCAGATGAAAATCGGCGCGACCAGCTCGTTCCAGGCCATCGCGCTTGCGGCGAAGGGACATTTCGGCGAAGCAAAAGCGGCCTTCGACGCCGGCACGCGCGACATGCAACGCGAGTCAGCCGACAACGCCGCGCGGCAGAAGGCGATCTGGGACGACGCGGGTGTCCACATCCGGCAGTCGATGGAGAATCTTTTCCCGTCCGACGCAGAGGAAGCCGCACGCGCGCGCGCGCGGGTTGCCCGGTTGCGCCCGGAGGATCAGGAAAAACAGCCGGCTCTCGCAACGCCGGAGGTGAACGAAGGAACGTCAAAGGCCCAGCTCGGTCTCGCGCTAAAGCAAATGCAGGACGAACTCGAGATCCACAAAGCCCTCGCCTCCGAGCAAGCGCAAGTCGATAAGCATGCCTACGACGAGGGTCTGCTCAGCCTGAAGGATTATTACGCGCGCCGGCGCACCGAGGTCATCGCTGAAAACGAGGCCGAAAAACAAATCCTGCTGAAGGAGAAAGTAGACGTTCAGAACGAGCTGACTCAAACCGTCGCGCGCCAAACAACCCTCGCCGCAAATCCGGCCGCGACCGATAAGCAGAAGGACACCCTCGAGGCGCAGCGGCTCGGCATGCTGCAGAAGATCGACGAGCTGGACACGCAGATCCAGCTCAAAGATATCGCCGCCGGCACGAAGATCGGAGCGCTCGACGAGGAACAGCAAAAGGCGCAACTGGAAGCCGATCAGAAACACCTCGCGTTCCAGAAAGAGATTGCGGAGCTGCAGGGGAAAAAACCGCAGGCGGCGCAGGCGGAAATCACGGCGGAAGCTGCCACGCGGACGCGCCAGGTTCAGCAGGCCGGCGGTCCGAACGTGACCGCGAATCTCGAGGAGATCGAGACCTGGAAGCAGTTGAAGCTCGCCGTCGCCGACTACGACACGGCCAAGAAAAAAACGGAGGAGGACACAAAAGCCTTCGAGATCCAGAAGAAGGCGATTCAGCTCGAGACCAAGGCCGGCGGTCTGTCGCCGATCGAGGAAGAAAAACAGATCAACGAACTCATCAAGGCGAGGCTTCCGCTGCTGCAGGCCGACGCCGCAGCCGAGGCCGCCGCCGCGCAGAAGACGGGAAGCCAAGACAACATCGCCGCCGCGCAGAACACCACGCAGCAGATTCAGAACCTGACCGTTTCTTCCAACCAGCTCGGCACGCAGGTCGAGGGCGCACTGACCTCCGACTTCATGAATTTTTTCCAGACGGTCGGCAGAGGAACGAAAACGGTTGCGCAACAGTTCGAGGGCCTGGCAGCCAGCGTCGTGCAGTCCATCGAGAAAATCATCGAGAAGATGTTGCTGCAGCTCATCATGACCAAACTGCTGAAGGCTGCCTCGAGCGGCTTTGCCGGCGGCGGATCCGTGGGAGGTGGAGGCGGAGGAGGAGGCGGCGGCGGAATGGCCGAGGGCGGTCTCATCAAGGGGAGCGGAGGTCCGAAGTCCGATTCCGTTCCCGCGCGCGTTTCGCCTGGTGAGTACATCGTGAGGGCCGACGCGGTGAGCGCGTTCGGCGTCCACAACCTCGAGGCGATCAACCGCGGCCTGCGAGTTCCTTCGCTTGCGGATCTGGCGATGCCGAAATTCGCCGAGGGCGGACTCGTCGGCGCCGCCGGCGGGAGCTCGCCCTCGAGCATCAATCTCGGCATCGGGCTGGACAAGGGTTTGATCTTGCAGCACCTCGCGAGCAAGGATGCCGGCAGAGTCATCCTGACGCACCTCACCAACAATCCGAAGGCGGCGGGGAAAGCTCTGTCTCGGAGTCAGTGAAAGGAGAACGCAGATGCTCTTGCTGATTATTGTTTTGATCCTGCTGTTCGGCGGCGGCGGCGGGTATTACGGCTACAGAAATTGGGGCGCCGGCGGCGGTTTGGGGATCCTCGGAACGGTCCTGCTCATCGTGCTCATCTGCTACTTGCTCGGCATGCTTCGCTGAGGGGGAACGAATGTCAGTCCTGACTGGAAGCGCGACGGACTACGCGGATCTGTTGAATCAGCTCGACTCGTTTCTGACGTCGACCGGGATGGCGCTCACGCCGTCTTTCACCGGCGCGGGGAACGGCACCATCGCTGCGCTCGGCGGATCCGCAAGCGTGGCCGAGGTCATCACTGTCACGTTCTCGAGCGCGACTGCGTTCGCCGTGGTGGGTTCGGTGTCCGGCGCTCTCGGCGCTGGCGTCGTGGGCACGCCGTTCGTTTCGACGAAAGTAAATCTGACCGTCACCGCAGGCGGCACCGCGTTTTCATCTGGCGATGTTTTCACCTTCAGCGTCACGCCGCCGTGGACCTCCATGCGCCGCACCGCTGGCGTGGAAATGATTTGGCAGGCTCCGGGCAACGGCGGACTCGACCAGATCCTCGTGGGCGCGCAGACTTTTTTCGATCCCACGGGCAATTACTACAACTGGCGGCTCGGAGGCTTTCTCGCTTTCGATTCCGGCAGTCCGTTCGATCAGCAGTCGGGATACGTGGGCGGGAACTCACAAGCTTTTCCGTCGCCTGTCCTACCGCTCTGGGACTCGACGATTCCGTTTTGGTTCATTGCGAATGGGCGGCGCGCGATCGTCATCGCGCAAATCTCCGGCGTCTACATGACCTGCTATCTCGGTTTCCTTTCGGCGTACATGTCGCCCGGCACTTTTCCCTACCCGCTCATCGTGGGCGGAAGCCTCGCGTTCGCGTCCGCCGAGCCTGCGGTCGGATCACCGAACTGGCGCTGGAGCTACGCAGGACCCGAGATGCGCGCGTTCCCGATGCCGGTGCCGCTCAACCTCGGCGCGGACTCCGACAGCTCGCTCCGGCTCCGGTTGCCCTCGGGGATCTGGCGCGGGTTCAGCACGTCCGCCGCTGACGCGACCTACGGAAAAGTCTGGCCGTATGGATGGGTCAACATCGCGGCGTGGGACTGGCGCCCGAATCTCGACGGCAGCTACTCCATGCTGCCCGTCGTGCTCTGCGACAACACGCCGAACGTCTATGGCGAACTCGAGGGAGTGTACGCGATCACCGGGTTCTCGCAGGGCGCGGAGAACACCATCACCGTCGGCGGGATCCAGTATCTGGTCGTGCAGAACGCATTCCGAAACACCAAGTCCGATTTTTTCGCCGTGCGACTGAGCTGAGGGAGAACACATGTACGCGAATGGCAGCGCGACGTCCAGCACCGATGCAGTCCAGCAGCTCGTGACGTTTCTCGTGGCGGCTGGCTGGACTTCGGATATGAGCGCGGCCGAAGGATCCGGCTGGCGCGCGCATCTGCACAAGGACGGAAACTACGTCCATCTCCGCGCGGCTGAGAACGAGCAACCGTGGCTCGTGGGTTACGGTCCGGCTTACGCGATCGACATGTACACCGGGACCGCATTCGATTCCGGCCAGGCCTGGAACAATCAGGTGACCGGAGCTCCCATCGCCGCCGGCGGCGTCAATCCTATCGGCGTGGGCATGCCGCTCTCCGCAGGTCCGTTCTCGAACTATTATTTTTTCACGGACGCAGGCGGCGACAACGTGGTGGTTGTGATCGAGCAGACCGCCGGACTGTTCAAGGTCATGGGATGGGGACCGTCGCTCAACAAAGCTGGCGCTTACACCGGCGGGCCTTATTTTTTCGGGAGCTGCTCCGGCTTCCAGACCGGCTTCCCTGCCACTGGGAGTATTCCCGGCTTCACCACGACGTCGAACTGTCCAGGCGGCAACGCCGACGCTCTCACCGCCGGTTGCACGTTCGTTCGCGCCGACGTCGATTCGTTCACCGGCCTGTGGATTTGCTGCAGCGCTACGACCACACCGAACTGGGGCTATACCGGCAAGCTCGGAGATTCATCGGTCTTCGCGCCGGGACTCACGACGCGAGGGCAGTTCCCGGTCAACGGCTACGTGAACCAGCCGTATGATTTTTGGCGCTTGCAGACCAGCGACTTCGACGGGCGCGCAAATCTTCTCCCGATCCTGCTCTGGGTTTTGCGTGACGGCACGACCACGGGCTTCTCTCTGCTCGGGGACATCCCCAACGTCTTCCAGGCCAACGCCGTCGGCAACGGGTTTTCAGACGCTGAGGAATATCCGATTGGCGCCAACACCTACAAGCTGTTTCCGAACTTCGCCGTCCAGAAGGTCGTCTGATGAATTTCGCTGGCGAGGTCCGCGCTCTCGGCGCCGGGCAGATCTTGCCGTCCAATCTCTCGAGCAACATCCTTGCGACCGTCGCCGTCACCACTCTCGCTTTCGGCATGGGAAGTCCGGCGATCAGCGGCACCAGCAGCGCGCCGCCGGCGACCACGCACGCTCACCATGCGCTCGCTGGCCAGCGCGTCGAAATGTTCGGAGGACTTCTATTCGAGCGCGTCATCGTGCTCCCGCGCGTGAAGGGACTCGGATTCGTTCTGACCGCCACGCAGTTCCCGGTCGAAGTGTGGAACGCATTTCGGGATTCGGACCAGACGCTCGAGTCGATTGCGATCAACGGTAGCGGCGGGCTGACGCTCGACGACGCGTACGGCGAGCCTCTGGTTTTCGCCGCGCTCGATTCTCGAATCTACCAGGCCACGGTGCCGAGCGCTGGCGCGCCGGCGATTAACCTCGATGTTGTTTTTAATTTTCTTTCCGGGATCCTCGGCGCCGACGTCGAGGTCACCGGCTCGCGCATCACGCTTTTTTCCGTCGCTCCCGATTGGAGCGAGGGCATGGCGGAATCGATCGAGTATCTGACCGACGTCCTGAAAGCCTACGACGACAGCGAGCAACGCCGCGGCTTGCGGCAGTTTCCCCGGCGCGCGTTGCGCTATCGCGCGCTCACGCTGAATGCGCGCGACGCCGCTGGCATGGAGTCGCTCATCTGGGGCTGGCAGGACCAGCCGTACGGAGTTCCCTGGTGGCCGGACGCGACCGCGCTCACTGCGGATATCGAGGCCGGCAGTTTCATCATCCCGTGCAACACCGCCGACCGCCTGTTCGCGATCGGAGGCCTGGTCTGCATCTGGGTCAACGAATATTTGTTCGAGGCGCTCACGGTCTCGGAGGTCGCTGCGGACTCCGTCACGGTTTCTTCGCCCACGCAGTTCGCATGGAGCGCTTCACCGGCCACGCTCGTGATGCCGGTGTTTCTCGCGCGGTTGCCGGACTCCGTGAAGGTCCAGCGCTTCTCGAGTGAAATCGATCAGGTGGACCTCGAGTTCATCGGCGAAGCGATGCAGGCAGCTCCCGCTCCAGTCGTTTCGCTCACTCAGTATCTCGGCATCGATGTTCTCGAGCTGGCGCCGAACTGGGAGGCCACGCTCGAGCGCACCTACAAGCGCTCGATGATTACCATCGACCCGAAAGTCGGACCGATCACCGTGGTGGACAAGGGCGGCAGCGCGATCGTCGGGCATCCGTTCCCGTGGTGGTTGGACGGCCATCCGAACATCACCACGTTTCGCGCGTTCATCCTGAAGCGATTCGGGCAGCTCAATAATTTCTGGATCCCGACGTGGGATCAGGATCTCGTGCTGGACTCGAGCGTCGGCGCAACCGATCCGACGATCACCATCGACTCGGAGTTCTACACTCAGTTTTTCTTTCCCACTCCGGCGCGGCGCTTCATCGCGTTCATCCCCATCGATGGATCCGGCAACGTCTACCGCCAGGTCACCAACTCCATCGCCAACGACGACGGCACGGAAACTCTCACGCTCGACTCGCCGACCGGGAAAGCGTTCGCGGCCGGGAGCACCATGATTTCGTTTCTCACTCTCGCCCGACTCGGGGCCGACCGCACCGAGATCAAATGGGACACCAACGACCACGCCGAGTCCGTGCTCTCGCTTGAGGAAGTTCCGAGGGAGCTGCCGTCATGAGCTACGACGCACTCGAGCAACAGGGAGCTGGCGCGCAACCGTACGAACTTTATTTGTTTCAGGGAGTCGGGATCTCGTTCGCGCTCACCAACGCCGACGAGCCGATCACCTACCTCGGCAACGTCTACACGCCCACGACCATCGGCCGCAGCGAAGTCGACCAGTCGAACGAAGTTGTGTCCGGGCAGATCAAGGTTTACGTTCCGAAGGATCACCCGCTGGCAGAACTGTTCATTCCCTATCTTCCGGCTTCGCCCATTTCGCTGCTGGTCTACGGCTCGCACTACGGCGACAGCGAGACCGTCGCGCTGTTCACCGGCACGGTCGACTCCGCCAGGTTCACCGACGAGTGTGAGTTCACGGCAAATTCCGATCAGTACTTGCTGCAGAACAAAATCCCGAAGCAGCTCTATCAATCGCCGTGCTGTCACGTGTTCGGCGATCCGGGATGCGGAATCGACCTCACCAAGCACACCTATGCCGGCACGATCACTGCGATCGATGCGACCGGGACGGTGCTCACGATCCCCGCGTTCGCTTCGATTCCCGATTCGCTGCAGGGCGGTTACCTGAACTGGGGCAACGCCAAGCGGATGATTGTGGCGCAGGTCGGCGCGACCGTGACGCTACTCTCGCCCATCGCGGGTTTGACCGTAGGCCAGTCCATCTCGGGCGTGGCCGGTTGCGCGCTGACGTTCGCGGCATGCTCGACGTACAGCAACATCGCAAATTTTTTCGGCTTCGATCTCATCCCTGAAATCAATCCGTTCGATGGGAGCGCGAGTATCGGCTAAAGGTTGGTGAGTCTTCTTCTGGCTTTTGCTTCTCATGTTCGTCGCCACCACCGTCGTGGGCATGCTGCTCGCTCCCCATCAACAGGGACCGGCGCCCAGCGCGCTCGGGGACTTCTCCGTTCCGACGGCTGAGGAGGGACGCGCGATTCCCGTCGTGCTCGGGACGGTGAAGCTGCAAGGCGGGAACACCGTGTGGTGGGGCGATCTGAAGGTCAAGCCGATCGAGCCGAGTCTGCTGATGCTGATTTTTTCTCTCGGCATGGCGAAGTCCACGGGCTACCAGTATTACCTCGGCGTCCAGTTCGCGCTCTGCAAGGGTACCGTCGACTTGCTGCTTTCGATCGAGGCGGACAAAAAGGATGTCACCTACATCGCTACGCCGATCCCGAACGGATCCGGCAGCGAGAACTACATGCAGCTCATGGTGGATGCTCCCAATCTTTTCGGCGGCGTCACTCCGGGCGGCGCCGGCGGACTCTCGGGTGAGATCGACTTCTACCGCGGCGTTCCCACGCAGCAACCGAACGACTATCTGACGGCGAAGCAGGGCCGCGTCGTGCTGGACCAGCTCGGCATCGGCTACACCTTTGCCGGCACTGGCAACGGCACCATGACGCTGCTCTCCGGCGGGAGCGCGTCGAAAAACGAAACGATCACGTTCACAGCCGACAGCATCGACGGCAACTCCGGCGACGGGACCTACCAGAAGATGAAGTTCACCGTCACCGGGAGCGTCTCGGGAAATATCACCGCGACCGAGCCCAACACCGACGGCTCGCATGCGTGCTGGGCGGATCAGGCCTTTTCCTCGCCGCAGATCAACGTCACGATCGACACCGGCTCGGCGCAGTTCGCTCCGGGCGATCAGTTCGTTGTGCAAACGCAGCACGCGTTCACCGCTCCGGCCTATCCCAAGCTCTGCTACGCGGTTTTCCGCCAGCTCTACGTGGGCACCTCAAACTACCTGAAGCCGCTCGCGTTCATCGTGCGGCGCTGCCCGGATCCGTTTAATCAGGGCGTGGGCATCGCCAACATCAACGGCGACGCCAATCCCGCGCTCGGCATTTACGACCTGATGACCGACATCGATTCCGGTCTGGGAATTTTGCCGACGACCATCGATGCCGCGAACTTCCAGGCCGTCGCCGTCGTGCTGGCTGGCGAAGGTCTCGGCATATCGATGCAGTTCGACACCCAGGCGACCGCCGACCCGCTCCTTGGCGAGATCTGCCGGCACATCGACGGCGTTCTGTACACCGATCCTTCCAGCGGATTGTGGACGCTCAAGCTCGCGCGCGACGACTACGACGCGGAGACGCTTCCGGTCCTCGAGGTCTCCAACGTGGTCGCCGCGCCGGATTTTTCGCGCAGCTCGTGGACCGAGACGAGCAACCTGGTGAACATCAAATTTTGTTCGCGTCTGAACAATTTCAACGACCGCATTGCGACCGGGTACGACCCGGCCAACATCGCCATCACCAACACGGTCCGTCCGCAGACCCTCGAGTTCCGCGGGATCTCGCAGGAGGCCACAGCCGCGCTGGTCAACACGCGCGTGCTGAAGACGCTCACCTATCCGCTCGGCAAACTCAAAGTCGTTTGCAACCGGACCGCATGGCAGTTCCGCCCAGGCGGATGTTTTGTGTTCACCTGGCTTCCGCTCGGAATCGACGCCATCGTTTTCCGCGTGACGCGAATCGCCTACGGCGAGCTGCTCGATGGGAAGATCACCATCGATGCCGTCGAGGATATCTTCGGCATCGAGTACGCCGCGTTCGTTTCGCCGCCGCCGTCCGGTTGGATCAATCCGTTGGGAGCTCCGCTCGCTCCGGCCGCGCAGCAGCTCATCGAGCTGCCCTACCACTTCAACCAGACCGGCATCTTCGCGCTGGCGATGTGCGCGCGCGGCGACGGGACTTCGACGAGCTACGAGATCTGGGTGAACGAGGGCGCTGGAGATTTTCTCGGCAATCTGGTGAACGGATTCTGTCCCATCGGACTTCTCTCGGCCGCGTACTCCGCCGCGACGCTGGCAGTCGATTCGAGCGGCTTCACTCTCGCTCTCGCCGGCCAGGTCGACCTCGACGCGCTCGCGAGCGTCAGTCCGCAGGACGTCGTGAGCGGAAAGCTTCTCGCGCTCATCGACGAGGAAATCATCGGCGTGCAGAACGTGATCCCGAATATCGACGGGACCTACTCGTTCACCGGGATCATGCGCGGCGTCTGCGACACCGTTCCCGCCAGCCACGCCGCCGGCGCGACCGTTTGGTTCATCTCGCAGGGCGTCGGCACGACGAAGCAGGCTCCCTACGCCGTGGCCGGATCCGAGGAAGCGAAGCTGCTCCCGATAAATTCTTTCGGCGAATTCCCCATCGCAAGCGCGAGCTACGACGCGATCACCACGCGCTCGCGCGCGGCGCGACCGTATCCTCCGGGTTGCCTGCAGGTCAACGGAGCTCCGTACGGAACGCGGCCTTCCACGATCATCGGCGACATCACGCTGACCTGGAAGTCGCGCAATCGGTTGACGCAAACCGCGGCAGGTTTGCTTGTGGCGCAGGACGCCGGCGACGTCGCAGGCGAGGCCGGGCAGGTGTTCGATGTTTACGTCATCGCCGCCGATACCGTGATCATCCGTTCGGACCTCGGCGTCACTCTGGAAACGTGGACCTACACTTCCGCGCAACGCCTGGCGGACGGTCACCCGGATCCGATCACCATTCAGATTTTTTCAAAAGTAGGAACGCTGGAAAGCTTCATGCCGCAGGAGCTGGTCGTGACGATGCAGCCGTCAGGCTTTGGCTTGCTGTTCGGCGAAGACTTCGGAGGGTAGCTATGCCGCCAAGTAACGGACCGAATCTCGGATTGCTCATCAACGCTCTCACGGGCGACACGTTCGACGTGGCCTTGCGGCAATTTTTGCGCGGGCACGACGCGCTCATCATGTGCGCGGTCCTAGACCGCACGCTCTCGGCGCCGCCGGGATCTCCAGCGAACGGTGACCGCCACATCGTGGGGCCGAGTCCAACTGGCGCGTGGGCCGGGCAGGTGAATGCCATCGCCGTGTGGACGACGGACAATCCGATCACTCCGGGCGGGCTATGGGAATTCTACGGACCGAAGGCCGGGTTTCTCGCTTACAGCGTTGCGGACTCTGCGCTCTACGAGTACAGCGGTACCGCGTGGGTCGCCGTCGGCGGAGGCGGAGGCGGCAGCGTGTTCGGCGCTTCCGGCACGAGC
>Ga0209420_1001614_pt1 | contig 10551 bp, 10 predicted proteins | sample BlaSpr_A8_OM1_O1_FD_187972 | JGI IMG/M metagenome (GOLD analysis project Ga0209420, IMG submission 187972) | Forest soil microbial communities from Thunder Bay, Ontario, Canada - Black Spruce, Ontario site 2_A8_OM1_O1 (SPAdes) (version 2) | ecosystem: Environmental > Terrestrial > Soil > Boreal...
GCGCGAACTGGGCGCCCGCACCGAGCGGGGCGAGCACGGCGTGGGCTTCGTCGCCCGGGTCATCACCGGCAACATCTGGCTGCTGCTGGGCATGCTGCGCGCCAACCGGCCGTGGCGGCTGGCGCTGCGGCTCATGCGCGCGCTGGCCGTGGCCTTCGCGGCCGGGGTGTTCGCGCTGGTGACCAGCGACATCTGGCGGCTCGCCCATTATCTCGGGGCGCTGCGGCTCACCGTCATCTGCCTGGGCTCGGTCGCTGGCATCGCGGTGGCGATCGTGGTCACCACCGGCCTGTGGGAACGCAGCCCGCACCCGGCCGCGCGCGAGCAGGTCGCCCTGTTCAACATCGTCACCGCCGCCACGGTCGGGTTCGGCGTGGCCGCGCTGTACCTGGCCCTGTTCGTCGCCATCCTGGCCGCGGCGCTGCTGCTGGTGCCGGGGAACCTGCTCGGCCTGGTCCTCGGGCACCGGGCCGGGGTGGCCGATCAGGTCAGCCTGGCCTGGCTCGCCACCTCGATCGCGACGCTGGGCGGCGCCCTCGGCGCGGTGCTGGAGACCCGCGAGACCGTGCGCGAGGCGGCCTATACCTTCCAGCCGGACGTCCAGCTGCACGCCGCCGCCGATCCGCGGTGAGGCACCGCGGCGTAGATGCACTCCTCGATCGCGGGCAGGCCCTCGGGAGTGCCGGAATCTTGATGAACAGGTTGTCCGAGGCGGCCCGGCGGTGCAGGTCCCGGGCCTGATCGACGGTGCGTGCCGGGTCGTGGGCCAGCAGCGGGGACACCTCCAGCGACACCCAGCCGTCCACGGTGTCGGTGCGGGCGTGGACGGGCGCGAACAGGCCGGCGGCCCGGCGCAGGTCGGCCAGGGCCAGGTCGAAGAACACCTCCTGGTCCGAGGCTCCGCTGGCCATGCGGGCGGCGATGTCGGCGTCGTCGGCGGTGCCGTCCTTGATCGCCCGGTCGAAGATGGTGGGGTTGGAGGTGAGCCCGGTCACCGAGTACTCGGCGATGTAGCGGGCGAGGGTTCCCTCATCGAGCAGGGCGCGGGTGATGTTGTCCAGGCGGAGACTCTGGCCCCGCCTCGTGCAGCGCCTGGGTCGGGTTCATGGCTCCACCGTGGCCCGGGGGCGGGCGGGTCACATCCCCCGCCCGGCTAGCTGAACGGGGGATGCGGTCGGCCGGCCGTCCCGGCGGATCCGATCGTGAGGCTCCGGTACGGTGCGGCTGCGCGGACCATCACCCAGCGGGCGCCGGCCACCCTGACCCTGGTCCGCCACGGGCCCAGCCCACGGCCGAGACCATCGTCCGGCTGGCCGTCACCGCCGTGTTCGCCTACCTGGTGGCGCTGCTGGTCCCCGCGGCCTCGAGACCATCAGCACCTGGCTGCACCTCCTGCCCTCCGGCCTGCCCCCTGGCCAGCTTCGTCGCTCCATCGTCTCCGCGGCGGCGGAGGCCCGCATCCCCAGTCCAGTCAGCGGAGAGAACCGTCCATGTCGGGGATGCGGGCCGGCAGCTGGTGCCGTCAGGGCGGGATCATGGGTGTGACCCTGTGTATCCGCCCCGGTGACGGCGGCACCATCGTGGCGATCAGCGGAGAGGTCGACGTCTGCACGGAGGCCCCGCTGCAGCAGGCCCTGCTGCGGATCATCCGCGAGCGCGGCGCGAACCTCATGCTCGACGTGTCCGGCGTCTCGTTCATGGACTGCGCCGGCCTGCGGGCGCTCCTGGCGACCCGGCGCCGCGCCGAGATGCACGGCGGCTTCCTGCGCCTGATCGCGACCTCGGCGGCTGTCCGCCGGATCATCGAACTGACCGGCGCGCACGAGGCCTTGGCCACCGAGCGGAGCACCACGGACCGTTCCGTCCAATTCTTTTAAGACGAACGGACCGGGTGCGACGCACGGCTCAGTGTCTGCCCGCCTTCCGGACCTCGGCGAACGCGGCATAGAGCGGTGCTCATACGCAATTGCGTATGACGGCGGACCTGTTTGGGGATGCCGTGGCTAACCAGGGTTCCCCGATGCGGGGGCGCGGGGCGGAGTTCGAGACCGTCCTCAGCCTGCTGGACGGCACTCAGCAAGGCCAAGGCCGGTTGCCCGGGCCGCCGTTACCCGGAGCTCGCTGAGCGGGCCCCGCAGCTTGTGATGGATCGTGTCGCGCGGGCCCGTTGCTTGCCTAGCGTCCGGGGTGAGAAGAGGTGCTCGCCGTCGCCGCTGCCGAGCATGACCCGACCGGCTCGGAGTTGCGATCGTGACCGGAGGTGCTGTCGAGGTTCTGCCCTCGTGGGCCGGCTGGCCGGACAGGACACGCTCACAGAATCCCAGCGGAACCCGTCGGCGAGCACCTTCACTAGGTCGTTACCGGGCGCTGCGGTCTGCTCGGCATCGGGGATCCTAGCCCGCTCAAGAAAACGGAGGCTTGCGGTTGTGCTCGACGTGCTCTCTAGCTATTTTAAGAGAAACGATCGTTTTCGTTTGGGCGCGTCATCATGGGTATCCGCCGCTGGAGGACGGAGCCGATGACTAACCAGGGCGTGCACGACGCTAGCTGGAGCGCTCTCACTGATTTCCGCGCCGCAGATGATCGTCGGACGATCGGCGGGCCAGAGAGGGAAAAGGCACACGGACGTGCGACTGATTACCTTCGCCGACGATCACGGCGTCACAAGCGTCGGCGTGCAGCTTGAGGACGGCGTCCTGCCAACTGGGTACGCGGATATCCGCGACCTCATCGAGGCAGGTCCGCCCGGAATGGACCGGCTGCGGGAGCACGCCGAGCACCCCGGGGAGCTCGTGCGGCCAGGCGCCGTCCTGGCGCCCGTCTCATCGCGCGCCCAGCTGCTGTACGCGGGGGGCAACTACGCCGATCACCTGACCGAGACTGGCCTGCACCCGACGCAGCCCGTCTTCTTCGGCAAGCTGCGCTCGGCAGTCATCGGGCCGGGACAGCCTATCCGCATCCCGTCGCCGCGGACGCAGACCGACTGGGAAGCCGAACTGTGCATCGTCTTCGCCAAGCCCGCCTTCCGCGTCCCCGCCGAGCGGGCCTTCGACTACGTCTTCGGTTACACCATGGCCAACGACGTCAGCGCCCGCGATGTCATGGCGGCCGAGCCGATGCAGGCCACCTTGTGCAAGGGTCCCGACACCTTCGCCCCTATCGGACCGCACATCATCACGGCCGACGAGGTCCCTGACGTCAACACGACCGCGCTGGAGATCAGCACCCGTGTCAACGGCGTCTGCAAGCATAAGGCCAGGACCGACACGATGATCTACTCGATACCTGAGCTCGTAGAGTTCCTGACCCGAAACGTGACCATGCAGCCCGGTGACATCATGAGCACCGGAACCTGCGGTGGCACCGGCGTGGGCCGTCACCCGCAGGAATTCATGCATCCGGGGGATGAGGTCACGGTCGGCGTCAGCGGCGTTGGCTACCTCACCAACCCGGTCGTGGCCGGCTGGGCCGAAGAAGACCCGTCATGACCCGGGCCCGGCCACCCCGGACGCCCGCCCACGACGGCATCCACCACATCAAGCTGCCCGTCAGTGACCTGGAGCGCAGCGCCGAGTGGTACGGCGCGGTCCTGGGCTCCCGCCGCCTGACCGAACTAGATCACCGCCGGCCCGATGGCACGCTCTTCGCCGCCATCCTCCAGGTCCCCGGGCTAGGCACCCACCTCGAGCTGCGCCTGGATCCGGCGACGGCGGCCGCGCTGAACGGCTACGACTTCCTCACCCTGGCCGTCGGCGACCACGCGGCCCTGGACGAGTGGATCACCCACCTGGACGCCCTCGGCATCCGTCACTCACCGCCGATCGTCGCGCTGCTGGGCTGGTTGCTCGTCGTCCCCGACCCGGACGGACTCCGGCTGCGGTTCTACACCACCCAGCCCCACGGGCTCGCTGCCTCTTGCGTCGAGCACGACTCGCCCTGGCTCAGCGCCGGACCCGCCGCGTCACCGGGCGTCCACCCGGCTCGTCATCCGTCCCCGAGTGCGGTGCCGAGCGAAGACAGCCCGCCTATCAGCTCGTCCGCCGGCACACCGGCCACCAGATGAGGGCCGACCAGGAGACCGGGCATCAGGCTGACCAGCACCGTGGCGATTTCCCTGTCGTCCGCCTCCGGGGACACCCGTCCCTCGGCGCGCCAGCGACGGCTTAGCTCCACGAGCTGGCCGTGCACGCTGAGGTAGAAGGACCGGGTGCGCTCTTCCAGCGCCGGATTGCGCAACGCCTCACCCCAGGTCTGGATGGCGATCCGGGTCAGGTCGTAATCCGGATGGGACGCCCGGCTTCGGACCGCGTCGGTCATCGCCGTGATCACCTCGCCGGGCGAGGGGACCGGACGCTGCTGGAGCAGCTTGCCGAACAAGTCCCGGACGAGGATCAGGGCCTCGTCGGCAGCGGCGGCGATGAGCTCGTCCTTGCTGCGGAAATACCGGTAGACGGCGCTGGAAGACATGCCGGTCGCGGCGATGACGTCGTCCATTGAAGTTGCGTGGAAGCCATTGCGGGAAAAGCAGCCCCAAGCGCTGGTGAGAATGTGGCGGCGCCGCTCTTCCCGGCGAGCTTCACTCAGGCGAGGCACCGCCTCATCCTAAACGAAAACGCTTACTCCCGTTTACGTCGGGGTCCCGCCGAGGTCCACCCGTCCTCGAGCAGGCGGAAACGCCGTCGATGACCTGCCCCAGGGTTTCCCGGGGCGCGATGAGGTCGCGTACGTCGAGGGTAAACCGGACCAGGGCGCGGACCCGTGTCCGCGGCGACGGCCCGGAGGATCTCAGCGAGCGGCCCGCCTCCTGATCAGTTACCCGGGTCAGGCCGCCAGCCAGCGCCAGTGCCAGGCCGGTCTGTGACGCGCTGCGCGACTGGGTGCCGCCGCCAGACCTCGCGGACGCCCGAATTGGTCCCAGCTGGCGCGCGGGCCAGCCGCGGCTAATGCGCGGCGAAGTTCAGCAGCCCCAACATCTGGTACTAGGCATGCCGGGTCCGGGAGCGGTCTGCGGGCCGTCCGTGACCTTGAGCAGGGCTTGCGCACCTCACCAACATGAACATGCGATTATCGCGCGGGGCCTGCGCTGATGTCGGGAGCGGCGGGTGGAGGGCGACGCCTGCGGAGGGGGCGGCCCGATGCGCACAGCTCGCGCAGCATTGCCTCCGCTTCGCTGGCCTCGGACGTCACGCCAAAGACGTAGCGGTCGGGACGCAGGACGGCGAAGCAGCCGCCGCGTTCTTCGAACCACTTCGCCAGTTGGTCTGAGGTCGCAATGAGCCCGGGACCATCTTTCGCGGGCATCTCGCCGACGGCAACGACGGGAACATCTAGTTCCGCGGCCGCTGGGCTGATAGCGGGGGCTGCGTCGTTGGTGGCGACCACAGCGACGTCCGGGGGGACGAGATCGTCGAACAGCGCAACGTGCCCGTTGCCGGACCGGATAGCCGGCTGGGGGAACAGCTCGCCGGCCGCGGTCGTGTCGCTGAATAGCCCGCCTTCGAGCGGTGGCAGGCCCTGGAACGTCGTTCGTGGCAGTTCGCCGGTCAACGCTGCGCGCCTGAGCCGTTGGTCACGTTCTGCTGCGGCAGCGGGGTCGAGCATGCAGATCTCACGCCCGGCGTTGACGGCCATGTTGATGATCCGCGTGACGTGGGGCCGGCGCTCGGCCTCGTAGCTCTCCCGGAGCGGCTCGGCGCGGCCGCCGTGCGTGGCCGCGGCGATCTTCCAGATGAGGTTCTGCACGTCCCGGATGCCGTGACAGAGTCCCTGGCCGAGGAAGGGGGGCGTCTGGTGCGCGGCATCGCCGGCGAGGAACACCAGGCCGTCGCGCCAGCGTTCGGCGATCAGGGAGTGGAAGCGGTACACCGAGGCCCGGAGGATCTCGACTTCGTCGACGGACACCCAGGGTTGCAGCAGGGCGCGAATGACGTGGGGCTGCTGCATGTGCTCGGGCGTTTCACCGGGCAGGAGCATGAACTCCCACCGGTGATGCCGTCCCGGGCCCGGGACGCGCGTCGAGGGCCTGCGTGGATCGCAGAACATCTCCGATTCGTTGGGGCGGCCGAGCTCACGCTCGCAGAGCAGGTCGATCACCAGCCATGGCTCGTCGAAATCGTTGTCGAGCAGGCGAATCCCGGTACTGTCGCGGATGAAGCTCGAGGCCCCGTCCGCCGCGATGAGGTGGCGGCCGGAAACCTCGGAATGACGGCCCGTGGCTACCTCTCGTGTCGTCACCGTGACATGGTCTGCGTACTGCCTGACGGCCACGACCTCGGTACCCAAGTGCACCTGGACCGCCTGGTGGCGGTTCAGCCCGGCTCGCAGGAGCTTCTCGAGGGCGGGCTGGTAGAACAGGTAGTGCGCGTCCCATCCGTAGAGCTGATCGTCGGGCCATTCGTGTACTCGGATCGGCTGTCCGTCGGCGCCGTAGAATGTGCTGCGCTTCCACACACGGGTTTCCGGGAGTATGTCGCGGGCGATCTGGGCCTGCTGGAGAATGCGCATGATGTGCGCGTCGAAGTGGATAGCGCGCGGCAGTTTGAAGACGTCAGGTGCACGTTCGAGGACCGACGCCGACAGGCCCGCGGCGCCGGCCAGATTGCCGGCCACCGCCCCGACCGGCCCGCAGCCGACGATGATCAGGTCTCGCAATTGAATCGGGCTATTCGCGAGTGATGCCAAGATGGCTGTAAAGCGGATCGTCCGCTCCGAACCGTCCTCGCAGGAGCGTGGCCTCGTCGAGGCCGAGCAGGTCCCAGTACGCCGCCGAGGCGGGGTCCACCCGGGTCCAGTCGAAGACGACACGGCGTTCTGCGATGGCCCAGCGTCCGTCGCGATGTGCGAATTTGTCCAGGTAACGGCCGCCGATCCGGGACTGTGTCTGACCGCTGTCCTCGTCACGCACGACAACTGCGATGTGGTAGCTCTCGACGTCCGCCTCATCGCCGTGCAGGTCGATCAGGACGTTGGTGATGAGGTGCCACAGGCAGGTGACCGGAGCGGCTGAGTTCGGGGAGATCATGGAGACGTTGAGGATAAAGTCGGCAGCCGGGCCGGAGTGTCCCTCGTGATCCTCGGTCGCTCCCTCGTGATAGCAGGCGAGCGCCAGCTTGACGTCGCGGCGATCTCCGGCCCGAGCACGCCGATAGAGAACCTCGGTGATCTGCTGCTTCGCGACCAGCGCGGTGAGCGCCGCTTCGTCCGGCAGGTGCGCGCTGGAGCCGTTGGCGGTCATGTTTCCTCCAAGGTTGCGTCCCCGGCCGCCGGGCTGGAGCTCGACCAGTCGTACACGACCTGCCGGCTGCTCAGCAGCCACCGGCCGCCCACCTGCTCACAGCGGTCCAGGTAGCGGCCGCCGATGTAGACGTCGAACGAGCCTGAGCTGAGTACCAGCCGGTGGTACGCCAGGTGGTAGGACTCGACGCGGGCGGCGTCTGGCGAGTCGAAGTGGATGAGGACGTTGGAGACGGTGTGGCGTTGCGGCCCGTACCGATCGTCTTGATAGTTGTGCGTCCGCAGGTACTCGGCGAAGTCTTCGATCGTGCCGTCGAATATGCCGTGCGTATCACGTGACCCCGGGACATGCTCGGCCAGGATCGCGTCCGGGTCCTTGGCATCGGCGGCCCGGCCCCGGCGGGTGAGCAGCTCCTCGATGCACCGCCTGGCCAGCAGCTCGCGGAGTGCGCTTCCGCTGGTCATTCCCACGGGCCGAGGAATTGCTGCCCGCCGAACACGTCGGCCGGTGCGTCCACGAGTTCCGGCCAGCCTGCTGCGGGTTGTGAGACCGTTGGCGGCGCGGGCCCCGTCGGCGCGCACTGCTGCTGGTAGTAGTACAGCTGGACGAGGTTGCCGTCTGGGTCGCGCAGGTGCGTGACATAGTCGAAGCCCGGGAGCAGGGCGGCCGGTACGGCGACCTCCTCGGCGCCCCTGGCGAGCATGTGCGCCACTGCGGCTCGCAGCTGGCGGTAGTTGGCGAGCCGGAACCCGAGCGCCAGCGAATCTAGATGATCGGAGAGCTGCAGCGCACTGCGGAGACCGGTCTCGTACAGGGCGAGGTTGTGGTGGTCGGCGGCCGCGCTGAGCATGACCCCGCGGTGCCCGTTCCACTCGACCGAAGTCCGTTCGGTGAAGCCGAGTATGTCCCGGTAGAACCGGGTGGCCGGCTCGAGGTCTGCAACGAAGAGGCTGACCGGGCCGATCCCGACGATCTTGAACGGCCGTGTCATCATGACGCCGTCGACCGCGTAAGACGGCGAGGTCGCCGCGGCGGGCCGATGGCCCGAGGCGATGGCGATACCGGCGCGCAGCGCGTTGTCGACCTCGGCGGCCTCCGCGGGCTGCGGCAGGTCGGGCCGCTCGTTGAGGACGCCGGACCACATCTGGCGCGGCTTGCTCAGGCCGTCCCAGCCGATCTGCTCCATGCCGTAGTAAAGCTCGTTGATGTGCCCTTCCGGGTCGAACAGGTACGTGTGCCAGTTCGACCCTGGCATGTCGCGGCCCGAGCGGAGCAGATGCTGGCCTTGCTCAGAGATCCACGCGTCGCCGTTCACGACCTCGGCCAGGCTGCCGACTTGCCAGGTGATCTGGTTGATGGAGGCTCCGGCAGAGCCGTTGGCTCGCCCAACCCAGTCCCAGACCTTCTGGCTGATCAGTACCAGCTGGTGGTGGTCGCTGCCGAATCGCGTGAAGTGCAGCAGTTTCTCGTTCGGGGACAGCGACGCCTGCTCCTCGGCAGGCAGCCGCGACGGCATGTTGCCGGACTGGTCGGAGATGATCAGCCCCAGGCCGTCGACGTAGAAGTCGAGCATCGCGTCGATGTTGCGGCAGTTGTACCCGAAGTGCCCGAGCCGGCGGATCTTGAACGGGCGCGGCAGCCGCACGCCTCCGACGTCGTATCCGGAACTCGCCGGGCCTAGGTCCTGCCGGGTGGCGGAGCGTGAGACTGCGGTCATGGTCCGGTCACCTTGGCCTCTCGGATGATGGGATTGCGCAGCAGGCCGACGTCTTCGATCTCCACCTCGACGACATCGCCGCTTTTCATGAACAGCGGAGGCTCCTGCCGGGCGCCGACGCCGCCCGGCGTCCCGGTGACGACCACGTCACCGGGACGCAGCTCGCACATCGTCGAAAGGTAGCTGATCAGCTGCGGGATGCCGAAGATTATCTCGCCGATCTGTGCCTGCTGCATCGTCTTGCCGTTGAGGCGGGTGGTCAGCTGCGCGGTCTCGATCGCGGGCACCTCGTCCTTCGTGGTCATCCACGGCCCGAACGCGCCGGTCTGGGCGAAGTTCTTGCCCGAGGTGATCTGAGCGGTATGTCGTTGCCAGTCACGCACCGAGGCGTCGTTGAAGCACGAGTAGCCGGCGATGACGTCGTATGCCTCGGATTCGGGTACGTGCCGGGCGCGGGTCCCGATGACGACCGCGAGTTCGCCTTCGTAGTCGAGTTTGTCCGACACGAGCGGTTGCACGATCGGCTCCTCGTGACCGCACAGGCTGGCGGCAGTCCGGAGGAACCACGGCGGCCAGGAGGGCTGCTCCCAGCTGCCTTCCTCAACGTGCGTGCGGTAGTTCAGGGCCGTGCACCAGACCGCGTGCGGCTCAGGAATGGGCGGCAGGAACCGGATCGTGGCCGGATCGAGGCGGTCACTGACCGCCCGGCTCTTCTTCTCGATGTCGGCGAGAGCGTCCGGCCCGAGTTCGAGGAGCTGACGCAGGTTCGCCGGGACGCCCGTGCCGAGATGCCTGAGGTCGATGAGGGAGCCGTCGTGGTCGCGGATCCCGATCGTGGGTCCGCTGCCGGTCTCGATGGAGGCAATTTTCACTCGCTGTTCCTTTCATCGCCGGACACCGCGGGTTCTCGTTGACGGCGCGGGCTTTCTTGCCCCGTCAGAGCCGCCGCCGCTGCCGGCGGAGAAGCCGATGTTCCGGTCATCCGCGCGAACAAGGTCATGCCGGACAGGCTGGAGTCCGCGTTTGTCACGTGACAGGCCACGCCGTGGCCGTCAGCGCCGATCTGCAGTTCCGGTTTCTTGTCGGCGCAGATCGGGATGGCCAGGGCGCAGCGCGGGTGGAAGGGGCAACCGCTGGGCACGTCGACTGCCGACGGTGGATCGCCGCTGAGGACAACACGGCTCCGGGCGCGCTGCGCGAGCGGGTCTGGAGCGGGCGAAGCCGACACCAGGGCAGCGGTGTAGGGGTGCCGGTACTGCCGCGCAACTGCCTCAGCGCTGCCCACCTCGACAATCGAGCCGAGGTACATGACGGCGATCCGGTCGCTCACCGCCTCGACCACACCGAGGTCGTGGGAGACGAACAGGTACGCCACGCTGAACTCGCGCTGCAGGTCACGCAGCAGCGCGAGAACCTGCGCCCGGGTCGAGACGTCGAGCCCGGACACGGGCTCGTCGCAGAAGACGAGGCGCGGCCGGGTGACCAGGGCGCGCGCAATCACGATCCGCTGGCGCTGTCCGCCGGACAACGCCCGGGGCAGGCGGTTCATCACCTCGGGCTCGAGCCCGACACGACCGAGGATCTCGACGATCTTCTCTTG
>Ga0209420_1001615_pt1 | contig 10550 bp, 15 predicted proteins | sample BlaSpr_A8_OM1_O1_FD_187972 | JGI IMG/M metagenome (GOLD analysis project Ga0209420, IMG submission 187972) | Forest soil microbial communities from Thunder Bay, Ontario, Canada - Black Spruce, Ontario site 2_A8_OM1_O1 (SPAdes) (version 2) | ecosystem: Environmental > Terrestrial > Soil > Boreal...
GATTACCGGGATGCCGGTATAAGTAATCACGTAATCTCGTAATGAGGATTTGTGATGACCGATACCCTTATCCACTCAACCGAAGCGGAGCTCGCTGCCCTCGATGCATACTCCCAGGTCGTCGTCGCGGTCGCCGAACAATTGACCCCCCGGGTCGCCGCGTTACAGGTCTCCCGCCGCCGCCGTGACGGGAGCATCGCGGCCGGCGCGGGTTCGGCGGTGGTGTTCACGAACGACGGCTTCTTGCTGACCAATGCGCACGTGGTTGGGAAGGCCGAGGCCGGTCAGGCTGCGTTCGCCGACGGCACCACCGTCCCTTTCCGGGTCGTCGGGACCGATCCCCTGTCGGACTTGGCCGTGGTCCGCGCCGATGGCATTACCCCGGCGCCGGCGCAGTTAGGCGAGGCCTCGCAGCTCAGAGTGGGACAACTGGTCGTGGCGGTCGGCAACCCTCTCGGACTGGCCGGCACAATCACCGCTGGAGTCGTCAGTGCCTTGGGCCGCTCACTGCCGACTCGAGCAGGGGAAAACATGCGCATCGTCGAAGACGTCATTCAGACCGACGCTGCACTGAATCCGGGGAACTCCGGCGGCGCACTTGTCGTCGCGTCGGGCCAAGTCGTGGGCATCAACACCGCGGTTGCCGGGGTTGGGGTCGGCCTGGCCATCCCCATCAACGGAATCACCCGACAGATCGTCGCCACCCTCATGGCCGAGGGCCGCGTGCGCCGCGCTTACCTGGGCTTGGCGGGCACCCCCGCCCCACTCCCTCCGCCGGTGGCCGCTCGGCTCAATCAGAAGACCGGAATGCGCATCGAGCAGGTCGTAGCGGAAGGACCGGCCGCAAAGGCCGGACTCCGCCCCCGCGACCTCTTGCTCAGCGCCAATGGCGAGGCGGTAACCAGTGCCCAGTCACTGCAACGACTGATGCTGGGTGACGCTATCGGCGAGCCGTTGGCGTTGACCGTGCTCCGATCCGAAGCCCTGGTGGATGTGGTCGTCACGCCCGAAGAACTGCGTGGCGACGCCTGATCCAAAACGGAGTTGCCAGTGCTGATTTGAGGGGTTGCCACTCGGTAACGACTACGTTACGGTAACAAACGTGTTACTGAGCGCCTCCACTCTGAGGTACAGCAGTGCCAGGTGAGTCCGCTGTTTTCGACGCGCTCGCCGACGGGTACCGGCGCCAGATCCTCGCCATTCTTCGGCAGGGTGACCGGGCAGTACACGAGATCGCTGAGCAACTTCCGATCAGCCGGCCGGCCGTGTCGCGGCATCTCCGCCTCCTGAAGGAGGCGGGTTTCGTGGAGGAGCAACCGGTGGGGACCCGCCACCTCTACCGCCTCAGGGACGAAGGGGTCGAAGCGGTCCGCCGCTACCTCGAGACAGTTTGGGGCGAGGCCGCGACCAGGTTCCGCATGGTCGCTGAGAACGCCGACGGAGAGGTCCGGTGAGCGAGCCCCTCGAGTTCACCTTCGAGGTCGCCTGCCGGCCTGCGATCGCCTTCTCGACGTGGACGACGCGCGGATCCATGTGGTGGCCGGCCGATCACTCGGTGAGCGGTGAACGGGGGCTCGAGGTCGTCTTCGAAGAAGGCGTCGGAGGGCGGATCTTCGAGCGGACGCCGTCGGGCGCCGAGCACGAATGGGGCGGATTACCGCGTGGGAGCCGCCGTCCCGGCTCGCCTACACCTGGCATCTGCGTTTCGCGCCTGAGGACGCCACGGACGTGGAGATCCGCTTCGTCGACGCCGGTGGAGAACACACCCGTGTCGAGATCGTGCACGGAGGGTGGGAGCGCCTGGGTGAGCGCGCCGCACAACGCCGGGAGGGGAACCGGCTCGGCTGGACGTCGGTCTTCCCGTACTTCGTAGAAGCAATTGAGAGAGGAGACGGCTAATGGCTGCCGGCACCAAAGACGACCCTTGGGCCTTGAAGACGCCCCCGGGGACGTCCGAGTACACGATGTATCGAGACGACAAGGCCGATCCGGCGCTCATCGTCTGCCAGGTCGGCTCGACCAAGCTCACGTATCAGGCGCGGGCGATCGAGGACCTCTCGGCGTGGCTGCGTGAGCAGGGCGACTGGGTGTCGCTCGGTTCGGCCGACGAGGGCAAGGACCCAGCTCCGGGGACGGTCGAGGAGTTCGGGCGTTCGCCCGCGAACCCAGTTGGCGGCTGGTACGGGACGCGTAAGGGTTACCGCGGCCGCTTCGGCATGTACCTGCCACCGCTTCTCGAGGAGCTGGGTCTGGCCGAGGTGACCCACGACGCTCGGAACAATCAGATGCGGGCAAAGGGGGATCGATGAGCACGGTCAAGGTCGTTCGTTACCGAACGAAGCCAGAGCATGCGGATGCGAACGCCGAGCTTGTGCGCGCGGTTTTCGATGAGCTCGCCGCGGACGACGCAGCCGGGCTCCGTTACGCCACGTACCGCTTAGATGACGGCGTGACCTTCGTGCATGTCGCCTCGATCGAGGGGGAGGTCAACCCACTGGTGTCGTCAGTCGCGTTCAGTCGCTTCCAGCAGGGAATCGCAGACCGATGTGAGGAGGGCCCGATCGCAATGGACGCCACCCTCGTCGGTTCCTATTCGTTTCCCATCTAGGGCGAGGGCGGGTAGGTAAGCAGCACGTTGCCGGAGTCGAATGGCTTCATGTGGGTCAAGGTTCTCATCGCTGGTTCCGCCTCGTAGCAGGCCTGTCGCACTCGTCGGAGGGCCTGTTGGCGAGACGCAGAACGTGCGTCCTCACGGCGCACCTCCTTGCAGGAACCGAGCTAGCGATTCCAGAAGCCCTCGGGTTCCCTCCTCACGCTGGGCCACCGTGTCGTGGCCGTCGAGGAACACCCCCTGTTCGGTGAGGACCAGTTGGGTCATGGCCCCGTGGTCGTGGAACTGGACTGTGGCGACGGACACCGAGAGGCGATTTTCGTCGGCGAACATTTCGTACGTGTAGACGATCCGATGCTCGGGAACGATGTCGCGATACTCCGAGTCGTAGGTAAAGAGGGGTCCGCCGGGAGGCCCGCCGCGATTGATCTCGTGGCCCCCGACCCGGAAATCGAGCTCGTAGCCCGCCCCCAGTGCGTCGGCCGAGCCGGCGAACCAGCGGGCCTTCAGCTCGGGGTCTGACCACGCACGGAAGACCTCGGTGACCGGGACGTCGTAGCTCCGCTCGATGACGAAGGTGTCGTGAGCGACGGTGGATACGTTCATGGTTTCTCCTCGGTGTTGGTTGCTTGGTGCAAGACGTCGCCCAGTCGGTCGAGCCGGGCCTCCCAACCCCGGCGGCGGTCGCCGATCCACCGTTCGGCGGCGGTCATCGCCGCACCCTCGATCCGGCACATCCGCGTCCTCCCGACCTTCTCGGTCTTCACCACGCCGCAGGCCTCGAGGACCTGGACGTGCTGGACCACGGCGGCAAGGGACATGGACAGGGGTTCAGCCAGCTCGCTGACCGAGGCGGGACCCAAGGTGAGTCGCTCGACCATGGTGCGTCTGCTCTTGTCGGCCAGCGCCTGGAATGTCCGATCCAGGTCGATCGTTTGGTCAAGCATGTACTTAAGTGTAGGGACCTGCGACTAGTACCGTCAAGTAATTGCTTTAGTTTCACGAGGCGCACACGTCGCCAGTTGAAATCCTCGCTCTTTCGATATATCGTAAAGTGTAGGAGGTAGAGCGAGAGTGACTGTCGAGGCAATCAGGGGATCCTCCGACCGGAGTGTCCTCGTACTGACGAGCCTGGCCGGCGGCCCGAAGCACGGCTACGCCCTGATCAAGGACATCGAGCAGTTCGCGGGCATCGAGCTTGGTGCCGGCACCTTGTACGGGTGCCTCTCGAAGCTGGAGGCCTCAGGTCTCGTTGAGCCGCTGCCTTCGGAGGGACGCCGCCATCCGTACCGCATCACGGCAGCAGGTCTGGTGGCGATCGAGGAACGGCTGAGCGCTTCGGCTCGGATTGCTCGAATCGGACTCCAGCGGATCGCCGCCGCCACATGAGGCCCAACCGTTGGATTCACGCGGCGCTCCGCGCCTACCCGCAAGCCTGGCGTGCGCGCTACGAGAGCGAGGTCCTCGACCTGGCCCTCGAGCTGAGAGAAGAGCGGGGGGTGGGGGAGTACCACATCGCCTTGGGTCTCCTCTTCAATGCACCGCGGGCCTGGTGGCGACAGCGGCGGACATTGGGGCATCGCCGGATGTTCGCGGGGGTGGGCTTGGCCTTGGCCGGCACGGCCGCCACGCTGGCGGCACTCCTCGTCCCGGCAAGTCCGGCGGGCAGCTCCCCCTTCCGGGTCGTATCCGGCGCCATGGCACCGACTTTGAAGCTGAACGAGGTGGTGCACGTCACGCCATTGAGCAGCTCGGCTTCACTCGCATCTGGGCAGATTGTGGTCTTTAGGAACCCACCAACCCTGAGCTGCGGGGAACGCCACTAGGTACTTGGTGAAGCGAGTCATCGGAATGCCGGGTCAAACAATCTCGCTATCTCGAGGCTACGTCCTCATCAACGGCCAAAGGCTCAGGGAAGGGTGGCTCCCGTCGTCTGAGCAGGGGATCACCGCGCCTGGGCCGGCCGGGACCCCCTACGGCCTGGAGCATCCATTCAAGATCCCGCCGCGCAGTTACTACGTCCTTGGCGACAACAGGATCGATTCGTGCGACAGTCGGTACTGGGGTCCCGTCGCCCGGTCGTTTGTCTATGGGGTGGTTTCTTCGAGCCATCAGCACTGACCTGGTTCGGGCAGAAGGATCGTGGCCACGGCGCGACTGGTGATGCCGCGCTTGCGATAAAGGCCCCGCTTGTCCTCAGTCACGCCAGGCGCGAAAATCTCGGCGTGGTAGGGCGTGCGAAGGGCCGGCCGAAGGACTTGATCCATGAGCGGCCCAGAGAAGACTGGCACAGGCTGCTCGACGAGCTCACCAAAGTGCGGACTGGCGACGACGTCACGATCGAGTTGCTGGATGCTGATTTCGGCGATGCCTTCGAGGCGGAGCAGATGCCGCTCGCCTACATCGAGTACGACGAACACGCGGACGAAGCGTCGGTAGGTGTGGGCGGTCGGGACGGCCGCTATCCGGTTGTGCTTCGCCACTCGATCGAGCACCCCATCTCGATCCTGACGGACTCGAAGCCGCCCAGACTGCCCCTCGTCATACAGATCGTGGGGGCCGATGGGTCCGAGACCCTGGTCACGGTACTTCCCCGCTCATAGCCGGGGCGTCCGGCGTCACCACCTTGCTTGACCGGCGACGCAGCAGGTCATCGGGCCGGAAGGTCCGTCGTGGTCTGGTCGCCGGCCCGGCTGGCTTCGGAGATTGGGGGACGCGTCGCATGGATGACGCCAGTGGGTGTGAACTAGGGAGTCGAGAACAAGGAAGGCCGAAATGACAGACGATTACCGCAAGGACCCTGAGGCCGTTGCCAAGTTGGACCAACGCCAGTATGCCGTGACCCAGGAGGCCGCGACCGAGCCGGCCTTCGACAATGAGTTCTGGGACAAGAAGGAGGCGGGGATCTACGTCGATATCGTCTCGGGAGAGCCCCTGTTCGCCTCCACCAAGAAGTTCGACAGCGGTTGCGGCTGGCCCAGCTTCACCGTCCCCCTCGAACCGGCCAATGTGCTCGAGAAGACAGATCAGAGCCTCGGCATGATGCGCACCGAAGTCCGCTCGAGCCACGGGGACAGCCATCTCGGCCATGTCTTCGACGACGGGCCGCCCGAGGAGGGAGGCTTGCGCTACTGCATCAACTCGGCGGCCCTGCGCTTCGTGCCCTACGAAGATCTCGAGGCACAAGGTTATGGACAGTACAAGGAGCTCTTCGACGGGCCCAAAGAGACAGAGGAGGTAGTCCGATGACCGAGCGTACGGAAAAGGCGATCCTGGCCGGGGGTTGTTTTTGGGGCATGCAGGACCTGATCCGCAAGCGCCCCGGAGTGCTCTCGACCCGGGTGGGCTACACCGGCGGTGATGTGGCCAACGCCACCTATCGCAACCACGGGACCCACGCCGAGGCGATCGAGATCACCTTCGACCCCGAGCAGACGTCCTACCGCGACATTCTCGAGTTCTTCTTCCAGATCCACGATCCGACGACGCTCAACCGACAGGGCAACGACCTGGGCCTGAGCTATCGCTCGGCCATCTTCTACCTCGACGACGAGCAGCGCCGGGTGGCCGAGGACACCATCGCCGACGTGGAGGCCTCGGGACTCTGGCCCGGCCAGGTCGTGACCGAGGTCACTCCGGCTGGCCCCTTCTGGGAGGCCGAGCCAGAGCACCAGGACTACCTCGAGCACTACCCCAACGGCTACACCTGTCACTTCCCCCGCCCCGGGTGGGTGTTGCCCCGCCGAAGCGACGCCGTTGCATGAGGGCGCCGATTTTGTATGAAGGGCTGGGAACGAACGACAGTCACAGGGCCCACCACCGGTGCGATGTCCGGACTCCTCGAGCTACCGGCTCGTTTTTCTGAGTAAGTCGGTCGACCGTCAGGTTGTGCTGTCGGCAGCCGACGGCGGGTCGGCCCCCTCGAATGCGGACGAGAACAGGTAGCTCGTGGCAATACTGCGGTAGGGCCGCCACTTCTCGGCGATGGCCAAAACCTCGGCCTCGCTTGGCAGGTGGTCGAGCTCGTAGACCCGCTGAACAGCCTTTCGCAGGGCCAGGTCACCTGGGAGGACCACGTCTTCTCGCCGGAGTGCGAGGATCAGCGCACCTTGAGCGGTCCATGGACCGATGCCGGGGATCGTGGTGAGCGAAGCGATGATCTCGCCGTCCGGAAGACCGCTCAAGATGTCGGGGTCCAATCGACCGTCGGAGAGGTGCTCAGCCAGGTCGCGTAGCGTGGCGACTTTTCGCCACGACAGACCAGCCTGGCGGAGACTGTCTGGCGGCACCTCGAGCAGCTCGGCCGGAGACGGGAGGCGACCACCGAACAGCATCTCGATGCGCCCAAGGGTTCGGCGCGTGGCTGCCACGGAGAGCTGTTGACCCGTGACCTGGAACAGCAGGGCCCCGAACAGGTCCATAGCCGGAAGCTCAGCGATCCACCCCTGCGGGTCGAAGGCCGGCCTGGCGTCAATGAGGCGCGCCAGCACCGGATCGGCTTTGCGGAGGTGGGAGCGCGCTCGGTCCAGTGGCGTCCCCCGCGGGGACTTGGCCGAGGTCCGAGGGGGCGGATCGGCCGATGGCTGGCGAGTTCGATCAGGCGCCATACGCGGGAAGAGTAGCCCCGCTTATTGGCGCGGCCTGCTCGCTCAGCAGGACCCGAAGGCGTCGGCAACACCGTCACGCATGTCGTTTACTCCCATCGAATTCGGACGGCGATCGAAGGTCACCTCGGTGGGGAGCCAGGGCTCGGAAGTGGTCGCTGCTCCGTGCGACCTGCGAATATGCGAGCCTGGCGTCATGGAGGTAGGACACGTGCCATGTCGATGATCGACTACGACGCCAGGCCCGTCACGCCTCAGGTCCGACTGGTCGGGCAGCGGGCATCATCGGTCGGTTACAGCATCCGTGATTTTCTCAGCCGTAACGGGGTCCCCTATGAGTGGGTTGATCTAGAGGACTCGGCACGGGTCGCAGCGTTGTTGCCCGAAGGTGAGCGGGGAGTGGAGCAGCTGCCAGTCTGCGTCCTCCCAGACGGAACGCGGCTTGCTCCGGCGACCCTGGAAGGTGTGGCGGCAGGGCTGGGGATGGTGTCGGCTCCGTCGCTGTCCGAGTACGACCTGACGATCGTGGGCGCCGGTCCAGCCGGGCTGGCGGCCGCCGTGTACGCCGCGTCTGAGGGCTTGCGCGCCGTGGCCATCGAAGCGGTCGCACCCGGAGGTCAGGCCGGGACGACCTCCATGATCGAGAACTATCTCGGATTCCCGCAAGGGATCAGCGGGAGCGAATTGGCGACGCGGGCAACCGCACAGGCAAAGAGATTCGGGGCCGAAATTCTTCTCGCCCGGCGCCTCGCTGACGTCACCAGGGACGGCCCGGGTTTTGTCGCCCACCTTTCCGACGGTACGGCCGTGCCGTCGCGGGCCCTGCTCGTAGCAAGCGGTGTCGACTGGCGTCGTCTCGAGGTACCGGGCATCGATGAACTCCTGGGTTCCGGTGTGTACTACGGCGCCGGCCCGAGCGAGGCGGTGACCTGTAGTGGGTGTCGAGTGGTCATTGTCGGAGGAGGGAACTCGGCTGGCCAGGCGGTTATCCGTTTCTCGCGCTACGCCTCGCAGGTGACCTTGCTGATCCGGGGTAGCTCGCTCGAGGGATCGATGTCCCAATACTTGATTCGCCAGGTGACACAGCTGGGAAACGTCGAGGTTCGGACAGACACGGAGGTGATCAGTCTGGAATCGGACACCCGTCTGCGGGCAGTGATGGTCTCGTCGGGAGACGCCTCTGCTCGATTGCCCGCCGACGCGCTCTTCATCTGCATCGGAGGAGTGCCGCGCACCCAAGGAGCGGCCAAGGTGGGACTTGCACTCGACGGTGCCGGCTATGTGCGCACTGGTGCGGAGCTCAACTCAACACCGTACGCGCTGGACGGGTGGTCGCTATCTCGTCAACCCTTGCCGCTGGAAACAAGCCTGCCCGGGCTGTTCGCCGCGGGCGACGTCAGGAGTGGGTCGATCAAGCGCTGCGCGGCTGCCATAGGCGAGGGATCCATGGTTGTGTCGTTGGTCCACCAACGCCTCGCCGAAGTCGGCGGTGAGTGACGTGGGTACTTCACCGGCGAAAGGCCTACCCGGGGATCCGCCGGTGGAGGGACCCACCAAGCAGGCCGAGGCGGAGTTCTCTCGAGTGGCCCCACGGGAGCAAATCGACGCCGTCGCCAGCGCCCTCGTACACAACGGGATCACGGTCACCGTGGTCGACTCGGCCGAAGAGGCGAGAAAGGTAGTGCAGTCGATACTCCCGGTGGGAGCGGAGGTCTACAACAACACTTCCCGCACGCTGGAAGTCATCGGTGTCGCCGAGGACATCGAACGATCGGGAAGATATCAGCCGCTTCGGCCGCGTTTGTACCAGATGGATCGCGAAATGCAGGGCCGTGAGATGCGACAGCTGTCTGCTTCGCCCGAGTGGGTCGTCGGGAGCGTTCACGCGCTGACGAAGGAGGGTTCACTTCTTATTGCGTCCGCAAGCGGGAGCCAGCTCGGCCCGATCGTTTCCGGTGCCGGTCACGTCATACTGGTGGTCGGCGCGCAGAAGATCGTTCCCGATCTCGACACAGGATTACGACGCATCTACGAGTACTGCTTTCCTCTTGAGGATCGGCGGGCCAGGCTGGCCTATGGAGTTTCCAGCGGAGTGAACAACGTCCTCATCATCAATAGGGCGGTCGCTCCCGGCCGAATCACCGCCATTTTGGTGACTGAGCCGCTGGGTTTCTGATCCCAGCAACCAGTGCCCCTCGCAGCAAGGGGCTCTCCTTCGAATTGACCGCTCTCCGACCGTCGGAGATGGTGCCCAGCGCGCGGACCCGCCAGGGCGCGCAACCCGACCGGCCGTTCATCGCCTCGCTTTGGCGGTGCGTAATGAGACGCATTCCTGGGTAGGGAGGATCCGTCTAAGTCGGTCTAAAGGGGAGGGGACATGACGACGATCACCACGCCAGCGCCCGGACAATCGAACGGGGGCCGTCCCCCCGAAGGAACGATCCGGAGCCTGATCCCGGCCCGGCTCGACCGTCTGGGTTGGTCGCGATTCCACACCCGTTTGGTCATTGCTCTCGGTGTGGCCTGGGTGTTGGACGGCCTCGAGATCACCATCGCCAGCAACGCCGAAGGTCTCATAAGCCAGAAGCAGGCCCTCAACCTTTCCTCCTCCGAAGTGGCGTTCGCCGTGGGCACGGTCTACCTCCTGGGCGAGGTCGTCGGGGCCCTCTTCTTCGGCCGGTTGTCGGACAAGTTCGGCCGGCGCAACCTGTTCATGATCACCCTGGGCGTGTACCTGTTCGGCGGCGTGCTCACGGCCCTGACCCTCGGGCACTCGCCGGGCTGGGCCTACTGGCTGTGGGCCACCCGGTTCATCGCAGGCATGGGCATCGGTGGTGAGTACGCAGCCATCAACTCGGCCATCGACGAGCTCATCCCGGCCAAGTACCGGGGCCGCGTGGATATCGCGGTGAACGGCACGTATTGGGGCGGTGCGCTCATCGCCACGGTGCTCACGATCCTCGTGGTGAACCACCTCCCCGCCAGCTACTCGTGGCGAGTGGCCTTCCTGTTCGGCCCAGCGCTGGGCTTCGTCATCCTCTTCGTGCGTAAGAACCTTCCCGAGAGTCCGCGCTGGCTGCTCATGCACGGTCGAGAAGAGGAGGCCGAAAGGGCCGTCAACGAAATCGAGCAGCTCGCCCTGCACAGTGGCGGCACTCTCGGTGAGGTCGATGAGTCCAAGGCCATCGAGATCACCCCAGCGAACGACATCGGTTTCGTGGCTCTGGCCCGCACGCTCTTCGTCCACTACCCGAGGCGGGCCATCCTCGGGGCGTCCCTCATGATCACCCAGTCGTTCCTCTACAACGCCATCTTCTTCACCTACGCGTTGGTGC
>Ga0209420_1001616_pt1 | contig 10547 bp, 4 predicted proteins | sample BlaSpr_A8_OM1_O1_FD_187972 | JGI IMG/M metagenome (GOLD analysis project Ga0209420, IMG submission 187972) | Forest soil microbial communities from Thunder Bay, Ontario, Canada - Black Spruce, Ontario site 2_A8_OM1_O1 (SPAdes) (version 2) | ecosystem: Environmental > Terrestrial > Soil > Boreal...
GTAGGAAAAGCCATAGAAACGTGGCATCTTACCATGACTGCAAGCAATTCCGGACAAGAGGTTGGCGAGAGCTGGCGAGAGCTAGGCGGGGTAGCCTTCCGAAGTGAAGGCCTCGCATTGCGATCTGCGCGTCCCTTCCTGTCAGTGACTCGTTCGTAGGATGCCAGCGTACGCCTCAGCCCCAGTGTGCTCAAAACGCGCCTTGATGGTGATTGCCCTCTCACACGGCTTCCCAAGATTCCGCAATCACTTCAAAGCAACCCGCGCTGTCCAAATAGATCATGTAATGGTGCATTGCCCATTTGTTTCTCCATTGCTCGGACGTGTCTGCTCGCATTTCCTCCACCCATGACGAATCTTCAACTTCAACGAGTGTGTCGTAGGCACCCTCTATATGCCACGCTGTGCAACAGCGCTCGCTCCTGATGCGCACGGCCAACACGTGGTTAAATTTGATTCCTCCCTGGTGCGTTGTTCCATTTTTCCCGTATCCGAAACGAATTGCCGGTGAACTCCCTTGGCCGTCAAAATACGCCTCAGTCGTAAAACTCGTTGAGGGAACCGGGACTGTATGTAAGGGTTTCTTTGAAGTCATTTTCATTGCTCGGGTGTAACGGTCGGGGTGCCTGCACTCGTGAGATTGTTGCGCTGGAGTTGCCCGGACAATCTGGCCTCGGCTGCGGCATCTCCGGTCATATTCACGGCATTCCACTGCGATCTCGGGATTCCTGCCTGTTCAAGGGCTTGGGCAGACCGAGTATTCAAGATCAGCGTATTTCCGTCTTTGACAACGTACTGTACGGGCACATCAGCAGGTTTAAGTTCACCTGCCCGGAGCGCATCTGCCACTTCGTCCACCGTTTTTCCTGCGAACGCTCCAGCATCACTAAAGGACTGATTGAAGGTCCTCTGGGCGTACTTCGCATTCCCCAGTGCTCCTCCTTCTGCAGCAGCATCGCCCATCGCTGCGCCCCCCGCAGCCCCACCGTATATACCCCCGTAGAGAGCAACAAACATCATGTATCTTTTGCCCTCCGGGCTATTCATCGCCTTGGCGAACTCTTGGCGGGCTTTTTCCTGGCCCGCTCGATTGTCGGCAGCAGCTTTCGCGGCGACGGCCCCCTCACACCAGCATTCTGCGTCGCCAAGATAGTTCTTTAGCTTGTCCCACCAACTGTGTCCATCAAGATCAGCCTTCGCCAGGGGATTGTTGCGAACATAACCGTAGAGGTTGAGAGTTTGTGGATCGCCGAAGCTCGCGTATGGCACTGGGTTGGGACCGGCGGCCCAGTCGGGCGTCATGAAGCGTCCGAGGCTGCTGCCGTAGTAGCGGGCACCAAACATATCGAGCCCGGACTCAGTATCGCGTTCTTTGCCGGTGAACTTATAATTCTGAGCGACATTAGGACAGTGGTCGGTCACAACTCCGCCGTAGGGGTAATAATCGATGTCCTGTTCGCAAGTGCCCGTTGCGCTCGTGACCATGGTGTGGGACCCAAGATGATTCGAGAAGTAGTAGTGGACGGTACCGCTGGGCCGATCCACACGCGCGATGCGCTCGCCGTTGAAGTAAATGTACTCCTCGTTGATAGTGCCGGTGAGGGCTGTTTCGGTCAACGTACCCGACGGGCCTTGCCAGTACATCGTTCCTGACGAGCCCGCGGACTTCTCCATCCGCGTCCCATCGGCGTCGTACGAGTAAGTGTAGCCCGCATTGGTAGCGATTCTGTTTTCTGCATCATAGGTCGGCGTGTGGCCAAGGCCGTCGTTTGTCACGTTTCCAGCGGCATCATACAGCATGCCGATGCCGCTAAGCTGGTTCTGGGTGGTAACAGTCGCGCTCAGGCCCTCCGTGACGCAGTTACCGGCCAACCCAGATACGACTCCGCGACCGTACAAGTTTCCCCAAGCGTCGATGCTGTAGGTCTCGCCCCAGCAATTCCCCGATGTTAGATTGACCGTGTACGCTTGTGACATTCGATTCAGAGCATCATACGTGAAGGCCACGCTACGGGTTGTGTCAACTGTGTTAACAATCTGGAATACGTTCCCATTGTTGCCCGTTGTGTATGCGGGGAAGCTGCAAGACGTAGTGTTGATCGAAACGTGGAGATGAAAATCATAGCAGAGGCCAAAAAACGAACTCTGACCCGAAACTGCCGCCGACAGCCATATGGGTTGAAGGCGATCGTTGTAAATATTGGAGGTAACAATCTCGGAGCCGTTGGTCATGCCGGCCAACAAGCCGGGCGGAGCATAAGTAGCGGCGGTAACGAAGTTGTTGGTCGGGTCGGCGACCCGAGTAGCACGTCCCGCGCCGCCAACCGTGTAACTGACAACGTCACCGCTCGGGTAAGTCAATGTGCTGAGAGAGCCGTCCAAGTTATAAGTGTAGGCGACGTTGAGAACGGTCTGCGCCGACCCGGAACTGCGAGTGGATTCGAGTAGCGGACGCCCCATCTTGTCGAAGCTCCAACTGGAGCCACTGTGCTGGCCACACATGGCCGTTCTGCGGCCGATTGGATAGGTCGAGGTAATGGACGGCGGATTCTGCCCGCACCCAGAGGTCAACGCGTTGCCGTCGTACGCGTATGTAACAGTTCCGTCGCTAGCGTATGCGTGCGTTTCCTGCAAGAGTCGATTCAAAGCATCATACGAATATATGTGGGTTGTTTTGGCGGTTCCGGTTTGCCCAGCAGTGGGCGAAACCTTGGTTGAAAGGTTGCCATTGAGATCATATGTATACGTAATGGTCCCAGATTCCGGGTTGCTGGCACTAGTCAATCGCGAGAGCGAGTCATAAGCGAATGAGCGTGGTCGCCAAGTCGCGGATGCCGAAGCGCATGTGCTAAAAGAGGTCGTGTCTGTACCCTTCTGCACGGCGCAGGTGAGATTGTTCAGGGTATCGTATGTGTACTGAGTGATAAGCGGGCCGCTCCCCACGCCAGGATTAGTACCCCCAGTGAGTGAAGCCGGTGCAGTGGCATAGAATGACGGACCAGAAAAACACTGGCTCCCGGTAGGGCAGTCGTCGCCTGTATTATATGTCGCCGAAGCAGAGAGCGAGTAGTTTGTGTCCGACCCTGTTGTTGTCGCGGTCAACGTGATGTTGCTTCCGCTGGCAACGGCTGTTACTGCGCCCCCAGTGATCTGGCTCGCCAGGGCTGACGCGATATACGATGTCGAATATGGTCCCTGCGGTGGCGGAGGCCCATACGAAGTCGAATACTGGGTGCCATCTACCGTCAAATATATATATCCACTGTTGTAGACTGTTTCATTCTGGCACGTTGGTACGGGCGGGTCGCCCGCCTCATAACAAACCTGAAAAGTGTTACTTACCTCTCCTGAATTTTCATTAATTGAAACGGTTGCGGTACCAGGGGAGCCGGCTCCAGCTGCTGTGCCAGGTTCATCGACTTCGATGAGTCGTCCCAATCCATCAGAACACGTCTCCCGAAGGTTTCCTGTTTCGTCTATGACCGTTGTGCCCAATGCGCTGAGATTTACGCTGCAAGTCTGGTCATACGTGGTCTGAAGCACAGAACCATCCGGCCGCTGAATTAGCGTCGTTCGTCCTAGGCCATCGTACGTATTGCCTGTCGTCCCATCAGTCGGCAACGCAGACGACCGGTGGGGATTGGACACAGTTAACACACGCCCGAATCCATCGTAACTAGTGTCGACATAATCGGTGCCGTCTGGATCGGTGGTCGTCTGAGTCTGAACAACGTGGCGCATTCCGTCCATCACCGTCTTAGTGCCGAGGCTGACGCTACCACTGATTAACGTGCTCGTGGTGACACTCGGAGACGGCGCAGTATCGCTGTAGCTTATTGAGTTTTGGCCGCCGTCCGGGTAGTTGGCCTGAGTTGGACGGAAGAACGGATCGCTGTAGGCGTATGTGGTAACCTGGCCGTTCTGATCTTGCGTTCCCGTTAATTGCCCACTGTTGTAGTCGTAAGAAAAACACTCACTGTGGGCAAGGCTATTTGTCGGGGGATAGACAACTTTAGTCAAGAGTGCGTTTGTGTTTCCTGATGGACCGTTGGCAGCCGAACACGTATTGGTGCCGGTAGTATAGCTATCGCTATAGTAGTAGTAAGTCGTATGGCCCGAGCCAGCAGCAACGTTCATGTCGCTGCACGTAGCAATGCCGCAGGGATCGGTCTTCGTTAGAACCTGACCTGTCTCGTCGTAGGTATAGGTTGTCACCGGAGAGGTGCCGGTACTCGCCCATTGAGTTTTCTGTGTGACGTTACCTCTCGGGGTTGCCTTGCGCGGTCCGAACGTCGATTCGTCGTGAGTTCCCGAAACAACGGTAACTGCAGCTGTGGTAGCGGCCGCTGAAGTTATCGCAGCGCAGAGGGTGGAACCGCCATCGTAGAGGTAGTCGGCTTCTGCATAGCGGTTATTGTTGCCATCATAAACGACCGTCTGGCAAGGCGCGTCAGCGATGTAGCCGGGAGTGCCGGAAAGCGCTTGGTAAGTTGTGACCTTCTGCCGCAGCGGAGAGCCGACCACCCCCTTACCGTAGCCGTACTCGGTTGTGCTCTTGAGTTGCGAAAATGTATTTGGGGTACAATTCGTGCCAGCGTAACAGTAGACCACTTCGGACATTAATGTGGTGGTTAAGTCCTCGGTTGTATCGCTCTTTAAGTTGAACTGATCGTACCATAACTTCGCCTCAGTGCGAAGCGGCGCGCTCGTGTTGCCCCAGTCATAATAACTCGTCGAGAATTCCACCGGTATCTGCGCAACCGTTGCGTAAATATACGGCTGTATTGCGACTGCAACCCAAGAGTAATTGTAGTTTGTTAGCGCATTCTTTCCCGACACGTTGTCTGTGCTGGTAACCTGCGTGTTTTTTGATGTCCAAAGATAGGCGGGAGAGCCCCATGTTGTATTGTATTTAAACGTCTGAGTAAGCGACGGGCTAGAGCTTTCGCCAAAACCAACCTGTCGTGAAGCGACAACCGGAGTCGAGTATTGATATAAACAGCCATCGGCGACGGGAGCGGGGCAGTAAGTATCGCCATTCGTGGAACAGGTATTTGAGCCTGCATTATAAACACCCGGGTAGTCCGCCAGTTCGTTCGGCGTGTCGCTAAGCTTCCACGAATACATCACCCAGCCGCCAGATGGATAGTCAATTTCACTCAGCAAACCGTACGGGTTGGTTGCGGCTACATGTGGAGTGACATCCGTACCGTAGTAAAAGTGATACTGCAGTGTTGTCTCGGGCAGCGTTATTGTCGAGATTACCGTCTGACTGTCATTCGCCGCTGGGATGGGGTAACAGGTATCGGACGTGTCATTCGGCTCTCCCGAAGGGCCTGCCCAAATGGGAGTTGAAGTAGAGAAGCTGGCGGAAATTGTTTTCCAGGTGACCTTATAGGTGAGCCCGGGGAACGACAAGGTATTGGTTGCACCGCTCGGACCAAAACCGCTGGATGAAATGAGCGTCCGCCCCGCTGTGTCCGTGAACACAAAACTTCCACTACCGTTATCCTTGGCGGTAATTATGTTACCGTTACGATCCTCGATAGAGCTAGCCAATCCGTAATATTGCTGATTATATCCAACAGAAGTTTCTCCAAGGCTTGTGAACCTGTAGACAGTTCCGTCCCCGGCGAACACCGTGGGAATCCAACCATTTGGATCGCTTACGGTCGCCGATATCGACGCTAAGACCTTTGGATCGCCTCCAGAGGCCACTGGGCTCTGTGGGCACGACCCGTTTGCGGAATATTGAGTTCCTAAGCCCAATGCATGCTGACTGCCAGATGCATCGCTAAATGTGTAGCCCGAGTAAGTGTTGCAAGTGTAAAAGTTAGGATACGTTCCTGCAGTTACTCCCCAGTAGGCGGCGCTCGCCATCGGAACGGAGTAATGCCATCCTCCCTGTGAGAGGTATCCGATATTGGAAGTCCAAAGAGCCTGTCCGTAGTTAGGGTAATACGCCGATATCAAGTGATGGACACTGTTGGAGTCGTAACTAAACGCGAACGGCATCGTGATGCCTCGTCCCTTCGGCACGGGCACCTGGATACGCAAACTGACGGAACCGTTCGCAGGGTTCACTGTCTCCGAAACCATCTTGATGTAGTCGTGTCCGGCTCCTTCTATGGGCGTAGCCGTGTCGTCTGTGACGTTGGTAATCTGGGAGTGAGCCGCTGAGAAGGTGAGAAGAACGACACCGAGCACTTCTAGAGAGCGCAAGATCGACACCGGGACGAGACGATGCATTGCAGCCTCCTCTTGGAGAAATGAACAAATATTCAGAGCGCGACTCTATCGAGATCGCGCACTCCGAAGATGCAAGGAAATTTCCGCACAGACTCCCTCGCACCACCAGGACCTCGGTCCCGGCACAAATCTGTCCGACACTTCAAGGGAAGCAGCGAGACGAGTCACTGACGGAACTGAAATCCGTCGCCCCCCGGCGAGTCCCGTTCGCTGAGTTCCGCATACTAAACACGAGCACTTGCGAATGTCAACGAGGAATTTAACCGCTCCTGCCGCCAAAGACCCATAGTTCGCTACAACCGTCACCGGCAGCACCGGGATCGAGCGCTGAGCACTCCATTGGTCGATTCAAAGGAAGCTTCGGAGGATGACATGAGTTCCGAATCGTGTTTGCTGCAGATGCCCAAGAGAAATTTGGTAATTCCGCTTTTCGTACTGGTTGCCGGTGCACGGAAGTTCCTTGGCCGCGGCGCATTCGGCAAATACTCGAAGGCAATTCGGTGCCGTGTATTGCGAGGGTGGGCACGATGTCTCGGGTTGTTTTCGGCTAAATGGCCGTCATAACCTTGCCGTAATAATTGCCCTTTACTTGGTTGGCATCGCTGGAAGAAAATCATGGCTCATATATCCGACCGGTTTCTCGTCCCCATTCATGAGAAGGAGCATCACTTTTAATCGCTCCCCGAAACTTTCATGTCTTTGTGTGGTCTCTTCCTTCCTTGCCCTGGCAGGCTGCGGCGGAGGCGGTAGCTCTGATTCGCAACCGACACCACCGGTACCACCTTCCATCAACTCCGTAGCCGTAACTCCCAATTCTGCTCAGGTCCTGACTGGAGCGAGCCAGTTGTTCACCGCACAAGTCACGGGAACCGGTTCGTTCAATGTCGGCGTGACCTGGTCAGTAAATGACATCAATGGAGGCAATAGTACTTTCGGAACGATTGTTGGAGGCAAGTACACGGCTCCAACAGTGCTGCCTACTCCAACTGGCGTGACCATCACGGCTGCAAGCGTGCAGGACTCGGCTGTATTCAGCAGTTCGACCGCCATCCTCTATGCTCCTCCCACGTTGACCTCGATCACGCCGGTCGCAGCGAGTGCCGGTGAGCAAATAACGCTCAACGGTCAGAACTTAGTGGCTGTCACGGAAGTGGTTTTCTCCGGCATCAACGGGACGATTATTTCCTCGCCTCCCCTGCAACAGGAGTCGAGTACCCACGTCACGGTTACGGTTCCCTTCGGAACGACAACGGGGCCCATTTATGCGAATGTCGCGCCGTTCGTGAACGTTGACATCAACGAGACTACGAACTCGTTTACTCTCACGCGGCTGCCGAACCTGCTCGTTCATGCTCCCAACAAGGACCTCTCATCTGGCGAAACCCTGCAACTTGATTGGAGACTCCTGGGAGCGAACACGCCGAATGCTGTGACATGGACGGCAGATTCGGGCAACGTGAGCGCGCGGGGCGTGTTCCAGGCGCCTATCGTTTCCAGTGAATCCTATTCGCGAGTCACAGGCTGCTTGCAAAATACCAGTTCCTGCAACACGGTCCTGCTGCGGATTCTGCCTTTTCGAATCACACCGGCGTATCCGATAGTGAACATCGGGAGCGCCATCCAACTTGATGCTCTTCAGGGTGAATCTTCTCTCTCGCCGCAATGGTCGGTGCTCGCTGGCGGTGGGAGTATCACGCCGGGAGGCCTTTTTACGGGCGCCCCCACCGCTGCGCAGGCCGGTGCTGTGCCCGTGGCGGCAACCGCAAGCTCGGTAACAGAACAGACATCAGTGGCCGTGTCCGGGGCCTTTCCTGGATTGGTCAATAGGGTATATGACTACATCGACTTCACTGCGGTGTTGCCCCCCGAGGCGACCTTTGTCAAGTCCGTGGCGGTGAGCGGGAATAGGGCCTACGCTCTGACCAGTGGAGCGGCCTATCAGCTCGTTCCATCGTACGAAGCTTTGGACGTTTACGATATCAGCAATCCAGACCAACCGGTTTGGATCGATGCTGGTGAGCCCGCCATCAATGCTCCAGCCACTCTGTTCACCTACGGGAACACTTTGATTAGTCTCGACTCCAACAATCTCGTTACTTATAGCCTGACCTACCAGGTACCGGCGGTTACCGCGATTCTTCCCATCGCTGAGCCGTGGGAATGGACGATGAACAACGGAGTATTGTATGTCATTCCGATTTTCAACCCGAATGTTGTGCTAACGACGATGCCGATTGATCTCTACGATGTGAGCACGGGAACGCCCATTCACACTCATTACGACTTGCCGACGCCTTCGGGTGGTCTTGTGGGTCAATTGTCGGGCATCTCGGGGAACGGAAACATCGTTTATGTGGCGGGAGACGAGAACGTCAATAACACTAACATATTCACCATTGCGACTTATGATGTTTCCCAGTCGCCCCCCAGTGTGCTGTCAACGGTCATCAGTACTAGCAGCCAGGAATATCAACTTCAGGTCGTGGGTGGCCTGCTTTTCGCCGATTCTCAGGTTTACGACATCTCAAATGTTGTGCCAGTCAGGATTACAACCCTGCCTTTGCCTATTGAATCCGTTTGGGGGATGCAGGGTAACAACGTTTTGGTGAGCGGGGGCTCGGTGCTTATTGGCACTCCAAATTTCGCAGTTGTAAACGTCAGTTCACCGACCAATCCAGTGGTGCAGGCGAACGTCACTGACCTTATGAGTTGGGACATTTTCAATCCTGGCACGGCAACATGGGCGGCCAACGGCCGCTTCTATGTGGCGGACGGCACGGGTGGATTTGCTGTCTACAACGCGTCGTCGAGCGGCGGACCGGCGACGATGACGACCACGCAAAACTTTGTTTATATAAACGATCAGGTCGTCGAGCAGCAGACTCTGTATGCGGCGGCAGTGTACGGATCGGGCGCGGGAGGATTGGCATGTTTCGATCTGAGCGGAGGCACACCCAATCTTCTCGGAACTTTGTTCTATCCGAACGATTCGAGTTTTGCGGTTCAGATTTCAGGAACGACCGTATTCTTGGGACTTGCGGATAGTCTGAAAGTCGTAGATGCGTCCAATCCACAATCCCCGGCCGAAATCACCAGCGTGTCAATTCCGGTCAACGCGTTGGTACTGTCAGGCAACACGCTCTTTGTGGGCACGGGGGACGGACGGCTGGTTGTTTTCGATGTTTCAACTCCGGCATCACCTAGGAAGATCGCCAGCGTCACAATGGCAGTGCCTTCTACCATGCGGCTGTCAGGAACCCTGTTGCTGGTGGCAGCAGGACAAGGTGGGCTGTTAGTGGTCGACGTTTCGAACGTAAGTGCGCCCGTAATGCTATCTCAGTTTTCGCCGAGCGTAAGCGCGCCCGTGTGGGATGTGGTGTCTTTAGGAGGATCGGCCGTTATGTTGGCGGCGGATGTTTCGGGCATTGTAACGGTTGATATCTCGAATCCGTCGAATCCCCGGCAGCTCTATCAACAGCCACTTCCCTATATTAACGCTTTCCCGAATCACTTCTCGGAACCTGAAATCCTGCCAGCTTCTAGCCTTGCAACCCAGAATGGTCTGACGTACGTGGGCACCGCGGCCACGATCATGCTTGCGTTCGACGCCACCGTTCCCGCGGTCCCCAGGCTGATGGCACTTAATGTAGTGGGCAATGTCGAGGGTACAGTTGCGGTGATTAGCCCTGGCGCTAGTAGCTTATACCTAGGAGTTCAGGGCGCGATAGTGCAGATGGATAATTCAGTTCCGCAAAACTCGATCGAACTGTACTATCCACCTTCTGCGCTATCGATAGCTTCCCCGATCGGCGACGTGGCCAGGCGAACCGGGATAAGAGGAAATCCAAAGTTGGAATGGATGTCGCGACGGCCGCCCACGAACGCGCATACCCGGGACCGTCGGCGAGCACATTTCGTCGAGCATTGAACAGAATTAAGAAACCAAGTACCGCCGGCGAAATCAACGAATTGCTCAACCGTGATCTCGAGCAAGGAGACCGCCCTTTCCAAGAAAGAGACGAGGCGGAATGGCTGCGAAATAGCGAGGACACGGCGTTCGCCCTGTATTGGTCAAGGGCTCACGGGTCGAGTTCGATGAGAATCGTGCGTGGGATCGTGGGTGGGAAATTTCGGGTCGACGCCGCTAAGTTCGTTAAACTTTGGTGGCCAGGGGCGGAGTTGAACCGCCGACGCCAGCCTTTTCAGAACTCGTATTTCCAGTGTTTCCAACAACTTCAAGGGTTGCTGTGGGACTGCTAAACACTGGAAAGTACGAGAAAAACGAGCGGATCGTGGGT
>Ga0209420_1001618_pt1 | contig 10540 bp, 10 predicted proteins | sample BlaSpr_A8_OM1_O1_FD_187972 | JGI IMG/M metagenome (GOLD analysis project Ga0209420, IMG submission 187972) | Forest soil microbial communities from Thunder Bay, Ontario, Canada - Black Spruce, Ontario site 2_A8_OM1_O1 (SPAdes) (version 2) | ecosystem: Environmental > Terrestrial > Soil > Boreal...
CTCGGCGGTCGCCTCGCCGTTCCGCGATGCGTCCTCTTGGATGGAACTCTTCGACTCCTCCACGGTCATTTTGGATGACGATGCGCCCTCTCGAGCACCACTATATCGTGTGCCTCGTTGGCTCGCCGGAAACTCGCGGCCGGCGGGCTTTTCCTGCAGCCTGATTTCACTTTGCAGGCAACTTTTGCTCCCGAGCCCCCCTCTAACTTCGGGCCTGTGAACGGCTTAAGAACGTCATGAATTCCGCGAACTTGGCGCTTCTCTTATGGCCCGCCGTGCGCTAAAGTAAGGACCAGCGATTTTGGCGATTTGGCACTAAGGATGGGACTCGATTTATGACCATTCCTCCGGTTGGAGTTGAACGCCGTGTTGGGCAGCGGTTTCCTTATCTTCTTCCCCTTTCTTTCCGCCAGCTCGCAGGCTCCCTCGAAGGGGTCGGATTCACGCAGGACCTCAGCTCCCGCGGAGTCTTCTTCTTCACCGACGCTCCCCTGACCCAAGGCGCCGAAATCGAAATTACACTTCGGATGCCATCCGAGATTACTCTAGGCGAGAACATGCCGGTACGCTGTCGGGGCCGCATTTTGCGTGTGATCCAGCCTTCTGCGGCAGGCATTTCAGTTCCGCAGCGGGAAACGAAGATCGGAGTCGCGGTTCGCCTCGAGGGCTACGAATATCTCCCTGAGTCCTCCCAGTCTTCCGCAACCTTCCCCCGAGTCTCGAGCCTTCACCCCCACCATGAAGACAAAGACCAGCCCGTGGCTCAAAGTTCCGCTCGTCCGGTTCTGGGCTGATCCCTGACAGTTGTCCGGAATTGTCTGGCGGGGTCCTAAATATTTTTTCGCTCTGGCACGAAGAATCTTTCCAACTTCGCAATCTTGGCATACAATCGTTCGCAACAGGGGCGCTACGGTCCCAGTTTGTTCGACGTTGTGCACTTCCTCCCAGACTTTACACATGGGTATGCGTTGCATAATTTTTTTGCGCGGATCGCGTGCTTGCCCACTTTTGTGCCATTACCTAGGTCACTTGGCGAGGAGGAGGTTCTCTTTCTAACATGCAGACACCGAGAGAAATCAGCGAGAACCGCGTTATGCATGGGATTGCCGTCGCCCTCCTCAGCGAGGACCAGGACCACTTATCCGCATTGCAGAATCGTCTGGAAGCGACGCGCCTGGGACAGGCTGTATTTAGCCATGTTGGGTTTCCCGCCGGGCCCACCGACGCCATCCTCCGTCAACTTCAGGATTCGCGCGCCGAAATTGTGATCGTCGACATAGCCGCGCATGACGCCCAGCGCGCGGTCCATACCATCGAACTGATTCGCGCCACCACTCAGCAGATTGCCATCTTTGCCAATGGCGAGATGATGCGTCCCGCCAACATTGTGGCCAGCATGCGCGCCGGTGCTGGCGAATATCTGGATGCCTCGGCTGGTTCCGAGCCACTGCTCGAAGCCCTTACCCGTTTCAGTTCTTCCCGAACCCGCAATCTGGGGGGCGCAGGCAAGGCCCGAGTATTGACTTTCATCGGGGCCAAGGGGGGCTCGGGATGCACCACCGCGGCCGTCAACACCGCCGTGGCACTGCAGCAGTCTCACGGCGATGTGGTTCTGGTCGACTTCGCTCCCATCGGTCACGCTTCGCTTCATCTCAACTTGCGGCCGCAATTCGGCGTCCTCGACGCACTGCAGAATCTCCACCGCCTCGACGCGTCTCTGCTCGACGGACTCATGACTCCCACCAGCGGCGGCTTACGTCTTCTGGCCGGACCGCAACAGCCCGCTCCCCACGAACCCACCCCGGGCGAGTTGGCCCGGCTGTTCGACCTGCTGGTCAATCACTACCGCTACGTGATCGTCGACGCTTCCAGCCGTCTCGACGCAACCACCCACCTGCTTTCCGATCTTTCGAACGCTGTCCTGGTGGTCGCGCAGACCGATGTGGTTTCTCTGTGGAGCGCGGGGCGCATTCACACCTTCCTCGAAGAAGGCACCGGCCGCGACCGCCTGCGCATGGTGCTGAATCGCTATAAGAAGATCCCCGGCTTCAGCGAGACCGACGTCGAGCAGGCGACCAACTGTAAGGTTCTATGGAAGGTTCCCAACGCTTTTCAGGCGGTGTCCCCTTCCATTGACCACGGTACGCCTGTGGTCCTGCAGGATGCCCCCGAGATCAGCCGTTCCTATCGCGCTCTGGCAGCGACCCTGGCAGAAGCCTCCTCCAAGTCCGACGGAGGTCCCGATCTTGTCTACGGTTTGGAAGGCTCACCCAAAAAAGCCCCCGGCCGCCTGAATCTTTCGCCACTCCGCGCCGGACAGTAACCCCAACCAGTACCGAGTTTCGAGTACCTAGTACTGAGAGACCCGAAACCCGGGTCAATTCTGATTCGGAGCTGGGCGGAGCCTCTGCGAGCTCAGAGGTCCAAGGCTTGTTTTTCACTCGGGACTCGCAACCCGGTACTATTTCGCCGGCGCAGCATCCTGCGGAAACATCTTGAACGCCACTTCCCGCGAGAACGACGTGATTTTCTTATTTGCGTCGCTCGCGTTCTCCGTCAGCGTACCCTTGAGCACAAAATAACCCTCGTCCCCCGGATTCTTTCCCTCACCGCGTTCCACTGCGCCCTTAAAGTCGAAGGCAAGCCCGTGAACAATTTCAGTGGTAAAACTCAACTTGTTTCCCTCGAGTTTCGCGCTCTTGAAAAACTGATCCAGAAACGCTCCCTGGTCGCGTTCTCCATCGCCGAATCGCGAAACGAAGCCCGTGACATGCCCCGCCTCTTCCACCGTCACCTGGACAAATTCCCCTTCTTTCAGAAACGAATACATCCCCGAAAACGCCTGCCCACTCTTCGCGTCCTGTTCTGCAGGCACGGCCGGTTCGCCAGGCTTGGCGCCCGCGTTTCCCGACCGACTCGCCTCCTGGGCACCTATTTCCGCCGAAACACTCAGCCATCCCAACCCAAGCATCAATCCAGCAATACAGATGAAGTCGATTTTCTTCATGACACCGCCCGGCTCAATCGTAACTCCGAAGCCCCCGTCGCACCAAGTAAAGGCAGCGGCCGTCCCGGCGGACGTCGGGGGCTCTCCGTCCGCCATCCACCGGCGAGCACAACCGACCCTCGGATTCTCATCTGGAAACAAGAAAAGCTCCAGCCCACGGCGTAACCTTCCGATCCGCTGGCGCCCCGCGCTACTTCTTCGTCGCCTTCGCGTCCATAAACGTCATCCAACTCGTCCCATCCAGCGACACCTCAAACTTCAGACTGTAGCTCGTCGGTGACAACACTTTCATCGTCATCTTCTGCTTGATCTCTTGCCCGCCGTAGTTCTGGGTACTCGTCCAGGTCCAAGTATCGCCACTGACGGAGCCGCTCGAGATCTCGCGCCGCCCGTGAGTGTTGAACTCGTCATAGGTATAAACGTTCGCATCCGTATCGTACCCCATGAAGGCGATGGCTTTGCCGTCGCCGCCCACTTCCCCCGGCATCTTGAAGTCCGAGTGACCTTGCAAGAAGAAATTCCCCGGCATCCACTCTCTGGTGTCGGTCGAACTGAATTTTCCGCCCATCCCCCACGGACCTTGCCCGATCGTCCCCTCGATGGTCCAGTTTCCCACGAAGTAGTCGAGTTTCTTCAGTTCCGGGCCGGGCGTCGTCGACATCTGCCCCCCGGCAACCGTCGTAAATAAGACAAGAGTTGATAGCAGAATGGTTTTCAGTTTCACGTCTACGCTCCTTGGTTGAATCTCCGTCAAAAAGATCGTAGTGGAATCAGGTTTCGCTGCCCAGTGCGAATCGTCAGCCGCTGGCCGTGACAATTGTCAGGCGTAGGTCCGCACTTCTCGGTTGGAAGTTCTCGGCCCATCATTTTCCCTTAGTCGCTTCCCTTCCATTCCTGTCGACCATTTCCTTCCAGGTTGACGCGCCTTTGCAACCCTCAATGATCAGCCCATGCGAGCGATGATGACAAATCTAGGAATCACGGCGGCATGGAGGGTGTTGGCAGTGGCGGCGCGGGCTGCACAGGGAGATGCCAAAGTCGGGGCCAGAGCACAAAAAACTCGACGTCTTCGCCAGGGTGCGGACACTGGATGGCGACATGAAGGCGAGCCCCAAGGGTCCAGGGGGCAAGGCCACTCGCATTTCTCGTTTTCGGGCGGTTTCCGTCAACAATCAGAAATCGGCAATCGCGCTTCTCTTACCAGTCTCCCCAGTGCGATGCCGTCATCTGTTGAAACTTCATCTTCCACGCGTCCCCCTGCTTCACCCAAACCGTGCTGAAGTGCTGGTACCGCGGCGGTGGCCCCTGATCCTCCGCCGGCGGAACGCGCAGCACCACATCGTAGGTCACGATCGCCACGGCGTCGCCCGCTATCACCACCTTCATATCGTAGGGCTGCAAATTCAGGCCGCCATCCGCGAACTGATCGAGCATATCCTGCCGGTCATACAACTGTCCGTCAAATGCGACGAAAGAAAAGTCGTCCGTGAGCGTGCGCTTGAAAAATCCCACGTCGCCCTTTTTCGCCGCATCGACAAAACTCTTCTCCGCGCTCATCAGCGTCTGCTCCAAGGGACTCGGCGCCTTCGCAGGGACATTCGCCTGGCCCACCCCAGCACCGCTCAAGGCGCAGCCCAGCAGAATCGTAAAGACGCACCCATATTTCATTCCCGCCTCCTTGTACCAACTCCCCCCAACCCATTCGGCACTCCGAAAGATTTTGCCCTTCGGGGGAGCGAAGCGACGAGGAACGTGCTGTTCTCGCGCCACCACGATCACAGCCCATCACCTTCCCCGAATCCTTCGCGCCAGTTCTGCCCGCGGAACCGAGACCTGCTCTCCCGTCGCCAGATTCTTCACCGCAAACGCGTCCGCCTTCACTTCATTCTCACCCACAATCAGGATGTATTTCGCCCCTGCCTTGGTCGCCGCCTCAAACATTTTCTTAAGCCGAAAACTGCGATCCCCAAGCTCGACTGCCAAACCTTGGCGCCGCAGATCTCCCGCTAAGCGCAGCGCTTTTCGATTCATACCTTCCCCGACGGGAGCGACATAAACATCCAGGCTCGCGGCCGCCTCCGTTGCCCGGGCCGCGAGCGCCATGATTAATCGATCTTCTCCAATCGCAAATCCAATTCCCGGAGCAGGCTGCGGGCTACCCAGCAATTCCGCCAGACCGTCATATCTTCCGCCGCCCAAAATCGCGTTCTGCGCTCCCAACGCACCGTGCGTAAACTCAAAGGCCGTGCGAGTGTAATAATCCAGCCCGCGCACCAGCCGCGGATTCACCGCAAACACCACTCCCGCCTCTTTCAAGAGGGCCTGCACACTCTGAAAGTGCTCTCGACTGGACTCGCCAAGATAATTGCTGATGACCGGCAGCGTCGCAATGACCGGCTGATCCTCCGGCACCTTGCAGTCAAACACGCGGAGAGGATTCGTCACCGCCCGGCGCTGACAATCCGCGCACATCTTCCCCACAACCGGTTGCAGCGCCGCGCGCAGAGCGTCATTGTAAGCGGCTCGGTCTGCCGCATCTCCAACCGAATTGATATACAGAGTAAAGTCAGCGATTCCAAGCCGTTGCAACAACGTGTTGAGCATCTCCAACAGTTCTGCATCTCGAATTGGCCGCTCGCTTCCCGCCGACGCGGGCCCAATGACTTCGGCGTCGATCTGATAAAACTGACGATAGCGACCCTTTTGCGGGCGCTCACGCCGGAACATCGGGCCGATGCAATAGAGTTTGTTCAGTCCACGGTCCCCAAGTTTGTGCTCGATGTAGGCTCGCACGATGCCTGCCGTGGCCTCGGGACGAAGCGTCAGTGATTGCCCTTTATCGCTCTCCGCTCTTCCTCGATCCTCCCACGTGTACATCTCTTTCGAAACAATGTCGGTTTCTTCCCCCACGCCCCGAGCAAACAACTCCGTCGCCTCGAAAATCGGCGTGCGAATCTCCTGGAAGTTATAGGCGCGAAATACCTCCCGCACCTCCCCCTCCACAACATTCCACAGCGCCGTCTCCGGGGGCAGCAAATCCCGCGTCCCGCGCACCGCTTTAATCATTCAGCTCCCGTCCATTAAGAATTGTCATCCTGAGCGAGGATTGGTTTTTGCGCCCCGGCGCAAAGGACAACCGCAGTCGAAGGGGCCCTACCAGGTACGCGGCACCGTCACTGAACTCGGCACTCTCAACGGGATCGACTTCCCGGTGAAAACGCATCGACACGGCGCACCTTCCCTTAGCGATCCTCCGACTCAGGATGACAACTCTCGGCAGTCGGCTCTGGCGACTTACCGCTCCCGCAAATACTCATCCTTATACCCCAGATAATTTCGCGCATACCGCATAATCGATTCCTGATCCGCGGTCTCCAGCTTCCGGCGAAACTTCCCCGGAGATCCCATCCACAACGACCCCGACTCCACCACCGTCTTCTCCGGAATCAGCGTCCCGGCTGCGATAATCGATCCCGCTCCAATCCTCGCGCCATTCAGAATAATCGATCCCATCCCGATCAAACAGCGATCCTCAATCACACACCCATGTAGCGTCACCGAATGCCCCACCGTGACGTACTCGCCCAGATAAACGCCCCACTGCTGCTTCATCCCATGCAGCACGCTATTGTCCTGCACATTGGAGTGGGCCCCAATGCGGATCTCGTGCACATCCCCTCGCAGCACCGCATTCATCCACACCGAAGCGTGCTCGCCCAACACAACGTCGCCAATAATCTGCGCCGACTCGTCCACAAAACAAGTCGCCGGAATCGTCGGCCACACACCTTTATAAGATCGAATCATAGTTTCAAAAGGAACTTGAAAATACCACGAGAACGCCGTCAGGCGTAAGAGCCGCCCGATCAGGAACAGCCGCCTCGGCTGTCCGGTCGAGCGAAGCTCGACAGGCTTTGTCGATCAGGGCTGGCAAACGGGGATGTCGTCCTCGATTCGCCGAATGAAATGCCTTCCATTCCCACTCCGGGAACTTGCCAAAATGGTTCTCCCCGCAGCACAGAATTCTTCTCCCGTCGCCGGCTATACAAGTCTTGGTTCTCCCTATCCCGCGGAGAAGTTTAGGGGCCGCGCATTCCTGGAAGGCGCCACCTCCCTGCGGAATTCCTGCCTCGCCTCCGGTTCACGCGGGTCGGGGCTATTGAGGCGGCCTTATGTCTACGGCGTCGCACGCTTCCACTTCGAATCCTCTGGTAAATGGCAATGTTAATCGTAGTGAGAGTAGGGTGAGAATTTTGATCTCAGGAAGCTAGCGAGGAAGGATTATTTTGAGTTGAATCGTCAAACATCGCGGCATCACTCACCCTCCGCCACCGATAAAAAAACGGAATTCCCACCACAATCACCAGAAGCCCCAGCGACGACCGCACCGGCCGAACCATCCACAAATTAATCGTCAAAGCCACGGCCGCAAAAAAGAAGATCAGCACCGTCCACGGATAACCCCAGGCCCGATAGGGCCGCAAAAGGCCAGGCTGAATGCGGCGCAAACGAAGCACGGCAATCGCCGTCAGCGCGAAAAAAATCCACACCGCAAACACGAAAAGTGAGTACAGCTCCTCAAAAGTTCCCGTCAAGGCCAGTAGCGCCGCCACGCACCCCAGAAAAATCAGCGCCCCACTCGGCGTATGAAACGACGGCTGAATCCGCTTGGCAAAGCGAAAGAAAACACCATCCCGCGCCATGGCATAAGGAATCCGCGCCCCCGTCATCACCACCACGTGCAGCGCCCCCAAGGCCGACACCGCCATCGCAAGAGTAAGCCACCATGCCCCGCGCGATCCGGCAAACGACCGCACCACATCTGACGCGACATGCGGCGAAGCAGCAATCTCCGCGAACGGTAACGTGTGGAAGTAGACCACATTCGCCATCAGATACAACCCGCCCACCGTAAGCAGTCCCAAAATAATTGCCACCGGAATATTCTTCTGTGGGTGCAGTATCTCTTCCCCCAGGTCCCCCAGATCGTTGAACCCGTTGTAAGCCCACATCGCCGGAACCAACCCAGTCAGCACCGCTTGAATCGTTCCCCATCCCCAGTGCGTAACCACCGTGGCAACATCTGTTACACGTTCCCGTGCAAACAAAACGCCGGCGATCACAATGCCCACAATCGTTCCCATTTTCAAGCACGTCAGCAACACCTGGATCGCCCCACCGAGACGTACGCTCAAATAATTGATCGCCGTCACTCCCAAAACAACGCAAGCCGCCAGGGGCTGAGCCGCGGTAAACACGAACTGATAAGTTCCCATATGTCCCCGCCACAACGGCGTGCCCACAACCGGAAACAGAAATCCCGCGAACCGCAAGAATCCCGCCGCCAGCGTAGCCATGGCCACCGGCCGCTCCAGAAACGAACTCATCCAGCCAAACAAAAATCCCCAGAGCGGCCCGAGTCCGCGGTTCAGATAAACATAAGGCCCGCCCGCATGGGGAAATGCCGCACCGAGCTCTGCGTAACAGAAGGCGCCGCACAACACAATCAAGCCGCCTGCAATCCACGCCAGAAACACCAGCGTCGCCGAGCCCACGGCGCGAGCCATGTCGCTGGTGACAAGAAAAACCCCGGTACCGATCGTGTCGCCAATCACGATCGCAGTCGCGGACCATAGCCCTAAACCACGAACCAAATCCTCCCGCTCGCTGTGCTCTGCCAGATATGTCCTCGCCGGTAAAAAGGTTCACAGAGCCTACTCTCCGCGGTGAGGGTCGTCAACCTGGCGCAGCGGTAAGTCTTCTCCACGGCGTCATGCCGAGCGGAGCCGTTCTTCAGGCACCGAGAGGGATCTCGCGTGCATAGCGAAGGCCGCCGTGCCCCTTTGGTTCCGACCCTCCGACGCGCTATCATCGAAGCCGAATGGCCACGCCAAAGTCCATGCTGCCCGAACGAACCTGGGACCAGAGTTACGCCCTCTCCCGGATCGAAGACGTACTGACTCCAGCGTTACTCCTCTATCCCGATTTCATAGCCGCAAACATCGAACGCACATTGCATTTGCTTTCCGGCGACCCCAACCGCTGGCGCGTCCACATCAAAACCGCCAAGCTGGCCCATACTCTGCGCATGCTGGTGGAGCGCGGCGTAAGCAATTTCAAGTGCGCGACCACGTTAGAACTGCTGACCGCCTGCCGCAGCGGCGCTGCGGACGTCCTGTTCGCCTATCCTGCCATGGCCGCAAACGCGCGCCGCGCCCAGGAAATCGCGCAGCAGTTTCCCGAGGTCCGCATCTCCGTTCTCGCCGAAGACGAAGAGCAACTCCAGCAATGGTGCGCCAGCCGCGTCGGAATTTTTCTCGACATCAATCCCGGCATGAACCGCACCGGCATCGATCAAGGCGACACCCACAGAGTTGTCGCCCTGGCGCGCTCCATGGCTACTGCCGGCCTGGAGTTCCGCGGCTTGCATTACTATGACGGACAATACGGAGATCTGGCTGAGCCCGAACGCACGCAGGCAGCCCATCGCGGTTATAACCATTTGCTGAACATGGCAAGCGAACTGGAGCGCTCCGGCATGCCTGTCTCCGAAATCATCACCGCAGGCACGCCAACATTCCCCTGCTCGCTCAGCTTCGAGGCCTTTCGCCGCGGCAGTTTCGCCCATCGCGTCTCCCCCGGCACCATCGTTTATTGCGACGCCACCAGCCTGCAACAACTCCCCACCGAATACGGTTATCGCCCCGCGGCGCTGGTCCTAACTCGCATAGTGAGCCATCCGCACCCGGGGATTATCACCTGCGACGCCGGCCACAAAACCGTGTCCGCCGATGCCGGAGTTCCCACCTGCATCGTCCTCGGCCACGCAGAACTGACTCCGCTGTCGCCCAGCGAAGAGCATCTCCCCATCGCAGTAAGAGAAGGAGCACCCGCCCCGCCAATCGGCGAAGCCCTGTATCTCCTCCCCCGCCACATTTGCCCCACAGTAAATAATTTCGATAACGCCCTGCTCTTGCGGAACGGCAACATTGAGTCGACCGAAAACGTCTCTGCCCGCGGCCGCGAAGCCCCACTGCTTCATTCGCAACTCGAAGCCTCGTCTCTACGCGGCTGATAAAGTTACAGTGGATAGTAGATAGATGATCATTCAATGACAATTAAGGATGGCGTCCTCCCCACTTCAGGCGAAGTCGACGCCTGCCCTGAGCGAGGCCGAAGGGAATCTCGCGCATAGAACGAAAAGTCTGGCGAGATTCCACTCCTATTCGCTACGACCGCTTTTTCTTTGAAGTCTTCTTCTTACGCGTTTTCCCTGCGCTATAAGCAACGCAATCCATCTCAATCAACATCCCAGCCGAGTGCCCAAGATCGCTGCCCACGGTCGTGCGCACCGGATAAGGCTTCGAAAACCTCCGCGCATACACTGCGTTGTACCGCGCGAAAAGCGCAGTGTCGCTAAGATGCGCCGTAACTTTGACCACATCGCTCAGCGATGCCCCATCCGCCTCCAGAATCGCCAACAGGTTGTCGATCGTCTGCTCAGTCTGCCGCTCAATCGTATCCCCCGCCCAC
>Ga0209420_1001619_pt1 | contig 10536 bp, 20 predicted proteins | sample BlaSpr_A8_OM1_O1_FD_187972 | JGI IMG/M metagenome (GOLD analysis project Ga0209420, IMG submission 187972) | Forest soil microbial communities from Thunder Bay, Ontario, Canada - Black Spruce, Ontario site 2_A8_OM1_O1 (SPAdes) (version 2) | ecosystem: Environmental > Terrestrial > Soil > Boreal...
GCCGCCCAGGCCCATGCGGTAGACCACGTTGTCCAGGCGACGCTCCAGCATTACCATCAGGTTTGCGCCGGTTGGCCCCTTGGTCCGCAACGCCTTTTCGAAATACGTGCGGAATTGCCGCTCGAGCAGCCCGTAGGTGCGCTTCACCTTCTGCTTCTCACGCAACTGCACGCCGTAGCCCACCATCTTCGCCCGCCGAGCCTGCCCGTGCTGCCCGGGAACGAAATTGCGCTTTTCGATCGCGCACTTTTCTGTAAAACACCGCAGGCCTTTCAAGAAGAGTTTTTGCCCTTCCCGTCGGCACAGCCGGCAAACTGCTTCACGATGTCTTGCCAAGTCCTATCTCCTTTATCTCAACTCTGCAATTTTCCTGGATCTCTGTCGCTCTAAACACGGCGGCGCTTGGGCGGTCGGCAGCCGTTGTGCGGCACCGGCGTCACGTCCTTGATCGCATTAATGTGCAAGCCCGAAGAAGCCAGCGCGCGCACTGCCGATTCGCGTCCCGCGCCCGGTCCCTTCACGCGCACTTCCACCGACTTCATCCCGTATTGATCGCGCGCCACGCCCGCTGCCGTCGCGGCCGCTTGCTGCGCCGCGTAGGGCGTGCCCTTGCGCGAACCCTTGAATCCGACCGAGCCCGCCGAAGACCAGCTCACCGCGCGGCCATCGGGATCCGTCAGCGTCACAATCGTATTGTTGAACGTCGCCTGGATGCACACCACGCCGTGCGGCACCACGCGCTTTTCCTTCTTCTTGCGGAATTCCTTCTTGCGCTTGGAGCTTTTCGCGGCGGCTGCTGCTGCCGGCGCTCCTGCTGGTGCTGCTGCCGCGTCTTTCGGTTCTTTTGCCACGCTCGTGTCTCTCCTGTCGTTCTAAACCGTTCCATCTTTGCCAGTGCTGCTACTTGCGAGCTGCGATCTTCTTCGCCGCGACTGCGCCCTTCCGCGGACCCTTGCGCGTGCGCGCGTTGGTGTGCGTGCGCTGGCCGCGAACCGGCAGGTTGCGGCGGTGCCGCAAGCCGCGATACGCCTGAATTTCAATCAGCCGCCGGATGTTCATCTGCGTCTCTTTGCGCAGATCGCCTTCGATGCCGCCTTCGGCTTCGATAGCCGCGCGCAGACGCGTCGCTTCATCCTCGGTCAGGTCCTTGATCTTCTTAGTGTGGTCCACGTTCGCTTTCGCGGCGAGTGATTTCGCGCGCGCCTGCCCGATGCCATAAATTGACGTGAGCCCAATCCAAAGCCGCTTGTTCGGCGGCAAATCCACACCTGCGATGCGAGCCATTCTGTATCCTCCGGCCTCTGGCCTAGCCTATCCCTGGCGCTGGCGGTGCTTGGCGTTCGTACAGATCACGCGCACCACGCCGCGCCGATGAACGATCTTGCACTTCATGCAGATTTTCTTTACCGATGCCCGAACCTTCATTTTTCCACTCCATCCCCTCATGGGGGCCCCATAATTCTGCTGCTCCGCGCGACGCCTCGCTACTTGTAGCGATATACGATTCGGCCGCGCGTCAGATCGTAAGGCGAAAGCTCCACCGCCACACGATCTCCCGACAAAATACGAATAAAATTTTTGCGCATCTTCCCGGAAATATGGGCCAGCACCTGGTGCTTGTTTTCCAGCTCCACGCGAAACATCGCGTTCGGCAACGGTTCGATCACGGTGGCCATGACTTCGATCGCGTCCTCTTTCCCGCTCTCGCCCGGTTTCTTGTTTTCCTTCTCTGGCCTTGGTCTCATGCGCTCCTGTGTTCTACTCGAGCCAACCTCTGCTTCCTGCCGCTTACCAAACCGGCCCTGCCGCTTCTTTCGGCCGCGTCAGAATCCACGGCCCGTTCTTCGTGACCGCCACCGTGTGCTCGAAGTGCGCCGAATCACTGCCGTCCGCCGTCACGGCAGTCCACTCATCGTCCAGCACTCGCACGCCCGGGCCGCCTGTATTCACCATCGGCTCGATAGCCAGCACCATGCCTTCTTGCAGCTTGGGGCCCTGGCCTGGAGAGCCGTAATTCGGTAACTGCGGGTCTTCGTGCATCTTCGTGCCGATTCCGTGGCCCACAAACTCGCGCACCACCGAATATCCGTTCTTTTCCACCCACTGCTGCACGGCGGCCGATACGTCCCCCAGGCGATTGCCCGCCCGGATCTTCGCGATGCCCTGCTCCAGCGATTCCCGTGTCACGCGCAACAGCTTCTCGCGCTCCGGCGTCACCTTGCCCACCGGCACCGTCAACGCCGCATCGCCAAAATACCCGCCCAGCTCCACTCCGAAGTCCATCGAAAGAATGTCGCCTTCGCGCAATTTCCGCGCCGCCGATGGAATCCCGTGCACCACTTCCTGGTTGATCGAAGTGCAAACCGAGCCCGGATACCCGCGGTAACCCTTGAACGCCGGCCGCGCGCCGTGCTCCTTCGAGTAACCCTCGGCGAACTCATCCAGCTCTTTCGTCGAGATGCCCGCCCGGATCATGGTGCGCATTTCCGCCAGCGCTCCCCACACGATCTGCCCCGCGCGATACATCTTCTCCAGCTCCGCCGGCGATTTACAGATGACCATCGCGCCCTTCCGCGCGCTTCAAGATCCCATTCAATGCGCGGGTTACGTCCTCCACTGCTGCATCACCGTCCACTGTTTCCAGCACGCCGTGCGTCCGGTAATAATCCGCCAGCGGCTGCGTCTGCCGCTCGTACGCCGCGAATCGTTCCTTCACGATTTCCGGCTGATCGTCCGAGCGTTGAATCAATTTCCCGCCGTCGTTGTCGCAAATCCCAGGCGTCTTTGGCGGCCGCTCGTGAATGTTGTACGTCTCGCCGCCCACGCTGCACGTCCAGCGCCCTGCCACCCGTCGCACCAGTGTTTCCGGGCTTACCAGAAACTGAATCACCAGGGGCTGGCCCAGCCCGCGCCGCTGCAAAATCTTGTCCAACTCTTCCGCCTGCCGGATGGTCCGCGGAAATCCGTCGAAGATGAATCCTTCGTCGCAATCCCAGCGCGCCAGCCGCTCTTCCACCATCCCGAGCACAATGTCGTCCGGCACCAGGTCGCCGCGTTCCATGATGGGCTCGGCCAATCGTCCCGGCGCGGTCTGCCGCGTTACCGCGTCCCGCAGCATGTCGCCGGTGGAAAGGTGCGGCACTCCCAACTGCTTGGCCATGCGCTTCGCCTGGGTGCCTTTACCAGCTCCTGGCGGACCCAGGAAAATTAACGCCCGTTTGAGCGCCATCCTCACCGCCGATGCGTCGGTCATTAACTGCGACGGCCCCGGACTCGGCCCTTGCGCACGAACCCGTCATAATTCCGCATCACCAACTGCGCTTCTAGTTGCTGCACCGTATCCATGGCCACGCCTACGACGATCAGCAGCGACGTGCCACCGAAATAAAATTGCACGTTCAAACCATCCAGCACGAAGCGCCACATGTGCCGGTCGAACCAGTCGCCCACCAGCCACAAATGCTGCAGGTGAATCCCGGAAATCATCCATTCCGGCAGCAAACAAACCACCGCCAGATATACGCCGCCGACAAAGGTGAGCCGCGTCAGGATCCGGTTGATGTACTCCGACGTATTCCGCCCCGGACGAATCCCCGGCACGAACCCGCCGTACTTGCGCATGTTGTCTGCCAGCTCCGTGGGATTAAAAATAATGCCCACGTAAAAAAACGCGAAAAATATGATCAGCGTCACATAAATCAATGTATAGAGCGGCTCGCCCCACTTGATCATGTTCGCGAACTTGCCGAATGCCGTGGACTTGTTCTGGAAAAACAGCGCCAAAGTCTGCGGAAAAGTAAGCAGCGAACTTGCGAAAATCGGCGGAATCACTCCCCCCGAATTCACGCGCAGCGGCAAATAGGTCATCTGCCCGCCCATCACTTTTCGCCCCATCACGCGCTTCGCGTACTGCACCGGAATGCGGCGCTGGCCGCCTTCCACAAACACGATGAAAGCCACCACCGCCAGCATCAACACGATCAAGCCCACCAGAATAATGCCAGCCAGCGACCCCCACTCACCGCTCGTAGTCTTTAGGTACAGATCGTGCACCGCGTTCGGCAACCCCACCACGATGCCCGCGAAAATGATCAGCGACATCCCATTCCCGATGCCGCGCTCGCTGATCTGCTCGCCCAGCCACATGATGAATGCCGATCCCGTTGTCAGCGTCAGCATGGTCATCAGCATGAACCGCACGCCTGGGTGATAGACCAGCGCTTCGCCGTTCATGCTTTGCAGCGTCAAGGTCTTGGCGATCGTGAACGATTGAAACAAGCTCAAAATGATCGTCAAATACCGCGTGTACTGCGTGATCTTGCGCCGCCCCAGCTCGCCTTCCTTCTGCAACCGCTCCAGGTAAGGCCACACCACCACCATCAACTGCAAAATAATTGACGCCGTGATGTAGGGCATGATGCCCAGCGCAAAAATTGTCAGCCGGCGCAAATTGCCGCCGCTAAACAGGTCAATCAGCCCCAGAACCGAGCCCTGTCCGCGCTGGAACATATCCTGCAACAGCGCCGTATTGATTCCCGGCGTCGGAATGTGCCCGCCCAGGCGGTACACCGCCAGCATGCCCAGCGTGAACAGCACGCGGTTGCGCAAATCCGGCGTGCTGAAAATATTCCGAATTGCCAGGAACAGCTTGTTCATTGCAGGACTTCGACCTTTCCTCCGGCGGCCGTGATTTTTTCCTCCGCCGACTTGCTAAAGGCATGCGCCTGCACCGTCAAGGCCACTTTCAATTCACCACTGCCCAGAATCTTCAGCCCTTCGCGCTTCACGCGCAACACGCCCAGGGCATAAAGAATCTCCGGTGAAATCGTTTCGCCCGCCTCGAACACATTCAGGCTCTCCACATTTATCACCGCATACGTGGTCGAATCCGGCGCCGAAAATCCGCGCTTCGGCAAACGCCGGTGCAGCGGCATCTGCCCGCCTTCAAATCCCGGCCGCCTGGAATATCCCCGGCGGGACTGCTGCCCTTTGTTTCCCGCGCCAGAGGTCTTTCCCATTTTTGAGCCCATGCCGCGCCCGACGCGCACTTTGCGGTGACGCGATCCTCGCGGCGGCTTCAAGTTCGATAGTGTCGGTTTCTGTGCCATTCTCAGCCCTCAATCTGTACGAGATGGTGCACGCGCGCGATCATGCCGCGTATGGACGGAGTGTCTTCCACTTCCAGCACCTGCTGCATGCGCCGGAATCCCAGCCCGCGAACGGTCTGGCGCATATCGCGTGGGCAGCCAATAAAACTCACCACCCACTTGATTTTCAATTTCCCCGGTTTCTTCTTGCCTGCTGCTTCTTTCGTCGTTGTCATTTTATTTGCGCGAAGGAACTACTGTGCCGTCGCTTCCTCCGCTATCTTGCCGCGGCCTTCCGCCACCTTGGCCGCATCCTTCAAGTGCATCAGCGCGTCAAACGTGGCCTTGATGACATTGTGCGGGTTCGATGTGCCCAGCGACTTGGTGAGCACGTTCTGAATCCCCGCAACTTCCATCACCGCGCGCACCGCTCCGCCCGCGATGATTCCAGTTCCGTCCGGAGCGGGCTTGAGCAGCACTTGGCCCGAGCCAAAACGTCCCAGTACCTGATGCGGAATCGTCGTGCCCTTCATGTTCAGCTTCACCATATTCTTCTTGGCCGCTTCAATCGCCTTGCGGATGGCCATGGGCACTTCGCGCGCCTTGCCCATGCCGAACCCGGCATGGCCGCCCTGATCTCCCACTACCACCAGCGCGGAGAAGCTGAGGTTTTTTCCGCCCTTCACGACTTTCGTGCAGCGGTTGATCGATACCACTTGATCCTTCAAATTCGCCTGGTTGGTTTCTACCGGGCGGCGAACGGCTAGCGAGTCTTTGAGCTCTTGTTTCGACATAATTTTCAGAACTTCAGGCCCGCCTCCCGGGCCGCTTCCGCGAGCGCCTTCACGCGCCCGTGATATTGATATCCCCCGCGATCGTAAACCACCTTGTCCACGCCCTTGGCTTGCGCGCGTTCCGCGATGGCCTTGCCCACCACTTTGGCGGCCGCAATATTGCCGCCGCCCTTAATGGACTTCCGCACTTCCGCATCCAGCGAACTCGCCGAAACAATCGTGCGATTGCTCTGATCGTCCACCACCTGCGCGCGTATGTGCTTCGACGAACGATGCACGCAGAGCCTCGGACGTTCTGCCGTGCCCACCAGCGTCTTGCGCGTCCGCACGTGAATGCGGCGGCGATGCGCTTCCCGCGATAATTTGTGTACCGGTGCTGCCACGTTCGCTCTCCTCCTGGCCTAAGCCGCTGCCGACTTCGCGCCAGCCTTGCCGGCCTTCTTCTTCAAGCGCTCGCCGGTGATGCGCACGCCCTTCTGCTTGTACGGATCCGGCGGGCGCAGCGCGCGTAGGTTCGCGGCCACCTGGCCCACCTGATTCTTGTCCGCTCCGGTCACCACCATGTGCACCTGTTTCTCGATGCTGATCGCGATTCCTTCCGGGATCGGAAACTCAATCGGATGCGAATATCCCAGCGCCAGCACCACGTTCTTACCCTTCACTTCAGCGCGGTAGCCGACGCCCACAATGTCGAGGTCCTTCTTGAAGCCGGTCGTCACGCCGGTCACTGCATTCGCCACCAGCGCTCGCGCCAGTCCATGCAACGCGCGCTTGTCTTCGGATTCGCGCTTCGCGACCAGCGTGCCGTCCTTCTGCTCGAAACGAATCCCCTTCGGCACCACCACGCGCATCTTGCCCTTGGGCCCTTGCACCTCCACGGCATCTTCCTTAATCTGAATCTTCACGCCGGACGGCACCGTTATAATTTTATTTCCAATTCGCGACATGGCTCTGTTCGATCCTCGTGTGACAGAAATTCCCGCTGAATCCTTACCAGACCTCGCACATAATTTCGCCGCCGATGCCGGCCTTGCGCGCCGCCTGGCCCGTCATCAATCCCTTGGCCGTGGACACAATCGAAATTCCCATTCCACCCACCACTTGCCGGATGTCTGTCTTGCCCACGTAGCGCCGTGAACCCGGCCGCGAGACGCGCTTCAGGTCCGTGATCACGCTACGCCGGTCCGGCGTGTAGCGCAGGAACAGGCGCAGCGTCTTCTTCGGCTTCTGCTCTTCCACCACCTTGAAATTCGCTAGATATCCTTCCTCTTTCAGGATGCGCGCCAGCTCCACCTTCAATTTCGAGCTGGGCAAATCCACGCGCGAGTGCTTCGCGCGCGAGGCGTTGCGAATTCGCGTCAGTAAATCGGCAATCGGATCAGTCGTCATTCTTCCTCGTCCTTAACCTTCCTTCGAAAAAACTACCAGCTCGCCTTGGTCACGCCGGGAATTTCGCCCTTCAGCGCGAACCCGCGGAAACAGATGCGGCACATCTCAAACTTGCGCAGGAATGCGCGCGGGCGCCCGCAAACGCGACAGCGGTTGCGCCAGCGGACCTTGAATTTCGGTTTCTTCAACTGCTTTGCGAATTGCGCGGTGCGTCCCATGCTCGCTCTTTCTCCTTATAGCCTAGCCCTGGACCCTGAACGGCACGCCGAGTAGCTTCAGCAGCTCGCGCCCTTCTTCGTCGTTGCGGGCGGTCGTGGTTATCGTTATGTTCATGCCCTTGATTTTGTCCACCCGCGTGTAATCGATCTCCGGAAATACCAGCTGGTCCTTCAGCCCCAGCGTGTAATTGCCGCGCCCATCAAAAGAGTTCGGCGGCAATCCCTTGAAGTCCCGCACGCGCGGCAGCACGATGCTCGATAGTCGGTCCAGAAACTCATACATCCGCTCGCCGCGCAGCGTCACCATGCAGCCGATGGCCATGCCCTTGCGAATCTTGAAATTCGCGATGGACTTTTTCGCGCGCGTGATCACCGGCTTCTGGCCCGTAATCTGTCCCAGCTCCGCCGCGGCCGTATCCAACAGCTTCACGTTCGCGCTGGCTTCGCCCAGCCCGATGTTTACCGTCACCTTCTGCACGCGCGGCACTGCCATCGTGTTGCTGAAACCGAAGCGCTTCGATAGCGCCGGCACTGCATCCTTGCGGTACTTTTCATGCAAACGCGTAATCATTTCTCGCCCATACCTCGCAAAAATCTCTAATTCTCAAAAGTCGTGTTGCAGCGCCGGCACGAACGCACCTTGGTTCCATCCGGCAGCGTCGTATGTCCCGCGCGCGTGTGCTTGCCGCATCCCGGACAGACCAGCAGCACGTTGGAAACATGCACTGGCCCTTCCTTCTCCAGAATTCCACCCTTGATGTTCTTCGACGGGTTCGGCCGCGTGTGTTTCTTGATCATGTTCGCGTGCTCGACCGTCACCGTCAGTTTCCAGGGATTCACCGAAAGCACTTTCCCGGTTTTTCCCTTCGAACGCCCGGACATGATTTTCACCGTGTCCCCATGGCGTATGCTGAATGCTGCCGGCTTTTCCTGTATTTTTCTCATGGTTACCACACTTCCGGCGCGAGCGAGATGATCTTGGTGAACTTCTTGTCGCGCAACTCGCGGGCTACCGGCCCGAAAACGCGCGTTCCAATCGGCTCGTTCGCATCATTAATCAATACCGCCGCGTTATCGTCAAAACGGATGTACGTCCCGTCCTTGCGCCGCTGCTCTTTGCGCGTGCGCACGATCACGCACTTCACCACGGAACCCTTCTTTACCTGGCTTTCCGGCTGCGCTTCCTTCACCGCCGCCGTGACGACGTCGCCCAGTCCCGCCGTCAACCCCGCATCTCCGCCCAACGGCAGGATGCAGGTCAGCTGGCGCGCGCCGGAATTGTCCGCCACCGTCAGCCATGTTCGCATCTGTACCATGATCTTGCTCCCTGTTTAGCCGCGCCCTTGTGCTGGGCACCCCGCGCAATCGCTGAGCCGTTCTTTAGGCCACGCGCGTCGAGCGTTGCAATACTTCCTTTAACCGCCAGCGCTTCAACTTCGAAAGCGGCCGCGTCGAGGCAATCTGCACCGTGTCGCCCACGTGTGCTTCGCCGGTCTCATCATGCGCGTAGTATTTCTTGGTGTGGCGTACCACCCGGTGATACAGCGGGTGCTGCACCGCGCGCGTCACCTTCACCACAATGGTCTTCTGCATCTTCGTCGAAGTCACGATCCCGGTCAGTTCCTGCCGGATTCCGCGCTCCGCCCTGCTCTGTTCCACCGCACCCGCTGCTTCGTTTGCCATTACGCCTTCCTCAATTCAGTTTCGCGCAGTACCGTCTTGATCCGCGCGAAATCGCGCTTTGCTTCCCGCAGCTTCTTCAATCCTTCGGCCTGTCCGGTCGAAAGCTGAAAACGCAGCCGGAAAATCTGCTCGGCGAGCTCGCCCTGCTGGGTCTCGAGCTCGGCTTTGCTCATCTCGCGGTACTTCACCGTGCGACTCGCGTTACGTTCCGCCATTACAGTTCCTCCGCCCGGCTGACAAACTTCGTCCGGATGGGCAGTTTGTGCGAAGCCAGCTTCATCGCTTCCGTTGCCGACACCAAGTCCACGCCGGCCATTTCGAACATCACTCGCCCCGGCTTTACCACCGCCACCCACTTCTCCGGTGGACCTTTGCCCTTACCCATACGAGTCTCGGCCGGCTTCTTGGTATAAGGCTTGTCCGGGAAAATCCGGATCCACAATTTTCCGCCACGCTTGATGAATCGCGTAATCGCCACGCGCGCCGCTTCAATCTGTCGGTCCGTAATCCAGGCCGGTTCCAATGCCTTCAGCCCGTACTCACCAAACGCCAGCGCTCCACCGCGCCACGCCTTGCCAGTCCTTCGCCCGCGCTGCTGCTTGCGGTACTTTACTTTTTTCGGCATCAACATAAATTTTTGCCCGTGTCCTTAATCTTTAAGCGTTACGCTTTTGCCGCCGCAGCCGCCGCATTCTTGTTTACGCGCTGCGGGATCTTTTCACCCTGGTAAATCCAGCACTTCACGCCAATCACGCCGTACGTGGTGTGCGCCTCGGCCGTGCCAAAATCAATGTCCGCGCGCAGCGTCTGCAGAGGCAGCCGCCCCTGCAGATACCATTCCTTGCGCGCGATTTCCGCGCCGTTCAACCGACCCGCCACACGCACCTTAATTCCCTTGCATCCAAAACGCAGCGCCGAATCCACCGCCTTGCGCATCGCTCTGCGGAAAGCCACACGCTTTTCCAGCTGCAGCGCAATAGACTCCGCCACCAGGTGCGCGTCCAGCTCCGGCCGGTGCACTTCCTGAATGTCAATGTGTACTTCGCGCTTGGTGCGCTTCTGCACGTCGGCCTTCAGCTTGTCGATTTCCGAACCCTTGCGGCCGATGATGATTCCGGGACGCGCGGTATAAATTCGCACCACCAATTTGTTCGCGGCGCGCTCCACGTCGATTCCGCTGATCCCCGCGGACTTCAGCTTTTCCTTCAGCTGCTTGCGCAGGACCACGTCTTCATGCAGCAGGTCGGCATAATCCTTCTTTGCGAACCAGCGCGATTTCCAGACCTTGTTGTAGCCCAGCCGAAAACCGTACGGATGTGTTTTCTGCCCCAAACTGTCCTCCCGCTACTTCTTCTTTTTCTGTCC
>Ga0209420_1001620_pt1 | contig 10535 bp, 9 predicted proteins | sample BlaSpr_A8_OM1_O1_FD_187972 | JGI IMG/M metagenome (GOLD analysis project Ga0209420, IMG submission 187972) | Forest soil microbial communities from Thunder Bay, Ontario, Canada - Black Spruce, Ontario site 2_A8_OM1_O1 (SPAdes) (version 2) | ecosystem: Environmental > Terrestrial > Soil > Boreal...
CCCGCCTCCAGGAGGAAGGCGCGCTTGCGCACACCGTTCATGCGCAGCCCGGCCACCACGTTGTCGAAGATGCTCATGGTCGGAAAGGGATTGGGCCGCTGGAAGACCATGCCGACCCTTGTCCGCACCAGTTCGGGTTGGGTGTCGCGGTCGTAGACATTCAGGTCGCCCACCCGGATGACACCGCTTACTCGGCCCGTGGTGTGATCGTGCAGCCGGTTGATCGAGCGCAGGATGGTGGTCTTCCCGCACCCCGACGGGCCTAGGAGCGCCGTGACGGTGTTCTTGGGCAGGTCGAGGCAGACGTCCTGCACGGCCACCTGCTTGGCGTTCTCTACCCTGCCGTAGGTAACCGTCACGTGCTCGAGGGTGACCGCGTTCTCCGTTGCGGCAGGCGCCACCGAGGTGGCGGACGGGCTACCTGGCATGGCGCGTCATGTAGGCGGCGATGGAACGAGCGACGATGCTCAAGATCAGGATGAAGGCCAGCAGCACCAGCGCGGTGGCCCAGGCCGTCGTCTGCAGGTTCGGTTCGAACTGCGTTCCGTTGGAGAGGATGGAGAGTGGCATGGCATCCATCGGATGGAGAGGATTGGTCTCCAGCAGCTGGCTGCCCAAGGCGGTGAAGAGCAGCGGCGCAGTCTCACCGACGGCGCGGGCCACGGCCAGCAGATTGCCCGTGACGAGGCCCGGCGCAGCGCCCCGTAGGACGACGGAGCGGACCACGCGGGATGGCCGTACCCCCAGGGCCCGACCGGCGTCCCACAGGTCGTCGGGCACCGTCCGCATGGCCACCTCGTCGGCCCGCACCACGATGGGCAGCATGAGGACGGCCAGCGCGAAGCTGCCGGCCAGGCCTGAATAGTGCCCGGACGGTACGACGATCAACGCGTAGGCGAACACCCCGATGGCGATTGAGGGAATGCCCGACATGACGTCAGCGGTGAAGCGGATGGTGGCCGCCACTTTCCCCCGGCGCTCAATGAGGAAGAGCGCCACGGCCAGGCCGACCGGAATGGCCATGAGTGCGGCTAGGCCGACGATGATGAGGGTGCCGATAATGGCGTTGTAGACGCCACCGCCAGGAACACCTTCGGGTACCGGCAGCTGGGTGAACAGGTCGACCGACAGGCCTTTGACCCCGCGGGAGACGGTGTACCCGATCAGGGCCACCAGGGGCACCAGCGCCACCAGCACGGCGAGGCCACAAGCCAGTCGGGCGGCGTCGCCGGCGATCCTGCGCCGGCGCAAGGTGTCGCGGGAGGCCTGCCGGACCACCGCGCGGCGGTGCAGGATCGCCTCGGGAGACAGCAGATCGGATGCGGCGGCCGTGGCCGAGTCGCCTGTCATGCGGTCACCACGCCGGGGTCGAGGGCGGGGCCGAACTCCTCGTGCCCGGGCGCCTTGGAGGCGCGCGAGCGCAACAAGTACTGACCGCCGATGTTGGCCAACGCGGTGAAGGCGAGGAGCACCACCACCAGGCCGATGACGGCGCTGCGCTGTATCCCGGCGGCACCGGCGAAGAAGTTCACCACGGCTGAGCCGAGGGTGGTGCCGTTGGCCAGCAGCGAATGGGGCAGGGTGACGCCACCCCCGATCACCAACGACACGGCGATGGCCTCCCCGAGGGCGCGGCCGGTGGCGAGCGTCACGGCGGCCTGAATGCCCGATCGGGCGCCCGGGATCACCGACCAGCGCACCACCTGCCAGCGCGTGCCGCCCAGTGCGATGGCCGCTTCGCGGTCGGCCACCGACACGCCCTGAAAGGCCGTGCGGGTGAGGGCGATGAGGGTCGGGAGGATCATCACCGCCAGCACGACGGAGGCCAGGAGGAGACTGGTGCCCAGTGACGGCCCGCCGAAGAGGCGGCCCACTAGGGGGATCCCGGCCAGGGCAGGACCGACGTGACGGTTGAAGATCGGGATCAGGACAAGGAGGCCCCAGAGCCCGACCACGATGCTGGGCACGGCAGCCAGCAGGTCGATGGCGATCGAGAGCGGGCCGGCCAGGCGGCGGGGGAGGAACTCGGACAGGGCGGCCGCCGTCCCGATGCCTACCGGGATGGCGATGAGGAGCGCCACCCCGGTCGTGATCAGAGTGTCGACGATGAAGACCCCGGCCCCGAACTCACCCTGGTCGGGACTCCAGGTGCCGCTGAAGATGAAGCTGAAGCCGGAGTGCCGGAACGCCGGCGCGGCCTGCCAGACCAGGCTGACCACCAGGGCCACGACCAGGGCGACGAACACCAGGGCACCGCCCCACCGGGCCAGGGCATAGAGGGGCGTGGTGCGGCGTCTCTGGACGCGAGCCGACATGGCCTGGCGCACGGGGGAGGCAGGCCCGTCTCCCCCGTGCGCCGCGTCGGGCGGTCCGCCCGGAGGATCCGGCGGCCGGGATCTGCTTTCCAGAGACGGAAGCGCGGTCACTCAGTTGGTGAAGATGGGCTGACCGCTCGACGTCTGCAGTCCGAGCAGCGTCGCATGGGCCTGGTTGGCGGCGTACGCCGGCAATGGTGCGTACCCGAGACCGGTCGAGTACGACTGGCCGGCCGTGGTGACCCACTGGAACAGCTTGCCAAGCACGATGCCGATGTTGGTGTTCGACTGCTTCTGGTACATCAGGGCCCAGCTGTAGTTGGCCAACGGGTAGGTCTGGCCGCCCGAGCCCCAGACGATGTTGAAGTTCGTCGGGCTGAGCGACGTTGCCTGGGCTCCCGCGTTGGCGATGGTGGTGATCGATGGCGACACGAAGGTGCCGTCGTGGCTCTGCAGCGCGGCATTGGTGAAGTTGGCTTCCAAGGCATACGAGTACTCGACATAGCCGATGGCCCCCTGCGTCTGCTGAATGTAAGTGGCCACCCCGGCGTTGAGCTGTTCGCCCGAAGTCCCCGAGCCCCGACCGGCGTTGGGCCAGGTGGTCGAAGCCGAGGTGGTGCCGATGGCGCTCGTCCAGGCCGGGCTGGTGTCAATCAGATACTGGTCGAGGTCGTAGCCCGGACCCGAGGTGTCGGAGCGGAAGACCGGGACGATGTTGTCGCTGGTAGGGCAGGCGGACGCCAGCTGGTTCCAGTTCGTGATCTGGCGCAGGTAGATCTGCGCGAGCTGGGCCCCGGTCAGCTGGAGGTTGGCCCCGGCGCAGCTCTCGTTGTACGAGATGGCCACCCCACCGAGGTCGACCGGCACCTGCAGCACGGCACCCTGAGAGGCCGCCAGTTGGGCCGCCGTCATGGGGATCTCGCTCTGGCCGAAGTTGGCCGTGTTTTGTTGGATGGCCGTGACTCCGGGGCCGCTCCCGGCCGGCGAGTAGTTCACCGAGACGCCCTTGTTGAGTTGGCTGTACTGGTAGAGGACCCGACCGTAGAACGGCTGGATCGAACTGGCACCGACACCGGTCAACGACTCCGCCGGTGACGTGGTCGCGTTGGCCGAGAGCGACCCGCCGGGCGTGCTCGGGGCCGCCGGGACAACCGCCGCGGCCGCCACGGTCGTGGGAGTGACGCTGTGGGCGGCCGGTGTAATCGGCTTGGTGGTGGTCGTCGTCGTGGCCGCGGCGACCTTGGTGGTCGTGGTGGTGGTCGTGGGGTCAGCCTTCTTGACGGCGCTCTTGGGGTCGTGCTGCTTCACCTTCTTGGAGGCGTCAGGGTGGGACGGGCCCGACGAGCAGGCGGCCAGCACGAGACCCGCCACCAGGAGCAGCGAGCTCGCCTTGACGGCCCGGGCGCGACCGCCCCGACCTCTGCGTTGTCCGTGAGCGGTACCGGTTGAGATATTCACGTTCGTGTTCCCCGTCCTTTGAGATGCCAAGTCGCATGGCGGTTGTCCGAGCGACACGGGTCGCTGCGCCAGCCGATTTGCTATTCTTGACCATTACCGTCATATTTGTCAAAACAATAAATCCACATGCATTTATAGTAAAGAGCTGGCCCGGCCGAACCGGATGGTCCGTACCGGGCGCCGAAGAGAGGAGCAGTTGTGTTCAACGACCAATGGAGGGGATCGGTGACGAACCGAAGAAGGGGGTCGGCGACGTCCCGGAGCAGGAGGTTCGCCCGGCTGCCGGCGCGGTGTCTACTCGGCGCAGTGCCGCTGTTCGGCGCCGTGGGCGTGCTGCTGCCGCTGGCCGCCACTAGCGGTCCCGCCGGTGCCACGGCACCTCCCGTCCCCACCGGCTACACGCTGGCCGCGGCCAATGGCGGTACCTATGCATTCGGAGCGGCGCCCAACGCCGGCAACGCCCTCGGCATCTCCCGCGCCCCTATCGTCGGGGCCGCGTCGACCGCCACGGGCCAGGGGTACTGGCTGGTGGGTGCAGACGGCGGCGTATTCACGGTCGGGAAGGCGCTCTACTTGGGCGGGCTGGGCGGAACCAGCATCAACGCGCCGATCGTCGCCATCGTTGCCAACGCCTACGGGACCGGCTACTACCTCGTAGGGGCCGACGGTGGCGTGTTCACCTTCGGGCAGAACGTGCCCTACTGGGGCTCACTGGGCGGGCAGAGCCTCAGTGCGCCCATCGTGGGCATGTCGCTGACCGGCGACGGACAGGGTTACTACCTGGTCGGTGCGGACGGCGCGGTCTACGCCTTCGGTGACGCGCAGTTCGCCGGCAGCATCCCCCAGAAATTCGACGGGCCTTCGCCCGAGGGTAACGCCACCGGGATTGCCGCCAACCCCGTCGGCCCGGGCTATCTGATCAGCACCACTGAAGGTGCCATCTACTCCTTCGGTGGTGCGCCCTTCTACGGATCCCCGCTGCTTAGCGGGTTCACGCCCAACGCGCCGATCATCGGGCTGTCCTACGCGCCCGACGGCACCGGCTACTGGGCTGTCGGGGCCGACGGCGGGGTCTTCGCCTACAACCAGACCAAGACGGTGAACAAGGTGCTCGTCTCCGACGGCAGTGCCGGTTTCTTCGGCTCAGTCCCCGGCGAGGTCTCCTCGGCCGGTCTCTCGGCGCCTTCGCCCGTGGTCGGCTTCGCCGCGGCCTTGTGAGCGGCCTGGGAGCGGCCTGGGACCGCAATCGACACGGCCCAGGCCCGCGCCACTACGAGGCACCAGCCCGGTGTGAGGCGGTGAGCGGGTCGGGCTGGGTGGCGTCGGACACCGCGGCGCGCACCGGCTGAGACAACGTCGCCATCACCCTGCCGAAGCCTGGACGACGAGGTCCACCGGCGGGAGGGGTTGCCCACCGCTGGTGTGCATGACGATGCGGAGGGTGTACGAGCCAGCCGAGGCTGCGGTGAGGGTGAGCGACTCCGTGATGGGGTCGACGGCCGACGCGGCGCTGCAGGTGCCGGCCGCACCGGACGAGGCGAGGTCCAACGAGCCCGAGGACGGCGTGAGCTGCAGCCCCGAAGGGAGCGGGGACGCCTGCCAGTCCACCGACGTCGCCGTGAGAACTGCGGGGACGACACCCAGCTGCACCGCGGTGGGCTGACCGGCGGCGATCGCGGTGGTGCCGCTCGGGAACGAGTAGCCGACGGCTGGTATCGCACCGCCGCCGAACGACGGTGGGCTCGACGCGGCCGACGACGCCCAGGCCGGGTCCGGCGTGCCGGAGAGGGTGTAGGTGAGCGTGCCCCCGCTCTTGATGACCGAGGCCGGCAGCCAAGGCCGATCCCAGCTGTCCGCCGACGGCCGGGGTGCCGTCGGCGTCGAGCAGCCGGTCGGCCTGGTGGCGGGACGTGACACGCCGGTGACGGTCAGGGCGTGGACGTAGGGCCGGGAGGCCGCCGCCCCCGGGGCGCGCAGGTCCAGGCGGCGACCGTCAGGCAACACGATGCTCACCGTGGGGAAGAGCGGGCTCGCGAGCGCCAGGTCGGCCGCACCCGGCGTCACGGGGAACAGGCCGACGGCAGCCCACACGCACCACGAGGCGATGGCGCCGAGGTCATCGTTGCCGGGCTCGTCGACCGGCGCGTCGGCATACTCGGTGTCGGCGGTCGCGCGCACGACGCGCTGGGTCTGGGCGGGCGCGCCCAGGTAGTCGAAGAGCCAGGGCGCCCACTCACCGGGCTCGTTGCCGGACCAGTCGTAGGGGGCGTAGCGCGTGGCGTTCAGCTGCGTGAAGAACGTCTCGAGCTTGGCCACCGCGGCGGCGTCACCGCCCATGAGTGAGGCCTCGGCGGCCACGTCCTGGGGGACGTACCAGGTGTACTGCTCGGCGTTGCCCTCCTCGAACCCCAGCTGGCCGCCGGGCTCGAACTGGGGGTCTCGAAGGCCGACCCCGGCGGGAAGCTGCCGTCGCTGCCGCGTGCCTGAACGGAACCGGTAGCCGGGTTGAACAGGTACTCCCAGTTGGAGGCGCGCTGCTCCATGGTGGTGGCCAGCGCGCCCTGGTGGAGGGCGGCGGCGACCTGGGCGACGGCAAAGTCGTCGATGGCGTACTCCAGCGTGACCGAGCCCCCGATGGAGTAGTCGATGGAGGTCAGGTCGAGCGACCCGGCGTTGACGTAGTGCTGAGTCAGGTACTGGCTCAGGTACTGGCGCTCGATCTCGAGCCCGTGGTTCGTCTCGTTCTGCGTGGCCCCCTTGACCATGTAGCGCAGGGCGGCGGTGACGTCGAAGTTGCGCACGCCCATGGCGTAGGCGTCCGCGATGATGGGGTCGGCCGAGTCCCCGTTCATTTGAGACTCGTCGCCGCCGACGATGGCCCACTTCGGGAGCCACCCGCTCTGCTCGGCGTCGTCGACGAGCGACTGGACCATGTCACCGACGGCGTGGGGGTCGAGCAGGGACTCGAGCTGGATCTCGCTGCGGTAGATGTCCCACTCGGAGAAGTCGGCGTACTCCTCCCGGCCGTGGTCGGTGTGCACCCGGCCGTCGCTCCCCGCGTAGTCGCCGTTGACGTCGGAGACGATGTTGGGGAACAGGAGCGAGTGGTAGAGGGCGGTATAGAAGACGTGCTGCTCGGTTGCGGTGCCGCCGCCGACGAGGATACGGCCCAGAAGCGCGTTCCACCGCTCCCGGGCCTGGGCAGCCACGGACTGTACCGACCAGCCGGGGTCCTCGACGGCCAGGTTCTGGGCGGCGTCGCGCGTGCTCACGAACGAGATGCCGACCTTCATCAGCACCTGCCGGTCGGCGCGCGTGTCGAAGGTGGTGAAGGCACCGCACGAGTCGCCGGTGCAGCTGCTGGCGCCGGCGTGAAGGCCGGCGGCGTCCCAAGTACCGGCCGAGGCGAAGGGGCGGTCGAATCGGGCCACGAAGTGGAGCGTGTAGTTCGTCCCGGTCTGGCAGAACTGCCCGCTGGTCACCTGGCCCTCGATCTCGTCGCGGCCGACCACGCGCACGGCGGCCGCGCTGGCCGGGTTGGCACTGTCGGCCACCTTGAAGAGGACGTTGGATGCCGTGCCCGACGGGAAGGTCAGGCTGGCGATGCCGGTGCGCGTGGTCACGGCCAGAGAGACGCGGATGGGCTGCGGCCCGAGCGTGACCTGGTAGCGACCGGGGCTGGCCTGCTCCTGGCGGTGGGAGAAGGTGTCCAGCGCGGCCTGCGGCGTGGCGGGGAGGGCGCCGACGGTGGGGAGGATCGGCACGTCCTGGTACGACGGGCAGCCGGTGCCGCTGAGATGGCTGAGGCTGAAGCCGTTCAGGTGGTCGTCGGCGTAGGAGTAGCCGCCGCCAGCCTGCACGGCGTCGGGACTGGTGTCAGGGCTCCACTGGATGGTGCCGAAGGGGAGGTCGGCACCGGGGAACTCGCCCACCGTGCCCGGGCTGACCGGACCGGTGCCGGTGCCGTCGAGGGGATGGACGAGGGCGGCCGGGTCGGTGACGGCGGCGGCCGTCGTGCTCGACGTGGCGTCGGCGGGGACGGGCGGAAGGAGGAGGGCGCCGGCGAGCAAGCCGGCCAGCGCGATGGGCGCCACCCAAACGTCGCGCCTGCGTGCCGCCTGTCGTGTCAGGGCCACACGCGCCTCGTACGGGGCGCCGGCGAGCCCGCTCGGCGGGAGGCCGCGTCCCGGGACCAGATGGCGGAAAGTGCGTGGGCCGCAACCACGGCCGACATGGTAGGAGCGTGAGGGGTGCGCCGACGGGGCGGATCAGTGCGTGGCCGACTCCCCGGACTCGGTCAGGAGCCGCCTGTGCCACATGACCACCATCCCCGGTCCTGTCACATCCCGCTGCCATGCTCGGCCTCATGGGTGCGTGGACCTCGGGCGAGGTGCTCGGGCTGGACTTCGAGACCACGGGCATCGACCGCTTCGAGGACGTCCCCGTCTCGTACGCGCTGGTGTCTGTGGTGGACGGCGTATTGGTGCGCAGCTGGTCGGGCCTCATCGACCCGGGCCGGGAGATCCCGGCCGACGCCACCGAGGTCCACGGGATCACGACCGAGCGGGCGCGGGCCGAGGGGATGCCGCTCGAGGAGGCGATCGGATTGGTGGCCGACGCCGTCGTGGCGGCCAGCCGGCGCGGCGCACCGCTGGCGGGCATGAAGCTGGATTTCGACCTGACGCTGCTGGACGCTCAGGCGGTGCTGCTCGGCGGGCGCGGCCTCGTACCGCGGGGCTGGCACGGCCCGGTGCTCGACGCCGGCGTGCTCGACCGTCATTTCGATCCTGACCGCCACGGCCGGAGGACGCTGGGCGATCTCTGTGCCCACTACGGCATCCCCTTCGAGAACGCGCACGACGCTTCGGCGGACGCCATCGCGTCCGTCCAGGTCCTGTTCGCGCTGGCCGAGCGTTTCGAGGAGGTGCGGGGGACCGACCTGGGCCGGCTGCACGCTGAGCAGATCCTGTGGCACCGGGCGTGGACCGAGGACATGGACGACTGGCGGGTCTCCCAAGGCATGATCCGGATGGACCCCCGCGACTTCGTGTGGCCCGTGGCGCCGGCCGTCATGCCGCCGGCGGCCTGACCGCCAGGTGCCTCAGATCTTCAGCAGGTCCCAGATCATGTCGACGCCCTCGTTCTCGGCCAGGACGACCTTGGCCGGGTGCTTCTTGTCGATGTGGCCGACCAGGCCGTTGTAGACCGAGTAGCCGATCAGCTCCTGGAGGCGCTTGGGGAAGGTCTTGACCAGGGCCGGCGGGATGCCCAGCTGTTGGTTCTCCTGCTGGCGGATGTAGCCGGCGCAATAGTTCATGGCGATGCCGACGCGGCGCTTGTCGGTGCGGTTGGCACCACCGCCGTGCCACAGGCTGCCCACCCAGACCAGCACGCTGCCCTTCGGCATTTCGGCCGGGATGGTGTCGTAGAGCTCGAGCGGGTTGGGCGGCTCGTCGCGTAGATGACTGCCGGGGACGAGTCGCGTCGCCCCGTTCTCCTCGGTGAAGTCGGTGACGGCCCACATAGTGTTGCAGATGATCGGCACGTGCGGCCGGGGGAGCGGAATGAGCTGGTCGTCGGCGTGGACGGGCTGAGCCTGTTCGTCGGGTCCTATGGCGATGGAGGAGAGCGAGGAGATGAGGAGCCCCGGATCGAGGACGCCCTCGACGACGGGGAGGACGTTGGGATGCACCGGGATCTTCTCGAAGGTCTCCCCGTGGAGCAACAAGTTGTAGATACGCGTGGTGTGCAGGCCCTCGAAGAGGTTGGTCGCCGGCACGATGCCGAGGTCGCGCTCGAGCTTGAGCAGCGCCTCATCGATTTCGTCGACGAGCTCCGGTTCGATGGCGTCGGGGAGCACGGTGTAGCCGTCCTCGGCGACATTGCGCAGATGCTCCTCGAGATCGGGAAGAGGACTGGTGGCGGTGCCGAGGGTGCCGGCCGTGTCAGGGGCGGCTTCGCTGCTCGTGTCGCTGGGAGTCACATCGTGAATTGTACGGCGGCGGTGCGGCTCAGGCTTCTGGTGCTGGCCAGGGCCGAATTGGCCTGGTGGTAGGGTCTTTGGCTTCGGGGCCGTTGGCGCAGTTGGTAGCGCACTTGCATGACGCGCAAGGGGTCAGAGGTTCGAGTCCTCTACGGCCCACCCCGTGGTCTTCACGAAAGACCAGCCTTCAGTTCACCGAAGCCGGCGCAGCGCATTCTGCCACCGCGCTGTATCGCTGCCTTGGTCCCTGCGCCGGGGTCGATCCTTCGTTTCGCCTTGCCCTTTGGCGCGCAGGATCCCCGCCGTGCCGATGGGCGCGGTGGTCAAGGAGACGTCGTTCAGCTGATTTTCGCGAGTGCCGTTGTCTCGCCTGTTCCTCGTGCGACCAGCCCTGCGAGAGTCGTCCTTTGACGCCGCCGTGCCCGCGGAGGCAGCCCTGCTGTGGCACGCCGCCGCTCGTCCTGCTCGTTGGCCTCGAAGGTCTCCACGAGGGCGAGGTTGCTCGCGACAAATGCCAACGCGTACATGAGCTTGTTCTTCGACCTTCCCATCATCCGGCACCACCCGCGCCGCATGGCGATGCCGGCGGGGTCCTTCCCGCTGGCAAAGGAGCGCTCAGAAGCGGTGCGCCGCCCATAGGAGCGCCGGTGTGCGGCTGAGGGGTAGTCGTGGCGCTGGCGGGTCTTGGCGCCGACAGAGGGTGGCACCGTGACGGTCTTTTGCACACAGCAGAGCGGCAGCTCGTCCTCTGGCGGTGAGAGGACCGTCGGGCGGTTGAA
>Ga0209420_1001621_pt1 | contig 10532 bp, 7 predicted proteins | sample BlaSpr_A8_OM1_O1_FD_187972 | JGI IMG/M metagenome (GOLD analysis project Ga0209420, IMG submission 187972) | Forest soil microbial communities from Thunder Bay, Ontario, Canada - Black Spruce, Ontario site 2_A8_OM1_O1 (SPAdes) (version 2) | ecosystem: Environmental > Terrestrial > Soil > Boreal...
TTTCATCACGTCGCTGGCGGTGAGCGTGCCGGTTTTCAGTTTACCGACCCAGTCGGCGGTGTGAACGCGGAGTATATCTTCGTCGCTAGCGGGTCGAGGGCGGAGGAAATCCTCTTTGGCAGCGATACCTTCCGCGAGGAGCGCTTCGGCGATCAGGCGAAATTTCTGCGAGGGGAATACGTGTGCGCCGAGATTCAGGTCGTAGCCTTCGTGGTAGACGAGCTTGAATGGGAGCATGGCCGATTCGTTGTGCGCCGGAGGGTCGCCCTAAAGCGCCCCTGCTTTAAACCTTCGGCGTTAGTTTTCGCGCTCCAAGATGAAGTCGGGGAGCGTCAGCAGAGCGCGGGCGTAGTCGGAATCGTTGCGGCCGTCGAGGCTGGCTTTGGCGCGGCGAGCGTAGTCGTGGGCCAAGGTGCGGACGCGATCGAGCGCGCCGGATTCGTGGACCAGCGCTACCAGGGTCTCCGGGCGGACGGAGTCGAATTCTTTCTCTTTCAGGATGCGCGCAACGAGTTCGCGGGCGTCGCGATGGCCATTTTCCATCGCATAAATAAGAGGGAGCGTAACTTTGCCTTCTTTGAGATCGCTCAACACCGGCTTGCCCAGCTGCTGCGCGGACGCGGTGAAATCAAGGAGGTCATCTACCAGTTGGAACGCCAAGCCTGCGTAGCGGCCGTACTCGGACAAAGCCAGTTCGTCGGCGCCCTCGAGACCGCCAAGGACTGCGCCGAGGCGGGCGCAGCCTCCGAACAGACAAGCTGTCTTGTACGTCGCCAATTGAATCGCGTCGTCTTCGGTGACATCCATGCGACCGATCTTTGCGAGCTGCAGGAGTTCGCCTTCGACCATTTTCTGGGTGAGGTCGATGAGCACGTCGAGAATTCGGAAATTCCGTTCTTCCAGGGCCATCTGAAACGACTGCATGTACAGCCAGTCGCCGGCCAGAACGCTGCGATGATTGCCCCAGCGGGAGTTGGCAGACGGGCGGCCCCGGCGCGTGTCGGCGCTGTCGATGACGTCATCGTGGATCAGCGTCGCGCTGTGGAGAAGTTCGACGACGGCAGCGAGCTTGATAGCGCTGGGTCCGCGGTGTCCAGCGTAGCGCGCGGAGAGAAGCAGCAGCGCGGGGCGCAAGCGCTTTCCGCCGCCGCCCAACAGATAGGTAGTGATTTCGGAGACGGGCTCGAAGGCGGTGGCGCTTTGTCGCGTCAGTTCGTCTTCCACGAGCACGAGGTCATCTCTGACGAGATCGAAAATCTCCCTGGCTGTGAGCAGCGCGATGGCCTTCCTCCTGGCCTGCATGAGCAACGTTGTGCGTGCGAAGCGCACAGTATCCTGTGCGACCGCGAAGGCGTCAATCTAATTAAGTCGACTTGAAGTCGACGTATCCAACCTTGGCGGCTTGCAGCGCACGGCTTGGCGAGGCCTCCGTCAAGGCCTTTCTTCCAGCTTGAAAAAACGCCGGAAATTTGCGGCGGTTGCCGAAGCGACTTCTTCCGTGGCTAAGTTTCTCACACTCGCGATGGCCTTTGCTACCTCGCCTACATAAGCCGGCTCGTTGCGCTTGCCACGATAGCCTTGCGGGGCCAGGAACGGAGAGTCTGTCTCGATCAGAATGCTCTCGAGCGGCAGAGCTTTTGCAACGTCGCGAATGTTTGAAGCTTTCGGATACGTCGAATTGCCTGCAAAAGAGATCAGGAAGCCCATGTCCAGGCCGCGCTCGGCGTCCTCAAGCGAGCTGGTGAAGCAGTGCAGGATGCCGCCCAGGCCGGTCGGCTTCCAAACTTGTTCGAGGACTTTAAGGGTGTCAGACCAAGCGTCCCGACAGTGGATGATTACGGGGAGCTTGGCTTGATGAGCTAACCCCAGTTGTTCGCGGAAGACGCGGTCCTGGACGTCGCGAGGGGAGTGATCGTAAAAATAGTCCAGGCCGATTTCGCCCCAAGCAATCACTTTCCGATGCTTGGCGAGCTGGGTTAGCTGCTCGAGATGCTGCGGCGTCACGTCCCTGGCTTCGTGGGGGTGCACGCCGACGCTGGCATATATCCAGTCATATTGTTCGGCGAAAGGGATGGCGGCGTCTAGTTTTTCCGGGCCCGGACCAGTGCCGATTGCCAGCAGCGTTTCGACACCCGCGGCGCGCGCGCGATCAAACATGGCTTCGCGATCGTCCGCGAATTGGGGGAAGTCGATGTGGGCGTGGGAGTCGATGAGTTGCATGTTTTTGTAGCAGGGGCACTGCCTGTGCTTTCTCGACGAAGAACCCTGATTGCCGACGAGGCAATCTGACTTGCGCGTTTTCCCCCGGGCGCTGCGTACACCGTGCAGAGGCCGGGGTCCCGGTGCTACTTCAATCGCGCGCCCACTTCTACTTCTTCGGCGAAGCCGGCTAGGATTGGGCGGCCTTCGGGGCCTACGCTTGCGGCTACGATCATGCCGTTGGATTCTACGCCGCGCAGTTTGCGGGGGGCCAGATTCACCACCACGACTACTTTGCGGCCGATCAGGGATTCTGGTTCGTAGTATTGGGCTATGCCGGCGCAGATTTGGCGGACTTCCACCCCGATATCGACGGTCAGTTTCAAGAGCTTGTCGGCCCCCACGATGCGCTCGGCGGTTTTGATCTGGCCCACGCGCATTTCGACCTTGGCAAAATCCTCGATTCCAATTTTTTCGACGCCAGCGGGCGCGGTGGCTGGGGCTGCTCCTGTTGCCGCCGGCGCGGTGGCGGATGTTGCCGGCGTGCTTGCTACCTTCGGCGCCGGTTGCTGTTCTTCCTTCTCCATAATCTCCATCCTCTCTATGGCTTCTGCTTTGTCGATGCGTGGGAAAAGCGCTTGGGATTTGCCTAGCGTAGTGCCCGGTTTCAGTTGGCCCCAGCTTAGGCCTTCGAGTTCCAGATGTCCGAGCTGACCTGCCTGGCCGAGTAAGGTCCAAACCCTGGCAGTGCTCTCGGGCAGGACCGGATGCGTCAGAGCCGTCACGACGCGCAGGACCTCGGCCGTCGTCCACAGGATGGCGGCGCGGCGTTGTTGATCGGCTTCGGAGTCGGTCAGCGCCCAGGGCTGCTCGGTGGTCAGATACTTGTCCGTCGCCCCGATTACCGACCAGATCTGTTCCAGGGCTTTCGAGAAGCCCAGGTTGTTGTACAACTCCATCACGTCGCCGATGGCTTCCTGGGCTTGCTTCGCAAGCGCGGTGTCTTGCGGCTGGAACGCGCCGGGTTTGGGAATCTTCCCACCGCAATCTTTCTGGATCATGGCGGCGGTACGGCTGGCTAAATTGCCGAGCCCGTTGGCGAGGTCGCTGTTGTAGCGCTGGACTAAAGCGTCGTAGCTGAAGTTGCCGTCCTGCCCAAAAACGGTTTCGCGCAACAGATAGTACCGCAGCGCGTCCAAGCCCAGGACGTGGACGATCGGGCGCGGCTTCACTACATTGCCGACGGACTTGCTCATTTTGGCGCTGTCCATCAACAGCCAGCCGTGGGCCCAGATTTGTTTCGGCACCGGCAGGCCCGCGGCCATCAGGAAGGCCGGCCAGTAGACGGCGTGGAAGCGGATGATTTCTTTGCCGACCAGGTGTAGGTCGGCGGGCCAGAAGCCGCGCCGCTCGTACTCCGGACCGCCTACGGCGCTCAGGTAAGCGGTCAGGGCGTCGAACCAGACGTAGAAGACGTGTGGTTCTTCGCCGGGAACCGGGATGCCCCAGCGGACCGACGTCCGTGTGATGCTCAAATCGCGCAGGCCGCCTTCCACGAAAGCCAGCACTTCGTTGCGGCGGGCTTCCGGTTGGATGAAGTTGGGATTCTTCTTGTAGAAGTCGAGAAGAATAGTCTGGAACGCCGACAGCTTGAAGAAATAGTTGGCCTCGGTAACGGTTTCCGTGGGACGGCCGCAGTCGGGGCAAGGTTCGCCGGGCTTCACGTCTACGTAGGCGTTATCGTGAATACAGTATTGGCCAGTGTAGTGGCCGGGGTAGATGTAACCGTTCTCGCGGCAGAGTTTGAACAGCCATTGCACGGTGCGCGCGTGGCGAACTTCGGTGGTGCGGATGAATTCGTCGCCTTGAATGCCTAGTTCATCCCAGAGGGATTTCCATTCCGCGGCAATTTTGGCTACGAATTCGGATTCGGGGACGCCGGCATTTTTCGCCGAGCGCTCCACGTTGACGCCGTGTTCGTCGGTGCCGGTCGTGAGGATGACCTCGTACCCCAGCATGCGTTTGTAGCGGCGGATGGCGTCGCAGACGATGGTCGAGTACGTGTGGCCAATGTGCGGCAGCCCGTTCGTATAGTAGATCGGCGTCGTCAGGTAATATTTTGGTTTCGTTGGCGGCATCTCTAGTTTTTAGTCCGTTTCCTGCGCATGTCCGCTATTGCACTTGTAGGGACAAAGCATCGCTGTGTCCCATGGCGGCAAGATCGCCTCGCTTATATCTTACGAGCCTCCCTGGTAACGGCGGAGGGCTTCGTTGATTACCTGTCGCAACGGCACGTTTTTCTCTACCGCGAGTCTGCGGCAGTCATCGAATTCCGGCGAAACGTGCATAATGCGGCCGTTGACGCGCGAGAGCTTGATGCGAACCTCACCGAACGTAGTGGTTACGTTTACATGCTCGCGCGGGAGTACGCGGCGTTGCGCAGTGGTCGTGCGCACGCCAAAAGTCGTGGTCTCGGCAAAAATCAGCGAGGCGAGTGCATTGGCGTCTTGCGGTTTGCAAAGGACCGTCAGCAGCGTGCCCGGACGATTTTTCTTCATTTGGACTGGGGTGGTGTAGACGTCCAGCGCGCCCGCAGCGAGTGCTCGTTCCAGGAAATAGCCATAGATTTGCGGGTTCATATCGTCGAGATTGGCTTCGATAACCGAGATTTGTTCGTCGTAGCCAGGCACAGCTTTCTCGGCGGATTCGCCGATCATGATGCGCAGGACGTTGGGCTGGCCCTCGAGCTCGGCGGTGCCCGCGCCGTAACCGATAGCGGAGACGGTCATGGCCGGCTGCGGGCCGAAAGAATCGCAAAGCGTCGCTACGATGGCGGCCCCTGTCGGCGTGGCAAGCTCCCGCTGGACGCCGTTTGAATAGGTGGGCTTGCCTTGCAGCAAGTTTGCCGTGGCCGGGGCCGGAACCGGGAGAACGCCGTGCGCCATCTTGGTGGTGCCGCCGCCCACGTTGAGCGCCGAGCAGGCGAATTTCTCGATGCCCAGGACTTGGAAGCCGACGCAAGCCCCGACGATGTCCACGATGGCATCGACCGCGCCGACTTCGTGGAAATGGATCTTTTCAAGCGGGACATCGTGCACCCGGGCTTCGGCTTCGCCGAGCTTGCGGAAGATGGCACCTGCGCGGTCGCGGACCTGGGGTGCCAATTGAGATTTCTGCAGAATTTCCAATATATCGGTCAGCGAGCGATGCTTCTGCTGGTCTTCGGTTCTTACCTTGGCGTAGGTGGCGGCCATGCCGTTCTTCCAAACTTTCTCCGCCGAAAGCTCCCAGCCTGGTAGTTCCAGAGTTTTCAGTTCTTCGCGCACCCGCGCAACGTCGCACCCGGCGTCGATCAGCGCGCCGAGTGTCATGTCTCCGCTGACACCTGAGAAACAGTCGAAATATGCGAGGTTCATCGGGAGCCGCCCGCTTGGCGCTGGGATGTTTTGTTCGGAAAAGATCTCTTCGCCGGGGTGCAGATTGATACTATCGGCGCAACTTCAGGCTGTCAAACGGGCCCGGGATGAGGCCGCGGCGTCGAGATACGCTTGGAAGTCCAGTCTACCGGCCAAACGTCCGCCCATTCTCCTATTGGTCCTTGACCATAGGTTACTACTATGGTACTCCAGTTGTTGTTGTCGTAAACGGCAACTCGAACGCGTCGGATAGGATCTAGTTTAGCGGACCTACGCCACGTCCGCCGTTTCCTTGCCCGTAACTCCTTTAGAATCCGCCCTTCACGCCCTTGCGGGATTTTCGGCTCTGGGTTGCTAGCCCAGACCGGACGCCGCCGGTTGCTCGTTAAGGCGGCGCCAGGGTAACAGCCGACGCTGCTCGGTCTATACTGGTGTGATTTTTTGGGCGAAGAGGGAGAGAACAGCGCGTGTATCTGACACTGTGTGATCGATTGCGGGCCGCTTTGACCGGGCACATCCGCGAGAAGTATGGCGTGGAGTTGGCCGTGGCGTTGGAGCGCCCACCCAAAATTGAGATGGGGGAGGCGGCTTCGCCGGTTTGTTTTGAGCTGGCGAAGAGGTTAAAGAAGGCTCCGCGCATGATTGCCCAGGAGATTGCTGTCGGGCTCGGACGCGTGGAAGGGTTCGCGAAGATTGAGGTGGCCGGCGCTGGGTATTTGAACGCTTATTTCGATCGCGGAGCGTTTTGGGCTGCGATTATCGAACAGAAGAAATCGGCGGAACACAAACCAGAGAAAATCATCGTCGAGCATACCAGCATCAACCCGAATAAGGCTGCGCATATTGGGCACGTGCGCAACGCCGTGTTGGGCGACACCATGGCGCGGACTTTGCGGGGAGCCGGGTACAACGTGCAGGTTCAAAACTACATTGATAACACCGGCGTGCAGGTCGCGGATGTGGTGATTGCGTTTTTGGAAATGGAGAAACGGACTCCGGTTAGCGTGAAGATGATGGCGATGGAGCCGCGGTTTGATTACCTGTGCTGGGATTTGTATGCCGCAGCTACGGCATTTTTTGCCGAGGATAAAGCGCGGGCTGCGGCTTTGCGCGGCGCTACACTTCGGGCGATCGAACAGGGTAAGGGCGAAGAAGCGGAAGTTGCCGAAGTTGTCGCCGATTCGATTGTGGGATTTCATCTGCGGACGATGGGACGATTGGGGATTCACTATGACTTGCTGGCTCGGGAGAGCGAGATTTTGCATTTGCATTTTTGGGATGCGGCGTTTGCAAAGTTGAAGGAGGCGGGGGCGATTCAGTTTGTTACTGAGGGGAAGATGGCTGGGTGTTGGGTGATGCCATGGAAAGAGACGGGCGGGGACGGAAAGGAGGCTCAGGAAGTAAAGGAAGACGAGGAGAACGAACAAGACAAGATTATTGTGCGGTCGAATGGGACCGTTACCTATGTGGGGAAAGATATTGCGTACCAGCTTTGGAAGTTCGGGCTCTTGGGAAAGGATTTTCACTATGCGAAGTGGGCCAAGGCGCCTGAGGGCGAAACCGTCTGGTCGACTACGTCGCGCGCAGGTGATCCTGGGGCGCCGGACTTTGGGGCGCCGGCCGCCACCGTTTATAACGTCATTGATGCGCGGCAGGCTTATTTGCAGCAGGTGGTCGCCGCTGGGTTGCGGGCTTTGGGGCATGCGCGGGAGGCGGAGCAGTCCATTCATCTGTCCTATGAGATTGTCGCTTTGACGCCTCGGTGTGCGGCAGAGATGGGGTATGAGTTGGCGGCCGAGGATGCGAAGAAGCCCTATGTCGAAGTGAGCGGACGGAAGGGACTAGGCGTTAAGGCCGATGATTTAATCGACAAGTTGGAAGCGGCTGCCTTGGCAGAGGTGGCTCAGCGACATACCGACATGGAGGAGGTCGAGCAGGTTCAGACGGCGCATGCCATTGCAGTGGGTGCTTTGCGGTTTTTTCTTTTGAAGTTTACGCGCAACGCGATTATTGCGTTCGATTTCAAGGATGCTTTGAGTTTTGAGGGTGAGACCGGACCATATTGCCAATATGCGGTGGTGCGCGCGCGCAGCATCTGGAGGAAAGAAGCCTTCGCACTTGGCGGAGACGCCACGGCCGCAGTCAAGACTGGGGAGGTCAAGGCTTACCAGGCTGGCGCAACCGTCAACGACCTCGCGCCGCATGACGCGGGTCCAATTGTGACCCAGTTTTTGGATGGTCGACAAAATGACGGTTTATGGGAGCTTCTGCTGGCTGTGGGTTCGCTGGACTTCGCGGTGAATGCCACAATTTCCACCCAAGAGCCGGCGTTTCTGGCCAAGTACGCGTTTCACTTAGCGCAGGCGTTCAACAACTTCTACCACAAGCACCACATTTTGTCGGAGGCGGATCCCGCCAAACGGGTCTTCTTGCTGACTTTGACGCAATTGGTCGAGAGGGAGCTTGTCGAAGCGCTGGGATTGTTGGGAATTGAGGCGCCAAACAAGATGTGATGCAGGCCGAGGCTGGAAAAGGCGAAGAAGTTCCGGACACCGTCGGCGATTGACCTTGCCGGGATGCCATGCAGGTGTCCTGCGTTCCTACAAGGGAGTCCGACGGGTAAGGAAGATCCCCGCAAGACGCATCGGGCGGGACCGAGCAAGCGAGCCTCGCCCCTTCACGCTCGGACCACGAACCGGCAGGATCCCGACGCTGCCCGGATTAGTAGGACATCGCTAGGTTTACCAGGGTGCGAAGGGCTACGCCCGTCGGGCCCTTCGCTAGCCACGGCTTGGCGTCGTCGTTCCATGCTGTGCCTGCGATGTCGAGGTGGATCCAGGGAGTGTCGCCGGCAAATTCGCGAATGAACCAGGCGCCCGTGATGCTGCCGCCGCCTTTGCCGCTGCCGATGTTTTGGATGTCGGCGAAGCTGCCCTTGATGAATTCGCGATATTCGTCGTCCATGGGCATTTGCCACATTTTTTCGCCCACGGCTTTGGCGGAGGCCAGCAGCTTGTCGGTCCAGGATTGGTCGGCACCGCTGAAGACGCCCACGTTGATGTTGGCTAGCGCGACTACGATGGCCCCGGTAAGCGTTGCCGCGTCTACCAGGTGCGTGGCGCCCAGCTGCTTGGCGTAGTGGACGCCGTCGGCTAGGATCAGGCGGCCCTCTGCGTCGGTGTTCAGGACTTCGATGGTTTTGCCGGACATGGCGGTCTGGATGTCACCGGGCTTTTGGGCTTTGCCACCGGGCATGTTTTCGGTGCTGGGTACAACGCAGATTACCTTGACGTTGGGCTTGAGAGCGGCGAGGGCCCGCATTACGCCCAGCATGGTGGCGCCGCCAGCCATATCGTACTTCATCTTCTCCATGCCATCGGCAGGCTTGATGGAGATGCCGCCGGTGTCAAAGGTTACGGCTTTGCCGACCAGGCCGATGACCGGTGCGCCGGGCTTTGGCGGGGTTGCCGGCGTGTACGTCACTACGATCATGCGTGGGGGCTCTGGCCCGCCCTGGGCCACGCTGAGTAGGGCACCCATTTTCAGGTCGGCGATGCGCTTTTCGTCGAGGATGTCGACCGCCAAGCCGGACTCTTTGGCCATAGCTTCGGCTTTTTCGGCCAGAATTTTAGGAGTCAGCTTGTTGGAGGGCTCGTTGACGAGGTCCCGGGCAAAGTTTTGCGCTTCCGCGATGACCCGGCCGCGCACTAGACCCTTTTCGGCAGCGGCATTGTCTTTGTCGGAATAGCCGGCGATCAGCACCGTGTCGATGGACTTGTCGTTCTTTTTGTCGGATTTGTACTTGTCGGTTTCGAAGTTGGCGGTGATGGCGCCTTCGGCGACGGCTTGGGCGGAGTCTTCGTTGCGATCGTCTTCGCGGACCAGGAAAGCCAGATGCTTGACCGAGCGGGACTTCAGGTAACGCAGTGCGGCGCCAGCGATTTTACGCAGGGTGGCTACGTCGAACTTGTCGCGTTTCCCTGCTCCGACCAAGAGCAGGCGCGTAGCTTTGAGGCCAGCAGGGGCGTGGATCAGGGTCATTTCCAGCAACTTTCCAGTGAATTCGGCGCTGGCGGAGAGCTTTTTTAACAAGCCGTTGGCGGCTTTGTCGATTTCAGCGAGGGTGCCTTGGATCGGATCTGCATCTTCGAAAACGTAGGAGACCAGAGCGTCGGTCTCCAGTGTGGCGTAAGGCTTGGCTTCCAGGGTGATCTGCATGATTGCTTTTTATCGCCTCCGATTGCGATACATGGCTTGGTCAGCTTCGCGGCGGGCTTCCTTGGTGCGCTCGTCCTGGCGGCGGTCCCACGTCTTCTTGCCTTGGGCCAGAGCAATCTCGCATTTCGCAATGCCGTCACGGAAGTATATCCGTAGGGGGATGACAGTTAAACCCTTGGACTGGACACGGCCCGCCAACTTGTAAATCTCGTTCTGATGAAGAAGCAGTTTACGGGAGCCGAGGGGTTCATGATTCCACGGTCCGCCCGGACTGTATTGAGCGATGTGGGCATTGACCAGCCAAGGCCCGCTGGGCTTGAAATCGACGAAGGCGTCGCGGATGTTCGCTTTGCCCTCGCGAAGGGCTTTGACCTCGGTGCCGTGCAGGACCAGGCCGGCTTCGAGTCTCTCGAGCAGGTGGTAGTTGTAGGAGGCGGCGCGGTTCTGGGCGACGATCTTGACGCCCTCCCACCCGGATTTTTTGGCTGCGTCCTTCACGGCATGGTTATCATAGACGGCGCGTGTGACAGCCTGCAAGTAACAGAATCAAGCGGGTTTCGGACACGGGCGGAATTCTTTTTAAACGACGGTAATACTGGTGCGTCTAACTATATGTTAATTGGAAGCTTGCGGCAACGAAGGGGATTCCTTGCCGCATCCAAGTACGGATGCTAGACTTCCATAGAATCCAGGGAATCC
>Ga0209420_1001622_pt1 | contig 10530 bp, 10 predicted proteins | sample BlaSpr_A8_OM1_O1_FD_187972 | JGI IMG/M metagenome (GOLD analysis project Ga0209420, IMG submission 187972) | Forest soil microbial communities from Thunder Bay, Ontario, Canada - Black Spruce, Ontario site 2_A8_OM1_O1 (SPAdes) (version 2) | ecosystem: Environmental > Terrestrial > Soil > Boreal...
CAGGGCAGGCTGATCTCGAGCGCCGCGGTCTTGCGGAACTGCTCGTAGGCGAGATCCTTGGCGGCGGTGAACGCCTTGACGAGTGAGTTCGCGAGCCACCGGTGGGCGGTATAGACGTCGCGCCGGAGCACGATCGCGTGCATGAGCGGGAAGATGCCGGTCTTGGCGAAGTACTCTCGCTCCTCCGCGCGCGGGTCGGCGAACAGGCACCGCACGGCGCCATCGCCCTCCAGCAGCGAGCGCGGAGCCCGGGGGGAGTACAGCGCGTCGATCTCACCGGTCGCCAGCATGTCTGAGAGCACCCGGTCGGAGGGAATCGGGCTGATATCTATCTCTGGCGGCAGGCTGACCGGCAGCTTCTCTGTGCGCCCGGGCTCGTGCAGCCCGCCGGTGCGGTAGCGGACCGAGTCGGCCGGCACCCCGTAGTGCTCGGCGAGCATGCCGCGGATCCACACGATCGCCGTCAGCTGGTACTCGGGAATTCCGACGGTCCGCCCGATCAGGTCGGCTGGTGCCTCGATGCCCGCCCGGGCGTTGACGTAGATGCACGAGTGGCGGAACCGCTTTGAGGGGAACACGGGAATGGCGATGAACGGGGCGCCGCGGCACAGCGTCACGACGTAGCTGGAGAGCGAGAACTCGGCGGCGTCGAACTCCTCGTGCCGCGCCATCCGGAAGAAAACTTCCTCGGGGTCGAGCGTCACGTAGCGGAGATCGACCCCCTCAACCCGCACCCGGCCGTCGGTGAGCGCCCGGGTCCGGTCATATTCGCCACAGCCAAGCGTCAGGTCTAACAGGGCCACGACAGCAGTATGGCGCGAGTCAGCCCGGCCGGGACTCGACGGCGCCAGATGCGATCGCGCTGACCAGCTGGGCGTGGTCACGCTCGTTCTGGTCGGCGTAGGCGCGGGCGAAGCGGCCCATTGCCGCGGCGAACTTCTTGCCCTTGCCGATGTAGGCGTCGATGGCGACGGGGTCGCCGGTCCTGGCGTGGGCGCGGGCGAGCGTCTCGCCGCACGCGGTGGCGAACTCGGCGAGCCGGGGAGCGATCAGGTCCGTGCTCGGGATGATCTTCATGTCCCGGAACTGGCGCACGTAGTAGTCGTTCCCGTGCAGGGTGCCCCAGCCGACGAAGATGTCGGTGGCGGTCTGCACCAGCCGCTTGCCGCTGATCACCCGCTCGCCATGGTTGCCGTGCGCGCTGGGCTGGGTGTACGCCTCGTACACCGACGGCCCGGCTTGCTTGACCTGCAGGAACAACGGGTCGGCGCCGGTCCGGCCCTCCAGCAGCACCAGGTAGACCCGCATGCCCACGCTGCCCACGCCGACGACCTGGCGGACGATGTCGGCCTCGGTGAACCGGTCGAACAGGCTCCGCCGGTCCTCGCGCAGCGTCATCCGGTACTCGGCCAGCAGGTGATCGACGAGGTCGTCCTGTTCCTCGTCGCCGATCGTCCTGCGGACCGGCGGATCCTCGGTGATCCGGGGGCGCCCGTGCGCCATCGCGACGAGCTTGGCGAACGCTCCGCGGCTCGTCCGCCGCTTCCGCTTGCGTTCAATATGAACCGAGACGGCCCCGCGGTCGGCGGGCTCGAAGTAGCCGAGCAGGCCTTCGACGTGCGTTCCGTCGTACCAGATGTCCAGTTCGTGCATTTTCGCGTACCGGCGCATCTGCTTGCGGTAGGCCTCGACGCCTGCGGTCACCGCGGCGGCGGCCTTGGCCGGCTTGAGCTGGTTCTCCTGCGCTGCGACCACCAGGCTGGCCGCGAACCGCTGCACGTCCCATTCGAACGGGCCTGGCAGGGTTTCGTCGAAGTCGCGCAGGTCGAAGGCCAGGTTGCGTTCGGGCGTGGCCCACAGGCCGAAGTTCAGCACGTGGGCGTCGCCACATAGCTGCACGTTAAGGCCACTGTTAGTGGCGGAGGCCAGGTCGCTGGCCATCACCGCGGCCGCGCCGCGGTAGTAGTTCCACGCCGAGGCCGCCATCCGCTGGTGCCGGATGGGCAGCAGGCCGGGGTCCCGGATCTTGTTCTGGGCCAGGACGGTCTCCAGCGCGTCGTGGCCGCGCTCCCCTTCGTCCCAGTACCCCAGCGTGCTCCGGGCCACCCGCTTCCTGGCGGCCCTGCCCGATGTCCGCCTCTCCGCGGCCGTGGCCGCCAGGTCGTGCCGCATGGGTTCGTCCTACCCCGCGTGGCCAGCCACTTACCGCTGGCTGGCTCGCTGCGCCGAGAGCAGGGGTATGGCCGCGATCTTCTCCTCGGTCAGGTCTTCCCAGCGGATGGCCGCGGCCTGCCGCGGCCCGTGCCGGGGGCGGCAGTCGATGACCCGCTCGGGCGTAACGATGAAATCGACCGGCACGTCGTGCCCGGTCAGCGGGATGACCCCGGCCGGGCGCAGCTGCAGCTCGTGGACGGTCGTGACGGCCACGGTGCGCGGCCCGATCAGGCCCGCCGCGGTAGCCAGCGCGAACTCCAGGTCGGCGAACCCGCCGCCCTTGCCCAGCCGGGCGCCGTCCTCACTGGCCGCCACGCTGCCCATCACGACCAGGTCGACCGGGGACAGCTCGGCCAGCGTGACCCGCCGGGCGGAGCGGGCCGCTCCGCTGATCGACGCCGCCTTGCGCGGCGGCTCGCTCAGGTGGTCCGGATCCAGGGCGAAGAACGGCTCCTGCCCGGCCAGCCGCGGCACCGCCATGTACACGGTCTTGCCGTCCTCGAGGGCGCGCTGGCGTACCGGCCACTGCGCGGAGTCCGGGTTGGCCTTTACCGTGCCCGCGGCCTGCCACTCGGGCATCGCCCGGAGCCGCTCGGCGGCCGCCTCGGCGCCGGTGAAGTTCGGGATGCGCCCGGCAGCTCCCGGGAACCTGGCCACCTTCGCCGCGCGCATCGCCGACCACACCTCCTCGCGCAGCTCGGCCTTTGCCGCCAGCACGTCGGCCGGGCCGCCAGCGTCACGATCGTGACGCGGCACGGGGCGGGGCACGCGCTTACCCTGCCTGCCCGGGCTCCTGCGACGGCACGACGGTGCCGCCGCTGCGCCAGTACTCGCCGTCGGCCCGGGACAGGAAGTCCGCGTCCACCAGGTACCGGCGCAGCGCCGCGTAGTCGCCGTGCAGCGCACCAAGGAACAGGCTGACGTCGCGTTCCGGGTAACGCACTCCGGGCTCGAACGCCTGCGCGATCTTGTCAAGCAGCAGCAGCCGGCGCGATTGCTTGGCGGGCAGCGCCTGGATCCGCCCGTCGCCGACGAAGACCCGCAGCCCCGGGTCGGCAGCCACCGCTTCCATGACAGGAGCCGGATCAAGATCAGCCATGGACCTCATTGTCCACCCTGCCGGCGCCCGGCTCCGACCGGTTTTCGGCCCGGTGCGTGCGCCAAAAACCCGCCAGCGCCATGCCCGCCATCTGCGGTATCGTCCGCCCGTGGACGATGCGGACGGCTATTTCGGGGAACGGGTCGCTGCGACGTACGACGATTCGTCGCACACGTTTGATCCCGGTGCTGTGGAATCCACGGTCGACCTCCTGGCGGAGCTGGCGGGCGATGGCCGGGCACTGGAACTCGCGGTCGGCACCGGGCGCATCGCGCTGCCGCTGGCGGCCCGCGGCGTCCCGGTCCACGGCATCGACCTGTCGCGGGCGATGGTCGCCCGGATGCGCGCCAAGCCGGGCGGGGACGCGATCGACGTGACCATCGGCGACTTCGCCACCACCCGCGTGGCGGGCACGTTCCGGCTCGCCTACCTGGTCTTCAACACGATCACGAACCTGACCACGCAGGACGCCCAGGTGGCCTGCTTCCAGAACGTGGCGGAGCACCTGGAGCCTGGCGGCTGCTTCGTCATCGAGGTCGGGGTCCCGCCGCTGCGCAGGCTTCCGCCCGGGCAGAGCGTCCTGCCGTGGAGCGCGGGCCCGGCGGAGTGGGTGTGCTACACCTACGACTTCGCCACGCAGGCGAGCCAGGGGCACTACATCGATCTTGACAACGGCCGCGGCGAGTACCACACGATCCCGTTCCGGTACGTGTGGCCGACCGAACTCGACCTGATGGCGCGGCTCGCCGGGTTGCGGCTGCGCGACCGGTGGGCTGGGTGGACGCGGGAGCCGTTCACCGGTGAGAGCCGGGGGCACGTCTCGGTCTGGGAAAAGGCCGCCGGCCCGTCATCCGCCGGCTGACCGGTCAGGCGACCCGGCGCCAGCCGAGTTCGCCGGCCTTCCAGCGCGCGATGGCCTGGTGCTGGCTGACGACCTTTACCTCCCGCAGCGGCACCCGATGGCCGTTCATCGCGTGCTCCGCCTCGATGATCCCGACGACGGGGGAGACCTGAGGGATCTCGTGCTTCACGCCGGACTGCTCGACAAGAATTAAGCTGGCCGGCCGCGCGTCCGCGGCATCGCGGGGCGCGTCGTTGCGCTCATTCACATTCATTAGACTCCCGGGCCCTCCCGGACGGTTCCCGCAGTTCGGTAACTACCGCACAGTGCGGGCGTCTTGATTGTTGCGGTACATCTACTTATATACAGCGTACGTGGTCATGCGCTCAGAACGCGCTCATGCGCTCAGTAACATTTCGGGACCGGTCGATGATCGCCTGGCGGCGCGGCGCCCGGACGCACTGGCTCACACTGTGGTCTCGGCGCTCAGGTCGGTCAGCTCGGTGCTGGCGGACCGCCGGGCGCGCAGCACCCAGGTTGACGCGAATCCGACCACCAGCAGGGCCAGCGCCAGCCACGGGGCGAGGATCGTCGGGCTGGTGACCTTGTAAAACGAGCCGAAGATGGCGCCGGCGGTGATCAGGATGCCGACCACGGCCGATACCACCAGCGACACCCGGCGTTCCGACGTGGCGAACGTGCGCAGCGACCCGACCGACATCAGCAGGTAGACCACGACCAGCGCGAAGCCGCCGAACGTGGACCCCCACGCGAACAGCGCGAAGTAGTGCGGGGTGGCGGGCAGCGCGAACAGGCCGGTCCAGAACAGATCCACCAGCAGGGTCACGATCGCCGCCCCGATGATGAAGACCGTGGCGCCCAGCGGAGAGCTGTGCCGCCGGGACACGATCGCGAGCTGGGCCGGGATCCGGCGGTCGCGGGCCATCGCGAAGATCCCCCGGGACGCGGACACGGCGCAGCCGATCGCGACCGCGAGCATGTCGAACAGCACCACGAGCTCGAGCAGCCGGTCGATCCAGGTGCCGCCGTACCCGCCCGCGCTGGCCGGCCCGCCCAGCGCGAACAGCGGTGCCGACGCCGCCGCGGTCAGGGTCTTCAGGCTGTAGTGGAAGCCCGCCACCTCGACGTAGGTAGCCAGGACGAAGAAGATGGTGGCGATCCCGGCCGTGGTCATGACCGCGATCGGGATCTCCCGGCGCGGGTTGGGCGTCTCCTCGGCCAGGTTCGCCGCGGTCTCGAACCCGACGAACAGCAGCACGCCGTACAGCACGCCGAAGAAGATCCCGGACCAGCCGTCCGAGGCGGACGACGGGTTGAACGGCTTGAAGCTGTTCGCCGAGCCGAGCTTGACGATCACGGTGATGAAGAAGATCAGCACGACGATCATCGAGACCAGCGCCAGCCCAAGCTGGCTGCGGGTGGACAGGCGCACCCCGAAGTACAGGATCGCCGCGATCAGCGCGATCACGATCAGCGTCCAGGCCCAGGCCGGCAGCGGGTTGACCTTGAACTCGGAGGCGATCGTGCTCTGCAGGTAGCCGCCGATCAGCAGCAGCAGGCCGGTGAGCAGGACGGTGACCCCGCCGTAGTAGAGCCAGCCGGCGGCCGTGCCGACGCGCTCGCCGAGCCCGCGGGTGACGTAGTCGTACAGCGACCCCGCGGCGTGGATCTCCTTGACGTAGCTCGACACGATCCAGCCGAGCGCGAACACGCCGACCGCCGCGATCAGCACCGAAAGCGGCGAGGCGATGCCGCCGCCCTTGCCGGAGGCGCTGATCACGCCGACGACCAGCGGGATCACGAAGGCCGAGGAGAACACCGGGCCCATGAACCCGACCGACTGCGCGATCACATCGGGCAGCGAGAGGATCTTCGCCCCAAGGCGCTCGTACGCCGGGCCGGAACTCGCCATGGCTCCTCCTTCTTGGAGAGGGACGGGGGATCGGGGATCCGCGTGGCTACGGGCGCGGGGCGAGCCGGAGCACCTCGCTCGCGTTCCCCGCGAAGATTGCGGACGCTTCGGCCTCGGGCAGCCCGAGCGCCTCGATGTTGGCGATCGTGTCGGGGACCACCCTGGGTCCCCCCAGCGGCATGTCGGTGCCGAACAGCACGTGGCCGGTGCCGAAGAACTCCACAGCGCAGCGGACCGCGTTACCGGCCCCGAACATCGCCGTGTCGGCGAAGAACCGCCGGAAGTAGTCGATGGGCTCCGCGGACAGGCGCGAGGTGATGGCGTCGCGGCGCGGGTCCTCGAGCGGCGATGCCAGCCGCCCGGCGAAATGCGGCACCATCGCCCCCGCGTGGTGAGTGATCACCCGCAGGCCGGGATGGCGGTCGAAGCGGCCCGAGTAGACCAGCCGGGCCATGCACACCGACGTCTCGTACGGCCAGCCCAGTGACCACCAGATGCCGTACTCGGAACGGGTCTCCGCTGGATAGTCGGGCCACACGGCGCTGCGCGTCGGGTGGATCCAGAGCGCGCCGTCGAGCCGGGTCACGGTCTCGAAGACCGGATCGAACCGTGGCGAGTCCAGCGGCGCCCCGCCGACGTTCGTGTGCAGCTGCGCGCCGAGCGCCCCGAGCTCGCCCATGGCCCGGGTCAGCTCGGCGGCGGCCGCTTCCGGGTCGTTCATCGGCAGCGCGGCCGCGAACCCGGCGAACCGGTCCGGGTACCTGGCGACCAGCTCCGCCAGCTCGTCGTTCACCGCGCGCGCGAGGTCACGCGAAACCGCCGGGTCCCCGAGCTGGTCGAGCGGCGGCACCGCGAGCGTCAGCACCTGGACGTAGTCGTCGAACGCGTCGATCGCCCGCCACCGCGCGTCGAGGTCGACCAGCGCCGGGTCCTCATGGATCCACTGCTGGTACCCGAGAATCCGGTCGCTGACGTTGCTGCCGGACACGATCGACTCCAGCCGCCGCGCGTACGAGGGCGGGAGGATGTGAGCGAAGGCATCGATCTTCCGCACGTTCCTCCCCTGGATCCTCGGGGGTGGCGAGGCGGCGCCCGGCCGTCATTGGGGGGATCGTATGGAAGCAAACGATCGGTGTCAAGGGCCTCCCGGCGCGCGGCCAGGCCGGCTTCGCCAACGCGGCCGGGCCGGCTTCGCCGGGCTACCCGGGCTGCGGCGAAAGGTGCTCGTGCACCGCGACCCAGCGGGATGCCTCGCGGCGGAACACGATCGTCTCGCGCTCGTGCAGCGTTTGCTCGCCGTCCGTGCCGCCCACGACCGTGGTCACCTCGTGGGTGAAGACCGCGGCGTCGCCGAGCATCTGCACGGAGGGCCGGACCGAGCGGCAGGAGAGCACGCGGAAGCCGTCCTGCTCCTCCCACTGCCGCCAGAGCCGCTGGTACTGCTCACGCGAGGTAAGGCGGTCGGCGGTGGTGTAGAAGATGAAGGTCGCGTCGGGAGCGAAGCAGCCGAAGTACCCGGCCGTGTCGTGCTCACCGAACGCGCGGACCAGGTCCCGCGCCGCTGCCAGCACCGCGTCGGCCGTCTGCGCGTCCGGGACCGCCGTCATGCCGCCGCCGTCCTCGCCGCCAGCGCGGACAGCAGCTCGTAAGCCACGTGTGCCGCGGCGATGCCGGTGATCTGGGCGTGGTCGTAGGCCGGCGCGACCTCGACGATGTCGGCGCCGATGAGGTTGAGCCGGGCGAACGAGCGCAGCGTGGCGAGCAGCTCCCGGCTGGTCAGCCCGCCGGCCTCCGGGGTGCCGGTGCCGGGCGCGTGCGCCGGGTCGAGCACGTCGATGTCGATGGACAGGTAGACCGGCCGGTCGGCGACGCGCTGCGCGATCTGCTCGACCATGCCGGCCACGCCGATCTGCTCCACATCGGCCGCCGGGATCACCTGGAAGCCCATCTCGGAGTCCTCGGTGAGGTCGGTGTCGGTGTACAGCGGGCCGCGGATGCCCGCGTGCAGGCAGCCGGACCGGTCGAGCAGCCCCTCCTCGAACGCGCGGCGGAACGGCGTGCCGTGCGTGTACGCGGCGCCGAAGTACGTGTCGTAGGTGTCCAGGTGCGCGTCGAAATGAACGACGGCCACCGGGCCGTGCGCGGCGGACACCGCGCGCAGCAACGGCAGCGCGATCGTGTGGTCGCCGCCGAGCGTCAGCAGGCAGCCGACGCGCTCGAGGAGGTCACGGGCGCCGCGCTCGACGGCGGAGATCGCCTCGTCGATGCTGAACGGGTTGACCACCAGGTCGCCCGCGTCGGCCACCTGCTGGCTGCCGAACGGCGCGACCTGCAGGGCCGGGTTGTAGGGCCGCAGCAGCCGGGACGACTCGCGGATGTGGTTCGGGCCGAACCGGGCGCCCGGCCGGTAGCTGACCCCGCTGTCGAACGGCACCCCGAGCACCGCGACGTCCGCCCTGGCCACCTCGTCGATCCTGGGCAGCCGGGCAAACGTCGCCGGACCCACGTAGCGCGGCACCACGGTGGCGTCCACCGGCCCGATGTTGCCCGCCGCGGTGATCCGGGGAGTGGGCTCGGTCATGTCTTCTCCCTTACCGCGGCGTCGATGGCTTGCAGCTGCCGGTCGCTGGCCTCGATCGCTGACTTCTCGGCTTCGGTGTTGAGCGAGCGCGACAGCAGGAAGTACACCACGCCGGAGACGAGCAGGCCGACCAGCCAGGAGTAGTCCACGCCGCTCGTCACATGGTTCGGGAACCAGCCGGTGTAGGAGAACCCGGCGATCGGCGGCAGGACCATGAACGGGATCTCCGCCGCGAAGCCGAGAGCGTAGGCGGTGAGGCCGCGCCAGCCCCAGGCGCCGTAGACGCCGTCCGGCCGGAAGATGTCCGTGATCGCGTAGTGGCCGTGCCGGACGAAGAAGAAGTCCACCAGGTTGAGCGCGGTCCACGGCACGAGCAGGTACAGCATCAGCGTCAGCGAGTTCAGCACGGCGTTGACCGCCGTATCCGACGCGCTGGTCGAGATGCCGGCGCCGATCGCGTACCAGATGGCGGCGAGCACCAGGATGGTCACCGTCCGCCAGGCCCGGCTCGTCTGGATCTTGCGGAACGAGTCCACGCCGGTGAGCACCGTCAGCATCGCGCCGTAGGCGTTCATGCCCATCGTGGCCAGCAGCGCCGTGGCCGAGAGGAAGGCGGTGATCGAGCCGAGCGGCGCCGCGACCTTGTCGCCGACGAGCTGCAGGCCGACCAGGCCGTCGGAGACACCGAGGCGGGTGGCGAGCCACGCGCCGAGCGCGATCAGCCAGACGGCCGAGCCGGAGGCGCCGAAGAACACCGCCGCGATGATCCCGCGCCTCGACGTGTCCCGCGGCATGTAGCGCGAGTAGTCCGACACGTACGGCGCGTAGGTGATGTTGTAGGCGGCCGCCACCGAGAACTGGGCCATGAACGCGGCGAACAGGAACCCGCCCGGGTGGCGCGGCTGCACCCCGCCCGCATGCCCGACCAGGATGGCTATCGAGATGATCGCGTAGCAGGGGAACGAGATGATGAGCAGGAACCGGAAGACCCGGTGCACCCAGTCGTAGCCGAAGATCGCGAGCGCGGCGGCCAGCACGGCGGTGGCGACCGCGACACCGCCCGCGCTCCAGCCGAACGCGCCGTGCAGGCCGCTGGCCAGCAGCACCTGGTCGGCGACGTTGAACGCCATGTACGTGAACAGCACGGCGAACAGCGCGACCACCACGCCCCGGTAGCCGAGCTGGGCTCTGGTCTGGATCATCTGCGGCAGCCCGAAGACCGGGCCCTGCGTGCCATGGAAGGCCATGAACAGCGTGCCGAACCCGATCCCGAGCGCCCCGGCCAGGATGGACCAGCCGAGGGACAGCCCGAGCGAGGGGCCGACGAAGCCGATCGGGATCGTGAAGTACTGGAAGTTGCCGAGGAACCACAGCATGCTCTGCTGCCAGGTCTTGCCGTGCCGCTCCGGGTCCGGGATCCAGTCGATCGAGTGCACCTCGATCTGGCCGAGCAGGCCGCGATCCTGTTCCTGTGCCGTGACGCCCGGTGCGGCCATGGGGGCCTCCTCAGGTAATCTCCTGGCACATATGGTGATCATTGGTTTCCTGGCTGTCAACCCTTGTTTCATAACGCCCGGAGGTGTGCGATAGAAGGCGCCGGGGGTGTGCGATAGTGGCGGGCTCGGGTGGGCTCGGGGCGGAGGGTGCCAGTGCCAGGCACGAGTGACCGGCGCGAGCCGGACCATGGCGCCGATTCCCGGCGCATCGGCGCGCAGCTGCGCGCCGCCCGGCTCGCGGCGCGGATGAGCATGGCCGAAGTGGCCGAGCAGAGCGGGCTGACCAAGGGCTTTGTGTCCAAGCTGGAGCGCGACCTGGCCAACGTCTCGGTCGCGTCGCTGCTGCGGCTGTGCGACGCGCTCGGC
>Ga0209420_1001623_pt1 | contig 10517 bp, 5 predicted proteins | sample BlaSpr_A8_OM1_O1_FD_187972 | JGI IMG/M metagenome (GOLD analysis project Ga0209420, IMG submission 187972) | Forest soil microbial communities from Thunder Bay, Ontario, Canada - Black Spruce, Ontario site 2_A8_OM1_O1 (SPAdes) (version 2) | ecosystem: Environmental > Terrestrial > Soil > Boreal...
GGCGTAGCCGACGGGGCCGTAGAGGATCTCGGAGCTGTCCCCGGGCGAGAGCTGGGTGGACGCGTTGGCGATGTCGTTGATGTAGAACCCCTGCACACTCAGCGCCACGGCGGTGGAGTGGGCGATGCCGTTCACCGTCGAGGCGTTGAGGACGTTCACGTCGACCTGGTCGTGCGGCACGGCCGTGACCGTGGTGCTGGTCGAGGGCGGGCGGACGCGCCTTGACCCGCTGTGGGTCGTGGTCGTGGTCGTGGATGCCTTGGCTTTGGCTTTCGCTTTGGCGGCGGCGGTCTTGACGTTTGCGGTCGTAGTGGTCGTCGGGGCGCTCAGGGTGCACGGGTAGGGGTTCCACGGCTCGGGCTGGGTGTTGGCGTAGACGTCGGACGGGATCGTCGTGGTGGTGGTCGTCGTCGGTCCGGACGCCGGGAGCGTCGTGGTGGTCGGCGTCGACGATGAGCTCTTGACCGTGAGAGCGGAGCTGGCGATGAGCAGCGAGACTGTCTGGCCGCGCAGGTCGGGGTCGGCCATGTAGGTGACCGGTCCGTTCAGCACCTTGCCGACCGCCAGGGCGGCGGCGTAGCCGTCTGGCCCGTAGAGGATCTCGGAGCTGCCCCCCGCCGGCAGCGACGTGGAGGCATCGCCGATATTGCCGATGTAGAAGCCCTGGACGCTCAGCGCCACAGCGGTGAAGTGCGCGATGTCGTCCACCGTCGAGGCGTTGAGGACGTTGACGGTGACCTGATCGTGCGGCACGCCGGCCGGCGTGGTGGTGGTCGTGGTCGGCTGCTTCCCGTGCTTCTCGGGGGACGTGGTCGTGGTGGTCGTGGTCGTCGGCGGTGTCGTCCCGATGGCGTTGAAGGAGTTGATCATGTTCTGCGCGTAGGGCTGCGCCAGCTGCAGGACGTCCGCTCCGCCGTCGGTGACGAAGGAGGTCGTCGGCAGCGTCTCGGTGATGAGGTGGTTGTTGGGCAGGCCTCGAAAGACCTCGGCGATGTGGAGCAGGTCGCTCTCGGTCATGGTGTCGTCGATCGTGATGTTGCCCACGGACTCCGAGATGAACGCGTTGACAGTCAGGGGATTGGTGATGGACGCGTTGACCTTCTGCAGCACGGCCCGGAAGAACTCGTCCTGGCGCTGGATGCGGCTGAAGTCCGACAAGCCGTCGTACTCCCAATAGCCGTTGGAGTTCATGTAGTACAGGTGGCGGCTGCGCACCAGCTGCAGCGCCTCCGTCCCGTTCACCACCTGGCAGCCCGTCGTGGTGACGTGGAGGCCCGTGTACGCGTCCTTCACGGCGGTCGGGAAGTCCATGGTGATGCCGCCCAGCGCGTTGACCATGCCCGAGAAGCCGGGGAAGCTGACCGAGGCGTAGTGGTTGATCGGGATGTCCAGGTCCTGCTCAATGGTTTGCACGAGGAGGTCAGGACCGGAGTTGTACGCGGCGTTGATGCGGTTCATGCCCGAGATCCCGCCGACGTTGCCCGGGATGTTCACCCAGAGGTCACGGGGGATGGACAGGACCGTGATCGTCTTGGCCGCCGGGTCGAAGCGGGCCACCATGGTGACGTCGCTGCGTTGACCACCGGCGTCGGCCTCGTTGCCGATCTCGCTGGACAGGGTCGAGTTGTCGCCGACGAACGCCCTCGAGTCGGAGCCCACCAGCAACATGTTGAAGGGTTTCCCGGGGGCGGACGGCTGGGCGACCAGGTGCTTGGCGTGGATCTTCTTGATCTGGCCGAAACGGTAATTGGCGTACTCGTAGACACCACCGGCGCCGAGCGCGGCCAGCAGCACAATGAGGGCCAGGGCATAAAGGACGCGGCGGCGCCAGCGGTGCTGGCGCTTGTGGTCCTTCTTGTGCGACTTGCGCAGCTCCTTCTGGAGGTCACCCCGGGACCTGATCGCCTCGGGGGGCAGGATGGCCGGGGCGCCGTCGGCGTCGGCGTCGGGAGCGGCGGCGTCGGGGACGTGGGCGTCGGGGGCGTTGTGCGCCCACCCCTCCTCCACCTCCCGGGGTACGTCCTCCGGGGGCTCATCCTCGCCATCGTCGGGGGGCAAGAGTCAGAAAATACCTGCCCGGGACGTCAGATAGCCTGCGCCCGGTGAATTTCGACCTGCCCGACGAGCTGCTCGAACTCCGTGAATCCGTCCGGCGCCTGGCCCAGGACAAGGTGAAGCCCCGCGCCCGGGCCATCGACAAGGAGGGTGCCTACCCGCAGGACCTCTTCGAGGCCTTCCGCGACGCCGGGCTCCTCGGGCTGTGCATCCCCGAGGAGTACGGGGGCTCGGGGGCCGGGATCCTGGGCCTGGCTCTGGCTATTGAGGAGGTGGCCAAGTACTCCAACTCGGCCGCCCTCATGCTCCTGCTCACCCGCCTGCCCACCGGTCCCGTCATGATCGCCGGCACCGAGGAGCAGAAGAAGCGCTACCTCCCCGGGATCTGCGACGGGTCGCTGCGGGCCGCCTTCGGACTGTCCGAGCCGCAGGCCGGCAGCGACGTCATGGGCATGCGGACCCGGGGGGTGCCCGACGAGGGCTCGGACGGGGGCTGGGTCCTCAACGGCACCAAGTGCTGGATGTCGGGCGTGCGCGAGGCCGACTGGTACACCGTCTTCGCCAAGACCAGCGAGCCGACCAGCCGGGCCCATGACTCGGTGACCGCCTTCATCGTCGAGCGCGCCTTCGACGGCGTGGACGTCGGCCGCACCGACCACAAGATGGGCGTCAAGGGGGTCGACACCGGTGAGCTGCTCCTGACCGATGTCCACGTGCCGGCGGAGAACGTCATCGGCGAGGTGGGCGGCTTCCGCCTGGCCATGCTCGGCCTCAACGCCATGCGCCCGATCGTGGCCGCCCGCGGCATCGGCCTGGCCGAGGGTGCGCTCATGTACGCCACCGAGTACGTGCAACAGCGGGCCGCCTTCGGCAAGACGATTGCGGACTTCCAGGGCATCCAGTGGGAGATCGCCAAGTGCGCCGTCGACCTCGAGGCGGCCCGGCTGCTGACCTACCGGGCCGCCGTGCTGGCCGATGCCGGCAAGTTCACCAAGGAGTACGTCCCGTACCTCTCGATGGCCAAGTACCACGCCACCGAGCTGGCCGTGCGCGCCTCGTCGCTGGCCGTGCAGCTGCTCGGCGCCGCCGGCTACATGGAGGACCACCCGACCGAGCAGTGGTACCGCGACGCCAAGCAGCTGACGATCGTCGAGGGCACGTCCCAGGTGCAGCTCGGGCTCATCGCCCGCGGCGTTCTCGACCGCGACCTCTGGTGGGACTGAGCGGGCACGGGCCGTGGCACTGAGCTGGCCCGAGGTCCTGGCGCGCCTGTCGCGCCGCGAGCCGCTGACCTTGTCCGAGGCCGAGGAGACCATGGGTGTCGTCTTCGCCGGCGAGGCCACCCCGGCCCAGATCGGCGCGTTCCTGACCCTCCTGCACGCCAAGGGCGAGACGGCCGAGGAGGTGACCGGTCTGGCCCGGGCCATGATCGCCGCCGCCGTGCCGTGCCCACTCGGAGTTGAGGACGGGCCGGGGCCGGGGTCAGGGCCGGTGGTGGTCGACCTGGTCGGGACCGGCGGCGACCGCCTGGCGAGCATCAACGTGACCACCCTGGCCGCCTTCATAGTGGCCGGCTGCGGCGTGCCCGTGTGCAAGCACGGCAACCGCGCCGCGTCGTCGTCGGTCGGCACGGCGGACGTGCTCGAAGCCCTGGGCGTCGCCATCGAGCTCGGGCCCGAGGGCGTGGCGCGCTGCGTGGCCGAGGCGGGCATGGGCTTCTGCTTCGCCCAGCGGTTCCACCCGGCCATGCGCTTCGTGGGGCCGGTGCGCAAGGAGCTGGGCGTGCCCACCGTGTTCAACTTCCTCGGGCCGTTGACCAACCCGGCCCGCATCCGTCACCAGCTGGTCGGTGTGAGCGACGCCGACGTGGGACCGGTCATGGCCGGTGTCTTCGGGGCGACCGGGAGCCGGCACACCATGATCGTCCACGCCGACGACGGGCTGGACGAGCTGAGCGTGACCTCGCCGTCGAGCGTGCTGGAGGTGCGCGGCGACGGAACGGGCGAGTTCGAGGTGCGCGACTGGCGGCTCGACCCGGCCTCGCTCGGGTTCGCGCCGGCCACCATGGACGATCTGCGCGGCGGCGACGCCGCCTTCAACGCCGGGGTCATCCGGACCGTGCTCGAACGGGAGCGGGGGCCGCGGCGCGACATCGGCGTGCTCAACGCGGCGGCAGCACTGGTGGTGGCCGACCGGGTGGATGACCTCGAGGCCGGCCTGGTGCTGGCCGTCGAGTCGGTCGAGAGCGGCCGGGCGCTCGGCGTGCTCGACGCGCTCGTCGCTACGTCGCAAGCAGCGCTGCGCCAGCAGACGGATTGACCCGCCAGGCCCGCCGCGGGGCGTGGGACTCCGGGTCCAGGGCGGACGAGTCGGGCTCGCAGAGGCCGATGGCACAGCCGCCGAAGCCACCCCCCGACATGCGGGCCCCCAGCACGCCGGGCTGGGCCAGCAGCTGGTCGACCAGCTCGTCGACGGCGGGGACGGAGACCCGGTAATCGTTGGCCAGGCTGCGGTGCCCCTCGGTCATGACTTCACCCAGGACGACCAGGTTGCCCCGCTGCAGCAGCCGCTCGGCCTCGCGCACCCGGGCGCATTCGGTGACGACGTGGCGGGCCCGACGCCGCAGCACCGGGTCGCTCAGCTGGCTCAGGTCGCCGAGCTCGCACAGCCCGAGGGGGCGGCCGAGCAGGTGCGAGGCCTGGTCGCACTCGGCCCGGCGCGTGGCGTAAGGGGAGTCGACCAGCAGGCGCGGCGATTCGCTGTGCACGATGACGAAGGCGGCCTCGTCGGGCACGGCCACGGGCCGCGTCTCGAGCGTGTGGAAGTCGATGAACAGCGCGTCGCCCGGCGTGGCGGCGGCAATGGTGAGCGGATCGAGCAGGCCGACGTGCGCGCCGGCCAGCCGCTCGGCCTCCTGGCACGTGCGCGCCAGCGCCAAGGGGTCCGGCGGGTGGCCGAGGGCGAGGAGGAGGGCCACCGAGAACGCCGCGCTGGAGGACAGGCCGGCGCCGACGGGGAGCGTGCTGGTGACCGAGACGGCGCCGCCGGTCGGCGGCGGCTGCAGTCGCAGGAGGCCGGCCGCCAGCAGCGCCTCCGGCGGCACCGGGGCGGTGTCACCCAGGAGGATCTCGAAGGGCTGGTGCGGGAACTGGTCCGAGTCGACGCCCACGAGGAAGCTGTTGGGCCGGGGCGTGAAGGTGACGTCGGTGGCCAGGTCGATGGCCATGGGCAGCGAGAGGCCGGCGTTGTAGTCGGTGTGGTCGCCGATGATGGTGACTCGTCCGGGGGCGCGGGCGGTGGGCACGGGCACAGCTTGGTCCAGCTTGACCGTGCCGGGCGGCCCGGGTCACGATCCTGCGATGGCCGAGCGCACTGGACCGCTGAGTGGGATCAAGATCATCGAGCTGGCGGGGATCGGGCCGGGGCCCTTCACCTGCATGATGCTGGCCGACGCCGGGGCCCAGGTGTTGCGACTCGAGCGGGCGGCGCCGGGTGCGGTCGAGCGGGCCGACGCGGCCGCGGCGTCGGGTGCCCCCGGCTACTGGGACTTCCTGAACCGGTCACGACCGTCGGTGGGCATCGACCTGAAGAACCCCGACGCGGTCGAGCTCGTGCTCGGGCTGGTCGAGGAGTCCGACGGCCTGGTGGAGGGGTTCCGCCCCGGGGTGGCGGAGCGGCTCGGATTGGGGCCGGACGTGTGCCTGGCCCGCAACCCGCGCTTCGTGTACGGGCGCATGACCGGGTGGGGCCAGGACGGGCCCATGGCGAGCATGGCCGGTCACGACATCGACTACATCTCCATCGGGGGCGCCCTCTGGTCCATGGGTCGGGCCGACTCGGCGCCGGTGCCGCCGCTGAACATGGTGGGCGACTTCGGTGGCGGCGGCATGCTGCTCGCCTTCGGGATGGTGGCCGCCTTGCTCGAGGCGTCACGGTCCGGCGCGGGCCAGGTGGTCGACGCCGCCATGGTGGACGGGGCGGCCACGCTGATGACCATGATCCACGCCTTCCACCGCGGCGGCCTGTGGAACGAGTTACGGGGCGCCAACATGCTCGACACCGGCGCGCCCTTCTACGAGGTCTACGAGACGGCGGACGGGCAATGGATGGGCGTGGGGGCTATTGAGGCGCAGTTCTACGCCGCGCTCTTGGAGGGCCTCGGGTTGGCGGGGGACGCATCGCTGCCGCCACAGATGTCACGGGACGACTGGCCGGCCATGAAGGCGCGCTTCGCCGAGGTGTTCCGGGGCAAGACGCGCGACGAGTGGACGGCGGTCTTCGACGGGACCGACGCCTGCGTGGCGCCGGTGCTCTCGCCGTGGGAGGCGCACCTGCACCCGCACAATGTGGCTCGCTCCACGTTTGTCGAGGTGGCGGGCGCGGTGCAGCCGGCGCCTTCGCCGCGGTTCACGCGGACGCCTTCGGGCGTGTCCAAGCCGCCGTCGTTCCCCGGGGCCGACACGGTGTCGGGTCTGGTGGAGTGGGGTGTGTCCGAGGACGTGGTGGCCAAGCTGCGCGAGTCGGGTGCGCTGAGCTAGTCGGCGCGGCGCCTCGTTGGCGCGGCGCGGAATGGGCGCGGCCATCCCTATCGGAAAGGCCATCGCTTTGTAGGCTCGCGGGTCCACCCGAGACCTTTTCGAGGACGTCAATGCCCGCTCCCGCCGCACCCCCAGTTTCGAATGGTCGCTGTTCGACGAGTGTGGGCCACGGGGCGTGGCGGCGAGCCTCCGGCGCACTGAGCTCGACGGTCGTCGTCGCCGGCACCATGGCGGTCGCCTTCGCCTTCGCCACCTCTGCTCCCGCGGCGGCGGCGACCGGCGCCACGCCATTCGCCTACGTGGCCAATTTCAGCGACAACACGGTGAGCGTCATCGACACGGCCACCAACACGGTCACCGACACCATCGGGGTCGGTGCCGGTCCTCTTGCGGTCGCCATCACGCCCGACGGCATGACGGCCTATGTGGCGACCGCCGGCGACGCGGTGAGCGTCATCGACACGGCCACCAACACGGTCACCGACACCATCCCGGTTGGTGCCGGAGCGGTGTCCATTGCCATCGAACCCAACGGGAGCACCGCCTATGTGACGAACATCAACGACAACGACGTGAGCGTCATCGACACGGCCACCAACACGGTGATCGCCACCATTCCGGTCGGCACCCTACCGTTCGGTGTCGCGCTCACGCCCGACGGCACGACGGCCTATGTGGCGAACTACGGCGATAACACGGTGAGCGTCATCGACACGGCCACCAACACGGTGACCGGCACCATTGCGGTCGGCTTAGCGCCACGTGGAGAGGCGGTGACGCCGGACGGATCGGCCCTGTACGTCGACGACAGTGGCTCCGACGACGTGAGCGTCATCGACACCGCCACCAACACAATCACCGCCACGGTGCCTATAGCTGGCTCTCCGATTCGAGTGGCCGTCACCCCCGACGGGACCGCCGCCTACGTCACGGGCTTCGGCGGTGACACCGTGAGCGTCCTCGACACGGCCACGAACACGGTGACCGCCACCGTGGTGGTCGGGAGCGATCCCCGCGGCGTCACCGTGTCGCCGGACGGGGCCACCGCCTACGTGGTGAACCAGTCGGCCGATTCGGTCAGCACGATCGACACCGCGACCAACAGCGTCACCGCCACCGTGCCGGTCGGGACCCAACCCACCGAGGTCACCGTCACCCCCGACCAGGCGCCGACGGCCTCGTTCACGGCGGCCCCGGGCACGTCCGGCTCGCCGACCTCCTTCGACGGGTCGGCCTCCTCGGCTCCCACCGGCGCGGTGACCACCTACGCCTGGAACTTCGGCGACGGGTCGACCGCGACCACCTCGGCGCCGACCACCACGCACCCCTACGCGGCGCCCGGGACCTATACCGCCACCTTGACGGTCACCGACTCGGCCGGGACCTCGACCACGCAGGTCTTCACCGGACAGACCGTGTCGCGGAACGGTGGACCGTCCGCGGCGACGTCACACTCGGTGGTCGTCGCCGCACCGCCGGCGCCACCGACCTCGGCCCCGTCGCCCACGGCGGGGTCGGCTGTCGCGGCGACCCCTGACGGCGGGGGGTATTGGATCGCCCACGCCGACGGCGGCGTGTACAGCTACGGCGATGCCGCCTTCCATGGTTCGCTCATCGGTCGTGTCGCGCCCAGCGCCCCCATCGTGGGCATCGCCGCCACACCTGACGGCGGCGGCTACTGGCTGGTCGGAGCCGACGGCGGGGTCTTCGCCCTGGGCGACGCCCTCTACGAGGGTTCCATGGGCGGGCAGCACCTCGACCAGCCGGTCGTCGGCATCGCCCGCACGCCGAGCGGGCACGGCTACTGGCTGGTGGCCCGAGACGGCGGGGTCTTCGCCTTCGGCGACGCCATGTTTAACGGCTCCATGGGCGGCCGGAACATGAACCAGCCGGTGGTGGGCATCGCCGCCACACCGGCCGGCGCGGGGTACTGGCTGGTCGGGGCGGACGGCGGCATCTTCAACTTCGGCGCCGCGCCCTTCTTCGGCTCACTGGCCAACCGGGCGCTGGCCGAGCCCGTGGTCGGGGTGGCCACGACCCCCTCGGGGCGCGGCTACTGGCTGGTGACCAAGGACGGTGGGGTCTTCGCCGAAGGTGACGCCGGCTTCTTCGGCTCCCTGGCGGGTTCGCCCTCAGCGCTTCCTGCCATCGGCCTGGTGGCCACCTCGGACGGCGCCGGGTACTCGGTCGTCGAGTCCAACGGGACCGGCAGGGCCTTCGGGTCGTAGTGGGTGCACCGGCCTGACGTGGTTGCGCCCGGCGCACCACGACATGAAGACGAACGGCGGCTAGAGGATCCTGGGGGGGTCCAAGTCGGTGGAGATGGGTCCCGTTCGGGAGGCCGCCCACCGCAGGCCGGATCTCCCGAACGTGGCGGCTCACTGCGGCTCGGGTCAAGGGTTCCGGGCCGCTGAGGTCCTGAGCGAGTGGGTCACGGCGCGGGGAGAGGGCCCCTTCCGGGGCCCTCTCCCTCGCGCCGCCTGACCTGGTCGTGCGCTAGCTGCCCAGGCTGATGCCGGCAGCGTCCGTGACGCCGGAGCCCCCGAGGCTGCCGTCGAAGCCGGCCGAGCCGTAGTTGAAGATGCCGCCATCGGAGGCGATCGTCCAGTAGCCGTTGCCGTCGGGCGCCGATGCCAGGCCGACAACTGGTGCGACGAGCGAGAGGCTCCCGGCCGAGCCGTAGAAGCCGGCGTCGCCGTAGTTGAAGATGCCCCCGTCGGAGGCCACGAACCAGTAGCCCTTCCCGTCGGGTGTGGCGGCCATGCTTACCACAGGCTTATTCAGGTGCAAGGCTCCGGTCGAGCCGTAGAAGGCGGCGTCGCCGTAGGCGAAGATGCCGCCGTCGGAAGCGACGAGCCAGTACCCAGCGCCGTCGGGCGTGGCGGCCATGCCCACGATGGGCTTGTTGAGGTGCATGCTCCCGGCCGAGCCGTAGAAGCCGGCGTCGCCGTAGTTGAAGACGCCCCCGTCGGACGCCACGAACCAGTAGCCCTTCCCGTCGGACGTCGCCGCCATACCGACGATCGGCTTGTTCAGGTGAATGCTGCCGGTCGAGCCGTAGAACCCGGCGTCGCCGCTGGCGAACACGCCGCCGTCCACTCCCACCATCCAGTAGCCGCCACCGTCCGGGGTAGGCGCCATGCCCACGATGGGCGCGTTCAAGTTGTAGTCGCCGGCCCCGTCGAGGTACACGAGGTAGTTGTCGTTTCCGAAGCCGGTGATCTCGCCGGCCTGGCCGTAGACGTAATACCCGTCGCCCGGGCCGGTCGGGACGATGTTGTAGGCGATGGTGCCGGAGATGTCGGCGGACGAGTTCGTGCAGTCGAATTGGACAGCCACGGTCTGGACCGGGTTCGGACCCGGGGTGAAGACGTACTGGTCCACCTCGATCGAGCTCGTCGCAGAGCTGTCACCGTCGGAGAACGTTCCGGTTCCGCATGTCGTGTTGTCGGCCGAAACGGTCATGGTGGCCGAGAAGGTCTGCCCCCCCTGCAAGGACTGCGGTGGGACCATCATGAACGAGCCCCCGTCCGGACCCGGACCGTTCCCGTACTGCAGGCACAACTGGTCGGTAGGACCGGTGTTGCAGTTCACGTCGTCCGGGTAGATCGGTGCCGGGTTGTCGTACTCGTATTCGGTCCCGCTGTTGGTCGACAGGTCGGTCACGGTGATCTTGGCCAGGCTGATCGGCGCGACGGCCGACGCATGGGCGATCGACGATGATCCTTGCGCCGGCGCGAGCGGCCGGCCGGTCGCGTGAGGCCGAACCGTTGCCAGCGCACCGGCTGGGGCGCTCAACGCGAGGACCACCGCGGTCGTACAGGCCAGTGCCAGCAGCGGAACACCGATGCGGTATCGATCATGCCCAAGCTTCCGGATTGCGCCGGAATGTGTCGTTGCCATTGTCTTCTCCTCCTCGTCGTG
>Ga0209420_1001624_pt1 | contig 10508 bp, 6 predicted proteins | sample BlaSpr_A8_OM1_O1_FD_187972 | JGI IMG/M metagenome (GOLD analysis project Ga0209420, IMG submission 187972) | Forest soil microbial communities from Thunder Bay, Ontario, Canada - Black Spruce, Ontario site 2_A8_OM1_O1 (SPAdes) (version 2) | ecosystem: Environmental > Terrestrial > Soil > Boreal...
CCTCGCGCTGGCGGCGCAACTCGGCCTCCATGAAGGCATCGAGATTGCCGTCGAGGACCGCTTCGACGTTGCCCGTCTCGTAGTTGGTGCGGAGATCCTTGACGAGTTGGTACGGCGCCATGACGTAGGAGCGGATCTGGTTGCCCCACGCGTTGTCGACGCGGTCGCCGCTCAGCGCGTCGAGCTCGGCCCGCCGTTCCATGCGGGCGCGGTCGGCCAGCTTGGCCCCGAGGATCTGCAGCGCCTTGGCCTTGTTCTGGTGCTGCGAGCGCTCGTTCTGGCACGACACCACAATTCCCGTCGGCAGGTGGGTCAACCTGACGGCCGAGTCCGTCTTGTTGACGTGCTGGCCGCCGGCGCCCGAGGAGCGGTAGGTGTCGATGCGCAGGTCCTTCTCGTCGATCTCCACCTCACTCGACACGTCCTCCAAGAACGGCGTCACGTCCATGGAGGCGAACGAGGTCTGGCGCCGGTGCTGGGAGTCGAAGGGCGACATGCGCACCAGCCGGTGCACGCCCCGCTCGGTGGCCAACAGGCCGTAAGCGAAGCGCCCGTGCACAATGAACGTGGCCGACAGCAGCCCGGCCTCCTGGCCCTCCGTGGCCTCGTCCACCTCGACACTGAAGCCGCGCCGCTCGGCCCAGCGTTGGTACATGCGCAGCAGCATCTCGGTCCAGTCCTGCGCGTCGGTGCCGCCGGCGCCCGCGTGCACCTCGCACACCGCGTCGAGCTCGTCGTACTCCCCGGAGAACAGCGACTGCAGCTCGAGCGCGCCCAGTCGCACGCCCAGCGCGTCGACCGTCTCGACCAGCTCTGCTTCCAACGCGACGTCGCGCGTGCCGGCCGCCGTCGACTCCTCCGTCAGCTCCAGCAGCGCCCGGGCGTCCCCCAGTGCGGTTTGCAGCTCACCCAGCTGGTCGAGGTCCGCCGCCACCCGGCCCAGCTCCTTGGTGACCTCCCGGGCGTGGTCGGCGTCGTCCCACAGGTCGGGCCGCCCCACCTCGGCCTCCAACTCCGCCCGGCGGGCCTCCAGTTTGTCCAGTCCCAGGTAGCGCTCCGCCTCGCCCAGCCGATCCCCCAGCGCCTCGAGCTCGGAAGTGAAGTCGCGAGGTTCCTCGGCTGACGGGGAGCGCCCGTCAGGCGGCGCCATGGCACAACTTGTACTTCTTGCCGCTCCCGCACCAGCAAGGTTCGTTGCGACCCAGCTTCTCGTGCTGCTGCTTCACGATGGGCACCAGGGCGTCGGGGTCCGGGGCGTTGGGCTGCCTGATCTGGGCCTTCTGCCCCCGCTGCCGCCCCGCCCCGCCGTCACCGGTCGCCCCGCCCGAGCCGTTGCCACGGCCGTTCCCGGCCCCGGCCCCGCCCCCGCCGGCCCCACCGCCCGCCGGCGGCGGCGTCAGCACCGACGTCTGCGTGGGCACGTTCAGGCCCTGCTCGGCCGCCAGCAACGGGGCGAGGGCGCCCGTCTCGGCCACCGGGTCCTCGGCCGCCGCGTACACGGCCCGGTCCAGATCGGGCTCGGCCGCCTGCTGCTCCACCGCCTCCACGTGGAGGATGTAGCGCAGGTAGTCGTTGTCGATGACCTCCATCAGCTGGCTGAACATGGAGTAGCCCTCCGACTGCCAGGCGTTCAAAGGGTCGGCCTGCACGGTCCAGCGCAGGTGGATGCCGTCCTTGAGGTTGTCCATCTCGGCCAGGTGGTCGCGCCACCGGGCGTCCATGATCTGCAGGTAGACGTCACGCTCGATCTGGCGCATGGTCTCGGCGCCGCCCGGCATGGCCGCGCCGTGCTTCTCGTAGTAATCCAGAGCCTCCTCGACCAGCGACTCCACCAGGTCCTCGGTCGTCGCCGCCTGCGCGAGGTCGGCCACGGTGAAGTTGGTCGGGTAGTACTGCATCAACCCGTCGATCAGGCCCTTGAGATCCCAGTCCTCCTCGAACTCGGTCGGGCAGTACTCGCTCACCAGCTTCTCGCACGCCCCGGCCAGCAGGTCCTCGGTGTGCTCTTCGAGGTCGTCCCCGTCGATGATCTGCAGCCGCCGCTCGTAGATGACCTTGCGCTGCTGGTCCATGACCTCGTCGTACTTGAGGTTGTCCTTGCGGATCTCGGCGTTGCGGGCCTCGACCGTGTTCTGGGCCCGCTCGATCGCCTTGGCCACCGTCTTGGACTCGATCGGCACCTCTTCGGGCAGCGTGCGCCCCATGACCCACGACATGGCCCCGGTGGCGAAGAGCCGCAGCAGCTCGTCGTCCAGGCTCAGGTAGAAGCGCGACTCGCCGGGGTCGCCCTGACGGCCCGAGCGGCCCCGCAGCTGGTTGTCGATGCGCCGGCTCTCGTGGCGCTCGGACCCGAGGACGTACAGGCCGCCGATCTTGCGCACCTCCTCGCCCTCGGCCCGGCAACGCGCCTCCACCGCGACCTGCCGCTCGGCCAGCTCCGCCGTGCCCTCCTCCGACGACAGGTCGACGCCCTCGGCCGCCAGCTCGTGCTGCGCCAGCAGCTCGGGGTTGCCGCCCAGAATGATGTCGACGCCACGGCCGGCCATGTTGGTGGCCACCGTCACACCCCCCCGCCGCCCGGCCTGGGCCACGATCTCGGCCTCGCGGAAGTGCTGCTTCGCGTTCAGCACGTTGTGCGGGATGCCCCGCTTCTCCAGCAGCCGGGACAGGTGCTCGGACTTGGCCACCGACGCCGTGCCCACCAGCATGGGCTGGCCGGTGGCGTGCCGCTCGGCGATGTCGTCCACCACCGCGTTGAACTTGGCGTCCTCGGTCTTGAAGACGAGGTCCGGGTTGTCGGCGCGGACCATCTCCATGTTCGTCGGGATGGGCACCACGGACAGTCCGTAGGTCGAGGCGAACTCGCCGGCCTCGGTCTCGGCCGTGCCGGTCATGCCCGAGAGCTTCTCGTACATGCGGAAGTAGTTCTGCAGGGTGACGGTGGCCCAGGTGTGGTTCTCCTCTTTGATCGACACCCGCTCCTTGGCCTCCACCGCCTGGTGCAGGCCGTCCGACCAGCGCCGGCCCTCGAGGGTGCGGCCGGTGAACTCGTCGATGATCTTCACCTCGCCGTCGGCCACCAGGTAGTCCTTGTCCCGGTGGTAGAGGTCCTTGGCCGTGAGCGCCTTGGTCAGCTGGTGCACGTAGTTGACGGAGACGGCGTCGTAGATGTTCTCGACGCCGACGGCCTTCTCCACCTTCTCGATGCCCGCCTCCAGCGGCACCACCGTCTTCTTCTCCTCGTCGACCTCGTAGTCCTCGTCCCGCGTGAGCGTGCGGGCGATCGAGGCGAACTGGTAGTAGAGCTGGGCCGCCTCGTCCGCCGGCCCCGAAATGATGAGCGGCGTCCGGGCCTCGTCGATCAGGATGGAGTCGACCTCGTCGACGATGGCGAAGACGTGACCCCGCTGCACCATCAGGTCACGCGACCGCGTCATGTTGTCGCGCAGGTAGTCGAAACCGAACTCGTTGTTGGTGCCGTAGGTCACGTCGGCTGCGTAGGCGGCCCGCTTCACCGCCGTGTCGTCGATGTCGGCGCCGATGCGGCCCACGGTCAGGCCGAGCCAGCGGTGGACACGGCCCATCCACTCGGCGTCACGGGTGGCCAGATACTCGTTCACCGTCACCATGTGCACGCCCCGCCCGTCGAGCGCGTTGAGGTAGGCGGGCAGCGTGGAGACGAGCGTCTTGCCCTCGCCCGTCTTCATCTCGGCGATCCAGCCGAAGTGCAGCGCCATGCCACCCATCATCTGGACGTCGAAGTGGCGTTGGCCGAGCACCCGCCAGGCCGCCTCGCGCACCACGGCGTACGCCTCGACCAGCAGGTCGTCGAGGTTCTCGCCCTCGTCCAGGCGCTCCCTGAACTCGACCGTCTTGTGCTGGAGGGCGTCGTCGCTCAGCGCCTGCATCTCGGGCTCGAGGTTGCCGATCAGTGGTACCAGCTCGGCCAGGCGCCGGACCTTCTTGCCCTCGCCGGCGCGCAGGACCTTGGTGAACACGCTCATGGTGGGCCGATCCTACCGGCCGCAGGGGGGCAACAGCCGACAGCCGCGCTCGAGCAGAGAGTCGGGCTGCGGGCGGCTGACCTGGTCTTTGACCCCACACTCGCCTGCTGCGAGGGTGGCGCGCCGGCACCGGCGGCACGGCGGCACGCCGCCGGCCCAACGGTGCCTTCACGCACGCGTCGCCTCGTCTCCGCGCGCCCCCGACAGCCGGGGACGCCACGGGCAGGGCTTACCTCTAAGCCGCACCATGCTCAGCGACCACAAGTCGCCTTACGTGGGTCGTTTTGCCTGCGACTGGCCTCGACTTTCAACCACAGACCCGCTCGCAGCCCACGCCGATACTAGGTGCTGGCCGCCCCGACGTCCCTCCGGACCGGGTCCCGGGGCCGGGCCGCCTGCCGTCCGGCGCCGGGCTACTGCCCCGGCACGTTGGAGCCGGAGGAGCCGGACGCCGTGCCCGCGCTGGCCGGCGACGCCCCCTCCAGCACGGTGACGTCCGAGATCTTCCAGGTCCCCCCGACGTTCTCGAGGTTGACGACGAGCCGGACCACGTCGGCCTGGGGCGTGGTGATCTTGTTGTTCACGTAGGTCTGGTCGATCACGGCGTAGACGGTGGCCGTGGTCGGCGTCTCGCTCTGGACGTAGAGCGCACGGATTTGGCCGCGCGACTCGGCCAGGGCCTGCTCGAGCTCGGTGCGGATGGACGAGTTGAAGAACTGCTTGGCCTGGGTCGAGAACTGCCCGGTGGCCATGTCCGTGATGGCGTTGAAGTCGGTGTCGACCGACTTGGCGTTGAAGTTGAAGAAGTCGTCGAGGAAGGTCTGGGCGGCCGAGGTGACGGCGGGGTTCTGGCCCGACCCGCTGCTCTTGGTGGCGTAGAGGATGCCGAAGACCAGCGTGCCCAGCAGCCCCACCACGGCGAGCACGCTGACGATGCGGAACGACCGCCGCGTCGGCTGCGCCGGTGCGGATCGCTCCCGGCCGCGGCGCGCCGTCGCCCGGGGCGACGTGTCCTTGTCTCCATCGTCGGTCGTGGTGGCGCCGACCACCTTCACACCGCTGTCGGCTGACTCTTCGGTCATGGTCATTGTCTCCGTTCCTCCTCCAAGTGTTGCGCACCCCGCCCGCGCCTCGACGCCAACGGGAAGCGGTGGGTCAGGCGCGCCGCCGGGTGCGGCGTCGCGAGGGGCGGGCGCCCCAGGCCAGCAACAGCGCCGGGACGACCAGTCCGCCCAGGGCCAGCAGCAGGGCCACGCTCGGGCCGGGCACCCGGTACGAGGTGCTCGAGACCGGGACCGGCGTGGCCGAGCCCAGTTCGACGTCGGCCTCCTGCGCCGTCGGCGCCACGACCTGCCCGCCGGCGGCGGGGGTGAAGCCGGGCTGGGTGGCCGGGCCGACGCCGTTGCCGAAGGTCGTCACGCAGCCGGCGCCCGGGTAGACGTCGGGGATCTGGTTGGCCGAGGCGTAGGACGAGCCGGGCTCGCTGATGATGGGCGGCAGCAGCAGGCGCGTGCGCAGGAAGACCTGGTTCTGCACGCTCTCGTTGCTGACGGTCGGCTTGGCCGGTCCGGCCACGGCGATTTCTTCCACCGCGCCGAAGAAGTACTGGTTGAACGTCAGGCCCTGCGACAGGTTGGTGAGGTTCGTGGGCTCCGCGATGTTGGAGAGGATGCCGGCCGTGTCGTGGAGCAGGCAGCCGAGGTTGGCCGACTGCGACGTGACGAGATCATTGACCTCGCTGAAGGCGGCCGAGCCCTCGGTCAGCACCGTGTGCAGGCCCGTCTTCTGGTCGGCCAGCACCTGCACGAGGGCGGCCGTGTTGGCCAGGTCCTGGCGCAGCTCCGGGGCGACGGCGGTCACGGCGTCGAGGGTCGGGGGCGCGTTAGCCAGCAGCTCGGTGAACTGCTGCTGGTAGGCCACGAACTCCTTGGAGAACGTCGTGCCGGCGTTCACGATGGTGCGCAGGTTGCCCGCGTTGCCCTGCAGGGCTGCGGCCAGCTCGCCGATCAGCTTGTTCAGGTTGCCGGCCGGGATGGCCTGCAGCAGCCGGGTGGCCGAGGCGACGACCTGGCCCACGTCGGCGGGGATCTGGTTCGGCGCGGCCGGCACGTTGGCCCCGCTCTTGAGGTCCGGCGCGTTGCCGCCGCGCGTGGGCACCAGGTTCACCACCTGCTCGCCCAGGTCGTTGGCGATCTGCACGGACGACTGCACGTCGTCGGGCACGGCGGTGCCGGGGTTGATGCGCATGGTGACCTTGGTGCCCGCCTTGGTCAGCCCGGTCGAGCTCACCGTGCCGACCGGCACGCCGTTGAGCTCGACCTCGAAGCCCGAGTACAGGCCCGAGGCGTTGGCGAATTCGGTCGTGAGCGTGGTCGAGCTCTCGAGTGGGTTGCCGAGCAGATTGACCACCCCGTAGCCGACCAGGGCGAAGCTCACGAGGAAGAAGACGATCAAATTGATGATGAGGCGGGGTGTGATCACTTGTCCGCCCCTGCGTTGGCGCCGGCCGAGTTCGGCGCGCAGCTGAACGCCGGCTGGCTGTCTTCCTCCCCGCCGCCGGGCAGGCCGCACACAATGATGTTCTCGTAGAGCTGCACGTAGCCGCTGCGCACCGCCTTGGGCAGCGCGTTGTCGGCGACCGGAATCTCCGCCAGCAGGCCGGCCAGATCGGACTGGTGCTGGGCCAACTGGCTGCTCACCGCCGCCAGCGTCTGCAGCTGGTCGGTGATCTGGGGGTAATACTGCTCGAGCAGGCTGCGGCCCTGCGACGAGAGGTTGTCGAGCGACTGCAGCAGCGTCTCGAATTGCTGGGAGTTCTGGGCCAGGATGGCCACGGTCTGCGACAGGTTGTCGAGCGCCGTCTCACCCTGGCTGGTGCCGGGGGCGAGCTGCGCGCTGAGGCTGTTGAGCCCGTTGACGGCGGCGGTGATGTCGTCGGTGTGCTGGGCATACGCCGTGGCCACCGTGTCGAGGTCGCTCAGGAAAGCCTTGAGCGACGCCGCCTGCCCGGTGAAGCCCTCACCACCGGCCTCGATGATCTGGGCCAGCTCCGTACTCGAGATGGCGCCGAAGACCTCCGAGCCCGCCTCCACGAACTGCTCGACATCCGGGACGATGGAAGTGTGCCGGATGACGGCGCCGTCCGGCAGCTGCGGCGCCGTGGCGGCGGCCCGGCCCGTCTCGTCCTTGGGCACGGTCAGCTCCACGAATTGGTCGCCCAGAATGGTGGTGCGGTCGATGGCGGCGTTGACATTGGCCGGGATCCGCACGCCCTGGTCGAAGGCGAGCACGACCCTGGCCTTGTCGCCGTCGAGCGCAATCGAGCTCACGCTGCCGACGGGGACGTCGGCCAGCTGCACCTGGGCCCCGCCGGAGAGGTCGCCGACGTCACTGAAGACGGCGCTGGCCGTGCGCTGGCCGCTCGACGTGGAGCAGCCGGTGAGCCCGGCGGCCAGCGCGACCAGGGCGGGCACGGTGAGGAGCAACCGGCGGCCGCGCATCACAGCCACCCTGTGAGGTCGTGCCACCACTGGTGGAGGAGGCCGCGGTGGGCGCGCCCGTGCGGGTGCGGGGTCATGGACGCCGGCAGGGGTGGCAGCTCGTTGGCGTCGGGCGCCGTCAGCGTCAGGTCGGCCGTGGATGCCGTGGGCGTGGTGCTCGAGCCTGCGCCGGCGTCGCGCAGCGAGGCCGTCAGGCCGCCGGCCGACACGTCGTCGGAGAGCAGTCCGCCGTTTGACGCCGAGGTGCCGGTGCTGCCGCCGCTCGAGCTGCTGTGGTCCGACGAGCCGGCGGTGCAGCCCAAAACGAGGTTGAGCAGGCCGCAGGGGTTGGTCGTGGTCGTGGTGGAGGGTGGCGCCGTCGTCGTCGTGGTCGTCGTCGGGGCGGCGGCCGGCGCCTTGGACTGGGGTGCCGGCGTCGACGCCGCCGAGCCGCCGCCCTGCGCGGCGTTGGCTATCTGGTCGAGCCCTTGCTGCATGAGCGACGCCGGCGTGGTGGTGCCGCTGCTCTGGCCGGTCAGCGCGTCGAGGATGTTCGGGATGTCGTTGAGCAACGGGTCGAAGAAGCCCGAGTCGGGGTTGCCGCACTCGTTGAGGGCGGCTAGGTCGGCGGCGCTGAGCCCCGTCGAGTGGTTGGCCACGATGCGACGACACACACCGGCCAACCGGTCACGGATGAGGCCGGCCATATAGGCGCCGCTCACGCCGGGCGCCGCCTGGATGTTGAGGTCCAGCCAGTTGTAGGTCGGGTCGTAGGCGCGCTCGGCCCCCTGGAAGAGGTTGTTGCCGTTCTGGAGGACCTCATCGACCGCAGCCAGGTTCCGGTCGAGCGTGCGGCCGGCGGTGGTCACGGTGCCCACGTCGGCCTCGAGCGGTTGCAGGTTGGGCACGAGGAGGTCGACCAGGCCGGTGCTGGCGCCGGCCAACTGGGTAATGGCGTCGTTGAGCTGCCCGGAGTGCTGCGCGATGGTCGTCGACACGGTGTCGTACTGCTCGACCAGTTGCTCGATGTTGGACGTGTCGGTGTCGAGGGTGCCGGTCAGCTGGCCCAGGGTGCCGTTGAGCTGGCCCAGGTCGTCGCCCTTCTCGGCCAGTAGCTGGACCGTGCCGGCCGCCGACGCGATCAGCTTGTTCAGGTTGCCCCCCTGGCCGTCGAGGTCGGTGGCCAGGTTGGTCACGAGGTCGCCGACCGCGTTCGGGTTCAGCGCGTTGAGGGTGTGCTGCAACTCCTTCAACACCTCGTCGGTGGACACGGGGACAGCCGTGCGCTGCTCGGGGATGGTGGCGCCCGGGGCTAGGTAGGCCCCGCCGGTGTAGCCCGGGTTGAGGTCGACGTCGGGCGAGCCCAACAGCTGGGCGGCCACCAGCGAGGCGAAAGCGGTACGGGGGATGTGGGTGCCTTGGTTCACCGCCAGCGTGACGTGCACCGTGTCGCCGACGTTCTGCACGTCAGTGACGGTGCCGACCTTCACCCCGAGCACGTCGACCGCAGCGCCCGTGAACAGCCCGGGCGCGCTCGAGTAGACGACGTTGATCGGGTACGTCGGCGTGGACTTGGTCACGTCGACGGCGACCAGGATGCCGGCGACGAGCACGACCGCCACCGTGACGGTACGGGCGGCCTTGGAGGCGAAGAGCTTGCGCAGCAGTTGCATCACTTGATCCCCTGCAGCAGCGGGCTGATCAGCTGGGACAGGCCGCCGAGGCCCGAATTGGGCCCTGCCGGCTCGGTGGACGGCTGGGACCCGGAGCTCTTGGCCGCACCGCTGGAGGCCGAGCCGGTGGAGTCCGACCCAGAGGCCTGCGAAGGGCCACCCCCGGGCTCGGAGTCGGAGCCCGCCCCGGGCAACGGTCCGGTCTGGTCGTCACAAGCCAGAGGGTCGGGGCCGAGCGCTTCGTTCAGCGCCTGGTCGAGTGCGCCGCACGGACCTATGACGCCGAAGGTGTTGGTGAGTGAGGCGGGGTCGGTGTAGATGTTGCCCCAGGGCACGGGGGTCGACCCGCTGTAGGCGATGGACTGGAAGCCCTTGAGCGCGCCACCGAGGTAGCTGACGCCCTCGGCCAGGTCCTCCTGGTGCTGGCCCACCACGGTCAGGTCGGCGTGGAGGCTGGAGAGCAGCGAGTTGAGCGCGGGCGAGTCCTGGCTGACCAGGCTGTTGGTCTGGCTGGCCATGGCGTCGACATTCGTGATCAGGTCGCCCAGGTCCTGGTCGTTGGCGGCCAGGCCGGTCGAGACCGTGTCGAGGTTGTTGACCACCGACAGCAGCTGCTGATCGCGGCTGGCCAGGGTGGACGACAGCGTGTTGGCCGAGTCGATGAGCTGGGACACCTGCGTGCTGCGCTGGTCCACCGTGGTGGTGAGCGCGCCGAGCCCGGAGATGATCTGCGCCACCTGGGTCTGCTTGTCCTTGGTGATGGCGGCCAGCGAGGTCACCAGGCTGTTGAGCGCTTGCGCGTTGGACTTGGCCAGTAGGGTGTGCGCCGTGTTCTGCAGTTGGTAGAACTCGGTCGGCACCGACGTGTTGGTGATCAGCGCGCCCGGCTTGAGCGGCTCGTCCCACCCGCTCACCGGCGTCAGCGTGACGTCGACCACACCGAGCAGTGTCTCCACCTCAATGGCGGCCGTCGTCACGTGGGGCAGCTGGACCGACTTGCTCACCGACAGCTGGGCGTCGACCGCGTTGCCGTGGACGTCGACCGAGGTGACCGAGCCGACGTTCACGCCCGCGACCATGACCTGGGTGCCCTTCGAGATTCCGGCGGCGTTGGCGAACCGGGCGTTGACGGTGTAGCCGGAGCTGAACAGGCTGCGATTGAGGAGGAGGATGCCGAGGATGCAGACGCTCATCACCACGATGGCGATGAGGCCGACCACCTTGGGGTTGCGCTCGGTGACGGCCTTCACTTGGAGCCTCCCGTCGCCGACGCGGCGGCCCCGCTGACCGCCTGTAGGTCGAGGCCGAGGCTCGAGGCGGCGAGGCCGCCCGGGCTCGCGGGGGCTGTGCTC
>Ga0209420_1001626_pt1 | contig 10494 bp, 9 predicted proteins | sample BlaSpr_A8_OM1_O1_FD_187972 | JGI IMG/M metagenome (GOLD analysis project Ga0209420, IMG submission 187972) | Forest soil microbial communities from Thunder Bay, Ontario, Canada - Black Spruce, Ontario site 2_A8_OM1_O1 (SPAdes) (version 2) | ecosystem: Environmental > Terrestrial > Soil > Boreal...
GCAAGTCTTTTATTTTGTTGGCGTCCCCGACGGGATTTGAACCCGTGTTACCGCCGTGAAAGGGCGATGTCCTAGGCCAGGCTAGACGACGGGGACGGTTGTGAGGCGGGGTGCTTGAGGCACATTAGATCGTAACAAGCGCTCGCGACCGTGTCAAAAACGTGGCATGGGGCGAGATTGCATTTCTTGCCGATTGCCGAGAGCGATTGTCGATGAGTAGCTGTCGGGCGTTGTCCGCCACCGTCTCTTTCCTTCCATCGCGGGAACAATTTAGAATTGTTCAGTCCGCCCACTGAGCGGCTCACACCCATTCGAGGCGATTGTGTCCGATCCACTCTATCTCAGTCTCTGGTTCAGCGATTTCTCCGGTCCTGAAATGCTGCCGCACGCCTTCGCCGTCTTGCAGCAGTTCCCCTTTTCGACGCAGCGTCCCGGGATCACTTACTTTGCCCTGCATCCTATTTCCTGGGACGAGGCGACCGTGTTGGAGCGCCGCTTTCCCTCCGGCATCGACCCTGGGCAGGCCACGCTGATCGCCGCCGAGCTGGTCCACGATGACTATGCTTACGTCTTCGAAGCTCATTGGGATCTATGGACGCCCGATGAGTCGAACGCGAACTGGGTGCTCGAGCCTGAAAGTGTGAAGTTCATCGTCCAGGGAGAAGAATTCGACGAAGGAGCTTTTCAGCAGACGGGACACATCCAGGTGGATTTTGGTCCGGATTCGTATTTTCTCCAGCCCGAAACCTCACTCACCGACCAGACTCGCGCCAAGATTCGCGACAATGTCGCGAAGCTGGTGGAGTTCTCGGTGAACATCGAGAAAAGTAGCGGCACAAGCGCACGCCTGCTCTGGTCAGAGTCAGAGGAGAGCCTGGCGCAGAAACTGATTGCCCGCCTGCAGAAAGTGCAGTGAGCACAGCGGTCACAGAAGGAAAAGCAGAGCCTGTCATCTCGCCGACTGCTGTGAACCGTGCAACTTCTGTGGTCAGGTTTATTTCGTTCGGCCGCCCTCAACCTTCAAGCTGTCACTTGCGGCCGCTTGTGCCGCCGCCAGCCGCGCCGTAAACACGCGGAACGGCGAGCAGGAAACGTAATTCAGCCCAATCCGATGGCAGAATTCTACCGAGGACGGCTCGCCGCCGTGCTCGCCGCAGATGCCGACCTTCAGGTCCGATCGCGTCCTGCGCCCCCGCTCCGTTGCCATCTTCATCAACTGACCTACACCTTCCTGATCGAGCACGGCAAACGGATCCTGCTTGATGATTCCCTCTTTAAGGTATGTCGGCAAAATCTTGTTGACGTCGTCGCGCGAGAACCCCCAAGTGGTCTGAGTAAGATCGTTGGTGCCAAAGGAAAAGAATTCCGCTTCTTTGGCAATTTCGCCAGCAATTAAAGCGGGGCGCGGGAGCTCGATCATCGTACCGACCATGTATTCCACGGTGCGTCCTTTCCCTTTGAAAACTTCTTTCGCAACCCGGTTTACAATCGCGGCCTGATTTGCCATTTCGTTCACTGTCGCGGTGAGCGGGATCATCACCTCGGGATAAACTTTGATGCCGTCTTTGGCGACGGCAACAGCCGCCTCGAAGATGGCACGCGCTTGCATTTCGGTGATCTCCGGATACGTAATCCCCAGCCTGCAGCCACGATGCCCAAGCATAGGATTGACTTCGTGAAGTTGCTCGACGCGTTTCAGGAGTAGCGGCAACACTTTCTTCAAATCGCCGGCCCCTTTGACTCCGTAGTCGCGGTACTTGGCCACCAACGATTTCTTCTGCTTGGCGTCCATGTACTGGAGGGTTGCGAGATTTACCATCAGCTCTTCCCGGGGCGGCAGGAACTCGTGCAACGGTGGATCCAGAGTCCGAATGGTCACGGGAAACCCGTTCATCGCCCGGAACACGCCGTCAAAATCCTTACGCTGCATGGGCAGCAGCTTCTTGAGTGCGGCTCTCCGAGCTTCTTCGGTGTCGGCGAGAATCATGGCACGCATGTGTGCGATTTTCTCTTCGCCGAAGAACATGTGCTCCGTGCGGCAAAGGCCTATGCCTTCGGCGCCGAACTTCCGCGCATTGATCGCATCGCGTGGAATGTCGGCGTTGGCCCGCACCTTCGTCGTGCGGTAAGGCTCCGCCCAGCTCATAAACTTATCCAGCAACTTCATGTCGTTCGGATCGGGTGGAACCGTCTTGACCTGGCCCTTGATCACGCGTCCAGTGGACCCGTCGAGAGCAATCCAATCGCCCTCTCTCAAGATCTGTCCCTTCACGCGGATCTCGCGCTTCTTCTCGTCAACATCAATCTCCTGCGCGCCGGCCACGCATGACTTACCCATGCCGCGCGTCACGACTGCGGCGTGGCTGGTCATGCCTCCGCGAGAAGTCAGAATGCCGGCAGCCGATACCATGCCCTCAATGTCTTCCGGCGAGGTTTCCGCACGCACCAGGATCACTGGTTTCTTCTCGGTGCCGTGGCCTGCCATCTTCACCGCGTCCTCGGCGGTGAAAGCAATCTGGCCGACGGCACCACCGGGAGACGCCGGCAACCCCTTCGCCAGCACGTTCTCGATCTTTACGTCTTTTTCGTCCAACCGCGGAACGACAAAATAAACAAGCTGGTCTGGCTCCGGACGAAAGATCGCTTGTTCTTTTGTGATCAGTCCTTCTTCGACCATCTCGATGGCAATCCGCACTGCCGCCAACCCGGCGCGTTTGCCATTGCGAGTCTGCAGCATGTAAAGCTTGCGATCCTGAATAGTGAACTCGAAATCCTGCATGTCTTTGTAGTGATTCTCGAGGCGAGTGGTGATTTCGCGGAGCTGCTTGAAGACATCGGGCATGATTTTTTCAAGTTCGAGGATTTCAACCGGCGTGCGTACTCCTGAAACCACATCCTCGCCTTGCGCGTTCAGCAGGAACTCGCCGTAAAACTCTCTTGCGCCAGTCGAGGGGTTGCGCGTAAAGCCAACACCGGTGCCGCTGGTGTCACCGAGATTGCCGAACACCATAGCCTGGACGTTGACGGCCGTGCCGAGCATGTCGTCGATGTTGTTGAGGCGGCGATAGGTCTTGGCGCGCTCGTTCTGCCAAGAACGGAATACGGCGTCCCGAGCCATCACTAACTGCTCGTGTGGATCCTGCGGAAACTCGCGCTTGGCGTGATTCTTGACGACCTTCTTATACTCCTCAATCACTTCTTTCAGCGCCTTGGCATCCAGGTCGGTGTCGAGCTTGGCTCCCTTCTTCTTTTTCTTCGCATCGAATACTTCATCGAACGCAGACTTCGGAATCTCAAGCACAACGTTGCCAAACATCTGAATCAGCCGTCGGTAGGAATCTGCCGCGAACCGCGGATTATTGCTGCGCTTGGCCAAAGACTCCACACTCATGTCGTTCAGTCCGAGATTGAGAATCGTATCCATCATCCCCGGCATGGAAAACTTCGCGCCGGAGCGCACGCTCACTAGCAGGGGATTCTCGCCCGTCCCCAGCTTCTGCCCTTGCAGCGCTTCCAGCTTAGCCAGAGCCTCCTCCATTTGCCGGTCTACTTCTTTCGACACGCCCCCGGTCCGCATGTACTCGCGGCAGGCTTCGGTCTGGATGGTGAATCCCGGAGGTACAGGCAGCCCAGCATTAGTCATCTCGGCAAGACCGGCGCCCTTCCCGCCCAAGTCATCCTTCATCTTGCCGTTGCCGTCCGCTTTGCCGCCGCCGAAAAAGTAAACGTACTTGGTTGCGGTTTTCTTGCTTTCCTGAACTCCAGCTTCGGGGAGAGTAATTGTCGCCATAATGATTAGTCCTTTGTGATTCGATTCTGTAGCGCCGGCAATTCGCACATCTACACTTGAGGTCGAGAACTCCGGCTGCTCATCCCTTCCCTTCGGTAACGATCTCGGAAAAATCCGCAATCGTCGAAAACTCTTTCAGCAGAGTCCGCAAGAGTGCCAACCGGTTGGCCCGAACCTTGTCGTCCTCCACCATCACCATTACTTTGTCGAAAAATGCATCAACGTGATCTCTTGCCGTCGCGAGCAGCATTAGGGCATCGCTGTATTGTTTTTTCTTCCGCAGCGCATTGACCCGAGGTCCGTTGGCCTCGATATAAGCCGCCAGGTTCTTCTCTTCGTGAGCTGAGGCGGGCAAGTACTCGAACCATGCGGCGACATCGATTCCCTTCTCTTCCGCTTGCCTCAAGATGTTTCTCATACGCTTGCAGGCCGCGCCGATCGCGAGGAATTCGGGCATATGCAGAACCTGTTTTACGGCCTCAGCCCGCGCTAGCGCATCGACGACGTCGTCAGAGTCAGCGGCCAGCACGGCCTTCACCACGTCGTAGGCATATCCGAGCACGTCCTCGAGATAAAACTCCAAACGTTCGCGGAAAAATGTTTTCACGGACTCGATAAACTTCCCATCGTCAACGAACTTTCTCTCCGCATCCGATCCCTGGTAGCCAGCACGCGCATCCCGCATCAAATCCGCCAAATGCAAAGGCAGCTTTTTCTCCGCGATCACTTTCACAATCCCATTGGCCTGCCGCCGCAACGCAAACGGATCCTTCGAGCCGCTCGGCAACAGTCCCAGCGCAAACATTCCTGCAATCGTGTCCGCCTTGTCCCCGACGGAAAGCACTGCACCCTCCATCGATCGCGGCACATCGTCGTCAGTGGATTCGGGTTTGTACTGATCGTAAATCGCATCCGCAATCGCGAGCCGAGTCGCCTCGGGCAAACTCGAATCAAGCTTCTGCACCCGCGCGTAAAGCCCACCTACAACGCCTTGCAGTTCGGTAAACTCCTTCACGAGTTCGGTGGTGAGATCGGACTTCGCCAGGCACGCCGCTTTGTGGATCACGCCCGCGCGCACCGCCATCCCACCCTGCTTGATGATCTCACTCAGCCAACTGCACAGGCGCTGCACCCGCCGCGTCTTCTCGTAATAGCTGCCGAGGTCCTTCTGGAAAGTAGCGTGCCGCAGCAGATCCAGTCGCTCGAGGAGCGAGCGTTTCTGGTCCATCTGCCAGAAAAACCGCGCGTCGTTGAACCGCGCTCGCAGTACGCGCTCGTTGCCATGCCGGATCAGCCCCTGCGGATCGCCATCGGTATTCAGCACCGCCAGAAAATGCGGCAGCAGTCTGCCGCCAGCATCTTCCAGCGCAAAATATTTCTGATGGTCACGCATCACGGTAACCAGAACTTCTTCCGGCAGCGCCAGAAACTGTGGATCGAATCCGCCCAGAATCACGGAAGGAAATTCCGTCAGGTTCACCACCGTCTCGAGCAGAGGCGTGTCTTCCCTCCACCGTGCCCCAGAAATGGGGCGCGTCGCGGCGTCCAGCGCTTTGCGGATCTGCTGCTCACGCTCCGCGTGTCCCAAGACCTTGGCCGCGCGCAGCGCTTCCACATAAGCAACTCCAGCCCGGGGAATCGTAACGTCGCCATGCGACAACATCCGGTGCCCGCGCGAAACCTTCCCTGCCCAGGTCCCGTCAAACTCCAGCGGAATGGTCTCTCCGTCAAGCATCGCCACCAGCCATCGCACCGGACGTACAAAGCGCTCGTGCGTCTTACGCCAGTACATACTTTTGGGCCAGTAGATGAACGCTAGCTCTTTAGGCAATGTCTCGGCGAGGATTTCCGCAGTGCTTCGGCCCTTCTTGGTAACCTTCGCCGCCAGATACTCGCCCTTCGCGGTTGTGATCTTCTGCAGCTGCGACACGTCGACTCCGGCCTTCTTGGCAAATGCATGCGCGGCTGGCGTGGGTTGACCATCCTTGTACGCGACCGTCGCTGACGGCCCCGTCACTTCCTCGGTGATATCCGGCTGGGCTGCAAGAATGCCAGCCGCGATCACCGCCAACCGTCGTGGCGTATCGAAGCAGGAAATCGTTCCCGGTGCGAGCCGTTCCCGGCTAAGCATCGCTCCGACACGCTCCCGCAATTCCAGCGAGGCTGCGTCAATCATCCGCGCCGGGATCTCTTCGCACCCGATCTCTAGCAGAAAGTCTGGCATCCCTTGACTTTACCGTTTCTCAGAACCTGACCGAACCAACCGTTGATGCGCATCACATCACAGGACTCACGACCCAACCGGCGACAACTTCTCGCTCTTCGGTTTCCTCTCGCGAGCAGGTTCTTCCTCGTCCGCCTTGTCGCCACGTGCAGAAACTTCGCTCTTCTGCTGATCCACCCAAGCCTTGGCGATGCCCACCGCCAGCGCCCGCACCCGTGCAATTACGCCCACGCGCTCAGTCACCGAAATCGCGCCGCGGGCATCGAGAATATTGAACAGATGCGAGCACTTCAAACAAAGATCGTAGGCGGCAAGCAGAGGAAACCGATGCTTCGACGGAGGCGGCGGCACGGGCTTCTTATCAAGCGCTAACTCCACTTTCGCGATCGTTTGATCCGCGCGGGGCATGTGCATTTCCCCGTAGTTGTTCAGCACTTGCTTACATTCAGCCTCATACAGTTCAAAGTGCTTCCAGGTCTTCTCGACGTCCGCCACCTCGAAGTTGTACACGGAAAACTGCAGCTCATCGGCCAGCCGCACATCGCCGTAAGTCGTCGCCTGCCCCGTCTCCGGATCGCGCGCCCACACGATGTCGTAAATCGAATCCACATCCTGGAGAAACGCCGCAATGCGTTCCAGTCCATACGTCAGCTCGGCGGAAATCGGAAACAAGTCCAGCCCGCCGCACTGCTGGAAGTAGGTGAACTGCGTGATCTCCAGTCCATCGAGCATCACCTGCCAGCCCACCCCCCACGCGCTCAGCGTTGGGGCTTCCCAGTTGTCTTCTTCGAACTTGATGTCGTGCTGCCGCAGGTCAATGCCTATCGCTCCTAGCGACTCCAAATACAACTCCTGCACATTCTCCGGCGGAGGCTTCAGGATCACCTGCAACTGCATATGCTTGAACAGCCGATTGGGATTCTCCCCATACCGCCCGTCCGCCGGACGCCGCGAAGGCTGCACGTACGCCACCTTATAAGGCTTGGGACCCAGCACGCGCAGAAACGTCTCTGGTGCCATCGTTCCCGCACCCACTTCAACGTCATAAGGCTGCTGCAGCACACAACCACGCTCCGCCCAAAATGCCTGCAGCCGCAGGATGAGTTCCGGAAACATCAGCGAGTTGGGTTTGGATGGGGGCACAGTGTGTCCGCGGTCCGAGGGTTAATCTTTAATTGTAAATGGAAGAGCAGCGAGCCGTCAGCCCCGATCAGTGCGAGCCCTTTTACGGAGCCCGACAGATAACCTTGGTTCGATCAGGGTGGGGCTTGCCGTCCTCCATAATCGGGCTGAAGTGCCATTTGCCCACCGCTTTGGAGCACGACTGATACATCGCGTGCGGCCCGTCACCGGCCATCGACTCGATTATGTTGCCTTCCTCGTCCACCGCAATTCGAATCTCGAGCGTAGAACCGGACGGAGCAGTTCCCTCGGAAAAACCGGGATCGATAATGTTGGTAGCTAACTTTCTAACTTCTTCGTCGGTTAGGGGAGAAGCTGGTCCATACGCGCGTGTATTGAAGCTGAAGTTCAAAATAGATTCCGCCTGTACAGGGGCGCCGTCTCTCAGCACCGGCTTGAACTTCCACTTGAGTATTTGTCGCCGCGCCGAATCGTCTGCACGCTCAATCGCAACACTCAGAGGCAGAACCTCGCGAACCTGACCTGACCGGTCCAGGGACACGTAGTAACTGGTTTCTCCAGTGGTGTTGTTGTCCTCTAGCACTTGAGGCCAGATGATCTCAAGTGGCTGTTGCGCCAGACCACGGTTCTGCCTCCTGTACGACAGCTGCCCGAATTTGACTTGGTTTTTCGGTAGGATTTTCGATTTGAAGCCCAGCCTCATCGTGCTTCTGCAATTCGCCCAGCGTGTTTATGCGCGCTTGCCAGCTGTCGCTATGATCGATGCGATAGGTCAGCAACCGAGCCACTCTTTCGCCTTTGAAGTTTCGGTAATCAGAAAATTCCAGTGAACGGCCAGCGGCTCCAACGAACTCCGCAAGCCCATAGCGACTCATCGCTCACATTCTGCTATTCGGCGAAAAGCAAACTTTGCCGGAGTCGTCGGCCAGCCCGTTAGCTTTCGTTCTTACAACGTCGCGGCGCTTATACGAATCGAGCACAGTCTGCGGATTTACCATCGCGCTCGTCAGGACCTCAATTGCCAGCGGAAGATAGTCGGAAGAATCCTGCTCGAACACTCTGTCATCATTCACGATCAGTGTTTGGGAAAACTCCTGCGACTGAATCCTTCTCTTCCATTTGTCGGGTGCGACCCACGACATCTCCACCTCAATGCGGTCGTTAGGATCCGATAGCTCAGAGATTGTTGCCTGTAAGTAGAACGGCGTCCCGCCTGGTCTTGTCAGGGTAGCTTGAACCAGCTGTAGCGGCGCGGCCGTGTTGGTTTGACCGTTACCGCCTATAGCGCAACACAATCCAATTGAGATAGCGATAAATTGTTTCACGGGCTGCTCAAATCGATTGCTAATTGCTGAGCTTCTCCAGCATCCCCGCCGTAACCAGCTTCTTCTCAATATGCCGCTGCAATATCTGAATTAGAAACTTCCTCAAATCCGAGCCTAGCGCCTTCGGCCACGGCGTTCCCGCAAAACTCTCCACCGGAGCGCGGAACATTAACGCCACCAATTCCCGCGAGTCTTTCGAAATCTCCGAAGACGCCAACCGCTTGTCCTCGGGGCACGTCAGTCCATCGGCCAGCGCGTGAAAAAATGCCCGGCTTCCGTTCAGACTTCGTCCGCAGACGATGCACTCTGTCAGCTCGGGTAAAAAGCCCACCAGCCGCGTCAGCCAAAGATCGAAGTAGGTAACCGGCATCCACACATCCGCGCCCCGCAGAGCATGGACGACCGAAAGCGTCAGCCTGAAGATCGCGTCGTTAGCTTCACGATCGGGCAGCAGTTCGTCAAGCAATTCCGCCACATGAGCCAGCGCCACCGCCCGCGCATAACTGACTTCGGTGGCCAGTGGAGACTCCAGCACCTCGCAGGCATCCAGCCGCGCCAGTTCCTGCCGGTCGCGGACGTCATAAAACGCCCGCACGTAGGTCATCGGCTCCAGCGCCCCGCCAAACCGCCGCTTCGATTTCTTCGCCGACCGCGCCACGCCGCGCACCTTGCCCTCCGCGCGCGTAAATAGCGTGACCAGCAGATCGGCCTCGCGCAGCGGATAGGTGCGCAGCACGATCGCCTCCGACTCCATCAGGGCCATGAATTCCCAGCTGAATCCCCGATTGTAGTGGACGAGAGCGGGGATGCAAAGGCGACACCCCTTGGGCCAGGCAATCCCCCGGCCACCTAAGTACAGCGGAAAATGTAAGCGACGGCGGATGCTCAATCGCAGGCGGGAAACAACTCAAAAAGAAGGAGGACGACCGTGAGGGTCCGAACGTCGCGATTTTGCGGCGACACTAACCCATGACCGTCCTTAACCCACGTTCACTCTCTTCTCAGAATCGTTACGAGTGTGACTGTAGCCGACGCCTCTGCGCCTCACAATACAGCGAATTCCGTATGCCTGAATCGGCCAGGCTAATCCATTATCCCGATCGAGGATATGCAAGTCGTCAAGGGTGTGCTTGCTCTGACGTTTACGATCAACCGAACGTGAGCTCTCCGCGACCCGATGAAAAAGGGCGCACGTGCCCGAAGGGACGCGCGCCCTGAATCGAAAAAACTCACAGATGAATAGCTGGCAATTCTTCTAACGGGCCGATCTAACGGCCGAAGTACGCAGCGTTCTTCGCAGTAAATTCGTTCCATTTCTCCGGCAGATCGTCGAGAGCGAAGATGGCCGATACCGGGCATACCGGGACGCAGGCGCCACAGTCGATGCACTCCACCGGATCGATATAAAGCAGGGGCTCGGTCGCATACTTAGGATCGTCCTTCTTGGGATGAATGCAATCCACCGGACACGCATCCACGCACGCCGTGTCTTTGGTATTGATGCAAGGCTCTGCAATCACGTAGGTCATAAGGGTGTCTGTCTCCTGAGATCTATGCCGATATTTTACTACTACAGCCCGGTCTCCGCGAACCGCACATTCTAGCAAGAAACGCAGCCTGCGGTACAGGTTTATTGGTCAACTGCGGGAATGGAGGACAGCCCGCTTTTCGGACTGGAGTCACGCTTTATTGCATGGCGGGCCTCATCCGCTCCGCCATACTTGACCTGGCAAAAAAACGGCCAGCAGCGTTCGCTGCCAGCCGTTTGTTACATCTATCTTCGCCCGACGCTAGAACTCCGGGTCCTTCCGCGATTACCGGTGTCCGCCACCGCCACCGTGTCCACCGCCACCTCCGTGGAACCCTCCACCTCCGCCACCGTGGAAGCCGCCACCGCCATGAAAGCCGCCAGCCGGACCGCGAGCGAAGCCGCGCCCACCCGCAAAGCCGCGGCCACCGGCGAACCCACGCCCACCGGCGAACCCGCGCCCACCGGCGAACCCGCGCCCACC
>Ga0209420_1001627_pt1 | contig 10493 bp, 9 predicted proteins | sample BlaSpr_A8_OM1_O1_FD_187972 | JGI IMG/M metagenome (GOLD analysis project Ga0209420, IMG submission 187972) | Forest soil microbial communities from Thunder Bay, Ontario, Canada - Black Spruce, Ontario site 2_A8_OM1_O1 (SPAdes) (version 2) | ecosystem: Environmental > Terrestrial > Soil > Boreal...
CGAGACGCTGAAGTCCACGGCTTCCGGATACGGCCCCGAAGTCTTCAGCACCTGCAGCGGAATACTTTCCCGCTGGGCGAGTTGTCCCATATCGTCCTTGAAATTTACTTCGACCACGACGTGGGTGACCGTCTTTCCGCCCGAGTTTGTGACAGTTCCGTCCACATAGCTCACGGTGGCTCCAACAAAATTTTCCGCGGCGCTCATCTTCAGGTCGGAGAGCTTCAGGTTCGCGGCGTAGGCAGGCGGCCCCGCCGAGCTCTTGGGTTGGTTGCGTAGCAGAAGCGCCAGAACAACGGCGATCACCATCACCACTACCACCGCAATAACGATAGTCCGCCGGCTGGAATCAGATTCTTCGCCCGCACGTGTTGGCTGAGTGAGCCCGCCCATGAAAGGAATTGTAGATGGTTGAGTTTTGATTGTCGATTTGCGAAATGCTCATGTAGGGACAGCCGCCTCGGCCGTCAGTCGAGCGAAGCGAGACTACGTTTATCCGAGGCTGGCAATCGCCGACCCGGCTGCCATCCATCAGATTGTCGGCAACGGCCAAAATCCGGTAGAATAGATGTTTGCGTAAAGGCCTCTGAAAGGAACTACAGCAGTCATGGCTCAACAGTGTGATATCTGCGGCAAGAAGCCGCAATTCGGAAACCGCATCAGCCACGCCCATAACGTCACCAAACGGCGCTGGAACGTGAATCTGCGTCCCGTGCACGCTCGCGTAGGCGCAACCACCAAGCGTATGCGCGTCTGCACCTCCTGCCTGCGCAGCGGCAAAGTAGTCAAAGCGTAAAACCAGGTCATAGGTCTTAGGTGCTGGGTCTTGGGCACTGCCTAACACCTACAACCTAACCCCTAACACCTGCCTTCCTACTGCACGCCCAGCAACTTAATATCGAAGATCAAAGTAGCATTGGGCGGAATCACTGGCGGATAACCATCCGCCCCGTAACCCAGCCCAGGCGGAATTCGCAACTGCCGCTTGCCGCCAACTTTCATTCCAGTAACACCCTCTTCCCATCCCTTGATGACTTCGCCGTTGCCGATCGTGAAATCGAACGGCGTCCCCGCATCGACCGAGCTGTCAAACTTCTTGCCCGTAGTGAGCCAGCCGGTATAGTGCACGCGCACCCGGCTGCCCTCCTTGGCCACTTCGCCGTTGCCCACTCGAATATCCCAATACTGCAGCCCGGAGTCCGTTTTCACTCCGTCCCCGGTAACTTTCGTCGGAGCGTCCGTGTTCGGAGTCGCAGACTTCTTAGCCGCGCCTTGCGCCAGAACGAACACCGCAGTCATCATAAGAATGACGGCAATCGCCGCAAGATACTTCACCATGCTTCCTCCTGAGAACATATTAAATATTAAGAAGCAGCAAAACACACGCAGGTTTCCCGTTCTACCCCATGATCCTCAGTGCTTGCCCTGAGCGGAGCCGAAGGGACCTCTGTGTTAAAGGCTTTTCTTATTCCAGCGCAATCACATCAATCTCCACCAGCACGTCCCGAGGCAGGCGTGCCACTTCCACGGTAGAGCGAGACGGCGGAGTAGAACTAAAATACTTTCCATACACCGCGTTCATAGCGGCGAAGTCGTCCATGCTCTTGAGAAACACGGTGGACCGGACAACCTTCCCCAGTCCGCTGCCCGCAGCTTCCAGAATTTCCGAAAGATTGCGCAGCACGCGCTCAGTCTGCGCCGCCACGTCTCCTGCGACCACCTGCTGCGTAGCCGGATCGATTGCAATCTGCCCCGACGTGAACACAAATCCGTTAGCCTTGATGGCCTGCGAGTAAGGCCCAATAGCCTGAGGAGCATCCTTAGTAGAAACGATTTCGCGCATAGGTAGTGCTCGGTCGTCAGTGGCCGGTGGCTGCTGGTCAGCCGGCAGCCACATCACAAAGCATTAACTCAGATTGAGAAGCAAAGGTCAACCTGAAGCCGGTTCTGCCGGCCACTGATCACTGACCACTGACCACTGCCATTAAAGTTATGCGCCAACCAGCCGATAGAGAGATTAGGGAAAGTTTATTCCCCCGAGGGCGCGCAACTCGCTATGGAAAATGGCATGAAGTCCACACTCACCAACGAACGCGTCCTCGGCATGCGAGCACCCTTTGCCGGGGACGTTCCCGATATCAAATCCAGGTTCAAAGTCGCCCTCGCCAGAATTAACCAGGAACTCTGGCTCGTCCTCTCGCTCTTCGTGATCGCCGGCCTCTTCAACTGGCTGGTAGCTTCTCACCGCATGATCCTCGGTTTATACACCCTGCCTACGATTTTCTCGGCGTATGTCTACGGCCGCAGGCACGCCGTGCTCACCGCCAGCGCCAGCATCTTCCTGGTTCTCATCCTTCTATGGAAGAATGTCGGCCTCTTTTCCGGTTCGGCTCCCTTCATGTTGACTTACGAACAATGGTCCGAACTCGTCACCTGGGCATGCCTGCTCCTCATCACCGCCTACGCCATGGGAACGCTCTGTGACCGTAAAGAGCATCATATGGCCGAACTTCGCCAAACCTACTTTGGACTCTTAACCATCCTGCAGCAGTTCATTTCCAACGACAAATACACTCACAATCACTCCTACCGGGTCGCGTTGTATGCCTCAGCCCTGGCCGCGCGCATGGGCTTCGATCAGGAGCATATCGACGATGTCCGCGCCGCCGCCCTGCTCCACGACGTGGGCAAGCTCGAAACCAGCCGCGAACTTCTCCACAAAGCCGCCAGCCTTACTCCAGATGAAATGGCTGAAATGCGCAAGCATGTTCAAAAGGGAGTCGCCCTGCTCGAACCCGTCGGCGGATCCTTGCGCCGCGTGCTGCCCATCATCCTTGCCCATCACGACAAGTTCGATGGCTCCGGATACGGACCTTCCAAAGGCGTCCAGATCCCCATTGAAGCCAGAGTATTAGCCGTGGCCGATGCTTATGACACCCTCACCAGCGACCGCCCCTATCGCCGCGCAGTCAGCCCCTTCGAAGCCCGGCAAATCATCGTCTCCAGCGCCGGAACAAACTTCGACCCCTCCGTGGTCGACGCATTTGTCGACGCATTCGAACACGGCGAAATGGAAATCCCCGAGGCCCTGGTTATATGAGCGACACTATATGAGCGACACTCTGGCCCACGCCGCTCCCGCCGCACCGCCAACGACCGCATCGCCAGCCGCCGCGGCGAAAGCGCCACTCTCAAAACAAACATCGCCCGTTGCCCACGGCGTTCGGGTCCTGCTGGTAAGCGGAGATATTCAGACCATCGATACTCTTTGCGAATTTATGGGCAAGATGACCATGCACGTCGAGGTCTGTTCCGACTTCGCCTCCGCTGCCCGCAAGCTCTGCCACGCCAAATTCGAAGCCCTGGTAGTCGATTTCAAGGAGAGAGCCGAAGCCCTCGATCTGCTGAAGAAGTCGCGCCTCATGACCTCTCACAAGGCTGCCATCGCACTAGCCATCTTGAATAACAATGACGAAATGCCCAGCGCGTTTCGCGCCGGCGCCAGCTTCGTACTCGTCAAACCGCTGTCTACAACCGTTCTCATGCGCACCCTTCGATTGTGTTATCCGATGATGGTGAATGAAAAGCGGCGCTCTTTTCGTTGCCCCGTGCAGATCCCCGTCTATCTCGCGGTCGGCTCCCAGCCTGAGTCCCAGGCCACGTCCGTCAACATCAGCGAGATGGGCATGGCCCTCACCAACTCGCCGCCGCTGCAGGTTGGAGATAGAGTTGCCCTGCGCCTCACCCTCCCCCATACCGGCGCCGCCGCCAAAATTAACGCCGAAGTCTGCTGGTGTGACCCCGCCGGATCATCGGGCCTGGAATTCGTTCAGGTTCCCCCCAAGGTCAAGGAACAATTAACATCCTGGCTAGCCGCCCGCCTCGAAGAATACCTCCCCGAAGAAGCCGCTGCCCGGAGGCGCTGAAAAGCAGTGGTCAGTAAAACCAACTCCTGTGCTAACCACTGACCACTGTTCTTAGGTTCTACTGACCACTGACCACTGACCACTGCCCTTCCACCTTCCCACCAATTCCCGCGCTGCTTCCGGCCACTCCGGAAACTGAAACTTAAATCCTGCCCGCAGCAGCCGTCCAGGCACCACCCGGCGGCTCTTCAGTATGAGTTCGGTCTCCGTCCGCAAAAATAATGCTCCCAGTTCGAGCAAGGGCCGGGGCGCCGGCAATCCCATTCGTGTTCCCCACGCCCGTCTCAATGCGCGCATAAATTCGCGATTGGGTAGTGGACAGGGCGAGGCGAGGTTCACCGCACCCTCCATCTCTTCGTGAGCCATTAGAAATTCGACGCTGCGAATAAAATCCGCCTCATGAATCCACGAAACGAATTGCTCGCCAGAACCCGCCGTGCCTCCCAAGCCAAACCGGACAAGACGAAGCAACTCAGCAAAGATGCCGCCAGGGTCAGGACTCATGGTCATCGCGCTGCGCAGCGCGATCTTCCGCGTGCGCGGAGTGACAGCCGAGAAAAACGCCTCCTCCCAACTCGTAGCAACATCGATGCTGAACCGCCAGCTCGATGGGCAATCCCGCTCATTCCCGCCGATCTCGCCCGCATCTTCGTCCATCGCGCGGTCCAGAGCATGGCGATAAATCGTCGCCGTGCTCGCATTCATCCAAAGCCGAGCCGGATGAGCCAGTCGAGCGACAGCCTGCCCAAGCACCAGCGTGCTTTGAACCCGCGACTCCTTAATCGCTCTTCGATTTTCGGGAGTATATCGGCAACTTACATTGCGCCCGGCGAGATTGATGACAACATCGGCACCCTCCAGTTCGGCGGCCCAATCTCCCAACGTAGCTCCATCCCACTCGATCATGCGCCAAGGGGCAGGCTTAACCGATCGCGCGATCACCACGACTTGATGACCGCGCCCGTGGAAATGGCGTGCGAGCAGAGTGCCTATCTGTCCATTGCCGCCCGCAAGAACGATGCGAAGCGCATTGCTCATCGCGCCGCCTCCGGCAAAGTCGCCTCATCGCCGTAAACAATCTCAAACAGATCCGTGGCCAGTTTCCGCACCGGCCGCATCAGAGGCAGACTGGAGAACCTGATCAGATTCACCACAATCGCCAGGCTCTTCTGGAACAACTGTCTGGTTCGTGTTTGCGCGGGCGAAGAGTCATACACCCAAAACAAGAGCAATCCCATCTGATAAAGCCACAACACCCGGGGCAGATGCATTTTCAGGTCGTCAGGAATCCTGGTCTTCGATCCGTCCACTGCCTCCGACAAAAATCCAATATCCCTCTCGCGGATGGCGCGCGTTTCCTCGCTGAAAGGCGACAAAGGATGTTGCGGATCGATATGCGCCGACAACGCCCCCATCAGTTTCCGGTTGGAAGCAAAGTAGTGGAACTTCACGTCGATCACAGTCCGCAACCGCTCTTCCAGCCCTTGCGTTTGTGCCAGCGTATTCTCGAGCAAAGGATCAAGATCCCGCTGCGCCCGCTCATAGAACCCCATCACCAGCGCATCCTTGGAATCGAAGTAGTAGTAGGCGGCGCCCAAAGCCACTCCAGACTCCTGCGCAATCTCTCGCATGGTAGTCTTCTCGAAGCCGCGTTTGCGGAACAAAGCCAGCGCGGCTTCGAGAATGCGCGTCCGGGTCTCCTCGGACTTCTTAGTCGTGGTTGCAGCGGCTCGCGTCATGGCTATGTCCGGGGCAGCGGATTAGAATTTACCGGATTCGAAAACGAAACATCCAGGCCAGAGCCGCCGCGAGTGCGCTTCCGCAGGCTCGAAAAGACAACCAGGTTAAAGAAGTGCATCCCTCCCAGAACCAACAGCACCAGGCCAATCTTGTCGCTAACCAGTTCGATGGCCGCGCGCAGCGTATCAGGATTTCCAGCCGTTCTGAGCGCAAGCGTAACGTAACCGACATTGATCAGATAAAAGCCAACCACCAGCAAATGGTTCACAGAGTCGGCCAACTCGGCGTTTCCGTGAAAGGCATCCACCAGAAACACCCGTCCGTTCTTATGCAGCGTCCGCGCCACCCAAACGGTGACCGCCAGGCTGATCAGCAGGTAACTTACATAGCACCCGACGATATACATAAATCCCTCCCTTTAGATTTAGTATTTGAACATGTTCAAATACACAATGCGCCCATCCGGCCTGCCTGTCAAGGGAAAAATGAACGTGTTCAATTCAAAGGAGTTGTGTCGCCTTTTGTCGCCTGGCAATGCACAAGGGTTTTACTGGCCACTAACCACTGACCACTGACCACTGCTTCTAAATCTTCTGCAATCTCTGCACCTCATGCACGCCAGGAATCTTCCGTAAGCCGGCCATAATCAACTCAAGGTGCTTAAGGTCGGAGATGTCAAGAACGATCTCCACGCTGGCCTGGCTGTTTTCGGTACGCGCCCCGATGTTTCGTATATTACTTTTAGCATCTCCTATTACTGTAGTAATACTTTTAAGCATACCAAAGCGGTCGTCGCAATAAACCGTCAGCTTGACCGGATAAGCCGTAGGCGTGCTCTCATCGCGGGCCCACTCCACGTCGATGCGGCGCTCCGGTTCATACATCAGGTTCGTGACATTGGGACAGTTCACCGCATGCACCGCCACTCCCTTGCCCCGCGTGATGTAGCCGACAATGCTCTCTCCGCGAATCGGATTGCAACAGCGCGCGCGGTAGACCAGCATGTCTCCCTGGCCCTTCACCATGATCGCGTTGTGATCGCCAAACACGCGCCGCACCACGCTCGCGATCGCGCCCGGCGTATTCGAGAGGCCCTCAGCCTCAATGTCGCCCGCCATCGAAGGTGTCGCGCCCGCCGGCAACAGACGCGCCAGCACCTGCCGCGCCGAATATTTTCCATACCCAATGCCGGACATCAAGTCGTCAACTTTTCCCAGTCCGTAACCCGAGGCAACTTTCTGCAGCGCTTCGTCTTTAATTTCTTTCAGAGCGATGCGATACTTGCGCGCCTCTTTCTCGATCACCTTGCGTCCAATCTCAATCGAACGCTCGCGTTGATGAACGTTGAGCCAGTGCTTAATCTTGTTGCGCGAGCGCGAAGACTTGACCAGCCCAAGCCAGTCGCGGCTCGGCTTGTGCCCCGCCTGCGTGAGAATCTCGACAATGTCACCGGAGTGCAGCTTGTGGCGCAGCGGAACCATGCGTCCGTTCACTTTGGCGCCGACACAGGTGTGCCCGACTTCAGTGTGAATCGTGTAGGCAAAGTCGACGGGCGTAGCGTCGCGCGGCAGCACCACGACTTTGCCTTTGGGTGTGAAGGTGTAAACCTCTTCGGGATAAAGGTCGACCTTCAGCGCCGTAAGAAATTCATTCGGATCGCTGACATCGCGCTGCCACTCGACCACCTGGCGCAACCACGCCAGCCGCTGCTCGTCCTGCGCAGAGACGGGACCGTCTTTATATTTCCAGTGCGCCGCGATGCCTTCCTCCGCCATCTTGTGCATCTCTTCGGTGCGAATCTGGATCTCGAATGGCGTTCCATCTTCCGTGATCACTGAGGTGTGCAGCGACTGATAAAAATTCGGCCGGGGCATGGCGATGAAATCCTTGATGCGCCCCGGCACCGGCCGCCAGATGTTGTGAATGATCCCGAGCACTGCGTAGCAATCCTGCAACGAGCGCGTGATGATGCGCATGGCGAACAAATCGTAGACCTGGTCGACGGAAATGCGCTGCCGCTGCAGCTTCTTATGGATCGAGAACAGGCGCTTGATGCGGCTCTCCACGCTGGCCTGGATGCCCGCCTCTTTCAGCTTGTCGTTGATGATCGCCTGCATCTTCGCGAGAAAAGCTTCGCCCTGTTTGCGGCGCGCGTTGACAGCTTTCTCTACCTGCTCGTAGCCAGCGGGATCGAGGAAGCGGAAGCCAAGGTCTTCGAGTTCGCCGCGAATCTTTCCCATGCCGAGGCGATGCGCGATGGGCGCGTAGATCTCGAGCGTCTCTTGCGCGATCTTGGTCTGGCGATCGGGCTGCAGGTGTTCGAGCGTTCGCATGTTGTGCAGCCGGTCGGCGAGTTTGATGAGCACCACGCGGATGTCATCGACCATGGCGAGCATCATCTTGCGCAGGTTTTCCGCCTGCGCTTCTTCGCGCGTGGCGAAATCTATTTTGCTGATCTTGGTGACGCCCTCGACGATGTGCGCGACCTGCTCGCCAAATTCCTTGCGGATGTCGACGATGGTGACCGAGGTGTCTTCGACCGAGTCGTGCAGCAGTCCGGCGGCGATGGCGACCGGGTCCATCTTCATCTCGGCGAGAACTAAAGCTACTTCGAGAGGGTGTACCAGATAAGGTTCGCCCGAGGCGCGGGTCTGGCCTTCATGATGCTTCAGGGAATAGTCGTAGGCTTTCTTGACGATGGTGAGATCGTCGTGCGGACGATTTTCCTGAATCCGCTTCATCAGCTCGCGGAACTTGGTGAGCGTAAGAGCGGTAGTCGCGATCTGTTGGCGCAAGCTCGCCATGCAGGATTATATCCCGCGGGGCGGGGCCAAGCCGGGCGGGCTGCGCCCGGGGCGCTCGCTGGAGGTTGCGGAAGGAGCGGTGCCATGAAAGGAGTCGAACGTTCCAGTTGGAACACACTGGCGATATGTTCCAGCTGGAACATACTGGAGTTATGTTCCAACTGGAACATTTGTCCATCCAATAATGTATGTACTTATAATGTATGTACAAGTACCCGCAAGTGAAACGAGCACTTGGAGTTAGCGGGTAGGAAGATTGCCCTTGGCACTCGCGGTCGCCGAGTGCTGCTTCGAGTTGCCGGAGGTCAAAGAACCCCGCGTGGTCAACTTCTACCACATTTGCGGTACTGCCGGCGGGTTGCATAGGTCCTTCGGTCCGCAAAGGGCGCGGACCTCAGGACGACAGTCCTGGTTTTGTGGCAAAGAGGCCACGAGCATTGTGCGCTGGCGTACCGACTGCTAGAATGGCACTCTGCTAAACTTCGAAACCCCAAAGGGTTAATCACCGAGCGGCGGTAAATCGTAGTTCCGCTTGAAGATACGGTACGAGCTGTGTTAACAAGCTGTGTTCAACGATGGGCAGAAATTACGTGGCCTGCCAACCGAGCGGGCAGAAAGTCGCATGACGAAGACCGTAAAGAGCAAGAGCCAGGAAAATCGTAGCCTTCCCAAGTCACTCACCGGCATTCAGGGGCTGGATGAGATTACTGGAGGCGGGTTTCCGCGCGGCCGGCCTACGCTTATCTGCGGCAGCGCTGGAGCGGGCAAGACGCTGCTGTCCATGGAGTTTCTGGTTCGAGGAGCCATGGACTATGGCGAACCGGGTGTCTTTATGGCATTCGAGGAGACCGCGCCCGAACTCACGCAAAATGTCCGCTCGCTCGGATTCGACCTGGATGACCTGGTAAAAGAGAAAAAGCTCGCCATCGATTTTGTGCGCATCGAGCGCAGCGAGATTGACGAAACCGGCGATTACGATCTGGAAGGGCTGTTTATCCGGTTGGGCGCTGCGATTGACGCGGTGGGCGCCAAACGGGTGGTGCTCGACACCATCGAAAACCTGTTTGCGGGATTGCAAAATCAGGGCATTCTGCGGGCGGAATTGCGCCGTCTCTTCCGATGGCTGAAAGACCGGGGCGTAACGGCCGTCATCACAGCCGAACGGGGTGAGGGCGCGCTGACCCGACATGGACTGGAGGAGTATGTTTCCGATTGCGTGATCCTGCTGGATCACCGTGTGACCGATCTGGTTTCCACGCGCCGCCTGCGAGTGGTGAAGTACCGGGGTACGGCCCACGGGACCAACGAATATCCATTTCTGATTGACGAAGACGGTTTCAGCGTTCTGCCGGTTACCTCTCTGAGCTTGCAGCATGAGGTGAGCGAGGAACGAATCTCCAGCGGCATTCCCCGGCTGGATACGATGCTTGGCGGCGAGGGATTTTACCGCGGTACAACGATTTTAGTTTCGGGAACGGCAGGCACGGGAAAAACGAGCATGTCAGCGCATTTTGTGGATGCGGCGTGCCGGCGCGGTGAGCGTTGCCTTTACTTTTCGTTTGAAGAATCGCAAGCGCAACTGATCCGCAACATGCGGTCCATCGGGTTGAACCTGGATCAATGGGTGAAGAAGAACCTGCTTCAGTTCCACTCCAGCCGGGCGATGTTCTACGGGCTGGAAATGCACCTGGCTATCGTTCACAAGATCGTGCAGGAGTTTCAGCCCAAGGTAGTGGTGGTCGATCCGATTGGCAGCCTGATCCAGGCAGGAAACAGGCGGGATGCACATACGATGTTGATCCGCCTGATCGACTTTTTGAAGCAGCGGCAGGTGACTGCTTTCCTGACGAATCTGACATCGGGGGGAGATGCTCTGGAGAAGACAGACGTCGAGATCTCTTCGATTGTGGATTCATGGCTATTTGTGCGTGACATCGAACTGGACGGTGAGCGCAACCGCGCGCTCTATGTGCTGAAGTCGCGAGGCATGGCGCATTCAAACCAACTCCGGGAGTTTCTGCTG
>Ga0209420_1001629_pt1 | contig 10490 bp, 9 predicted proteins | sample BlaSpr_A8_OM1_O1_FD_187972 | JGI IMG/M metagenome (GOLD analysis project Ga0209420, IMG submission 187972) | Forest soil microbial communities from Thunder Bay, Ontario, Canada - Black Spruce, Ontario site 2_A8_OM1_O1 (SPAdes) (version 2) | ecosystem: Environmental > Terrestrial > Soil > Boreal...
AGTACGCCCGCCGCGGCTACCAGACGACCGTTCCCTACTGGAGCTGAGCCGGTCAGCCGAGCATGGTCAGCTGAGGGTGGCCAGCGGAGCGCTACCCTCGGCCAGGCTGTCGGGATAGAACCGTCGGGCGATGTCGATGACCTCGTCCAGGCCGGGCCACCAGGGGCCGTGCCGCAGGGAACCGAGCGCCTGCAAGGCGCCCGCGGCCTTCTGGGCGGGTTCCGCCGCGGCGACGAACGCGACCCGGTGCGACCGGGCCGAGCGCAGCGGTCCGAGGTGGAAGTCCGGCTGCTGATCACCGGCTTCGCCCGGTTCCAGGGCCGTGGCCAGGACCAGGTAGTAGTCGGGCAACTCGAACCGGCCCGCCCGCCAGACCATTAGCGCCCGGGCCGCCGCCTGCTCGAATTCGGCCGGGCCCTGCGGCCGGGATACATCCCACATGGCCCGCCAGCCGGCCGCCACCGCCGCCAGCGGGTCGGCTGTCACCAGCGCGTAAGGCGAGGTGGCCCGCCCGGCCCGCTGCAGGGCGTCGGCAGCCGCCTGCAGCGCGTCGTGCTCATCGTCACCAGCCGGATCCGCGGGCCGGACCAGGGCCACGTTCATGGACTGGTCGAGAGCGGCGAGGACCTCGCCGGGGGCCGCGCCGACCAGAACCACCACAGTGCTGCCGTTACGTCGCATCGCCTCGATGCTAGCGGCCCGGCCGTGGCGACCGGTTATCCGCTGACCGCCGGCGGAGCCGGAGGACCACCATGACCAGCGCGACGCCAACCAGCAGGGCCACGCTGTTCGGGATGACCAGCACCAGGTTCCCGGCGGCTGCGCCATAGGAGATCCACAGCAGGAAGCCGGCCAGCAAGATCATGAAGTAGCCGAGCGACACGTCACGTGAGGACCGTTCGCGCAGCATACGGCGGATCTGCAGGAGCGGGGCGATGCCCATCAGCACACCCCAGGACGAGGCCGCAACAGCCAGGACGGGTACTACCATGGCGCTCCTTCGGTAGGGCGCCCTGGCGGTACGGATCGTGCTCGCCAGCTATCTGGTGAGGGGCGCAAGCACGACCGCTGTCCATGATATGGCCCGACCCGCGATACTGGCGGGCATGCCTGAACTGATCCGCCAGCCGAGCCGGGTTCCGGCGGCCGGCGAGCCGCCGAAGCTAATCGACGAGTACGTAGGCCGGGCCAGCACCGGCCAGGACGGCGTCAGCGTCGCGCACATGCGCAGCCCGTCCGGCTGGGTCGAGCCGGGCCAGCGCCCGGAGTTCGACGAGTTCACCATCGTGATGCGCGGCGCCCTGGTGGTGGAGTCCGAAGACGGCCGGATAACGGTGGAGGCCGGGCAGGCAGTTCATGCCCGCCCCGGTGAATGGGTGCGCTACAGCACGCCGGGCGCTGACGGCGCGGAGTACATCTCCGTCTGCGTGCCCGCCTTCGCACCGGGCACCGTACACCGGGACGAATGATTCACATGCCTTGACCTGCGTCTTCTGGGGTACATGATGCCTCAGGGGGCGATGAGGCATGGGGGGATTGCCTCGGCTGGTCAAGCCGATGCTGGCGAGCCTGCGGCACGAACTGCCGAAGGACGATGACAGGTACGGGTGGGAGTTCAAGTGGGACGGGGTGCGCGCGATCGCCTACATCACCGGGGGCCGGGTCCGCCTGGTATCCCGCAGCGACCGGGATATGACCGGAAGCTATCCCGAGCTGGCCGTACTGGCCGGGCGGGTCGACGCACCGGTGATCCTGGACGGGGAGATCGTCGCGTTGCGTGATGGCCGCCCGGACTTCGGCCTGCTGCAGACCCGCATGCATGTCCGGCAGCCGCCGGCCCGCCTGGTCCGGGAGGCCCCGGTGCACCTGTACGTGTTCGACCTGCTGCACCGCGGCGGCGAGTCGCTGCTGGCAGTCCGGTACACCGGGCGGCGGGCGGGGCTGGAGGATCTCGCCCTCGACGAGGATCCGGTCCGGACCCCGCCGTGGTACCAGGGCGGCGCCGACGACATCCTGACCGTGAGCGCCGCGAACGGCCTGGAGGGCGTCGTCGGCAAGCCGCTGGCCTCCCGCTATCATCCGGGCGCGCGGGGCGAGTGGATCAAGGTGAAGAACATCCGGCACCAAGAGGTGATCGTCTGCGGCTGGACGACCGGGGAGGGCCGCCGCGCGCACCTGATCGGGTCGCTGCTGGCGGGCGCCTACGATCGGCATCGGCTGCGGTACATCGGCCACGTCGGGACCGGCTTCACGCAGGCCATGCTGGCTGACCTGATGCGGCGGCTGCGGCCGCTGCAGCGGGACACCAGCCCGTTCGAGGTCACGGTCCCGGCCCAGCACGCACGCGCGGTGCACTGGGTGGAGCCGCGGCTGGTGGGTGAGGTCGCCTTCACCGAGTGGACCGCCGAGATGATCATGCGTCATCCGAGCTGGCGCGGGCTTCGCGCCGACAAGAAGCCCGGCCAGGTCCGCCTCGAGGGCTGGCCGGAGCCGGGCCGGCCGCAGCCGGGTCGTCCGGAGCCGCCCCAGCCGGGTTCGGGCTTAGAACGGCGGTTCGTCGGAGTAGGCCTCGGCCCCGTCGGAAGCCCACGGGTCGGTGTCGGTGCCGCCGCCCGAGTTGCCCTGACTGCCGGAGGGCCGACTGCCGGAGCCACCGGAGCTACCCGAGCTACCGGGAGATCCGGAGCCGGCGGGCCCCTGAGTGCCATTGCGGGTCATCTTGTTCACCTTGGCCGAGGCGTTGCGCAGCGAGGGACCCACATCGTCCACCTCAACCTCATAGACGGTGCGCTTCTCGCCTTCCTTGGTCTCATACGACCGCTGCCGCAACCGCCCGGACACGATCACCCGCATCCCCCGGGTCAGCGACTCGGCCGCATTCTCCGCCGCCTGCCGCCACACATTGCACGTCAGGAACAGCGAATCACCGTCCTTCCACTCACCCGTCGCGTTGTCACGGAACCGCGGCGTCGACGCCACCCGGAACCGCGCCACCGGCTGACCCGCCGGGGTAAAGCGCAATTCCGGATCATCGACAAGATTCCCCGCGATCGTGATCGCGGTATCGCCTGCTGCCATGAGCAGACCTCCCTACTTTCTGTTCTTGTCTCGTCTGTCTTATCGTGGCAGCTACCACTGACATTTCTGTTGGCCCTTTCGAACGGGAGGCCGACGATAGTGCCGCAGGTAAGCGTCCAGCGCGTGTATGACGACCCGCAGCCCGGGCAGGGCGCGCGGGTGCTGGTCGACCGGATATGGCCCCGCGGGCTGCGCAAGGAAGCCGCGCACCTGGATGAGTGGGCCCGCGACGTCGCACCGTCAGGCGAGCTGCGGACCTGGTACGGGCATGACCCGGTGAGGTTCGGGGAGTTCCGCCGCCGGTATATCGCCGAGCTGGCCCAGCCCGGGGCCAGCGCCGCGCTCGGCCGGCTGCGGGCGCGGGCGGCAGCCGGGCCGGTGACGTTGCTGACCGCGACCAAGGACGTCAGCCACAGCCAGGCAGCGGTACTGGCTGAGCTGATTGCTGCCGGCCTCCATGATGAGGAACCGGATCTGGGCGGCGACGCCGCCTGCTGGGCTCACCTGGTCTGTCCCGAGTGCGGAGCCGTGACCAGCGAGGGACACCGCCCCGGTTGCGGCTCAGGAGCGGCATCAGCCACGGACCGTTCGGCATAAAACGGCCAGGCGTTACGGGACGGGTCCGTACGGCGGGCCGGGCACTTCCTAAGCTGCAGGTATGGGAGAGATCCGGGTAGGCACGGCGTCGTGGACGGACAAGACGCTGATCGCTTCGGGCTGGTATCCGCCTGAGGCCAGCACGCCGGAGCAGCGGCTGCGGTTCTACGCTCGCCAGTTCCCGCTGGTCGAGGTGGACGCGACCTACTACGCGCTGCCGGCCGAGCAGACCGCTAGTGCCTGGGCGGAGCGGACGCCGGCCGGGTTCAGCTTCAACATCAAGGCGTTCAGCCTGTTCACCACGCACCCGACTCCGGTCAAGGCGCTGCCGACCGACCTGCGCGAGGCGGCGGCGGGCGAGTCGGGCAAGAGCCGCGTGTACCTCAAGGACGTCGACCCGGCTGTGACCGACCAAGCCTGGGAGCGGTTCCTGGCCGCGCTCGAGCCGCTGAACCGGGCCGGGAAGCTGGGCGCGATCTTGCTGCAGTTCCCGCCCTGGTTCCCGATCTCCCGGGCGAACAAGGAGTACATCGTGGCCTGCGCGCAGCGCGCCGCGCCGCGCCGGGTGTGCGTGGAATTCCGCAACCGGACCTGGATGACGCCGGACAACCAGGAAGAGACCCTCGGCTTCCTGGCCTCGCATCAGCTGCCCTACGTGTGCGTCGACATGCCGCAGGGCTACCCCAGTTCCATCCCGCCGGTGCTGGCCGCGACCAGCGACCTGGCCGTGGTCCGCATGCACGGTCACTCGGACAAGTGGGACAGCAAGGACATCTACGAGCGGTTCGGCTATAAGTACAGCGCGGGCGAGATCGATGAGTGGGCGCCCAAGGTGCGTGAGCTGGCTGATAGCGCCGAACTGACCCAGGTGCTGTTCAACAACTGCTACAGCAATTACGCCCAGGTCAACGCCCAGGAGCTGGCCGCCAGGCTGGGCGAGTTACGGCCCGCCGACCGCCAGCTGGGTCAGCCGCGGGTAGCTCTCCTTGACGATCTGCAGGTGCCGCCAGCTCTGCACGCGGTCTACCCCGCGCAGCGCCCTGATGCGCTCGATCGCACGCAGCAGGGACGTTTCGCTGCTGGTGTCGGCGGCGGCGATCACATCGAAACGGCCGGTGCCGGTCAGCACGTAGGTCACGTCCGGCAGACCCGCAACCTGCTCGGCGACGGGCCGCGCGGGCCTGCGGACCGTGATGCCCAGCCCGGCTCGGGCTAGCCGCCCGGTGTAGCCGGCGTCGACCAGCACGGTGACGTGCACGGCTGCACCGCGGATGAGCCGCAGCACCCGGGACCGGGTGGCGGCCGCCGAGAGCCCGGCCAGCCCGGCCAGGTCGGCGTAGGTCATCCGCCCGTCGCGTTCCAGCCCGGTGATCAGGACCTGGTCCAGCGCGTCGGTACTGACCGCCGGCCGCCCCGGCCAGGGACGGTAGGCGTCCCGGACCAGCGCGAGCGCGCGGACGACCTCGATCCCCCGTATCCCCGGCAGGACCCGCAGCCGGTCCAGGTCGGCAGCCAGCGCGGCCTCGTCGGGGCAGCGCAAGTCCGCGATGACGGGGTACTGGCCGGATGCGACCGAGACGAAGACGGCCGAGGTCAGCCGGGCCGTCGCGTGCGCCACGGCCAGCGCCGAGCCGGTGACGTCGGCCGAGACGTGCGCGACCACGGCCTGGCCGGTCACGGACGCGTCGGGCAGCGCCACGACCTTGATCACGCCGCGGTCCAGGAGCCTGCTGACCCGGGCCCGCGCGGCGGTCCGGGTCAGGCCGACGGCCCGGCCGAGGGCCTCGAAGCTGGCCCGGCCGTCGCGCTGCAGCTGCTGCACCAGCAGCGCGTCGATCTCCTCCAGCACGGCGACCGCCTCCCGGCGTCGGTCACGCCATCGAATCGTCTGCAGAATACTCGATTCAGCGCCGATTCACTCGCCAATAAGGATATCGGCAAAGTTAACGTTGCGATAACCCGACAAGCGGCCGGAGGCTCGCCATGAACAGACACCATCCCGCTCACGCCGAGGAGGCGAGCCTGGAGGCCGGCGCGGTCTCGCTGCGCCACGTCCTGGGCGAGGGCTTCACCAGCAACGGGCCGCTGGCCTCGGCGGCCGTGGCCTTCACGGCGACCGCGGCCTTCGGCCTGGGAGCCCTGCCGCTGACCTTCGCGCTGGCCGCGGTGGTCGCGCTGACCTGGATCAACACCCCGTTCCAGTTCTCCCGGCGGATCGCCAGCGCGGGCGGCCTGTACGCGTTCTTGCGCGAGTCGGTCGGCCGGCGGGTCGGATTCAGCGGCTCGGTGGCCTACTTCTTCTACTACGTGCTGATCGTCCCGGCCAACGCGCTGGTGGCGGCGGGCCTGCTGCAGTTCGCGGCCGGCCAGGCCGGCATCAGCCTGCCGTCCTGGTCCTGGCTGGTCGTAGTGCCCGCCATGATCCTGCCCGCGTACGCCATCTCCTACTTCCGGCTCCGGCCCTCGCTGACCTACGGGGTCATCACCGGCGCGGTCGAGGCGGTCGTGCTCGTGACCCTATCGGTCCTGCTCATCGTGCACGCCGGGCAGCACAACACGGTGGCCGTGTTCAACCCGCGGCACGCGCTCAACGGCTGGGGCGGCGTGGCCATCGCGATGGGCATCGCCGCGACCGCCCTGGGCGGCCCGGACGCCGTGGTCAGCCTGGGCGAGGAAGCCAGCGGCGGCCGCGCGACCATCCGCCGGGCGCTGCTGATCACGCAGACCTCGGTAATCGGCCTGTACCTGCTGTTCTCCTACGCGGCCACGGTCGGCTGGGGCCTGGCCAAGATGGCCGGGTTCTCGGCCGCGCCGGCGCCGCTGCTGACCCTGACGCACACCGTGGCCGGCCCGGTCGGCGAGGCCGTGATCACGGTGCTCGTGCTGAACAGCATCATCGGCGTCAACCTGGCCGTGAACATCGCCATGGGGCGGATGCTGCTCGACCAGGCCCGGATGGGCGCGGTCCCGCGCCGGCTGGCCCGGATTCACCCGGTGCACCGCACCCCGGTCACGGCCCTGACCGTCACGGTGATCGTCCAGCTCGCGGCGGCCTACGCGGCCGGGGCGGCCTGGGGCCTGATCGACGGTTTCATCGTCTGCATCGTGGCGGCCACCGCCGGGGCCATCTTGTCCCAGCTCATCGCGAACATCGGGCTCATCAGGTACCGCAGCCGGGTGGGCGCGGGCGCGCTGGGCACGGTGGTGATCCCGGCCCTGGCGGTGGGACTGCTCGCCTTCGCCGTGTACGGCAACTTCTTCCCGGTGAGCTATCCGGCCGTGGTCGGCCCGCTGGCCGTGATCGGATCGTGCGCGGTGGCGCTGGCCTGGACGTTCCGGGTCCGGCAGCGCAGCGCGGTGGCCGCGTCGGTGCTGGCCGGGTCCGCGACCGAGCTGGCCGCGACCGAGCTGGCCGGGTCCGCGGCGGAGCTGGCATGAGCGCGGGTGCTCCGGCCCGGCTGCTGTTCGCGGGCGGGCCGATCCGCCCGGTGGCCGGGCGCGACCTGCCGCAGGCGGTGGCCGTGACCGGAGAGATGATCACCGAGGTCGGCTCGCTGGCCGACTGCCGGGCCGCCCTGGGCCGCGGCCATCAGGAGGTGGACCTGGCCGGCGCCACCCTGATCCCGGGCTTCGTCGATGCCCACTGCCATCCGCTGATGCTGGGCCAGACCAGCACCTGGGTGGACGTGTCCCCGGCCCGGGCGCCGGACATCCCGGCGCTGGTCAAGCTGCTGCGGCAGCAGGCGGCGGTGCTCCCGCCTGACGAGCCGCTGCGAGCCTACGGCTACAACCACCGGGCCCTGCCGGAACGGCGGCACCCGACCGCCGCCGATCTCGACCGCGCGGCCACCGACCGCGAGATCTACGTGATGAACCAGTCCGGCCACGGCGGCGTGCTCAACAGCACCGGGCTGGCCCGGTGCGGCATCACGGCCGGCACGCCGGACATCGCCGGCGGGCACATCGGCCGTGACGCCGACGGACGGCCGGACGGCCTGGTCATGGACGCCGCCTGCGACCTGCTGACCGGGGACGGCGGCGTCAAGCTGGGCCGCCACGGGCCCAACCTGCACCTGCCGCCCGCGCCGGGCGAGGCGGCCCGCTGGCTGGATGACGCGCAGCGGGCGTTCCTGGCCGCGGGCGTGACCAGCCTGGTCGACGCGCAGGTCAGCCGGCGCGAGCTCACCGCCTACACCGCGGCCCGGGCCGAGGGCCGGCTCCAGGTGCGGGTGGGCCTGCGGATCATCTCCAGTTACCTGCCCGAACTGCTCGGCCTGGGGCTGACCGGGCCGTTCGGCGGTGACCTGCTGGACGTGACCGGGGTGAAGATCTACGCCGACGGCACCCTCGGCGGGTGGACGGCGTGGTTCCCGTGCGGCTACCACGGCGAGGCGGAGACCACCGGCCTGCTGTATCACTCGCCGGCCGAGCTCGCCGACATCATCGCCCGCGCCCACCTGGCCGGCCTATCCACCGGCACGCACGCGCAGTCCCCCGGTGCCATCGGCCTGGTAGTTGAGGCGGTCGAGCAAGTCCAGGCCCGGCTCGGCAACCGAGTGCGGCACACGGTGGAGCACTGCGGGCTGCCCACGCCCGAGCTGGTCGGCCGGATGGCGCAGGCTGGCATCCAGCCGGTGATGCAGCCCGCCCACCATGCCTCGTTCGGTGACGGCGTACTGGCCGCGGTCGGCGAGGAACTGGGCCAGCGCTACAACCCGGCAGGCGACTACGCCGCGCTCGGCCTGCTCCCGGCCCTGTCCTCGGACGCGCCAGTCACGCCGCCGGATCCGCTAGGCGCGATCCGGGCCGCTGTCGAGCGCAGGACCGGCGCGGGCGTGCACCTCGGCGGCCGCGACCTGCGGCTGGACCCGGCCACCGCGCTCGCCGCGCACACCATCGCCGCGGCGCGGGCGGCGGGCACCGCGCACCGGGTGGGCACCTTGCAGCCCGGCAAGCTGGCCGACCTGGTCGTGCTGGACGGCGATCCGCTGGCTGCGGGTCCCGGAGCGGAACGGCTGGACGGCATCGGGGTCACCCAGACCTGGGTCGGCGGGGTCCGGCGGTGGTGGCAGACTGCCACAGAGCAGCCCTGAACCTTCCCACCGGTGTGCGTACCTGGATGGAGCGGAGTATGACTACTGGCGAGTCGCCGGAGATCGGTGCGACCGCTGACGCCAATGGCATCAAGACCAATTACCTGGAGGCGGGCCGGGGTGATCCGGTGGTGCTGATCCACGGGTCCGGGCCGGGCGTGACGGCCTACGCCAACTGGCGGCTGGTCATGCCTGCGCTGGCCGGGAGGTTCCGGGTACTGGCCCCGGACATGGTGGGCTTCGGCTTCTCAGAAAGGCCGACGAACATCACATACGGCGTGCAGACCTGGGCTGACCAGGTGGTGGGCCTGATGGACACCCTGGAGATCAGCCGGGCCCACCTGGTCGGCAACAGCTTCGGCGGTGCGATCGCGCTGCGTATCGCGACCCAGCATCCGGACCGGGCCGGCAAGCTGGTGCTGATGGGCAGCATGGGCGTGCCGTTCCCGATCACCGAGGGCCTGGAACGGGTCTGGGGCTACGAGCCGTCCTTCGAGAACATGCGCCAGGTCCTGGACGTGTTTGCCTACTCACGGGACCTGGTCAACGACGAGCTGGCCGAGGTCCGCTACCGGGGCAGCATCCAGCCCGGCTTCCAGGAATCTTTCGCCGCCATGTTTCCCGCCCCGCGCCAGCGCTGGGTGGAAGCCATGTGCACCCCGGAAGACCAGATCCGCGCCCTGCCGCACCGGGTGCTGATCGTGCACGGCCGCGAAGATCGGGTCATCCCGCTGCAGACCTCGCTGCGGCTGGCCGAGCTGATCGACAACGCCGACCTCAGCGTGTACTCGCACTGCGGGCACTGGTCGATGATCGAGCGCACCCGTGACTTCAACCGGCAGGTGGGCGAGTTCTTCAGCAGCTGAACGGGCCAGGCGGTCAGTTGCCGGGCCGCTGCCAGCCGGCCGGCGGGTGGCCGCCGACCTGATGGGTGATCCGGGCCGCGATCCGCCGCACCGGCGGCTCGCCTCGCTACTTAGCTGAACTCGGTATCCCAGTCGCGGTCCTGGATGGCGTCCCTGATGTAGCGGAGGAACAGGGCGGCGGTGGAGCCGTCGAAGGCGCGGTGGTCGTAGGAGAAGCCCATGATGCTCATGTGATGGATGGCGATGGCGTCGCCCACGGCCACCGGACGGCGGGCGATCCCGTCGGTGGACAGAATGGCCACGTTGGGCTGGTTGATCACCGGTGCGGAGGCGTAGCTGGAGAACGGGCCCGGGTTAGTGATGGTAAACGTCGAACCGCTCATGTCGGCGGCGCCCAGGGTCCGGGCGCGGGCTCCGGCGGCGACCGCGGTGATGCCCCGGGCCAGGCCCCGCAGGTTCAGCGAGTCCGCGTACTTGACCACCGGGGCGACCAGGCCTTGCTGGTCCAGGTCGACCGCGATGCCCAGGTGAACGAAGTGGTGCAAGGTCATGGTCTGGCCGGCGATGTCGATGGAGGCGTTGACCGCGGGGTACTGGCGCAGCGCGTCGCAGACGGCGCGGGCGATGAACGGCAGGTAGGTCAGGGACACGCCCTCGGTCTTCTTGAACGAGTCCTTGTGCCGCTGCCGGGTCTGCTCGACGCGTTCGAAGTCGACCTCGACCGAGGTCCACACGTGCGCTGAGGTGTTCAGCGACTTGACCATCAGGTCGGCGGTGATCAGCCGCATCCGGGACAGCTTGACAATCTCCTCGCCCGGGGCCGGGCTCACGGCCTGCGCCGCGACGGGAGCGGCGG
>Ga0209420_1001631_pt1 | contig 10487 bp, 9 predicted proteins | sample BlaSpr_A8_OM1_O1_FD_187972 | JGI IMG/M metagenome (GOLD analysis project Ga0209420, IMG submission 187972) | Forest soil microbial communities from Thunder Bay, Ontario, Canada - Black Spruce, Ontario site 2_A8_OM1_O1 (SPAdes) (version 2) | ecosystem: Environmental > Terrestrial > Soil > Boreal...
TCGCAGGCGTCGGTGCTCGGGCTGATCGTCGCGCGCGGGCCGCTGAGCCTGTCCGAGCTCAGCGAGGTCGAGCGGCTGAATCCGACCATGCTCTCCCGCGTGGTCAGCAAGCTGCACGGGATGGATCTCATCGACCGGATTCCCGATCCGACCGACCTGCGTAGCGCCTCGGTGGTCAGCACGGCCGAGGGGAAGCGGATCGACCAGCAGATCAAGGCCCGCCGCGCGGCCGCGGTATCGGAGTGCCTTACCCAGCTCACCGCGGATCAGGTGGCCTCGCTGACCGAAGCGCTTCCGGCCCTCGAGGCACTCGCAGACGTCATGCAGGGGCTCGCTGCCCCGCAGCAGGACCGGGCATCTCGAGAGCCAGCTTGAGCCAGCGGGCCAGGTCGGCGATCTCCCGGTCGACCGCCGCGGTCATCGGCTTGGTGAACGGCACTTCTGCGAGTATCTGTCGCCCGACGAGGTGCAGCAGCGGGTCGACAACAGCGAGCCGGTGGTGTCGACGACGTTCGTGACGCCCTACCCGCCCGGCTTCCCGGTGCTCGTGCCCGGCCAGCTGTTCAGCGATCAGATCCTGTCCTTCATGCGCAGCCTGGACACACCCGAAGTGCACGGCTTCCGCGCCGACCTCGGTTACCGGGTCTACACCGGCAAGGCGCTGGAAATCGCCGCCGAGGCCCGCCGCCCAAGCCCGTCCGAAGCCGGATAGCAGCCGAAAGGCCGCCTGCTGCAGTCAGCAGGCGGCCTATGGAGCGGCATTTACTATCGCCGCAGGGCCAGAACGATCAGCACGATGATGACGATGACCACGATGGTTCCAATTCCGATAAAAATGGCTCTTCCCTCCTTTGCACCGAACGACGCCGTCCTAGCTGTCCGGTATGGCCGGCTCTAAACATCGGCGGCGGCCCACTGCGACCGCCGGGAGGGCGAAGCCGGCCGCTGCGACGCGCGCAGGCGTGCCTTTGCCTCCCGCTGCCGCAGCAGGCGGCGCTCGTCCTCCGTCAGGCCGCCCCAGACTCCCTGCAGGGGCCCGGCGGCCAGGGCGTAACGAAGGCAGTCGCAGCGCACCGGGCAGGTGGTGCAGACCGCCTTCGCGCGAGCTGCTTGCCCGAGGGCGGGGCCCGATCCGGAGATCGGGAAGAACAGCTCGGGGTCGGCGGACTGGCAGGCGGCAAGCGACCACCACTCCGCCAGGGTGTCGGCGGTAGTTGTCATAGCGGCCTCGTGTTGGTTGGCGTCAACAGGTGTGTGGCCGATCTGACTTCCCATTTCGCGCCGGGATAATCCTCCCGCCGCGTACCGCGAATGGGGCGCTACGGCTGGACTCAGGGCCGGGCGCGGCGCCACTCGGGCTTGCGCTTCTCCAGGAACGCATGCATCCCCTCGCGCGCGTCCAGGAGCTGGCTCGTCGCGGCCATCACCTCGATGGCGTACGCGTACGCCTTCGGCTGGTCCAGGTCGATCTGCGCGTACAGGGCCTGCTTGCCGATGCCCTTGCTCTCGGCCGAGCCGAGTGTCACCCGCTCGAGCAGGTCGGCGGTGGCGGAGTCGAGCTGGTCCGCGGGCACGACCCGGTTGACAAGGCCCCAGTCCAGCGCGGTCCTGGCGTCGATCACGTCGCCGGACATGGCCATCTCCACGGCCCGCTTCCTGCCGACGTTCCTGGCTATCGCCACCATCGGCGTGTGGCAGAACCAGCCGCCCTTGCCGCCCGGGGTGGCGAAGCCCGCGTTCTCGCTGGCCACGGCCAGGTCGCAGGTGGCGACGAGCTGGCAGCCGGCCGCCGTGGCAAGCCCGTGCACCCGCGCCACGACCGGCTGCGGCACGTGCTGAATGAGGTCCATCAGCTCGGTGCAGGTCTGCAGCAGGGAGCGGACCGCGGTCAGGTCGCCGTCGACGACGTCCGCGAAGTCGTGCCCGGCGCTGAACACGGGGCCGTTTCCGGCCAGCACGACGCCAATCGCGTCGCTGTCCCCGATCTCGCCGAACGCCGCGATCAGTTCGCGCATGTGCTGCAGCGACAGCGCGTTGCGCCGCTGCGGCCGGTTCATCGTCACGGTGGCGAACTCGCCGGACCGCTCGACCAGGATGTGCTCGTACTCCACGGCCGCCTCCTACCTGCTCCTTTTACCGCAGCCTACGCGCCGGCGCTAACGCGGAGCCTCGCCGGACGGCCCCGCCCCGCCGGATGAACCAGCCGTGGGGGCCGGTTCCTGCGGCCCTGGGTGGCGGCGCATCCAGCGGTCGACGAGATTCGGTACCACGGCGAGCAAGAGCCAGACAAATTTCGCGTTACCCGCGTTCACCCAGGCCAGGCCCATGGACGCGGCGAGGATCGTTATAGTTCCCACCGAACGCAGCACTCCGCCCCGCCGGGCAGCGCCGTGCGACCCAGGAGTCAACAGGCCGCGGCGCCGCCCAAGTTCGGACGTCGCCTGCGTGGCCAGGGTGGCCAGCAGCAGATTCAGGGCGAAGATGTCGACCGCGAGCGGGTTGCTGCCGTACTGACCCAGCAAGTCGCTGGTGAACGGCATGATCGTGATCGTGAACAGGAACGCGAAGTTCCACCAGGCCAGGCCCTCCTCCTGCCCGACCAGATGCTGGAACACCCGGTGGTGGACCAGCCAGAACTGCGCGACGACGTAAAACGAGATCACATAGGCGGTCAGCTGGTCGCCGCCCCTGGCCAGCGCCGAGGCCAGAGCCGACGCGGAGTCCTCCGACGCGCTCGGCAGAGACGGCACCCGCAGCTGCAGCACGAGCAGGGTGAGCGCGATCGCCACCACGCCGTCGGACAGCGCGAGCAGGCGATCGATGCTCGGCATGTCGTCGTTGTGCCGTCTGGCGCGGCCTGTTTCCGTGGACATGGCCACCAAGCTTCCCACGACCTGCGGTTCCCGACGGCGGCCCGCTGCGGGCTACACGCGGGTCAGCTTGATGTAATTGTCGGTGTCGGCCAGCACCTGCCCCAGCGCGGCCGCCGGTGACCCACCGGGCTCACACATGAACTCGACGAGGCTGCTGCGTCATGGCGCGGGGACGGCTGCGATCTCGGTGCCGGCCGGGATGGCAGTGAGCAGCGCGCGGGCCCAGTCGCGGTAGCCGTCCTGGCTCGGGTGGAAGTTGTCGGGGCCGAACTTCCCGGCCCAGGGCGGCAGGAAGTGGGCGGACACCTCGGCGACCGGCAGGCCACGGGCGGCGGCAGCCTGACGGATGGTCTGGTTGATCCGGGCCACGTAGGGGACGCTGGCCCGGCCGAGGATGCCCCAGATCCCGGTGGGCAGCGGCAGGTCGAGGACGACCGTGCCGCCGGGAACGGCGCCGATCAGCCCGCGCAGGTCGGCGAGGACCTTCGCGGGGGTGGAGTACAGGATGTCGTTGGCCCCGATCCCGCAGGTCACCAGGCCGGCGCCGGCAGGAATCCGGGGCAGCTGGTCGCGCTGCACGTCGCGGATGAGGGCGCCGGACAGGGACAGGTTGAGCACCCGCCACCGCTCCCCGGTCCGCTGCCGCAGCCCGGCGAGGACCTGGCCCACGTAGCCGCCCATCGGGCTTGGCGCGCCGAGCCCCTGGGCGGTGGAGTCGCCGAGCACGACCCACAGCGGCCCGCTCTCGGCGAGCGCCTGGTCGTTGTGCGCATCCCAGTGGCTGGCGAACGTGGCGCAGTCCTCGCGCAGTTCGATGACACCGTCGGCCCAGCGGCCGAACCGGCCAGACCGCAGCCCGGACACATTGGCAGCCGGGTTATGGGTCACGTACGTGGCCGCGGTCGCGAGGATCTCGACGGGGGAGCGGCGCCGGCCGCCGTTGCTACCGGACAGCGCTACCATCCAGGAAGGACGCGACACCGTTGGCGCCTGAACCATGCTCGTCCCTCTTCACGCTGAGTGCCAGATTCCTTCGCGAGAGCTGAACGAACGTAAACGAACACGCCACCAGGTGTCAAAGCGCCGGTGTACGCGGGATGTCGGGTAGTGCGCGCCGCTATGTGCCCACGCGGACCACGGGCGCTCCCTCGCCGCCGCGCGGCAGCGGGGTCAGCCCGTGCGCGCCGAGGAACCCGTTCACAGCTGCTGGCCAGCCGAACTGTTCGGCCTGCTGGCGGGCCAGCCGCCGCCGCTCGTCGGGGTCGCGCCGCAGCAGCCGCTGCACGGCATCGGCGCACGCCACGTCGTTGTCGTCGGCCGCCAGGCCGGCCTGGCCGACCACCTCGGGCAGCGCGCTCCGGCTGCTCACTACCACCGGGGTGCCGCTGGCCAGCGCCTCGAGAGCGGAAAGGCCGAACGTCTCCGCCGGGCCGGGGGCGATGACCACATCCGCGGTCGCGAGTAGCTTCGCCAGCGACTCGCGGTTGGCCACGTGGCCGAGGAACCTGACCGGCAGCCGGGCCGCGCTGGCCCGCAGCGACCACCGCAGTGGGCCATCGCCCGCGACGACGAGGACGGCGCCCACGCCCCGCCGGCGCAGTTCGGCCACCGCGCCGATCGCGCGCTCGGGGCGCTTCTCCGGCGAGAGCCTGCTGCAGTGCACCAGCAGCCGCCGGTCGCCAGGGGCGAACTGGGAGCGCAGGCTCTCATCGAAGCGGGACGGATGGAAACCGGCCAGGTCGACGCCCAGCGGCACCTGGACTACGTTCGGCACCGCGAGCCGCCGGAACTCTGCGGCGGCCCACGCCGTGGTGCACACAACGACGTCGAACGAGGCAGCCGTGTTCCGGTTCAGCCGGTCGACCAGCTGCCGCACGGACAGGCCCGGCGGCCGGAACATCTGCGCCAGCGCGGCCAGGCTGTCGTGGGAGACCATCATCGACCGGATGCCGCATCGCCGCGCCCAGGCGCCGGTCCAGCGCAGCGTGGTTCGGTCGGACACCTCGAGCCGGTCCGGCTGCAGGTCCTCGAGCAGCCGCCGCAGCGAGCGCCGCGCGGTGATCGCCCGGTACCCGCCGGTGCCGGGCACTGGCACGCCCGGAACCGTGATCACCAGGCCCTGCCTGCTCTGGCGGCGATCCGGCCGGGCCCCGGGGACGACCAGCACCGGCTCGTGCCCGGCCGCCAGGTAGCCCGCGCCGAGTTCCGCGAGCGCGGTCCGCAGCCCGCCCGAGGCAGGCGCGACATAATTGGCGAGCCGCACGATCTTCACGAACCGATCATCGCGTCGGAAGGTGCTGGAACGCGGAACGCGACGTGACAGGCTCGCGAACAAGGAGAGCTTGGGTGGCCAGGGCACTCCGGGGCGTCCCGTTCCGGATAGTCTTCGCTACCAACCGGTAACTTATCAAGATCGCCGTCACCTGAGGAGGGCCTGGTGACCGACCTGCGATCGGCACTCGGCGAGGCCGTGGGCATTGATCATGTGCTATCCGACAGCCCGCCGGAGTACGGGCATGACGAGAGCCTCACCGTCGCGGCCGTTCCGCCGGCGTTCGTGGTCAGGCCGGGCAGCACCGCCGAGGTGACGGCCGTGCTGCGGGTCGCTGCCGCCCATAGCCTGAAGGTGACCGGGCGCGGCTCGGGGACCGGGCTTTCCGGCGCCGCGGTGCCTGACGGCGGGGGCCTCGTGGTGTCGTTCGAGCGGATGAACCGGGTGCTCGAGATCGACACCGCGAACCATGCGGCCGTCGTGCAGGCCGGCGTGACCCTGGCCGAGCTGGACGAGGCCGCGGCGGCGCACGGCCTGGTGTACCCGGTGTATCCCGGCGAGATGAGCGCCAGCCTGGGCGGGACCATCGCCACCAACGCCGGCGGAATGCGGGCGGTCAAGTACGGCGTCACCCGCCGCCACGTGCTCGGCCTCGAGGCCGTGCTCGCGTCCGGCGAGGCGCTGCGCACCGGCGGGAAGATCGTCAAGGAGAGCAGCGGGTACGACCTCACCCAGCTGATCATCGGCTCGGAGGGCACCCTCGCGCTGGTCACCCAGGCCACGGTCCGGCTCTACCCGCGGCTGCCGGCCCAGGCCACCGTGCTGGCGCCGTTCCCGTCACTCGACAAGGTGACCGCCGCCGTCCCGGCCATCGTGAACAGCGGCATCGGGCCGCTCATCCTCGAGTACATCGACATGGTGACGATGTCCGTGATCACCGCGAACGAGGGCATCGACCTCGGGATCCCGGCGGCCATCCGGGACAAGGCACTGGCCTACCTCGTCGTGGTGCTCGAGGAGCGCAACGACGAGCGCCTGGCCGAGGCCACCGAGGAGGCGGCCGGCCTGCTGACGCACCTCGGCGCCCCGGACGTCTATGTGCTGCCCGCCGCGGCCGCGCGGCGGCTGATCGAGGCCCGGGAAAAGGCGTTCTGGGCGGCCAAGGGAGCGGGGGCCGACGACATCCTGGACACCGTGGTGCCGCGCGCCGCCATGGCGGGCTTCCTGGCCGAGGTGGCCGAGATCGCCAAGGATCACGGCGGTCTCGCCGTCGGCACCGGGCACGCGGGCGACGGCAACGTGCACCTCGCGGTGTTCCAGCCCGATGCCGAGGCGCGCGCCAGCCTGCTGCGCGACATCTTCGCCGCAGCGGTATCCCGGGGCGGCGCGATCAGCGGCGAGCACGGCATCGGCCACGCCAAGAAGAGCTACTGGCTGGAGCTGGCCGACCCGGTGGCCGTCGCGCTCATGCGCCGGGTGAAGCACGCCTTCGACCCGCAGGGCATGCTTGGCCCGGGGTCAGCGTTCGACTGACCGGCTGCTGCTGACTCGCGGGAGGCATCGCATGAACGGAGCACAGGCCCTGATCCGCACGCTCACCGGGTCCGGCGTGGACGTGTGCTTCAGCAACCCGGGGACCTCGGAGATGCACTTCGTCGCGGCGCTGGACGCGGTGCCGGAGATGCGCGGCGTGCTGTGCCTGTTCGAGGGCGTGGCGACCGGCGCGGCGGACGGCTACGGGCGGATGGCCGGCCGGCCGGCGGCGGCGCTGCTGCACCTCGGCCCCGGCCTGGGCAACGGGCTGGCCAACCTGCACAACGCCCGGCGCGCACGCACCCCGCTGCTCGCCGTCGTCGGCGACCACGCCACGTACCACAAGCGGTTCGACGCGCCGCTCGAGTCCGATATCGAGGCGCTGGCCGGCACGGTGTCCCGCTGGGTACGCCGCTCGGCGCGCAGCGCGGACGTGGCCGCCGACGCCGCCGAAGCGGTCGCGGCCGCGATGCGCCCGCCGGGCGGGATCTCGACCCTGATCCTGCCCGCCGACGTCTCCTGGTCCGAGGGCGCCGAGCCCGCGCCCCCGCTGCCGGTACGCCCGCCCGCATCCGTGCCGCAGGAAACGATCGAGTCAGCGGCCGGAACGCTGCGCTCCGGGGAACCCTGCGTGCTCCTGCTCGGCGGGCCGGGCACGCGGCGGCCCGGCCTCGAGGCCGCCAGCCGGGTCGCCCAGGCGACCGGGGCGCGGCTGCTCTGCGAGACGTTCCCGGCACGGCTCGAGCGCGGGGCCGGCATCCCGGGGATCGACCGCCTCGCCTACCTCGCCGAGTTCGCCGCCGAGCAGCTGGCCGGGGCGCGGCACCTGATCCTGGCCGGAGCGGCGGCCCCGGTCTCGTTCTTCGCCTACCCGGGGAAGGCGAGCTCGCTGATTCCGGCCGGCGCCGAGGTGCACGTGCTGGCCGAGCCCGCGGACGACGTGTGCGGCGCGCTCCGGCGCCTGGCGGACCTGGCGGCGCCCGGCACCAAGCCGCTGGCGCGCGAGGCCGAGCGCCCGGAGCTGCCGTCCGGCGACGGGAACCTCACCGGGGATGCCGTGGCGGCGGCCGTCGGCGCGCTGCTGCCCGAGGGCGCGATCGTGTCCGACGAGGCCAACACGTCCGGGCTCTGGCTGCCCGGGGCCACGGCCGGCGCGCCGCCGCACGACTGGCTGACGCTGACCGGCGGGTCGATCGGCCAGGGCCTGCCGGTGGCCACCGGGGCGGCCGTGGCCTGCCCCGGGCGGCCGGTGCTGGCGCTGGAGGCGGACGGCAGCGCCATGTACACGCTGTCCGCGCTGTGGACGCACGCCAGGGAAGGGCTGGACATCACCACGGTCATCTTCAACAACCGCTCGTACGCGATCCTCAACATGGAGCTCAACCGGGTCGGCGCGGAGCCGGCCGGGGATGCCGCCCGCAACCTGCTCGAGCTCTCCCGGCCCAGTCTCGACTTCGTGGCACTGGCCAACGGGATGGGGGTCCCGGCCAGCCGCGCGAGCACGCCCGGGGAGTTCGGCGCGCAACTGCAGCAGGCGCTGGCCGAGCCGGGCCCGCACCTGATCGAGGCCCTGATCGAGCGGATCGGCTAGCGAACGGCAGCCTCGCCGCCGGGCCCGGGCCGGCACGGAGTGGGTGTGCGCCGGGCCCGGGCCGCCCGCGCGGGCCCGCGCCCGGCACACGCTAGGCACGCGCTAGGCACGCGCCGGGTGGCCCGGTGGGGGGTGGCCACCCGGCGCGGCCGCTTCAGCAGGGACCGTCGCTGTTCCAGGCACCCGACGGGCCGCCTGGGACCTCGTCGTAGTTCCACTGGCTGGCGGTCCACTGGTCGCCGTTGTACGACACCACGTCGCCGCTGACGTACGCCGTGTCATTCACCCAGGCCGCGGCCGAGCAGCCGCTGCTCGTGGAGGTGGGTGACGGAGTTGGCGTGGGAGTCGGGGTGGGCGTCGCGGTCGGGGTGGGGGTTGGCGTCGGGGTCGGGCTCGGCGAGGTGCTGTTCGCGAACGCGACCGTGTACGCGGTGAAGTCCCAGGGATTCTGCGCCACGCTGCTGCAGTCGGAGGACGTCACGTCATTGTTGTCGACCGGGTCGCACTCGCGGTCGCGGTTCACCGACCAGAACGTGTACCGGCTCATGCCGACGCTTTCGGCGAAGCTCAGCACGGTCTGGAAGTCGCTCTGGTAGAAGTACTCGGCGGTGTCGGTCCGGCCGTTCATCCCGGAGAACCCCTCGTGCGCGTACGCCTGCGAGCTGGACCAGCCGAACGTGCTCATCAGCTGGGCGTTGAAGTCCTGCAGCGCGGTGACCTGCGACGATCCTCCGCTGAAGCCGCCGTCGAACGGCATGATCGTGTAGTCGTTCGGGGTGAAGCCCAGGCTCTTCGCCTCATCGAGCAGCAGCCCGCCGAAGTAGTTCGCGCCGGTGGTTGTGGACGGCATCGTGATCGAGATGAACAGGCCGGGGTCTTCCTGCTGCAGGATCTGCGCGGCGCCGAGCTCGTTGGCGATGGCGCTCGAGTTCTCGATCTCCGGCTCCTCCAGGTCGAAGTCGAACGCGTGCAGCCCGTAGGTGGTGATCACCTGCTGGTAGGCGGCGGCCGTGGCCGAGGCGGAGCCGCAGACCTGGCCAAGCTTGGTGCCGTTGTAGCCGCCGGCCGAGACGATCACGTCGCCGCCGTCGGAACGCACCTCGCTGATCACGGAGGCCACCTGGGTGTCCGAGGAGACCGGGTCGGTCCCGTCCCAGGCCGGAGTGCAGGAGCTCCCGTCGGCCAGGATGAACGCCATGTCGAACGCCTTCTGCCCGGTCGCGGCCATCACCTGGCCGAGATCGGGCGCGTCCGAGTCCAGCGTGCTGTAATACGGCGCCGACTCGTACCAGTTCACGCTCAGCGCGGCCACCGACGAGACTTGGCCGACCTGGGCCGAGGCCGCGACCGCGGCAGTCGCGCCACCGGCCAGCAGGACGGCCGCCAGGGCCGCGGTGGCCAGGCGCCAGCGGCGGCGGGCCCACCGGTACAGGCGGTAGCGCGGTGGGCCAAGCGGGGGTTGATCCACGTTTCCTCCCAGGGACAGAGGGCGGCCGGTGTCCTCCCAGACGCAGCGGGACTTTGGTCCGGTGTTCCTAACTAATAGGAAAGTTTCCTATTAGTTCTGAGTAGGACGTTATGCCGAGGTTTGGCCCGGGTCAACCGCCCGGCAGGTTAAAACGGCCGTCCATAAGGACCCCATAACCCGCCGATAAGCCGCCCCTAAAGCCGCCCGCCCAACCGCCCCGCCCCGGCCCAGCCCGCCCAAACGTCCCGCCCAGCCCAAGTGCCCCGCCCAACGGCCCGGTCCGGCCCAGCACCCCGACCCCGGCCCCGGCCGACCCCTCGGAGGCGATCGATGTACCTCCGGGCTTGTAAGAGCGAGACCTGAGGTACATCGATGTGACTCGCGTCCTCCCCGTGAGCGGCTCTGGGGTTCTCCACCCGTTCTGTCGGATGCGAATGCCACGCTGCGGACATGCCTCGTTACGCAGAATTCGATCGCGCGGCCCTAGCAGCGATCCTGCGAGCGCAAGAACACGTCATCTCTCGGGGGCAGGCTTTCGGCTGCGGTATGACCCGAAACGTCCTGCATGGTCGCACCAAGCCCGATGGCCCGTGGCAGCGGCTGCTGCCCGGCGTCTATCTCGCCCAGACTGGTACCCCGACGGTGCCGCAGCAGGAGATGGCCGCCCTGCTGCACGGTGGGCCTGGCAGTGTGCTCACCGGACAGGCGGCACTGCACGGGCTCGGCCTGGTTGCAACACAACCCTGCCGC